>Ga0070698_100001582_pt1 | contig 25312 bp, 19 predicted proteins | sample KBSK1502metaG_FD_65477 | JGI IMG/M metagenome (GOLD analysis project Ga0070698, IMG submission 65477) | Corn, switchgrass and miscanthus rhizosphere microbial communities from Kellogg Biological Station, Michigan, USA - KBS K1-50-2 metaG | ecosystem: Host-associated > Plants > Roots >... | reverse complement strand
TCTGCCGGGACGAAATCTCGCCAACCCCTGATCTGACGGGGCATTTAGGGTTTCGCGACAGAAACTAGTCTAGTCTAGTGTCCTGTCCCGGAAATACGTTCACATAGTCGCTGGACTTTGACAAAGATCGAATCTGCCGTAGCGGTCCAGACGAACGGATGTGGGGGACAGTTTGAGTTCTCGACGTATTGATAGATTTTCTCGACCAGTTCCTTCACACAGCGAAACGTTCCCCGGCGAATGGCTATTTCAACACCACGCGGTGAACCAAGTACGGTATTCCTCATCGCGCGTAGGATATTTGATACGACGCCCTCTACGTCAGTATGGGGGCGAAACGTTCTAGATTGTCTGATAGCTCACGCCACCCTGCGTATGGCAGCTTTGCCGTCCTCGCGATGAACCATCGCATGCACATTGCTTGCGATCGAGAGGACAAACAACAGAATGCTGAGTTCCATCAGGTGGTGAGGAACCACTCGGGGTGAGCCGAACAGTCGCGTACCTAAACTCCCAAACCACAATGCTCGGTAAACGACTGCCACTGCAGCACTGACGCAACCGAGGTAGTACGACCACTCTGCAATTGTTGATTGAAACATTTTTCCTCCTTCACTGTAGGCAGTTTCGCCGAGTACTTTTCCCCCCACAGGCTGGCCAGAGTACTCCGCCGTATGGAAAGGTTCAATGACTCTCTGTGCTGTATGCCATCAGACGGTGCATCATGTTCCGTAGCGAAACCACTTGGGGTCCGCGGCAGCCGTCTGAAGTCACAGCACGTGGAACCCCTACGATATACAGGATCTAGAACCAGTGATGGAGAGCTATAAAGCGTAATTCGCTGAACCTCTTTCAGTGGCCCGCAGTGGCCCGCCGCACTAGATTGCCACGCGTTTGATCTCCCACCTGTTCAACGGCGCTGATCATTTGCGGAACTAGTCGATTTTTCGAAAACAGCGTCTCCACTTCAACACCACGCGGCGAACCAAGTACGGTATTCCTCATCGCGTGTAGGATATTTGTTACGACTCCTTCTACGTCACCGTGGGACGAAACATAAGCGTTAGATGGTCTAATGATGTCTGTCAAGTGGCTCTCCTTGGGCCCGATGTAAAGGAAGGGTTTTTTCACGGCGAGCACGTTGTAGATTTTGCATGGGTGGACAACGCCCACATACTGATCCCCCATCACGACAACGTGGAGATCGGCCGCCGATAGCGATCCCGATAGCTTCTCTATCGGCTGGTACGGAAGGCATAGCACATTGCGCAAGGCGCGGTTCCGAGCACGCTCCTTCACCTTGCCAAATTCGCTCCCGCCCCCCACAAAACAGAAAACAACATCCTCGTTCTCATGCAGGCGCTCAGCCGCTTGGAGGAGGGTCTCCAAAGGGTGACACGGACTATGGTTCCCCGAGTACATTACGACGAATTTACGGGAAAGCTTATAGTTGGCCCGGAACTCTTCCCTGCCCGCTGGATCGAATCTAACGAAGTCATCGTGCGACCAAGGCGGCACGACCAGGACCTTATTCGCCGGGATACCCTTCGCCTGAATGCGGTCTTTCATGAACCTATCCAGCGCTACGATGCGATCAGCTCGTTGCAAGCTGTGCAACAACATGCGGGATAGCAGACGCGCGACTGGGGATTTGGCCCGCAGCCATCCCGCGGCGATTGCCTCGTCGGGGTTGAGGTCCATTGACCAGAACACCAAACTGCGAGCCCTGCCCGGCACAGCCAGAGTCGCGACAAAAGAAATCAGCGGCGGCGAGGTCATTGCAACGACAACGTCGAACTGCGGCGACGACCACAGACGAAACACACAACTTGCCATGAAGGTTCCGAAGTCGGCGGCACGGCGCCATTTGGAAATCTTGCCCAACCCGGTCGATCGCACGCGAACGATTTTGACCCTGTTCCAAGTTTCCTGGTTCGGGAATCGAAGGTTCGGATCGTCATAGCCTCGAGAACTGCAAATAACGGTGACCTCGTGTCCCGCCTGCGTCAGGCCTATTGCCAAGTCACTCGCGTGTTGAGCGGTTGAGACAACATCGGGATAGAAAGCCTGGTTTAAAATCAGAATCTTCATTGGCAGGGACACCAGCAGTGTCCGGTTAGATCAGCGCTGCACCATATAATTGCCCAGAAACAAAACATCCATGCGTGTTCTTTGGAAGCAGTTCACGGCTTCCTCGGGCGTGCACACGATCGGCTCATCCTCGTTGAATGAAGTGTTCAGTACAACAGGCACATTGGTTAACTTCTCGAAGTCGCTGATGAGCTGGTAGTAGCGGAGATTTGTTTCGCGAGAAACCGTCTGCAACCGGCCTGAGCCATCAACATGTGTGACCGCTGGTATTACGGATTGCTTGTCTTCTTTGACCTGATAAACCATCAGCATCGTCGGCGATGGATGTGTCTGCTCAAAGTACTCGCCGACACGCTCCTCCAGGATGGAAGGAGCAAACGGACGGAATGGTTCGCGTTTTTTGATACGCGCATTTAGGATGTCCTTCATTTCCGACCGGCGCGGATCGACGACAATGCTGCGATTGCCCAACGCACGAGGCCCAAACTCCATTCGACCTTGGAACCAGCCAACGATTTTCCCGTCGGCAATGGCTCGCGCAGCCACCTGGGTGAGTGCGCAATTGCTCAACTTGCGATGCGACAGACTGCTCTGTTTTAACGCTTGTTCGATTTGTGCCTCGGTAAACTCCGGCCCGGTGTAGGCGTGCTCCATTACAAATGACCGAGGCTGACTAAGGATCATACTATAAATGTGATAACAAACACCCACCGCGGTCCCGGAATCACCAGCCGCCGGCTGAACGAAAACTTCTTTGAAAGGCGTATGCCGCGGAATTTTCCCATTCATCACAGAATTCAAAGCGACGCCGCCGGCCAAACAGAGCTTGTCCAGCTTGGTTTCCTCATAGAGCTGGTTGAGAATGTGAAATCCGACCTCCTCTAGTCGCGCTTGAAGCGATGCAGCAATATCCTCCTGCTGTGGGGTAAGAGGCTCGCCAGCCGAACGCGCGAGTCCGAAGGTGTCAATAAACCTGTCGGAAAACATGCGGCCAATCGTCGGCGAACCGTCATCCCAGGTCATGTCCACTCCTTCGGAGTGATGTAGAAAATAGTCGAGGTTCAATTTGAAGCCACTGCCGTTGTCGGTCCGAATGATGTCACGAAACTCCCTCAGATATCGGGGCTGTCCGTATGGCGCAAGTCCCATTACCTTACCTTCGTCGCCGTACTTAGTGAAACCGAGATATTGGCTAGTAGCGGTATAAACTGCGCCCGCTGAGTGAGGATATTCGACTTGACCCAGCACATCGATATGGTTTCCCTTTCCCATACCCCACATTGTGCTAATGAAATCGCCGAAGCCGTCGATCGACAAAATCGCGGCGCGTTCAAATGGCGAAACCAAGAAGCAACTGGCCATGTGCGCCTTGTGGTGCTCCACATTGTGAAACTGCACCTTCTCCGAAACGGGAATTCCCAGCGCTCTCGTCAAGTCCTGACGGAGATCGCGTATTTTGGCCGCATTGGCGAGCCGCGCCGCAATTAGCCCAGAAAGGCTGGCTAGTTTGGTAAGCGAAAATAGAATTTTCTTATGGAGGTGCGCTGAGGGGTCGCGGGAAATGCCTATATGATCCACCTGATCAAGGGAAATACCCGCGACTTCCAGGCAGTACCGTATTGCCAGTGCCGGAAAACCCGCACAATGCTTTTTTCGATTGAACCGCTCTTCTTCTACGGCGGCCACAAGCTGCCCATTTTTTATGATCGAGGCGGAGGCGTCTCCGTGATAAGCATTGATTCCCAAGATGTACAACGAATCACTCCTCTTCTTTCAACACCCAGAGTCGATTGATCGGGCAGTTTGCCGGTTGGAGCTAGGGACGAGCGATGGACCATACCATCGTCCGGAGCATCTCGATCACGCAGTCCTAGTCATGAACTTGCTTTCGATGTTTTCCACAACCATGTTAAGAACTCTGACTGCTTCGCGACCTTCTTTCGCTGAAACAGGCGGTGCGGATCCCGACAGAATGCTGTCAGCGAACTGAGAAATAATGATTTCGTGAGTGCTTCGAACCTTCTTAGCGGCGACGCGAATTGTGTTGGAAACAAAATCCCGCACAAGCTGGACTGACTCTCTGAGCAGCGAAAAGCCCACAGGAATATGCTCCAGCTCGATACGTCTGTAATGCATTACGATCATGCTTTCAAGGTCGAACATTAGGAAGCCCTTGTCGCCAAGCACCTCAACCTTGGCTGCCCACTGGTCCGTGGTGTAAACCACCGTAGCCGAACTGATCGCGTCATCCCCAATGAGGTTAATTCGGTAGTCCTCAGCTGATGACCACGGATATTCATTCATCACCTTCAAGGTGTCAACACTGATGGCGCGAATATGGGGGATAAAGGCTAGTGTCATGTACACAATATGTGGGCCCGTTTCCCCTATCACTCCACCCGGCAACCTGTGTGCCCAGTGTTCGGACCGTGAAGTCATGTAATCAGTGGGTGTAGAGAGCAATATACGCATTCCGCGTACTCTCCCAATCGCGCCGTTTGCCACCATTCGTCTTGCCTTCATGAATGGTTCATAAAATAAGTCGCTGTGACCCACGCATACTTTTACGCCGTACTCTTCAGAGGCGCGCACGATTTCATCGCAGTCGGCGGAGGTCAGCGCCATCGGCTTTTCTATCAGGACATGAGATCCGTGCCTCATCGCTTCGACCGCTAACCGAGTATGGGTCTGCGGCGGAGTACAGATATCCACCAAATCAGGTTTCTCGCTGTGCAGCATTTCTGCGATGTTACTGTAAGTTCTTGGAATTCCGAAGCGGGCCGCAACCTCCTTCGCCGCAGCAAGGTTTAAGTCGCAGATCGCAACAAGCTCCGTTTTATGCCTCAGCCGCTGAAAAGCGGGAATGTGCTTCTTCCCTGCGATCAAGCCGGAACCGACAACGGCAGCACGAACTTTCCTCACTCGATCCTCCTAAATCTGTTATTCCCGCACAAGAACTGTTCGAAACTGTCATCATGTTTGCGCTGCAAAACGCCCATTCAACAAGCTGGGATCCCCTACGTCCATTTCGGAGGAGTCCACAGAATTAACGGTCTTATCAATAAATTGTTCCATCCAGATTTCAAACGTCAATAACTGCCAGACTTGCATTGACCAATCCTGCACACCGCTTCGGTGCTGTTGAATAAGAGAACGGATCGCCTCAGGCTGAAAGACACCGCGATCCTTCAAGCGCGACGTGGAAAGTAAGTCATCCACCATTGGCTTTAATTCGTGAGTGAGCCAATAGTCCACGGGCGCGCCAAAACCCGCCTTAGGTTGCTGCAAAACTTCGGCCGGCAGCATGTCTCCAACTGCCTTGCGGAGGATGTGCTTAGTAATCGGTCGAAATGTTCCATGAAGTTTCGACCGCGGATTCACGCTTCGGGCTACGAACTCGGCAAGACCGTGGTCGAGGAAGGGCACCCGGACTTCCACCGAAGATGCCATACCCATTTTATCAGCGTAGTTCAGATTCAAGCTGGGCATGAAAATCTTCGTGTCCAGATATAGCATCTGATTCAAGAAATCCGCATGATGCACCCGTTCGAAACAGGTTCGGTGGTTCGCATACGGATCTTTGCCCTCTAGCCCCGCAGCAACCGCGGGTGTCAGAAGGCTCTTCTGTTGGTTCGCATCCATGTACGTGCAATTCATCAAAAATCGTTCGATCGATGAGAGAGATCCGCTGCGAGCCATTTTCTTGGCGAGCCGCACAAATCCCTTCAGTGGAGTCCCACGAAAGCTCGGTGTGCGTGCCAGGAGGGGCTCGATAAACTCACTCCGAAGGAGGGCAGGAACCCTGCGGTACCGTTCTCCCCAGTAGTGCGCACAATATTTTCTGTAACCTGCAAACAACTCGTCTCCGCCGACCCCGGACAGCAGAACTGTCGTCTTCTTGCGGGCTTCGCGGCATACGAGATACGCGGTGATGATCGCGGGATCGGCCGTGGGCTCGTCCATATGCCAGACCAGTCGAGGCAGCAAGTCGGTCACATCGGGCTCTACGACGATCCGCTGATTTTCGCATCCAAGACGTCGCGCCAGCCGCGTGGTGACTTCAGGATCGTCCAAGGTGCTCTCGCCGAAGCGATATTTCCGCGGGAACGTAATCGTATAGGTTCGAATCGGCTGGTTGGTCGCGCACCGCATCATGGCGACGATCGAGGAAGAATCAAGCCCGGCGCTGAGAAACGCTCCAATGGGAACGTCGCTGACCATCTGCGCTTCTACCGAGTTGCGGAAACGCTCGCGAACTTCTTCTGCCAGATCCTCTTCTGAACGGCTGTACGTCTGATTCGCCGTGGGGAACGTGAGATCCCAATACTGTGTGATTTTCAACTCACCGTCGCGCAGCGTGGCATAGTGGGCAGCGGGCAGCCTCAGAATGCGACGAAACATCGTCCTGGGATCGGGAACCCAGAGGAACGTCAGAAATTGATGAAGCGATTGCGGATCGAGTTCGGCCTCGATTTCAGGGACCTGCAACAGGGCCTTGATTTCGGAGGCAAACGCGAATCGCTCACCATCGTGAAAATAGTAGAAAGGTTTGATTCCGAAGTGATCGCGCGCGACAAAAAGTATGGGCGTGGCGGAACGCAGGTCGCAAATGGCGAAGGCGAACATTCCGTTCAACCGTCTCACGCAGTCGGGACCTTCCTGCTCGTAAAGGTGGATGATCACCTCAGTATCGGTATGCGAGGCGAAGTCGTGACCCTTGCTTTCGAGTTCGCGCCGGAGTTCAGCGAAGTTGTAGATCTCGCCGTTGTAAGTGATCCAGACAGTTCGATCTTCGTTGCACATCGGCATGTGGCCGCCGGCGGACAGGTCCAGAATGGCGAGACGGCGGCTGCCCAAGCCGATGTAAGAACCGTCGGGAAACGTTCGATCCCAAAGGCCGGAGTCATCCGGACCGCGATGAGCCTGGACGCGCGTCATGCGCGACAGCGTTTCGCGATCTCCGCAATTGACTACGCCGCTGATTCCGCACATTTCGTTAGCTCTGTTCCCTTCGCATTCCCAGCGTCTTCAATTCGTAAATCTTCGCTTTAATGTGGAAGAACTGTACTCCCTGCAGACCACAATAGATCAGGCCAGGAATACCATCCAAAAATCCAAGGCACAAGATGTATTTGTACAAGAAAAACAGAACGGGGGAGCCCGAAACCGAAAAAAACATCTTTCGCAGCCAGCGCCGGCGCTGGGCCTGAGATCCGAAGAGCGAGGGCGCGAGATCTCTTGCGTTCGCTTCGCCTTCGAACCACAGGCGGGCATCCCAGTTCGAATACTTGTCGTGTTTGAGAATGTAGTGGGAAAGCGACTCGACATTGTGGTGAAGCAACGCGTGATGGAGCTTGGTCACCCTGGTTTTCGACTCTGATTGCACGACGACGTGCTCGTGGACTTCCATGTCGGCCATCGAGTCGTCCTGCTCTTTCAGCCGACATTCGAAGCGGGCTTTACCGCGGCGGAATAGTAGGAGCTTATAAAAACTGGCGCCGCTATGACGCAACTCGCGGCCAAGAAAAAACATGCGCAGATTGATGTAGTAGCCATCGAACGACGGATCTTGAATGGCTTGTCGAATCTCACTGACAAGTTCGGGAGTTAATGCCTCATCTGCATCAATCAGCAAAATCCAGTCATAAGCGAGCGGCAGGGAATCCATCGCCCACTGGCGTTTTTTGGGCCAACCGCCCCGATAGTGAAACTGCACCGCGTGCGCCCCATAGGACTCAGCTATCTCAACCGTCGAGTCGGTGCTCTGCGAGTCTATGACATAGACCTCTCCGGCATCACGAAGTGATTCCAGACAGCGCGGCAGATTGCGCGCCTCGTTGCTGGCGGCAACGATTACGGTCAAGGGAAGCGGCGTGGAGGTACGCGAGGACTCCAGTTTTTTAGGGTCTTCTAGCTCGGCCATCGGAAACAGACGGGCTCTTAGTATTCTACCTTGAAAGCCGCTTCCAAGGCTTTGATCCATGGGCAAGACCGATGCCCCTTTCGGAAACGCAGCACAATTTCTCCATCGTAACGATATACTGTTCGAAAGACAATTCGGAATCCAAAGCAAATGCACTCGAGTACCGCCAGAAAAGAAGATGTCAGAAAATTTTGGGACGCTGATCCCTGCGGAAGCCGCTATCTGGAAGGCAAGCAGGATTTCGACGCGCATGCGCGTGCGCGGTATGAACTGGAGCCGTACATCTTCGACTTCGCGAATTTCCAAAGTGCTCGCGGCTTGAGGGTACTGGAAATCGGTGTCGGAATGGGGGCCGACTACCTCGAATGGTTGAAGGCGGGAGCCCAAGCGACAGGCGTGGATTTGTCCACGGCATCCATCGTGAGGGCGCGCCAGCGTTGCCTAATGGCGGGGTATCAGGCGGATTTGCGAGTCGCGGATGCTGAGCGACTCCCCTTTCCTGATAACTCCTTCGACGTGGTGTATTCCTACGGAGTGATGCATCACAGTCCCAACGCGCCGCAGTGTGTGCGAGAAGCATTGCGTGTTCTCAAGCCGGGAGGACAGGCGAGGATCATGGTGTACCATCATCCCTCGCTGACCGGGGCAATGCTGTGGCTACGGTACGGAATCGCAGGAATGAAGTCTTTGCGGCAGACCGTATTCAATCACCTGGAGAGTCCGGGAACAAAGACATACACCCATGAGGAGGCCCGGCAATTGATGGCCGGATTCCGCGATGTGAAAATGCGACTGGTATTCAGTCCAGGCGATTTGCTGCTAAACCAGCCCTCTGCACGATTTCAGTCGCCGCTCTACCGTTTGGTGTGGAAGTTTTTTCCCCGGCCGGTGATCGGCAAGTTCGGCCGCCGTTGGGGGTTGTTTTTACTCATCACGGCATCGAAACCTTCTTAACAGAGCAGCACAACAGTCCGAGGTCACCAAGCCTGGGTTTTACTCCGCCCTTGACCCGTACCGGTTATTTGATTCTTGGACAATCCGGCGGCACGACGGATAGAGCTTCCAATAAAGTTACGATCAGCCATCAGGACCAGCATGACGCGACGACAGTGTCCATATCGAGAGATCCCACCGAGATGGCTGCCAGCAAATATTGAGTCACAAATCTGGCGATTCCGTTGTGGTTACAAGAGCGGGGATCGTCTACGTGCTCGGAGAGATCAATCGACCGGGCGGATATGTACTGAATTCCAGCGGGGAAATCACGCTTCTGGAGGTCGTAGCTGCCGCCGGAGCCGCGGGTCGATAATGAGATTTTTGCCTTTGGAGCCAACTTCCCAACGTAACCAGCGCCCACACTCGCGACCACGCAGGTCCATTTGGTTCAGTGTCGAATAGCTTGCGCACGAGATTGATCCCGGCAGGATCAAGAACACCGGTAGAGCACAAAAGACGCAGATTCTCTTCCATCAACTCACGAAGCGGACCTTGTAGCCAACCTGCGAAGGGCAACGCGAAGCCCCGCTTGGGTTGCTTTAACTGGCTTTTGGTGTAGAGGTCCGCACAAATTCTCCGCAGCAGGTATTTCGACGGAGCTTTACGGGGGAGCAGCAAGTTGCCTGGAAGGCTAAACGCCCACTCCGCCAGGTCGCGGTCCAGAAAGGGGACACGAATTTCAAGGGAGTTCGCCATGCCGAAGACATCACTGTCCCGAAGTAAGATATTTTGAAGGTAAAAAGATGCGTCCAATCTGCCCACGGATGCGACGTGATCGCCGGGCAGATAGCAATCCTGGTAACGGAAGTCTCGGAGTTGGAAGTCCTCGGAGAGATTCAGATCTTTCGGGTTCAGCCCTAACGAGCCGAGATTGAAATCCGACAGGAGGCGACGATAGTGGAAGTAAATTCCAATCAACCCTGGGTCGGCGGCTACTATCTCCTTAGCTTTACGCGCGGCTACCTGATTTGTGAATGCCGTCCCTAACCTGCAGGCAGCGATACGCATCGATGAGGGCAGCAGATTGAGCCAGGACATCATGTTGTACGTGCGCGGTACGCGGCGGAACAAGTTATAGCCGCCAAAAATCTCGTCCCCTCCGAGACCCGACAACGCTACAACTATCCCTTGATCCCGAATGGCGCGCGATACGATGTAGGTGTTGAAACCGTCCATGGAGGGCTGGTCGATAGAGCCCAACGCGTCGCGAATCCAGCCCTGGGCGGTGTTGTCGCTGACTTGACATTCATGAAAACGGGCGCCGAAGCGTGAGGCGGTAGCCCGTGCGACTTTGTGTTCGTCTTCTTCGCGTCGATCATCCGGAAACGAAACCGTAAATGCTTCGAGGGAATTGGCCTGTTCAGTATCCCTTGCCAGTCCGAGGATTGCGGTTGAATCCAAGCCACCGCTGAGGAAAACTCCGAGTCGTACATCGCTAAGCAAATGCCGCTTGACCGACTGCCGCAACAGCGCGCGCCCCTCTTCCATAATTCTGGGTAGTGGCTGTGTTTCGACCGAGTGCCGTAAAGGCGGAAGGCGCCAATAGATGCCTTCAGCCACCTCCCTCCCGAAAAGATCAAATTCCTTCCAGGAACCCCGAGGAAGGGCAAAGACATTCTCGAGGATGGTAAGGGGTTCCTGAACACCCCCGTACGCAAGGTAACCGGCGAGTGCGCGGCGATCGATATCGGAATTGATCAAACCGCTCTTGGTTAGAGCCTGAACTTCGGACGCGCACGCAAGCCAGTGATCGTTGCAGCTGTAGTAGAGGGGCTTAATCCCGAGATGATCCCGGGCTATAACCAGACGTAAGCGTCGTGCGTCCCACATAGCAAATGCAAACATTCCTCGAAGTTGATCGAAACACTCGAGCCCCCAATGCTGGTATGCGCGAAGCAATACTTCGGTGTCGCTGTGGCCGCAGAAGCGATAGCCTTCGGACGCTAACGAATTCTTAAGCTGCGGCGCGTTATAGAGCTCTCCGTTGTACACCAGGATATCGCCCGTATCTTCATTTTGCATCGGCTGGTGACCGAGCGGCGAAACATCTTGAATCGCGAGACGACGATTCCCGAGGCCAAGCACGGCCTGACCCGTCGAAATCACAACTGAGCCACCATCGTCCGGACCGCGGTGAAACTGTGCATCGAGCATCGCGCGCAGCGACATTTCAACTCGATCAGAGGGCAGATCGCCGAGAATAGCTGCAATGCCACACATTCAGTGATCCCATCCTTAACAGGTCCCCCTGTTAAACTGATTCAAAGTATAAGCCCCGTGGCTCAGCCGATTCATTTCTAATATAGTTCGCGCTATCTTACATGAGGAGCTTCATTCGGTTGGTGCATATATTGGTGCATATAATAGAATATAAGAATTCCTTTTTCGTTAGGGAGGCCCGCTCTTTGCAAAATAGAGTCGCGCTCGTCACCTCCGGCTTGGGTACGGCATACGGCGGTATCGGAGTAGTTGCCAAGTCGATCAAGTCTGCGTTGGAGCCGTACTGTAGAGTCTCGGTATGGCAGCATCCTCCGTTCTGGCCGCGCCCAGTGCGCGTTGCGAGAGTGGCTGCGCAGCTCTTCATAGGGTCGCAGAACCCACCCGACTTGGTCATTTACGATCATGTCCATCTTGCGGTCTTACATGCCTGCATCCCAAAGCTCCGACGCCTTCCATATGCAGTTTTTCTCCACGGAGTAGAGGTATGGCAGCCTCTAGCTAACCGTAGGCGGGAGGCTCTTCTTGGGGCTGCCGTCCTGGTCGCAAATTCCGCAACAACGGTTGCGGTGACGCGAGCTGCGAATCCTTGGCTTCCGAGCGTTGAGGTCGCCTGGTTGGGTGTCCCAGGAAAGTCGGAGCCGATCGATGCAGGCAAGTTGCCTCCGGTCGCCCTGATCGTGGGCCGAATGAGCAGCCCCGAACGTTACAAAGGACACGATTCAGTCATGAACGCCTGGCCACTCATCCGGTCGGCCGTCCCGGATGCAAGGCTAGTCATCGTAGGCACAGGAGATGATGAGCCACGTTTGCGGCGACGCGTCGCACAAGAGCGCCTCGAAGCAATCCAGTTTTGTGGCCGACTGAGCGATCGCGATAGAGACCGAGCCTATCGCTCCGCCCGCCTCCTGTTTTACCCGTCAGAGCAAGAGGGTTTCGGGTTGGCCGGTGTCGAGGCAGCTGCTTTCGGAGTTCCGGTGTTAGGATTGGCAGGAACAGTTACAGATGAACTGTTCCCTAATGGTAATGGAGTCGTGCTGGCGAAAGATCTTGGGAGAGAAAGCATTGCGGAGGCTGCAATCCCCGTCCTGAGAGATCCTCACGTTGCTTCAGCCTTAGGACATGCGGGTCAAAGAAGGGTCCAGAGCGTATTTTTGGAAGAGCATTTTGCGGCACGTTTCCGCCGCGCCCTGGGACAACTGATTCAGACCGACTCGCCCGGGCGGAACCATCCTCCACAGAAGCGGCCATCGCAATCTGCTTTCTCTGCGCGATCTTCAGACCGAACTGCCATAAGCGGAGAGAGTTGAGACGTAGCAGAACGGTCCGTCGCCCAAGCCACATCGGCGAGGAAGAGTTCAGTAGACCAACCGCCAGCCGTAGGACTCGTTAGCTGCCTTCGTACATATCTGCACTATGTCTTTCGTTCCTTTTCCACCGGCCACGTAATTCAATTGTCCGCGATGGGCAGCATCGCACTTGGGGGTTGAGCTAGCCTCCAACCGCATTGTTGTCGTGACCACGGAATTCGGCGCGATGTCCTTACCATCCACTGTGCCCTCCGCGGGCGCAAAGTCGATTGCCTGCTTGCCGTCAAGGTAGTTGGAATTGAGATTCTTGACGACTGCCGAGTCTGTAATCCCAGTTATCCGAGCGAATGTCCCCGTTCCAGTGACGGAATCTAAACTCCATTTCTGCGTCATTCCCTTGTCACTGAAGCCCTTCAGCGGCGTTCCGTACTGAAGATCGAATTCCCTCCCTCGGAAAAGCTGAATGAGAGTTTTGTTATAAGGGTCATCGCTCGCACGAACAGGGAAGGTGCTTGGGAACGGGCCTTCGAACGTGTACGACGTACCTGTGATCCCGGAGGCGACAAGGACCATTTGGCTACCCGGAGCCGCGGGATTGCCCAAGTAAAGCCGATAGCTGCCAGCGTTTGGAGACGCCACCCAAGTCAAAGTTTCATAATGATCGCGATCGTACGAGGTTGGAGCATAGTAGCAGTTCGAGAAGTTTGAATTGCTGCGCGGAAGAGTCTGATATCCAGCTGAATCAACAGCAGAAACGTACCAGGAGTGAGTTTGCGATCCCCGGCTGCCCACAACGGTACAAGTTAAACCGTCAGGGGAGGCCACGCCTTCGATCTCACTTGCGCCCTCGTTCAGGCAGACAGTATTGAGACCGCAGGGAGTACTACCAATCCCTCCCCCAGACTTTGTATTACGTAGGCCATACGCACTGTCATTTGCATTGTAGAAGGTTCCACGCGCGAAAAATCTGGTGCCGGTCCCCAAAAGAAGGCCTTCATTGACATTAGTTACGCCGAAGGCATCAATAACACTGTGTGAAGCACCGTTGCCAATCGTCACGGCCTCAAAATATGCGAAATCCTGGGCAGTCAGATTGTGCAGCCACCCCGGTCCGCTAAGTTGTGTGGGCCCATGCTGCCCAAGATTACAGAGTTTATGGCCAACAGAACCAGAGCCGTAACCGTTGTAAAACGTGTTCGGCAGACCAGAATAAAAACCGCCGCCGTTAAATGTGATCGAGCACGTATCATTGACCGGCACATTGTTCCCCGAGATCTCGACAGAGTGATTCATCGAACCGTTGATTAGGAGAAAACGGTCGCCGCTCTCGGCCGATTCGGACAAGTTATCAACTATGCGCTCGTTCGGATCCGTCCAGAAATCAAGTTGAATATCGATGTGGTTGGAACCGACTTCGTTGGCTTCTATGAGTGCGCTGCCGCCCTGCTGCCAGATGCCACGGTTACATAAGTGGATGAAGTTGTGCTCGATCTTGAAGTTCTTAGTGTTATAAGAAGGCCCAATGACGATAGCCGCCGTTCCCGATGTGGTCGAACTGCCGCAATAGAAAACCGAATCCGTGATTCGCATGTCTTCGACGTTATTTAACTGCCGCATAGAGAACTGCAGACCGGACCAGTTGGGATTGCCCGAGCCAACGAGATTCGCGTTCACGTTGAGACGCCGAAAAATTCCATCCGTCGTGTTAACTGTGCCGCCGGTACCGTACCGGTCTACGTTAATACCGACTCCGGCGATGCCTCCTCCGTCGATCGCGAGGTTTTCAACCACGAATCCGTTAACATACTCCATGTCGATCATCTCGCCGTCCCTCTGGCCGGACCATGTAATTGTCGGCACATTCGTTCCGTAATATCCGTTGTTGCCCGCCCCTGATGTGCCTCTGATTGTGAAACCACTCAAATTCTTCACGAACCAAGTTCTCGAAAGCCTTACATGACAACCGGGGGGAAATGTCACCGCCCGCCCATTGGAACCCACTGCGGCCGTAATGGAATTCAAAGCAGCAGAGCTGTCCTTCGTAAACGTACAGTCCACTCCAGCATCGCGAACATCCAACTCCATGGCCGTCTTGTTCTGAACTTTGCGATTTTCCTCATTTTGGCCAAAGTCCGAACTCTTTGTTTGCGCGAATAGGGCCGAAGGGTTAAGGGCTGACACCAAGAGGATAAATACCGCTCCAAACTCAAAGGGTAGCAGCAGCCTGCCCCCCCTAACATAGCCCAACACCGCGATATGACTCGCGTCCTTTTTGCGTGGATATGGAACAACACTTCTCATCGCTTCGTGGCCTCCTGAATTCTTTTCGGGATCGTTCTTGGAGCTCGAGTCCGCTTTGCCTCGTGGCGAGTCTCGCGCACACGTGCACATCCCTACGACGGGACAACCTCAGCACAACCCATCGCGGTTCTTCAGTTTAGTTTGCTTGGGAGCGAGACATTCGCGGTAAACTTCAAGCATCTGATTACTCATGGAATGCCAGGAGAAGTCTCTCTGCATCCATTCCCGTCCGCTCTTTCCCATTTCGGTTAACGGCATAGTGCGAATCTTGCGAATTGCAGCGGCCAGACTTTGCGGATCATTGTCTACCCAAAGACCACACCCATTTGTGTTCAGCCCTTCCCAAGGGGTTCCTTTGCTGGCGATGACTGGAACTTCATGAGCAAGAGCCTCGGCAATCGCCATACCGAAATTCTCTGCATACGAGGGCGCTAGAGCGACGTCGGAATTCGCAAAGAGATCTTCCTTCGCTTCGCCCGAAACTTCTCCAAGAAATTGCACGTGTGGATCTAATCTGAGCTGCGCAACTTTGGACTTGAGGGAATTTACATAAGCTGATGTTCCCGTTCCAGCAATGTCCAAGTGCCAGGGGTCAGTCTCCCGGTCCAGGAGATTGCACGCCTCCAACAGGGCTTCGACACCTTTGATAGGGTCCAAACGCCCCAGATATGTTAGGCGCAAAATCCCTTTCGGATTGGTTTTCCTGAGATCGATGGGCAAGTCCACGCCATTGCGAACGATTACCGCACGCACCCCCGGAAATCTATTGAGACTTTGTGCAGCCTCGGCCTCAGATGTTGTATGGAGGACCAGTTTTTCCCTGAGCGCCAAATTGCGGCAAGCCGACTCCCAAAGGGACTTGGCGATCAAGCGAGTGGATCCTTCCCATCGTTGAAGAGCACCCCGAGGGGACCACACCATCGGTTTACCAAAGAACCGGCAGTACGACAGTGTCGGTAGGGTCGGGAAAGAATATACAGCAGTGAGATGCACAACATCCGCCCAATCGATATATTGCCGAAGGGCTCGCAGCAACCCGAAAGAAATAGAATGACGAAACTGCTTGTGGCAATAGCGGACCCGCAGAACATCTATCTGCACGTCAACGTCATTCTGAACATCTAGCGTTTGGCCGACACCGTCGGTGTCAGTTGTTAGCACTCGTATAGTACAGCCAAGCTCCGCCAGCCCGCGGCACAAGCCATACCCTGACCGTATGGTGCCACCATAGGCCGTAGTAGGATAAAAAGAGGGACTCACATGAAGAACGTTCATGCTGGAGCCTAAATTGCCTTGAACTTATTAAACCGGAGTGACATATGCTATTTACAATTCTTCAACGAACTACAATTACAAATTGCAGTGTGCAGCCGAGGATTCTGGAGGCAAGCCCGCATAGGACGTCAATAGCGCAATTGAGCCATCAATCGCAATCCAGCTGACGATCTATTTCCCAAGTGACTCCCGGCGCTCGAAAGACTTTTTTATAATGCCGCTGGCGTGCGAAGTCAGTATCTGCAGCTCAGGTGAAATTGATGCGGGCACCGACCTGCGAAACCTCTTTTTTTGTGCTTGAGCTTCTAAAGTAGGAACTAGGACTAGCAAAACCAAGATAATTTGCTGTGCCAGGCCTGCAACGTACTCGGCCATCTGAGCCTCGATGGCCAGCAATTGCGGAACGAGAACTGCACCCACACAGCTGAAGAGAAGACTAGAGTCAGCGTGCAGAAAAATCCGCTCAAAAGATCCCAGGAAGATACCAAGTGGGAAAATGATGAGCACCGGTCCAAACCAGCCAAAGTTGATGTAGCTCTCGGCGACGGTACCGACTGCGATTGAGACTGTTGAAAGTTGATTGGGATCGGTTAGGCCGTAAGTGACTTGATACCAATGATTGGCGTCGTTTACAGACGGCTTGTCCGGCCATAAAAAGCGAGGAACAAATGTCACTGCAATGTAAGAGTACAAGCTACCATGCTGATATGGAACGCTGCTTGGGGTCAATTCCATCACATGGGCAGTCTGCTGAAGCAGAGAAAGGCGGCTTAAGGTGGCATCAGAGAGCTCTCTGAACTGTTCGCCGTCTTGATTCATCAAAGCTTGATTCCAAAGTCGCCAAGAATTTTTCAGCCAAAAAGTGGCGCGCTCAGTTGGGGTGTCACTAGATTCTCCCCTCCAATATCGATCACGGAACACCGATTTCGCGGGTTGAAAAAACAGAATTACAGGCAACACGATGAAAGCCGCCATCACCGGAAACTTCCGCCGCTCGTAGACGTAAACGACTGTGCAAACGAGACCGATGCCCACAATGCTCCCCAGCCAGCCCGAGGCAATACCCACAACCACAGAAACCATCACGTAGACGTAAATCAAAAGCTTATCGAATTGCAAAATCCTACCGCGCAAGTAGTAACGAAAGAAAATCGCGAAACCAACCACCGTGACAATATTCTCGAAGCTCGAAACAATCTGGCGGGCTCCGGGTCCGAAGGCGGTAATTGGAACAAAAACCTTGACTAGGGTTCCAAAAACGAAGATTGCTCGCAAATAATTCAATCGGTTCGGGCTGTTCGAAACATCCTTTCTGACGTTCGGCAACCAATGAAAATACGCGGCCGCTCTCATCCCTAACCAAAGGCATACCACTCCTAAAATCGCCAAATCCAACGACTCCGTGATGGCATCCTCGGTGAGGACCCTGCTACCAAAGACGCCAGTCACTACGTGCTTCGCCCAAAAGAGCGGCACAGAATACGCCAGCCAGAACAAGGCAGCAAGCAAGGCAAACAATGGAATCTTATCGCGGTCACTTCTAAGCCAGTTGCGGTAGGCTGCCCAGGGCATCCAGCACAATAGAAATGCACACACGGCTTGCTCAATGCTGACGTCATAGGAACTAGTGAATGCGAAAAACGCCGTGACCAATAGGGGCACGCCCACATCCACGATGGGCGTCGGCCTCGTGGGTCTCTCAAGCTCGCTCAGTGAGTACATACGGGCTCCGCCGGGCCTACGGTGACCGCGAGCGACTGCATAACGCCGTCTACAGCAGCTTGGACGGAATAACTTCGCAACCGGTTGAACGCTTTCTCCCCCATAAGTGCTATTTGCGAGGGATTCCGCGCCAGCTCAACTATGTAAGCTGTCAGAGCTGACACGTTGCAGTGCGGAAAAACAACTCCCGTTTCTCCTGGAAAGACCAGATCCGGATAGCAGCCAACCCGATCGCTCACCAGACAGGGTCGCCTACAAGCCATGGCCTCATTAACCACCATTCCCCAAGTTTCCCCGTCCGAAGGCAGCACAAGAAGGTCACTGCACGCGTAAGCCCGAACGATTTGAGACTGGTTTAGGAACCCTGCAAACGAAATAGGTGCGTGGTGCGACCGGACGAAATCTTCGCAGGCCCCTCGCAGGGGACCGTCGCCAACCATTAACCCTTCTACTGACCTTTCGTTCCCGGATGCATCGTAAACAGCGCGCACGAAGTCTAAGGGGCGCTTCGTTTCAGTGAATTTTCCCACGAACAGGAACACAACGCTGTCCTCCCGCAACCCCCATTGTCGACGTAGTTCTGATCGCTTTGCCCGCAATCGTTGGCTCTCGATAGCCATATATTCGGCATCGACAACGTGTGGCACGAAAAAAATGCGGTCTGGACGCGCTCCGTAGTATGCAAAGTACTCTCGCGACCATTCGCCGGCTGCGAGACAAGCATCAAAGCAAGGAACGAAGCGGCGATATGCGAGCAATTTTGTCGCTCTCACCGTACGGCTACGCGGCGAGTGTAAGTGCGAATCTCCGCGAACAAAGACTCGGACATCCGATTGCCAAGCGGCCCAGATTGCCTGCCAAGCGCTCTTATAATTCCAGCCATTCACCAAGACGGCATCATAGTCACGTCGTCGAATGATCTTCCCGATTTCCGGCGTATCGAAACCGGCAAATCTGCCATGCCCAGGTGGGTGCGCAATATTTCGTAGGAAGGAGTGAGGATATCCCGAGAGCAGAGGAACGTCCCACTCAAATTCCACGCCGAAGCCGGCACGCGCCTGTTCCTGGGGTGTCGCCTGATGACAATAATACACATGTGTCCGAAGATCGGGATGCGCCGCCAGTCCTCGAAACCAAGGGGAATGGTGCTGTATGGGATGTGTACTGACGATAGCAAGCGTATAAGGCTTCCTCTTGCGCAATTCCAACAACCTTTCATTTCAATGATAGCTTTTCAGGCTCTGCCCGGTCGACACAAAATACCCATTCATCTGACTCACACATGCCTAGAGAGCCAAAAGATCCGTGCTTGCATCAACGAGATTGCACAATTACTAGGGAGTCAACCGCATCACATTCCACAACCCCATCAATGCGGGGGAGATCTTCTGAATAGAACTGCATGCTGCCAAGCTTCTGGGGTGAATTTGCCGCGGGTTTGGAATCATGCAAGGCTATGTACCCTCCTTTTCTTACCTTCGGAAACCATTCGCCCCAATCCGCCTTGACCGCTTCATAGGAATGGTCCGCGTCGAGGAACAGAAAATCGATCGGTAAATCAAATGTGCGCCCGATCTCGACGCTCAGACCCTTAAGAAAAAAAAGGTTCTGAGCGCCATTGCGCCAGCGATGTAGTGTTGCAACATACTCGGTATAACAAACACCGAGTCGGCCAGGGTAGAACGGATCTATAGAGTAAACGGTTCCAGCTGTGTTACGTGCGAGTGCGACACTGGTGCTAGCCTCATAACAACCAATTTCACAGATGGTACGAGCGTCGCGCGCATACCACAACAGCATTTGCAGTTCTTGGTCGGTGACTTGAGAAGCGGCGGGGTCAAAACCGAGCATGAACCTAACGAGGTGAAGTAAGGATTTCATCCAATTAACAAATTGACGCTTCTAAATTTCGCCGGTTAGCCCTGTCACTAGCCAGCAGTTGTGCCCAGCGCGGACGAACTACTACCGAAGAGTATTCTTGTTCGTAGCGTTGTCGAGCTCCCTTCCCGCACGCCTCTCGGAATTCGCACTCCTCAAGGAATCGATTCAACGCTGAGGCGAGAGAGAATGCGCTTTCTTCGCAGATGAGTCCGGTCTTCTCGTGCAAGACGATCTCCTGCAACGCTCCACTTCGAAAACACACGATCGGTACGCCGTGGGCCATCGCCTCGACAACACTGCGACCAAAGGATTCATGAAACCTGCTGGGGGGGCTGGAGTGAACGTAAATGTAGGCGAATCGCATAAGTCTGGTCGCATCTTCTCGAAAACCCCAAAACTTGACTCGCTCCTTGAGGCCGGCGGCGTTGATCTCGGTCTCCAGTTCAAGCCGAAAATCGTCCTTACCTCCTCCAATCAGGTTCAGCACAACATCGGGATGCTTTGGCGCAACCATTTTGAACGCTTGCACAAGAAGATCGACACCCTTATGGCGTGAGATCTGCCCCACGAAGAAGAGATTTCGTTTTCCTGTAAGCTGCCGGCACACATCAGGGTCGTCCGGAAGCTGTTCGTCCACTTCCATAATGTAGGACACGACGAAGTTGCGCTTGCTCCTGATGGCCGGACGTTCGGTAACGATCGTCTGAAATCCAAATTCGGTGTTGTGAATACAGTCGGTGACCAGCGGAGTCCACAAGGGAAACAGGCGATTGGTTGTGCCGAGATCGTGAAAGTGGTGGATCACTCTTCGCCCAGTGAGCCGGCAGAAGATGGCTGCCAGCAGAGAGGACGACGCCGCGCTTATTCCAGGAATGTAAAGCACATCCTTGCCGCGCACACCATTGAAGACTGCAATATTGCATCGAACGGCGCCAGCGACCATTTGGCAGAGATGCTTGAACGAGCGAGGCTTCGCCAGACGCTCCCAGTCAGTTTGGTCGGGCAGCAATTGGATAGAGAATCCTCGCCGGGTCATTTCACGAATAATCGGGGGTTGTCGTTGGAATATCCGATTACTCTGCAGGAAATAAGGTGCCACTGCCGGCCGAAGCGAGTCGAACAGCTCGATCACCGCACGCTCCATCCCATACAGAAAGGGCGTCACCAAAGGAACAAAAACTCGAGTGGCCGCCGCAGGCGCTGCGCCACCACTGGGCGTTCCCGAGTCTTTTGAAGACTCTAAGTTTGCATTCGAGACAACCGCCATCTTTGACAAAACCCCTTACACGGACAAACGCACCCGACAGTAGTGAAATCTCAACTTTGGCCGGCGCGCCCAGCAGGCTCAACCGTACGGTCCAGAACCTCGGCTAGTCGAGCAGTTACAGCACGAGCGGTGAATGGTTCAAATCTCTTCCAATCTGTCGGAGGACGCCAGCCCGCGGGTGCACTCAATAAATTCTGAAGTGCAGCCTCAATCTCCCCAACCACGCTGAGCGGAGGCCGGGTTGCGCCGAATGTCACCGCCCTCCCTGCGCGCGTTTCCTCCAGCAGCTTTACCGCAGGGCTCTCTTCGTGAAATACCGCCAGCAGCGGTTTGGCCGACAGAATGTAGGGGAAAATTTTCGAGGCCGTGTAATGTGGCGCCTCGGAACCAACCAAGAGCAGGGCATCCGAATCGAGCAAGATCTGGATCGCGTCCAGATGCTGAACTCTGCCCGGCCTTTCTTCCACAATGTCTTCCACGCCACATTCCCGAGCCACCGGCAACACTTGATACTGACCTTCCGCATTGGGCGCATACGTCGTTCCCACGAAGTGCAGACACAGTCGCTTATAAAGGTCCGGCGATTTTTCCCTTCCCTTCTTCACCGCGTTGAACAGCGCCCGCAGCGCCGCCACCATATCGGGTCCGCCCCGCCCCACATAACTCATATGGAAGAGCCCATCTCCCGGCGTGAATAGCGGATTCGGACGCGGGTGTTGACTAACATACTCGAAGTCTCCAGGTTCGACACCGTAGGCTACCGGAGTTGCCTTGACACGGCTCAACCATTTGTAATTTTTGAACAGACCCGCCATGTAAGAGTCATCGACTCCGATCAGTTGATCCACGCGCTTCAGCGCGAACGGCTCCAGGAATCGATACAACGTGTACACCAAGGCCCACTTGGAAGGACGCTTGGATCGAGGTAGTTTCCAGTAATAGTCGGTAAGAATGGGATCATTGTAGTCGAGGATGTAGGGAATTCCAAAGCGCATGTTCGCCAGCCGCCCGAGAGCAATTGGCCAGTTCGGCGGCACTGAGATCAAAATTAAGTCGACCCGCCGCTGCCGGCAAATGCGGCTCAGGGCGCGCCAATGCGGCCACAGCGTCCTTATCCCCAGATCACCAAACCCCAACTTCCGGGTCCACTTTATTGGCAAAGCGTTCGTACGGATCACTTCCAGGGATGGATCCAGCAGCTTCTCGTTTTCCGGATCAACACTCCACTCGTAGTTCTCGGGATGCGTAGTCAGGACGACGGGATTCCAACCGAACTCACGAAGATGCTGAGCGAAAAAACGTGCGCGCAACGCTGGAGGATAGCTACTCGGCGTGAAGTCCGGAGCGATGATGAGCACAGTTCTGCTGGCGCAAATCTGTGGCGTTCGCATGGCAGCCGCGAGGCTCGCCTGGGTGACCGGCTCACTCTGGGTTGTCACGTCTACGAAATTCCCCTTTTCCCGCCTGCATCGCAGCCGCACCTGATTCTTTGTTGGTAGATGGCTCTGCTAATAGGTGGATCTCATGGTCGACACCGATCAGCCGGAGGGTGTATCCGCGCTCATGCAGCCAACTTTGCACCATTTCAGGACTCGCATGCAGTTCCGCCAGCGCGCGCGGATGCAAGCTCAAAAAGAGCACCGGACGATGTCTGAGCAACGTGTCTTCGGCTCCCTTCATCACTTCGAATTCCCAGCCCTCGACATCAATCTTGATGATTGTCGGGATAAGCCGCAGTTCTGCAACCTCGGAGTCCAATGTGCGCACTTGCACCATCCTGCTCTCGCTCCCCGCCGTTGCTACAAGTCCGCTGTCCCCGTTCATCTCGCCGTCCTGAAAATACAGGCGTGCCTCTGCCGCTCCTGCCCCGCAACAGAACGGGCGAACAATGGCCCGCGCTCCGGCATCGTTCCACGCCAAATGACGAGTCAGAAGCTCTCGGGTGAGTTGTACTGGTTCATACGCTACGACTTGACCACCCGGAGCCGATCTCCGGAGTGCCAGAATTGAGTAGGTTCCAATGTGCGCGCCCACATCGTACACGATGTCGCCAGGCTGGATGGCTTTTGCAAACGAATCGTACGAATCGCGCTCAATCGCCTCCCACGCCGTTCCTGCAAACCTCGGGCTGAGCCGGATCGGACACTCGGCAATCCGAATCTCGATACCTTTGTCGCCGGAAAGCTTCTCAAGAGCCCGGGAATACAGTGGTCGAACTGAGTCCCACACGCCGTCAAGCGAGCGTAGTCCGGGCGCATGCCGCACTCGTTGAGCCATCGACCTGAGACGAGAAGCCAGCATCAGCACTCCAGCCCGCGGTTTACGCTGTCCAGCAATATCTTCGCCTGCCGCTCGTAGGCGAACCGCTGATTTGCTTCGGAGGCGACAGTCTGTTTCGAAGCTTTGAGCCGGCCCGGGTCATTGAGCCAGTAATTCAAGATGTCCGCAAGCGAACATGCGTCTCCAGAAGAATACAAGCAACCGCCCTGCGGAAAGGCAGTCAGGATTTCACGTTGTCCAGGAGTATCGCTGGCCACGACTGACAGTCCACATTGCATGTACTGGAAAATTTTGTTGGCGATAGTCAAAGCCTTATTTCCACATGATGGTGGTTCTGGAGCAAGTCCAATATCACATTTAGCGACGACACAAGATAACTGCTCCGGAGGAACAATCGGTTCGATGCAAACACGCGAGCGTAGTGCTGGCGCAACCTTGGACTCGACCCAGGAACGCATGTCGCCGGATGCATTGGCTCGCAATTCCAGAGTCCATTCACCTTTCAGCAGAGGCAAAGCTGCAAAGACATCCTGAAGACCGCGATCCTCGCCGAGCGTCTGCGAAAACCAGATCAATCGAACGGGAGAAGTCGTCGCCGCAGTTCCACATCCCGGGAAATAAGGCACGCTGTTGTAGATCACCTTCGGTTTACGGCATTGGTAGCGAGCTGCAAGCGCATCAGCCATCGCGTGCGACGTGGTGGTCGCGTGCACCGATCGGTTCAGTATTTCATGTTCCAAGGCGCGCAAAAATCGCGCACGTGGAACATTCGTTTCTGCCCTTGATTCCGAGTACCAATCTTCGATGTCCACTCCTACTCGAAAACCACGTCTGTGCAACTTCGTACCAACCCACATCGCGACTTCCAGATGAGTAATGGTTAAGTCCGCTTTTTGCTTGATCGCCGATCTCAGTACTCGATCCACAGCATACCCGAGTGCGTATGGATCGCGTACGTTCCCTCCAAGCAAGGTCCGTCCCAAGCGCGCTCTGCCCCGATGCCATAACGAATGAGAGCGTAAGTCGGCAGCGGCTTGATACACCCACGAACGCCTGCTTAGCATCTGCTTATCGATTTCCGCCAACTTGGGATCAAAGCGCACGCCGATCACCGTGACCTCATGACCTCCGGCTGCGAGCGCATCCGCCTCACGCCAAACACGCGGATTCGTACTTATATGCCCGCTAGTAACAATGGATATTCTTGCCACTGGGATTCAACACCACCGTTTGGAAGACAAAAGCGGAGATGAATTGCGCACGAAGATAACGTCCGCTTGCCAGAGAGCGCCGTCATATGGCCGGCGCATGAAGCCGCAAATGTCATACACCTGAAACCCCTGCTTCCCCAGATATTCAGCCGACTCATGGAATAACGGGACTCCTTCATGCAGTCGCAACAGATTCACCTCCATCAGAACAGCCTCCACCGATTCAAGAGTGCGCGTTCCTCCACGCAGAACTTCAATTTCGTATCCTTGCACGTCGAGCTTAATGAAATCGGGACGCGCGAACGGCCCACTCTCGGTGATCGCGTCCAAAGTAGTCATCGGCATGTGGGCACTCGGTAGACGTCTATTTTCCGCCTCTATGAGCACGGAACTGGCCGTCTCGGATTCGCAGAAACCGACGCTCGCTTGCTCCCTTGCCCCAAGGAGCGCGACGCAAACTTCTACATTCCGCAACTCTGATTTAGCTCTGGAAAGCTCAACGGTTTTTGATGCCAGCGGCTCGATCATCAACATTTGAGCATCCGGAAAAATCCGTTTGAAAGAGCGCGTCCACTCTCCCACGTAGGCGCCCACGTCGATGGCCACGGCCGGATTAAAACCCAGTCGTTTCATTCGACGTAGTGAACTCTCAGTCTCGGGTATCTGAAAAAGTTCTCCCTTGATGTAGCGTTTCCATTTTTCAGGAAACAACGGCGACATTACCCGTTTCGTCACATCCACCAGATAGGACATACAGTCTTGGCTGCCTCATTTCCTAGCTGGTTGCGACCACTTCCCGGTACAACCGTTCATAGCAGTCCACGATGACACGGTCACT
>Ga0070698_100001580_pt1 | contig 25326 bp, 16 predicted proteins | sample KBSK1502metaG_FD_65477 | JGI IMG/M metagenome (GOLD analysis project Ga0070698, IMG submission 65477) | Corn, switchgrass and miscanthus rhizosphere microbial communities from Kellogg Biological Station, Michigan, USA - KBS K1-50-2 metaG | ecosystem: Host-associated > Plants > Roots >... | reverse complement strand
TCCGCCAGCCGCCTTCTGGCTGATTGTTTGTTGAACGGAGGCAGGGAGCGACTTCACCTGGACCATTTCACCGGGTTGCCCTCTTACTTGCGCGGCCACGCCAGAAGCGAGACCAGCGCCGATCACTGCCGTTAACAATAATTTCTTTGTTTTCATATGCTCCTTTTCGTTATCGCCAGTAGGCGAAGCGTATTTCTCTCAACAAGATTCGTCAATTAAGCAACCGTCGGCCGGGTCAAGGTGCAAACGCAACTTCCGGTGCCCGCAAAAATTTGTCTTGCCAATTATTACAATTTTGTAATGCTCGTGGGGTTGACCAATGAAAACGACAGATAAAAAAGCCGCCTGGAATGCTTTCGGGGCTGGCCGCACACCGTAAAAACCAATCCAGGAAGCGTGATGCCAGCGTTAGCTCTCCATTCTTTTTCCAGGGCGATCGAGATTCCAGAAAGGCTTCACAATCAACCGTTGGATGCGTGGCAAACATCAGCGCGTCTCACCACTTTGTTAAGCCGCTTCGGCATTCGTGTGCTCGGCGACCTCCATGGACGAAAGGTGGTTGATTTCGCCTGGGAAAAGAATTGTGGACCAAAAACTTTATATGAACTGGATTTGCTTGCGCGTCGCGCACGATTCCGAAACGGGAAGGCGTCGCGTAGTGGTCACCAGAGCGAGTGCGTTCATGCTTCGGACGATTTCATCGCGACGGACAGCGAACGAGCGACTGCAAAGATGCAAGAAGATGCGGCAAGCTTTGCCATTCCGGAATCGATTTGCCATCTCGCTTTCAACGAATTGCCGCTAACGACGCGTTTGGCCAACGTTGTCCGCTCAATGGGTGCTCGAAGTTTGGACGATCTCAACGGACGCAGCGCTTTCGAATTGCTCCAATACAGAGCCTGTGGTTGGGGCACCATTAGCGAGATCCAAGAACTGATTGAGCGCGCAGTTTCCGGCGAATTTGATGTTGCGCCGATTAAAGAGGCCGCGGCAGCAGCCGAATTGTTGAGTTTGCTTGAGCAAGGGCTGGCGATGCTACCACTTCGTGACAGACAATTTGTCCTTGCCAGAATCGGAGCACAAACAGGGAGCGGCCGCCGTCCGGGCGCGGACCTTCTCTGCCTGAGCTACGCAGAAATCGGCCGACGATACGGACTGACGCGTGCCCGGGTACACAAGGTGTTTGCAAACACGCTTGATAGTTTGAGGAAGATCTGGGGTCCGCGAGTTCCGCGGCTGCTCGAAGTAATTAAGTGGCGCTGTGTGTCGGCGATTTGTCCACTGACTCACCAATTGCTCGAGAAATGGGTCGGCTCCCGGGCAGCCTTCTCGTCGCGCCCAACATCGGGTGAGTATTTGAACAGCGTTCGACTGTCGATGGAAGCGCAGGTACGTTTGATCGCGGCGCTGGACAAAAATATTCCTTGTTGGCCGGAAACGAATCATAAACTGCAACGCATCGGCGAACCGGCCGGCCAGTTCGATCTCACTCTGGCGCACGTTGTGCGCGAAGCCGGCGGGCAGATCACTGTTGCCGAAGCTTACGGCAGGCTCTCACATCCCGGAAGACGGGATTATCGCCGGCTGACAGTCGAACGTTTTCTGCAAATGCTCCGCACCGCCGAGTGCACCGTAGTAGAGGTCAAAAATCCGGAAGTACCGGTTATCAGGCTCCGTTCATCGGATGGTGGAGTTCTCTCTCGCCATGTTCCAGGCGAAAATGGCAAATCATCAACTGCTGGGAAAGTTCATTCTAATTTAGCTGCGATTCAGTTCTTTAAGAACGGCTTCTGCGAACGCCAGGCAGTCTGAACGCGTTAATCTGGGACCCCGCGCTTTTTTGCAATGCCGTGGCCTTTTTTCCTTTGAAATGGGACGTGGCCGAAAACGCCACCTGGCTAAAAAATAATTGAAGAATTTATCTTGCTAATCATTACAGTTTTGTAATGCTAACGGAAATACCTGCAGGGCTGACAGCTCCGAAAGCCTTCGGGGTTGCTGAAGTGGAGAAGCCGCAGTCCGGTGGAGCGGACTGCGGCTGCACTTTGCGCGGATTGCGAAGAACGTTGCGCTGAACGAACACGGAGCGCCACACCAGTCGTCGCCTCCCCAATTCCGTCAGGTTCCAAATGTGGCCAAAAAAATGTCTTGCCAAGTATTACAGTTCTGTAATTATGCGCGGGATCTATGACAAAAACGTCACTTTTCTGTGGAATTCCACTGCGATGGTTAGTTCAGTTGGTCGGATATATATGTTTGATATTTCCCACCGTTACTCATTCGGCCTCTGCGCAAGAAGTAACGCTAAGAGAGGAGCCGTCAATTGTCGTCACAGGCGAAGAAGTTCCTAGTGCTTACGGCGCGCCTCCGGGACTCTCGCGCAGCCGTTTTTCCAACGTAACGCAGGCCTATGTATTGCCGCCATGGTCATTTTTCTTCGGCGAACTTTTTGAGGGCCAGGGGTTCCGCCATGGACCCCCAGATTATCTCTTCACCCAAGAGATTGAAATGGGTTTGCCGTATCGCTTTAACGTCGCTGCGGAATCGCAGTTCGAACGATTCAATGGTGGTGGCGGCGCACAGACGGTAAGTCTGGAAGCACGATGGGCGCTCGCCGATTGGAACAAGATTCCGCTCAACCCAACACTCTTCGCCGAATACAAATTCGGTGTCGGCACGATTCGACATGAAGAAGTTCCACCTCCCCCGGGAGGAGGTGGAGAGGAGGAAGAGGAAGAGGGCGGCCCACCCAAGGTTCCCGATGCCTACGAAGTTCGTTTGCTCCTTGCCCAGGAATTCTTCGATCGCGTCGAATGGGCGATGAACTGGTTCTTCGAAAAAGAGAATACCGGAGACCGTGGACGCGAGTGGGGCTTCTCTCAGGCTGCGATGATTCCGGTTCTTTTGCCTAACGAACGTCTGAAAGTCGGCATAGAAATGGAATATAAGAATGTCACCACGAAAGACACACGCGGCGATGCCGTGAACAGTTTCGTCCTCGGCCCAACCGTTGCGTGGAAACCGACGGCAGGCACGCGGCTTGATATTTCGCCATTATTCGGTTGCACGCACGACTCGCCAGTCGCCGATGTCTTTGTGGCCTTTTCCTGGCTCTTCGGCGGCGAACGAGGCGAAGCTGAAGCGCCCGTGTCCTCGCGATTCCGTTACCTCAGCAAGGTTACCCGCGCTGATAAAGATGCAGATAAACAAATGAAGCAGGTTGCTCCGCCGCCATGTCCCGAATGGTACGGCGACAATGAATGGAACGTGAATCTATTCGGCACCTACGCTTTCACGAACACTGAGTACAATCCCAATCTTTGGCTGGTCGATGTTGTACAAAGTACCAGTGAAGGCAATCCCGTGTTGGGTACGTACGACCATTACATTGGAGGCGATCACGCGTGGGGCGGCGGCGGCGATATCAAATACTTTTTCCATCGCTACTTTGGTGTAGGCATTGAAGGGTTCGCCCTGGGTGCCAGCAAAAATGGCTTCGACATCTTCGAAGACCCAACCATTCCGGTTTTTACTACTAACAAAATCAATCACGATCACACAATAGGCGCTGCTCTAGGAACGCTCACGTTACGCTACCCGATTCCTTGCACACGCTTTTCACCTTACGCTTGGGCCGGAGTCGGTGCGATTTTTGGCGGCGGCGAAAGGGATATTCTTCACACGCAGGGGCCGCCGGATGCGTTCGCTGTCCATGCACAGACGGATCACTTCGGCAGCGAAACTAAAGTTCTCAGTCAATTCGGAGCCGGTCTCGAAATCCGATTCGCGCGGCACGTCGGTTGGACGAATGACTTGAGCTTCGGCGTGATCGATGGTCCAAAAAACAATTTCGGAATGGTCCGCAGCGGCCTCAACTTCGCCTTCTAGCGGACAATCACTACAAAAGGCGTTGGGCCAGCGTTTCCAGGAACACCTCCAGGGCTGACAACCTCGAAAGCTTCGGGGTTGCTTGAAGTGGAGAGGCCGCAGCCCGGTGGAGCGGGCTGCGGCTACACTTGAGCCTTGGTTTTTGAGATTCGCCGTTTGTCACAACCGCCGCTACGACGACTAGCATTTCTTGACCTCATTTCATCGCACCGATAGTTTCATTCTCGGAAAGGAGATTGTCGGTGAAGACCGAGGTGTCGATCGAATATTGCGTCGTTTGAAATTACACGCCGAAGGCCGTCAGTTTGGCGACCAAAATTCTTGAGCTCGGCGAGCGCATCAAGTCGCTCACGCTAATTCCATCGAGCGGCGGCGCTTTCGAGATTCGCGCTAATGGCAAATTGCTCCATTCCAAGCTCAACACCGGCGATTGGCCGGACTTCGACGCCATTGTCACGGCGATCAAGAAAGCAAAATAAGCTTTCCGCAATCCGCCTTCCACAATCCACAATCGGGAGAGTGAGGGGTGCCTGGTGGTCCTCGCGGTCTTCAAAACCGTTGTCGGTTCCGCATACCCGGAACCGAGGTAGGTTCGATTCCTATCCTCTCCGCCAAATTTCTGTAGCCGCCTCGCTGTGTCGAGGCGCACACAGTGCTAAACAATGCACGGCGCTACAGCGCCTTTCCAAAGGAGGTGACACACATGCCGCGTGAACAAGTCCGAAGACTGACTTCGCTTTCATCCTGCGCCGGGTGAGCTTCCAAATTGAGCCAACAGGCCCTGCGACAAGTTTTGCCGCAGCTTCCGCTTTCCCGTGACCCAAAAGTACTCGTGAACTCGACCACGTTCGACGATGCCGGCGTTTATCGACTGGATCGCCATCGCGCGCTCGTGCAAACCGTAGATTTTTTTACACCCATTGTGGACGACCCTTTCTCGTATGGACAAATCGCGGCCGCCAACTCGCTCTCGGACATCTTTGCGATGGGCGGGCGTCCCTTGACCGCGCTAAATATTGTTGGTTTCCCAGCGGACCTGGTTCGGCCAAGAGTGATTGCTGCGATTTTACGCGGCGGCCTCGCCAAAGCGGCCGAGGTGGGCTGCGCCATCATCGGCGGTCATTCCATTCGCAATCCGGAGCCAATTTACGGACTGGCTGTCACCGGAATGATCGACATTCGCCGTCTGACAACAAACGCAAATGCGCGCCCTCGCGATCTGCTCGTGTTGACCAAGCCGCTGGGCACAGGCATCGCCACTACTGCGATCAAGCGCGGAGTTGCATCGCGCATGCTGCAAAAAAGGGTTGTCGCCCTGATGTCGAAAGTAAACACCGTAGGCGCCGAGCTGGCCGAGCTTCGCCTGGTGCGTGCAGCGACCGACATAACCGGCTACGGACTGATGGGCCACTTGGTTTCCCTCTGTCGCGCCAGTGGCGTCTCTGCTGAAGTCGATTCGAGTGCCGTGCCCATGATCGATGAGGAGATTGCCGATTTAATCGAACAAGGTTGTATTCCCGGGGGCAGTCGCGAAAATCTGGTCGCCACAACCGTAGCTGTCGATTGGGGAAGCACGGATGATTCACGACGAATTCTCCTAACCGACGCGCAAACCAGCGGCGGACTACTGCTGTCCGTCCCTGAGGCAAAGCTCGAGAAAGTGCTTGGAATTTTGCGGCAACGGCGAACGCTTTGCGCCGCTGTCATCGGAAAAATTATTGCCCGTCGGCCTCGTGGTCCATTGATATGCGTGAAAGGGTGAAACCGCGATCGCGCCGGGAAATTCCTGCCGTTAACAAGGTTCTTGATGCGCTGGGCGAATATGACGTCGCCACGACGAGCAAGCTGCCGCGTCCATTGGTTGTGGATCTGGTCCGACGGGAACTGTCGAAAATACGGAGCAACAGCGAGATCCCAGAGTTTAAATCCACGATTGAACACCTCCATCGATTGGTTGAGCACCTTCGCGCCAGCCGGCTGCAACAGGTCATCAACGGAACCGGGATCGTGATTCATACAAATTTCGGCCGCGCGCCGATCGCGCCCGAAGCGATCCGTGCTCTCACCGAAATCGGCACAAGCTATTCCAATCTGGAATACGATCTGGCAACCGGTGAACGCGGCCATCGCGGCGCGTATATCGAGAATGCGCTCGCGGTGCTTTGCGGAGCTGAAGCCGCTACGGTGGTCAACAATTGCGCGGCAGCTCTGGTTCTAATTGTTCACCATCTTGCGGCGAGAAATGGCAGGGCGCGATCACAGCCTGCCCGCGGTGGTGGAGGCGTGCCGTCCAAAAACGAAATCATCATTTCGCGTGGTGAAATCGTCCAAATCGGGGGCGGTTTTCGAATTGGCGAAATAATCGAAGCTACGGGCGCCATATTTCGCGAAGTCGGAGCCACCAACAAAACAACACTCGATGATTACAGGCGCGCGATTGATTCCAGGAGCGCAATGATCCTGAAAGTTCATCGCAGCAATTTTTTTATGAGCGGTTTTGTCGAGTCACCGCCCACGGCATCCATCGCGGCGCTGGCGCGAAAGAAGCGGATTCCTTTTGTGGAGGATCTGGGCAGCGGCGCCGTTGTGCCGACTGAGCAATTTGGGATTGCCGAGCACGAACCGACACCCTCGGAAGCATTGAAAGCTGGAGCGGATCTGGTCTGCTTTAGCGGCGACAAACTCTTTGGCGGACCGCAGGCGGGAATCATCGTTGGGGAGAAGCGATACGTTGCCGCCTTGAAGCGCGAGCCGCTTTTTCGCGCTTTGCGCTGTGACAAGCTTTGTTTCGCCGCGCTGCAAGCGACGATCGATCTTCACCTGAATCAGACCGCGGCGGAAATTCCGGCGATTGGCCTACTGCAGGTTACCGAAGACGAGCTGCGCAATCGAGCTGCGGCTTTGAAGGACCGTCTGAACGAGTTGCCGCTGCAGATTGTAGTTGGCCGCGGTACAACAAAAATCGGCGGTGGCACGCTGCCGAAATCAAAGATGGTGTCCGTAACAATTGAAATGGTTCCGAGGAATTGTTCGCCACTCGATTTGGCGGCGCGTTTGCGTCACGCGACTCCGCCGTTAATCGGTCATATTGCCAATGATCGCTTCAAAATCGATCTGCGCACAGTTTTTCCACACCAGGACGATCTTCTGGTTGACGCAATTCGCAGCGCGTGCGTCGAAAGCCTTTGAACTCAACAGCATTGTCATCGCGCGTGGAACGCAGCGGAATCGAGGGACCCCGTCGAGTCACCTTTTTGGACATTCAACGGGATTCTTCGACTTCGTTCCGCTTCGCTTCACTCCGCTCAGAATGACGTGGTAAGCGAATGCCAGCGTGACAACGAAGCATTTCATCCTGGCGACTGCCGGTCATGTCGATCACGGTAAAAGCGCCCTGGTAAAAGCCCTCACGGGAACCGACCCTGATCGCTTGCCCGAGGAAAAGCAGAGACAAATCACAATCGATCTCGGTTTCGCAGAGTTGAGCCTTGCAGGGCGTGACGACCAACGGTTCCAAATTGGAATCGTCGATGTGCCCGGTCACGAAGATTTTGTTCGAAACATGATTGCAGGTGTCGGTTCGATCGATCTCGCGCTTTTGGTTGTCGCCGCCGACGACGGCTGGATGCCGCAGACGGAAGAGCACCTGCAAATTCTAAGTTACCTCGGGGTCGAACGAGCCGTGGTGGCTCTTACCAAGAGCGATCTCGGCGGGACCGACACTGCCACCTGGCAAATTCGTGATCGTTTGCGCCACAGTCCCTTCGCAAATGCGCAAATCGTCGCGATCTCGGTTCGCAACGGTGATGGTATTGAGGCCTTGAAAAGAGCACTCGCCAGTGAGTTCGCCACCATGCACGCACCGCGCGACTACGGAAAGCCGCGGTTGTTTATCGATCGAGTGTTTACCCTGCGCGGAATCGGCACCGTTGTTACGGGAACATTAACGGGCGGAAAACTGCGCCGCGACCAGAAGATTGTTGTCCAACCCGGCAACCTCCACACGCGTATTCGCTCAATTCAGAGCCACGGGCGCGATTTGGAGGTCGCCGAACCGGGAACCCGAACTGCGATTAGCCTGCCGGATATCAGCGTCGAACAGATCAGACGGGGAAACATTGTCATGACTGCCGATTTTGCGCGGGCAAATTCGACTCTCATCGTTCTTCTCGAAAAATCAGCGCGACTTTCTCGCGAAAATCCCGGCGCGCGGCCGCTGAAAAGCGGTTCGTCGGTGTATCTTCATCATGGAACATCGCGCATCGCGGCGAAGATCACGCTCCTAAAAACTCGGCTTCTTGAACCAGGTAAAAACGAGATCGCTCAGCTGAGACTCGTATCGCCAATCTTTGCATTTGCCGGCGATCGTTTTGTTGTTCGCGATGCGTCTGAACAACATACCCTCGCTGGCGGAATGGTGCTTGATCCAAATGGCACGGAATTTCGCAATGAATCGAAACGCAAATTGTTGATGGGTCGCGCCACTGCCCCGGACGACGTCCGTCTTTGGGTGCGATCTGAAGTCGGACTGCGCGGATTTGCGCCGATTCCAGGTGTCCTTGATCAATCTCACTTCGGCCACAGCGAGATCGATGACGCCTTACTGGACCTGCAGCGCCATAAAGAGATTGTCATACATGAAAAAATCGCGGCTAACCCTGGCAACTGGCAGGCTCTGCGACACCGCGCCACTCGTCTGATCGACAACGCACTGAGCAAGAATCCCGAACGCGTTGGTTACAACTTGAGCGATCTGCGCGCCGCGCTGCGCGACAAATCGACCGACGTTTTCGAGGCACTGATGGCGGACCTGTGTTCTTCTGATTTCATTCGGAAAGAATCAGCCATTACACGACGCTCACATCAGCCAGCTTTACCGGCAAAGCTGCAGCCTCTCGCAGAGAAAATTCACGAAAACTTATCCAGGAAACCGTCCGATCCACCGCCGCGTAGAGAACTTGAGCGGGATCCGGAGGAGCAACGAGCTCTCAAATTTTTGATAGAGAGCGGAAAAGTGATTGAAATCTCCTCGGACGTGGTGCTGTTGCGCGAGAACTTTGAGCGCATGAAAAGTGCAATCGTTGATTTCATTTCCAAAAAGGGACCGGCAACGGTGAGCGAACTGCGACAAGCATTGGAGAGTTCGAGGCGAATCATGGTGCCGTTTCTTGAACGACTCGATCGCGAAGGGTTCACGCGACGCGTGGGCGATAAGCGAACGCTTGGCAGAATGAAATAACCTATGAAACGATCGCGGCCAGTTCTACTCGTTGCGCCGTCCGTTGAGGAAGCCTGGGACGATGCGATTGCGCCCTGGTTCGAGCGAGTTGTGCCGGGAGCTTGGATGCACCCATTGCCTTCGCTGGTAGTCGTCCCAACGCGCGGACACGTCAACGATCTCAAGGCGCGTCTGATTGCAAAAGGCTTTTCGCATCTCGGTTTGCAGTTTGTAACGCCGGCAAGTTTGCGCGCTTTGCTCGCGCGGGACGATGCAGCGCCTCCCGCCATGCCGGAACACCTGCGTCTCCTCCTCGCAATTGCCGCGAACGAAATGGAAGATCGGCCCAACCAATCGGAAGCGCTCGCTGCCAAAGCCGTTTCTCGAGCGCCCGCGCTGCTGCTACGTGCATTGGATCGCCTTGAAACTGCCGGTTGGAAATTTGAAGAACTTGCGCTGCCGTCGTTTGCTCCGTTGGTTCAGCGCTTTAACAAACTGCTGAAAAAATGTGGTTTTGTTCTTCCGGTCGAGACCGATCGAAGGCGGCTGCAAAAAGCCGCGCGCGGCGAGCGAAAGTTTTCCCATGTGTTTATCACCGGTTTTGACGGAGCGAATTGGGGGGACTGGTTTCTCCTGCGCGCCGTGGTCGAACTGGCGGAAAACGCCACGATCGTGCTTGAGGAACCGCGGCAGAACTTTTCGGATGTCGATCTTTGCTGGATCGGCTCCTGGGAAGAAATCTGTGGCGAAGCCCAACGCTCGCAAACAACGACCATCGCGCTCGGCGATTCGCTTTTTAGCGAAATGGAGATGCGCGGAGGCGCGGGAACGGCAAAGCGATTCGACTTTCTGATCGGCACAAACTTTTCGGAACAAGCCGAAGCGATCACCCGGCAATGCGTCCGTTATTTGGCAGATGAGAAGTGCACGCGGCTCGGTCTGATTTTTCCCGGCGGCGGGGCCTTGCCGCGGCTGGTCGCAAACTCGCTAGAGAGGCTTGAAATCCCACATAATGACGGGCTCGCCCACATTGTGCCCGGCATTTTCGAATCGGCAGAATGGCAGGCATGGATCGAACTGCAACGCGCGCCACGACTCAATTCGTTTCTGCGTTTTCTAAATGCGTTGCCCGATCCAGCGGTCGTATCACCCAAGATCAATCGCCAAGTTTTCGAAAAAATTCTGCGCGATAGTTACAAGGAGGTCTTGCTGGACGATCTCGAGCTGCTGCACGAATTCTGTGCCACGCGCGTGGATGACAAATTTCAGTCGGCCGCCGAAGCTCTGCGAGCGCTGCCGTTCCTCCCGCCGCGAGCCACTCTCGCGCAGTTTCTTGAACAGACTCACGCCGCTCTTGCCCATCTCAAATGGAAGCAACACGCACTCGAACTTGCCAACGTCGCGCATGATTGGTCGCAGCGCGTCGATGGGAAATTTCCACGCGCGTTTTTTTTGCGCTGGCTGGAAGAAACGGCTGCGACCTCAGAAAGCGCCCGCTCAGCCGCAGGCGACCATCCGTATGCACGCGTGCAATTGCTCACAGTGGCGCGCGCGCAAGACCAGGAATGGTCGCACTTGATTTTTGCCGGCTGGAACGAAGGCGCCTGGCCGCCGCCGGCCGGCGCGGAGTTCGCACGCCCCGAAGAGATTCGCGCCTTCAATCGCAACGTACAGCAGCTCAACAAGCGCGCCGCGCGCCAGGGAAGCCAGGGCGAGGGCCATAGCAGTGTGCGCGAAAATCACTCGCTTTACCTCGGGCCGGGCGAGCAACGCGCGATTGCGTTGCGGCAATTCGATGCGCTCCTCGAATCGGCTAGCGAAGGCGTGACGCTGGCAGCCAGTCTGCTGCAGGAGGACGCGCCGGAACGGTTCTGGAATCCGAGCGAATGTTTTACCGAACTTTATCTCAAAACGCGGGGGAAACCGCTCACCCAAACGACGCTGAAAAATCTGCGACGCGCCACTGCACTGTTGCCGAAGCCTGCCGGCGTAACGACGGATGTGCAGCAAACCCTGATTGCGTTCAAGACGCGCCGCGACCCCTGTAAACCGGCTGGAGAATATGATTTCGCTTTGCGGCCCAACGAGTCGTATCGACCGGTGCCGACGCTGAGTGTGAGCGATCTCGAACGAATGGTTTCGTCGCCAGCGATTATTTGGATGAAGCGTTATCTTGGCGTGGAAGCACCGGAAGACGTCGCGAATCCCTGGGCGGCGGCGACCGGCAAATGGGTGCATCACTGGCTGGCGAATATTATCGAAGCCCGGGACGGAAGGATTTTCTCTCCGTTTCCTTCCCCAAAAGAGATCGACAACCGCATCCGGCTGGCCGCGGACAAACGCTGTGCGGAGCTTCGACATCTTTGCGACTCGTTAGGCAAAGTCGTCCCTGATTGGTGGAACTCCGGCTGGTTGAATGCGCGCTATCTCGCGCGGCACCTGGGCGCCAAAATCGGAGATGCGAAAGGATGCAAGTGGATGGCGACGGAGTTGTCCGTCGGTCGCGAAGGGACGGTGAAAATTGCCGATGGCGTGCAGCTTGAGCTGCACGGTCAAATCGATTTGGTGCTCGCGCAAAATGACTCGGCCAGTTTCGCCGGGCAAAAGATCTGGATTGTCGATTACAAAACCGGTTCGACCAGGGAACTGAAGGCCTCCGATCTGCACGACAATCTGGTCAAAGGCACAACGTTGCAACTCGGTCTTTATGCGTTAGCCATGCGCGAGCGCGGCGCCGCCGAAGTGAGCGTGAGTATTATTTCGCTCGTGGTTAAAAACGTCGCTCCACAATTGTCCCTTGCCGACCTTACACCACATATGGACGTCTTTGCCGAGCTCGCGGAGATGCAATGCACCGGGGTTTTCGGACTGAAAGGTGATATCCGTCCGGCCTTTGGTTACAGCGCGCACTATCCGTTCGCGACATTGCAAATCGACAACGATGTCTTGGAAGATAAATGGGCGCTGACGCACCCAGCGCTCGTCCTTGAGAAAGAGGAGTGGGAGACATGGTGAAGCCACGCGACGAATCCGCGCGCGCTCGTTTTGCAAGCGAGCTGGACCGCAATTTTTCTGTAGTCGCGTCGGCGGGTTCAGGTAAAACGACTGCGATCACGAAGCGGGTTTTGTCGATCGCGCGTTCGCCAAACGCCGTGAAAATTCTGCCGTCTCTGGTCATCGTCACCTTCACCAATCGTGCGGCGGACGAAATGCAACAGCGCACACGGCAAGCTCTGCTCCAGGAAAATTTGCGACCGGACGTGCAGACTGCATTTAATCGCGCCTTCTTCGGCACAATCCATTCGTTTTGCATGAAACTCCTGACCGACTTCGGTCATTTTCTTGGTTTGCCTGCACCGCTCGAGTTGGTCGAAGACGACGACGACCTCTGGCAGGAGTTTGCGCAAAATCAGACGAGCATCGGTCGTTCGTTACGCGAACAAGATCGCCACACGCTTTTACGCTTGGTACAAGCGGGCAATCTCATGGAGCTGGCCCGCCGCGCGGCTTCGACCGTTTTACACCTGCCAGGGCCGTCGCCTTGTCCGCCGCTCGATTTCGCTGAGGTCTATCGATCTGTCGACCAAGCAGGCCGAGACAACATTGGCAAATCGCAGGCGGAATTGCGCGAGTGGGAAAGGCGTTTCGCCGGCGATTGGGAATATCTGCGCTGGCCGGTTTGTTTCACGGCCCCAAACGCTCGGTTCACTGAGCTCTGGCAAGAAAAATTTGCGCCTCTGCGAAAATGGATCTGCGAGGCAGCCACCTGCGTCGCGGCGGAGGTGCAACGTGATTATCTCGATTTTCGACTCGACCACGGACTCGTCACCTACGGAGATCAAATCGCGCTTGCGGCAGAGTTGCTGCAACATCCGGTCGCCGCACAAAGAATTCGGGAAGAAAACTTCCGTGTCATCCTCGACGAGGCACAGGACACAGAGCCGCTGCAATTTTCCGTGCTGCTGGAAGCGACGCGCCCGCCGGAAGCGGAAGGACTTTGGTTGCAAGATCGACCTCCAGGTCCGCAGCCCGGGCACTTCTGCATGGTCGGCGATTTCCAGCAATCGATTTACTGGCAGCGCGCGGACCTGAATTATTACCGGACTGTTCATCAAGCGTTGATTGCGGACAAGCATGGCGAGAGCCTGGAGTTTGCCGTCACGTTTCGGCTCGACCAGAAGCAGCTCGATTTCGTTAACGAAAATTTCCGTGAGATTTTGAATAACAAGGGCGGACAGGTCCCTTTCGTCGAATTGCAACCGCGCCCGGAAATTCTCCCCGGGAAAGTCATTCGGGTGCCGCTTGTCGCGAAACAACTGCTGCCGGAAGGAAAAAAACTCAAAGACTACCAAAAGGCACGCCTCGAAGCGGAATATCTGGCGCGATGGATAAAGGAAGCGGGATTGAAAAAACTTTCGGCCGATTCGTGGCGGGAAGTGGCGATCCTTTGTCCGCGCAAAGCCTGGCTGCAAACGATGGCCGCAGCGTTACGTCGCGTCGGTTTGCCGGTGGCGATCCAATCTGAACGCGATGTCAAAGGCGACAGTCCGGCATATGCGTGGCTGACCGCGCTCCTTACGATCATGACCGACCCGCTCAATGCTTACGAAATCGTCGGCGTATTGCGCGAGATCTTCGGCGCGTCCGATCACGATCTTGCCGTCTTTTCCGAAGGGCAGAAAACGAGATTTCGCATCGACGAGATTTTGTCGGCGACCGGAAGAATTTCCTCGGTTTTGCATACTCTCGCAGAAATTCGCCAACGCGCGGAAGGTCTGGCGTTATTTGATGCCGTTACATTGATCATCGAGCAAACGCAATTGCGCGAGCGTTTGCTCCTATTGCCCGCGACGGAGTTTGGCGATCTCGCGCGCGAACTCGATGCCTTGCTCGCACAAGCGGCGGAAGCGGAAGCGAACGGAATGATCCTGGCCGGGTTCGCCGAACAGTTACGCAACGACTTCGCGTCGCCACGCGCCGTCCGCTTTTCCGCTGACGACAACGCGATCCAACTCATCACTTCGCATAAGGCAAAAGGGTCTGAATGGCAGGCGGTGATCGTGCCATTCCTGGCGCGAGAGCTGCGGCTGCCATCGCCGCGTTACCCAGGTTTCGTAAAATCGCCCGTGGATGGCGAACTGATTATCGCGTTCGGTAAAGAAGATAAATCGAAGGATTTAAAAGAGGCGATCGAGTGTGCCCAACAGCAGGAACTGGAACGCCTTCTCTATGTCGCAACGACGCGGGCACGCCATGCGCTAGTGGTTGTGCTCGACCAGGAAATCTTCTCCAATAGCGATGGCAGACTGCCGAGAACAGCGCAACTTCGACGGCTGCTTCGTGAGAAAGATTCTTATTCCGGCGAATTCGATCAACACAGCAGCACGATCGATGAAATCCTCGAACCTTCCCCGACCGTGAGGCAGGCGCCGGAGAAAAAAGGCGCCGAAATCGAGCCTTTAACTTCTCGCGAACTCAAGGGTGCCGCGAAACGCGCTTCGGAATTCGTGCGCAAGATCACACCGAGCGAGCTCGATTCGGACGTCCCGGCGGAGGTGCGGACACGCTCGCGGCTGGATAATCTGGCAACGCTCTATGGCCGCTGGTGGCACAAATTTTTCGAGCGACTGGATTGGAAAGGCGGGATTGATTCCGCGCAAAAGTTGTTTGAAGAGAAATTGTCGATTTCTCCCGACGCACAAGCTGCGACGGAAGACTGGAACGCCACCCGCGGGAGTTTGTTCAGCGACGCCAGCATCGCTCGTTTTCTTGCCAGCGACGAAACGTTATTTCATGCCGAGTTTCCATTTTCGTGGCGCCGGAATGAGCGCAGCGTGTTTGAAGGCTTGATCGATTCGATCATGATTAATTGCAAAGCTGGCCGGTGTCTTCTGCTTGATTGGAAAACAAATGAGGTTTCCTCGAGCGATGCCGAAATCTTTCGCGCACGTTACCGCCCGCAGCTGGCGGCCTACTGGAAAGCAGTCGGGGAAATTACGCACCTCGAAGTAGAAGCCGGCTTGTTTTCGACAGCACTAGGACGCTTGCTGCCCTACTCCAAGGACGAACTGCAAAGCGAATGGCACCGTCTGGAACAACTTCCGCCCGGGCAACTCGAGAACGAGATTCGACCGGACGCGCCCGATGACTTTTAGTGGGAGTACAAAAGGGACCAGGCAACGAAGCGCAGGCGGCCGACCGCGTCCGACCTGGCTAGCTCTCGCGCTCGCCGCGGATGAATTGCTCCACGCAGCGATAGGCTTCGTCGTCGGTCATTTGAACCGGTGGATGTTTGGAGAAATACGCAGAAGGCGAATGCAACACGCCACCAATGCCCCGATCGAGCGCAAGTTTGCAGCAACGGATGGCGTCGATGGCCACGCCGGCGGAGTTTGGCGAATCTTCGACGGAAAGTTTCACGTCGATTTCCATCGGCACATCGCCGAAGAGCCGGCCTTCCACTCGGATAAAAGCAATCTTGTTATCGAGTTGCCAGGGCACGTAATCGCTCGGGCCGATGTGAATATTTTCGTCTGACAGACGTTCGCCGGTCACAGATTGCACCGCCTCGGTTTTCGACGTCTTCTTCGACGCCAGCCGGGTGCGATTGAGCATGTTCAAGAAATCGGTGTTACCGCCAGTGTTCAGCTGGTAGGTACGGACAAGCTTCACGCCGCGCTTGTGAAAAAGGTCAACCAGCGCCCGATGCACGATCGTAGCGCCCATCTGCGCTTTGATGTCATCCCCTATGATCGGCAGATTCTTATCGGCAAATCGCTTTGCCCACTTTGGATCACTGGCGATGAAAACAGGGATGTTATTGACGAACCCCAGCCCGGCCTCCAGCGCGCAGCTGGCGTAGAAACGGGTGGCCTCTTCGGACCCCACCGGCAGATAATTGACCATCAATTCCGCGGAAGAGTCCTTTAGTTCGGCGATGATCTGTTCGCGGGTAGATTCTTTTTCCAGAGGAAGGAATGTGCGGAGCGGATCCTGATCGCGCATGTGCTCAGGGTACCCATCGAAAACGCACCCCATTTTCACGATGGCACCAGTGAGCTTAATCGTTTCACAGAACACTTTCGTGCAATTGGGAGGCGAGAAGATGGCTTTGCTGACGTCCAGGCCTACCTTGCGCCGGTCGATGTCAAAAGCGGCAACTATTTCGATGTCGCCCGGCCGGTATGAACCGATTTGGCGGTGCATCAATCCGATGCCGTCGCTGTTGACGGAGGAGCCGTCATAAAAATTGATTCCTTGGACGAGAGAGCTGGCGCAGTTTCCAATGCCGACAATGGCGATTCTTATTTTTCTCATTTCTAAATGGTTAAAGCTAAAACACTATCTGAATTAGATTATTCGGAGCAAGACACAAGTTAGGCCGCTTCAGTCACTATAGTCGCGCCTGCCTGTAGCGGCTCCAAATATTGTAAGCGCCGAATGTGTCCGAAGTCGCGCCCGCTTGCAAGAACTGATATAAGGGCAAGAGTCACGGGCATTCCTGGTGCAAGGAAGGCCCTCGCAAGGAGATATACGAAAATGCGTTCGAAGTTTGCGGCAATCGGCATAGTAATCGCTGCTTTGGCCGTCTCGTCGCGAGCACTCAGCGCAGTCCCCGTTTACAATATCGATCAGGCGGTTTCTCTCGCGCAGGCCCAGAATCCGGACATCGTCATCGCACGCAAGAAAGTGATTGGGGCACGCGGTGGCTTGATTGAAGCCCGCTCCGGATTTCTCCCATCCCTTAGCTCAAGTGGCCTCTACGATAAACGGCAGCAACAGAGCCAATCGCAACTCCGCCAGGAAGATTACAATGCGACACTGAAGCTCGAACAGAACCTTTATACTGGCGGACAGATTACCAGCCAGCGTGCCATCGCGCGGTTGAATATCGAGAAGCAGAATTGTGAGTTACAGGAGATTGCCAGTCACGTGGCAATGGATGTCCGGGTCGCCTTTAATGACCTTCTCCTAAATCGGGCGAAAGTGCGAGTGCGACAAGACTCGGTTCGCGTCCTGGACGAGGAACTCAAGGGCCAGCAGCAAAGTTTCAACGCCGGCATTGTTGGCAACTTAAACGTGCAACGCGCCGAAGTGGCACTGGCTAACGAGCAACCGGAACTCTTCAACGCTCAGACCCAACTAAAAGATTCCTACCTCCGGCTGGGAGACCTTTTCGGCCTGGATGCTGGTCCCGGAACCGCGGCGACGCCATTTGAAGTTTCGGGAGAACTGCAATATCAGCCCAATCATCCCGATCTGAATGATTGCCTGGCCCGGGCGGATGCGAATCGGCCCTTGATCAAAGCCCGGCAAAAGGACATCGAGATCGAGGACCAGCAATATGCTTTGGATCGGAGTGCGATGCGGCCGCACGTACGCGCCTTTTCCGGGTACGAGGTTTACAGCGAGCGTGATCCCGCCGTCGGCCCGGAATTTAATTATGGATATGTGGTGGGGATAAACGCGACATGGAACATTTTCGACGGGTTCGCGACCAAAGGGCGCATCCAAGCCACGCGCGCCCGGCGCGAAGCGGCCGTGCAGGCGTTGGCAGCCGCTCGGCGCGCCGTTGCCTCGGAAGTGCGCAGCGCTTTTTTTGATCTCGAACAGGCTGATCGCGTGCTCGAAACGGAGACAAGTAACGTTCAGGCCGCAGACGAAGCTCTCGAGATTGCCAAAAGCAATTTCGCTGCCGGATTGGGAACACAGCTGGACATCCTGCAAGCCGCATCCGATGTGACTCGGACTCGCACGACACGACTCAGCGCAATCTACTTGCACAACGTGGCTCTCGCCCGCCTGGCGCACGCCTGCGCGAGTTCGGCAGAAGCGCTCAATTTCGGATCAAATGTCGAGAGCGCGAAAAAAGCGAACCGTAATGCGGCACAAGCTGCTGATGTGGCACGTCCACCCGACAAATTGGGCCAGCGATGAAGCGAAGCATTTGTATTGTGGGTAGCACAGGCCGTACGCCGCGACGCCATCGGCACCTTGTAGCGCTAAAGGTCTTCGCCACTCTCCTGATGGTTTCCTTCGCACACACAACCCGCGCGGTGACTCTGCAGGTTGTCCTGCAAACCACATTGGAGAGAAACCCGGCGATCCAGGAAGCCAAATCAGGTCTGGAACAAGCCGCGGGACAACGGCTCGTTTTTCGTTCCGTTGTGTGGCCCGACGCCGAATTAGGCCTGCCAGCTGGCGTTCAGGGCGGCCATCGCGCCGGCGAAAACGGAGTAAAAGGCTTTGGCATATTACGCGGCGTTTTAACCCAGACCTTGTTCAACGCCGGCCTGCCCGCTTCTATGCGGCGGGGAGATGTTGAGGTGTTGATTGCGCAACAGCAATTGAATGTTGCCGTCGTAGACCAGTTGCACGCCGCGCGCCTGGCATTTTACGCGGCTCTCTACAATCGATCGTTGGAATCCATCCGCAGCGAACAACAACGAAGGCTGCATGAGAACGTGGCTACTCAAAGAACTCGGTTCGAAGCCGGACTGGCTGATAAGGGCGCACTTACAAGCGCGACCGTTCAGGCGTCTGAATTAGAGACGCAAATTGAAAGCGCGCATCGCGCCTATCTAGGCGCGCAATTGGAATTGGCGTCCGCGATGGGGATCTATCCAGCTAAGGCGTCGCTGCCCGAGCCCGAGGGCGAACTGCAATCTGTCCCGGTGCGCGTCGATCTGGGTTCCGAAACAGCGGCGGCTCTGCAGCGGCGAGCCGATCTTAAACTCGCGCGCTTGTTCGTGCGTTCTGCCAACGAAGATCAACGCATCATCGCAGCCGACTATTATCCTATTGTGATCGGAAGCATTCCAGGCGAGTACGTCCCGGTCACAGGAATTCATCGCGAAGGCTCAACGAGCAGGAACCAGGATTTCATCGGGTCGGAGATTCGCGAGAAAGTGACGTACACGTGGCGGGTCATCGATAACGGCAAGGTGGGAGGCGCAGTTCTCAAGGCACGCTCCGCACGAGAGATAAACGAACTGACGTGCCGGAAACTGGAAGTCAATATTCCCCGCGAACTCTCGCGGATCGCGAACGATCTTAAGACAACCGAGGTGCGCGAAAAATCACTCTCCTCCGCAGCCGCCGCCGCGGAGGAAAGCGCACGCGCCGTGCAGGAAAACCTGGCCAGCGGCCTGGCGTCGCCGCTTGAATACCGCGTTACCCAAAATTTCTTTTTAGAGACCAAGAGCGGACTATTGCAGGCGATCTATCAACACAATCTCGCTTTGGCCGAGTGGGACCGCGCCACTGGGCGCTATTTTCAATTTTCGGACGACAACACGAAATCGCGCTAGATGCGGCGGCGAACAGCTACAACAACTCGCTGTCTGGCCTTCGTTGATCGAACGGACGTTTCTGCTTCGGTGTCTTGGGAATAATGCGTTCGAATATCTGGCAAAAAGCAGGCGTGAGAACGATGACGGCTGGGCACCAGGTTATTGCAAAGAAAGGCCACGGACACCAGACTAGCTTTCCAAAATTGAAATTGCCGGAATCAAAAAGACTTTTGCTGGGCGGTGGAGCAGCACTCCTGCTCCTTTTCGCGCTGGCATATTATTTCCTGATGCCGGTGGCGGAAGTAACCACGGTTCGCCGCGGCACGGCCATCGCCGCGGTTTATGGGACCGTGCGGATCGAGCCGGCGTTTGTGGTGCGTGTTCGAGCGCAAAATGACGGTTTCCTCCGGTTGGCCGAAGCTTTCTCGGCTGGTCGTGGTGCAATCGGCAAGAGCGTCGAGAAAGGCCAGTTATTGGCGATGATCGCCGATGAGGAGACATCCCGGGATCTGAAGCAGGCTCGAGCCGATTTGCAGGCGGCCATCGACCGCGCGGCTCTTCCGCTCCCTTCTTCGGAGCTGCTTAAAGCAGCTGAAGACAATCTGCAGCGACTCGAAAAGGTTGTCGGCTCGGGCAATGTGCCCGCGGTCGAATATCAAAAGGCGAAGAGCGAGGCGAACCGGCTGCGAGGCGCAGTAGAATCGGAGCGGATTGAGCGCGATCGCAATCTCAATTCGCTTCGAGAAACGACGAAAAAACTCGAGGCCCAGATGAAGAATTCAGAGGTCCGCGCGCCAATCGACGGCGTTCTCACCAACGTCCAGACAATTGATGGAGAGCTGGTTTCGGACGGCAACGAGCTTTTCACTGTCTCCTCGCACAAGAATTACGTCCGCGGCGAAGTAAACGAAGAAGACGTGGGTGAAGTGAAACCTCAAATGAAGGCAAAACTGCAATTGTACGCCTACCGGACCAAAACTTTTAGCGCGCGTGTTTCTTCAGTCCAACCTGCAGCCGATCCAACGACTCAGCGGTACACTGTTGTTCTGGAGATGGAAGACCCTCCAGACAACTTGATGACCGGAATGACCGGCGAGATGAACATTATTACCGGGACACACAAAAATGCTCTTCTCGTGCCGACGCGCGCGCTTCTTGTCGATCAGGCGTTGGTGGTGAAAGGCGGTATTGTGCACTCTCGCACGGTTGGCGTTGGATTTCGCACTCTCGATTTTGCAGAGGTGACCAGCGGCCTGACAGAAGGCAGCCGCGTGATCGTTTCCGACCAGGACAAGTTCCACCCTGGCGAAGCAGTACGACAACGGATGGTCGATTTACCGCCGCCCCCGAAAGAACCATGACCCCGCCGCTTTATATTGCCTTGCGTTTTTTGACGCATCGCAAGCGGGCATTACTTCTGAGCCTTAGCGGGGTCGTTTTCGGAGTCGCGATCTTTATCTGCACGCAGGCGCAAACTCAGGGGTTTTCGCGCTATTTCATCGACTCAACCATCGGTAGCAATGGCGCGCTGGTTATCAAATCGCGTTTTCGCCCGCGCTACGAACCGTTGATGGTTTCGGCGAAGAGCTCCAAGGGAACAATGGTCGGGCGTCGTCTCTATTTTGAAGGCATCACTAACGCCAATGAAATCATGCGGGTGAGCAGGCAATTTTCCAACGTGGTTTCCTGTTCCCCAGTCCTGCGCGGAACGGTGAGCGCCCGCGCAGGATTTGAGAATGCGACTGTCGACCTGTTCGGCGTCGATCCCGCTCTGCACGCCCGAACCACGGATATTCTCCACCAGTTAATTAACGGGAACTTTGATGACTTTCGAAATAACACCAGTTCGATCATTATCGGCTCCCGCCTGGCAGAGTTACTTCAGGCTGGCGTGGGTGACACTGTGCAATTGCTCGCGCCCAACGGCGAGTACTGGCGATTCACGGTTGCTGCGATCGCTCGGGCAGGAATCGGCTCGATCGATTCAACACGGGTTTATTCGCACGCCAGGGTTGCGCAGGCTCTGCTGCAGCAACCGTCGGGCGCGTCGATGATCATATACAAACTACGAAACCCGAATCGCGCACCGGCTTTGGCCAGCCGTTTCGAAACGCTGTTTCAACACAGCGCCTCCAGCTGGCAGGAACGCGAAGAAAGCACGCTGCAGCTTTTTCTGACGCTGAGAATGTCCGTCGCGATTACTGTCTCCCTGATTATCCTGTTAGCCGGGTTTGGAATTTTTAATGTTCTGACAATGTCGGTGCTCGCGAAAATTAAGGAAATCGCGATTCTGCGTTCGATGGGCTACCGGCGCATCGACATTTCTTCCATTTTTTTGTGGCAAGGCGGTCTGATCGCAGCGGCAGGCTCGTTGCTCGGTTGTTCGCTCGGTGCGTTGATGACCTGGGGAGTATCGCACATTCCAATTCGTCTCCGAGGCTTGCTATACACGAATTACTTTTTGGTGACCTGGGACTGGAGACACTACGTATTTGCCACGTTGCTGGCGATTCTCGCCGTTTTCATAGCGAGTTACGTCCCTGCGCGCCGGGCTGCCGAATTGCCGCCAGTCGTTACGATTCGAGGTTCCAGATGAGCGCGGAAACGTGTCTTAGCTGCGAAGGAATTGAGCGTTACCTGGGTGAAGAAGAAGAACGTGTGCATGCGCTCCGCGGCGTATCGCTGGACATCGAGCCAGGAAGCGTTCACGCGGTTGTTGGCCCGTCGGGATGTGGCAAGAGCTCGCTGCTCTACATTCTTGGACTGCTCGACCTGCCTGATGCCGGCCGCGTTTCAATCGAATCGGAGCCAGTTGCCCAGCTGAGTGATGACGAGCTCGCGCACAGACGGAGCAAGTTTATCGGATTCATTTTTCAATTTCATTTTCTGATGGAGGATTTCACCGCGCAGGAGAACGTGATGATTCCAATGCGTAAGCTTGGCCAACTTTCCGATGGCGAGATGCGCGAACGCGCTGCCGGCTTGCTGGAGGCCGTTGGTTTGGGCGACAAATTACGCAGGCCGAGCCGCCACCTCTCCGGAGGCGAACAACAGCGCGTAGCAATCGCCCGGGCGCTGGCCAATGATCCGCGTGTGATCCTGGCGGACGAGCCGACCGGCAACCTCGATACCGCCAATTCCGAGCGCGCCTTTGAGCTGCTGCAAAATATCGTGCAACAAGGCGGCAAAGCTCTGCTCTTGGCCACGCACAACCCTGTCATCGCCGAAGCCTGCGATTGGGTCCACGAGATGAAGGACGGCCGGATCACCGCCAGCAACCCGCGGAGCGCGGGAAGTTCGATTTCTCAAGTCGATCAAACGCAGAGCCACGCCTCAACTGAAAATCGCTGAGAGTTGGCAGCTCGCCGCCCCACCGTTAATCTCGCGGGCGATGGAGAATATCCTGCCAATCTTGATTGCGGATGCGCCCGAGGCTTTGACTGAGCTGTGTGGCGTGAACTTACTCGAACGTTTGCTCCGTATTTTGCAGCGGCTCGGATTTCGACGAGTGATTGTTTTCTCGACAGCGCCCGAAATCATCGGGCCTGAACTAGCGAAGCGTTCCTGGGCGCGCGAACAGGTAATTGCCAATCTTGTGCCGCGCGCAAACGAACCTCTGACTCCCCAGTTCGTTTTAGAACAAAGCCCGTCCCAGTGCTTCTTAATAGTACCGGCAAACATTTATTGTGACGCGCGTTTGCTTGCATCTTTGTGCGCGAAAGATTCACCCGGCGCGCTTGTCGATTCGAATCCACCGGAATTCGCACAGTCTCTAATTCGGAATCCATGTGGGCCTGCATTGATCACAAGGGATTTTCTCTTTGCGCTTTCGACGGCGCCTTTTTTTGAGGAACTCAAAAAAAAGATCGACAAACGCGAGATCGCTATCATCGACGCAGCCGAGGAGGATGATTACATCGTCAACATGCGCCGGCGCGTGAGGCCAGTCTGTTTTTCAGCGCCGCCAGAGCAGAACCGTCGCGTCGCGGAGCGCGTGATTCTGGATTCCGCGCAAAATGGAACACTCGACTTGCCCGCTTACATTCACGGACCAATCGAAACGGCAATCATCTCGCTTCTTTGCAAAACGCGAATCACGCCAAACCAAATTACCATTGGAGGTTTCATTATCGGATGCGGCGCGACCGCGGCATTCGCGCTTGGCCGCGTCGGGCTCGGAATCCTCGCTGCTCTCATATTCGGTATCGTCGATGGACTGGACGGAAAACAGGCGCGCGTCAAAATCGAAACGACCGAGCGCGGCAAATGGGAACATCATCTCGATTATTTTATCGAGAACTCGTGGTGGGCGGCCATCGCTTTTCAATTGTGGCGAAGCGGCCAATTTCCCAACGTGTTTTACTTTTTCGCGTTGATCGTCGGGTCACGCTTATTGCATGAATTCGCGAAGCGCCCGGTGAAGATGGTTAAAGGCCGCCTGCTGGATGACGTCGCGCCGTTCGACCGTGCTTTCCGACTGATCGCAGCCCGGAGAAATGTTTACGTTTGGATCCTGGGGTGTGGGTTTTTGTTAGGCGCCTTTCCCAAAAGTTACGCGATCATCTGCGGATGGGCCACCATTAGTGCTGCCGTTCATCTGGCGCGGTCCATCTGGATTTGTGATGGTTCCGTGCGTCGCTTTGTCGGTATTCGAAGTTAAGGAACGACGAACCGTTGACGGAATGCGCTTGGCGCGTGCAACGATTTCCTTGCCGAGAACCTGAGCAGGCCTTTCCACAAGGAGCGAAGCACTCACTGCACAATAAACACCACAACCTTTCTGGCACGATTTCTTGCGGTAGTTTGCGTAGAGATCGTCCAGCGTGACGTCCATGATGTGCTTATCTGTATGCACCATGCTGCAGATCCAGAATTTCCCCTGCGCGGAGACGAAGAATAATTTGTAGCCAGCCATACACGTCCACTCGACATGCTCGCCCCGGAGGAGACTCCGTTGGTAATTGAGGATCGCCTCGCTCGTATGAATCTTCTCCCCACGGCGCTTTCGTTCAATCATCGAATCGATGAAGCCTTCGAGTTCTTCCCGCCGGCCCCGATCGACACGAAACCGATGCAAAGGGTCCGCATGGACGAGTCGAACTTCTGTCGGAATTCCGCGCGACAATCCGGTCTCAAGCACTGCTTGTGATTCGGGCAAGGTATCGGCGCAAATCACTCCAGTGATATGCAGACTGATTTCTGAGTCGTGAAAGTAATCGAGCTTCGGCAAAATTGTCTTGAATGACTTTTTCGTAATTGCACTCGGCGTCATCCGGTCAACGCTGATTTGCATCACCTGCAACCCGGCGTCTTCCAGTTCTGCGATCAGTTTACGCGTGAGAAGGAAACCGTTGGTGGTCAAGCTCGTGGCAAACCCGAGTTCGCGGCAGTAGCGAACGAGTTCAACAATATTCGGATGCACGAGCGGCTCGCCGCCGACGAGAGCGATGCGCATGGTGCCAAGCTCGCGAATCTTCCGTATCCATTTTTTTAAATCGTCGAGGCTCGGATGCGGCCGGCTATTGTCGTATTCTGTGCAATAGGCACAATCGAGATTGCAGCGGTCAGTGACGTAAAGGCTGCATTGCAGCGGCTTCCGGTCGAGGAGACGCTTACCCGATTCTAAAATGTTATAGCCGGAAAATTCACGGCGGACTTTGCCAAGAAGCTTCATGCAATGATGAAAGAACATTCAGCCTACGACAACTTACTTACGAAGCAATCGCGTTGAGGAATATCTCCATAACGTTTGCCCTCGCGGCCACAGACAACTCAACAGGAACCGACCCCCCAACCGCCTAGCGCATCCGGTAAATCACACCTTCGGCAGTCTGTGCTACCGGCTGGTATCGTTCCGCCAAGAGTTTGGCCAGAATCGGAAAGTCCTTCACTGGATAGTACGCACTTTTCGGGTCGGGGTGAACATCG
>Ga0070698_100001579_pt1 | contig 25333 bp, 18 predicted proteins | sample KBSK1502metaG_FD_65477 | JGI IMG/M metagenome (GOLD analysis project Ga0070698, IMG submission 65477) | Corn, switchgrass and miscanthus rhizosphere microbial communities from Kellogg Biological Station, Michigan, USA - KBS K1-50-2 metaG | ecosystem: Host-associated > Plants > Roots >... | reverse complement strand
CCTCACCGCAAAGGGTGGCAGGAAGTACGAAGTCGAGGGCAGCTCGCTCGGGCTGGCCGGGCATGTCGGGCACACCGTGACGATCAAGGGCAAGTTCGACCGCAGAGCCGAAGAGAAGGCAGAAACGAAAGCTGAGGAAAAGGCCGAGCATAAGACTGGGGAGGCGCAACACGAGGAGCACCTGATGGGGCGCATTGAGGCCACGAGCCTAAAGATGGTCAGTGCGACCTGTTCGTAACCGCCACTGAGGCCCATCGAATAACGAGAAGCCCGGTGCGCAGTTGTCGCGTACCGGGCTTCCGTTCCATTGCGAAGCTGGCGCGTCGCCGGCAGTTTCCTGCCATCACGGAGACCGGCTATGAGACTACTGATTGCCACTGGAATCTTGCTTGCGGGGTTGGGCGTCTTCATGCTCGTCAAAGGCGTGAGCCTTCACTCCGAGGGCACCGTCCACGTCGGCCCCATCCATGGCACCGTCGACGAGCACCACACAGTTCCCGCCTTGCTCGGTTGGGTCGCGATCGTCGGCGGCGTACTTCTCGTAGTCGCCGGCAGTCGTCGGAAGCGATGACGAATAGGGCCAGGCTCGAGCGCCGGGGTCTCTTCGTCCTCACGTTCTTGCTTCATGGCTGCGGGCTAATCGCGCGGCAGGCGACGATCGCGTACATATCCGTCAATGCCCTGTCGTCCCCCAAAGAGGTCGCGATAGAGATCAACAAGTCCTTCATCGAGAAGTATAAGAATCGCGTCACGATGAATGCGGCCTTCACCGTGGACAAGGCAATGGGGTCACCGCTCCCGGCCGCGATTGACGGTGATCTGCACTTTGCGGGACGCGCCCCCCAGGTGGCCCTTCCGATAGTCGGAGAGATCGCAAACGCCGCTGACGAAAAGGAGGCGGTGGCCCTCGTTCATGGCGCCGAAGGCACGGGCACGCCCCTCAAGGTCTCGGGCGTCTGGAGGCTCTGGCCGGAGCACGCGGGAAGCGCGGTGGAGAAGCAGGGGAACCCGCTCCCTGCGTTTGATACCGACAAGCCCGACCACGTGTTCGAGATTCACCCCGTCACGCGGACGAACAGTATCGAGCTGCTCGATTCCTTCAGGCCCGTCAAGGGATTCAGCCCGGGGGGCGCGCAGAGAACCTTTGGGATCTATGAAAAGGTCTCCTGCACGATCACGGTAAAAGCGAAGACGGTTTCAATCCTCACGCAGACGGGGCTCTACAACGACGTCGAGTTCATCATGGAGATCGCCGACGACCAACAGTTTGTGGTGGCCGACGGCAGATTTGTGATCGCCGCGGCGAGAGACCTCGACGGGGGCCTCCTCGTGGAACGCCTTCGCATGGTCTTTGCCAAGGGGACACCTCCTGAGAGGGCGGTCAGCCTCCTCAAACGAGGAGACCGCCTGCACGTCTACGGGATACCGAGGCTGGATCTCGCCGAAGTCTCACGGAGGGTGCGGGACCACGGCACGGACTCCGCCCTTCTCACAAAGCCCTTGCCGTATGAGATCATCATCCTCGGCGTCTACACGGAAGGGAAATAAGGATGAAAGGCTTCAACTCCACTCAGGCCCATGAAACAAACAAGACGTCGCGCAGAACCGTAGCTCACGGTCTTGCGCGACGTCTCTCGTTTGACGTCGTTATTGTCTCGCTACGGCGTGACGTTGCCGAAGTCGATTAAGTCCGCAGTGCTGGCGTCCATCAGCGTGAACGTATAACCGCCTATCGGACACGTGCCCCCACTCGACGGGAAGGTCTCGGTCCAGCCGATCTGTAGCTCTTCACATACCGTGTAGGTGCCGGCGGGTAGACCGACGAAGGAGTAGCGCCCCGTGGCGTCGGTGAGCGTCGACCCGCTCACCGGACCGCTCAGATCGACGCACCAGCCCGCGAGACCTGGAGAGTTCAAGACGTCTTGGAACACCTGCCCCACGATCGCCGCGGTCCCGCCCGGCGCCGGCGTCTGGCTGCACGTCGGAGGGGGAGGCGTCGGAGGGGGAGGCGGCGGTTGCGGCACGCACAGGCCCTGATGGGCATTCACGGTCCCCGAGTCCGAGCGATTCTCGTCGCCGCTACCGTTTTCGCAGGAGCTGTTGCCGGGCAAATCCGATCCCGTCTGGGATACGCCGAGGGCCAGAGGCGTCGCCAGCAAGGCGAGAACCACTACGTAGGCACGCATCGTACGCTCCTCATGCTGTAGGGAGGCTGAGACTCAAGGAGGGCGCGGCGGCCTCAAGTTGCCCCAGTGGGGCGATCCACGATCAACCGCGGCAATCGCGCGGGCCGTAGCGCACATCACACCCCCTGTGGTTACATGCGGGGAAGCGTGCAGGATGAGATGCCGAGCCGCGTCGCGAAGTAACGACGACGCGTCCCACTTGACGGCACCGCCATCGCCATTAGCGTGAAGGCACGATTCCACTGCCCCGTTGCGCCCGCGAACGGCTCAGCGGGGCGTTTTCTGTGCGGAGTGTGAGGTCTCGCTATGCCGTCTCCGGCGCCGCTCCACCCCGCGCCCACCACGATCAAATTGCTGCTCGCGGACGAGCGACTCGTCGTCCGCGAGGGCTTGAAACGCATCCTGACGCAGCCCGGCATGCGGGTCGTGGGCGAGGCCGCCACGCGCGACGAAGTGCTCGAGCAATCCCGCACCGCCGATCCTGACGTGCTCCTCCTCGACCCGTTCCTCGGCGGCCCGAACATCCTTTCACTGATCCGCGAGATGAAGCGCCGCCACCGGCGCTGCGGCGTGCTCGTGTTGAATGTGGAAGGGGAAGACCCCGATGCCCTGCGGATCTTGGGGACGGGAGCGGTGGGATACGTGAGCAAGGATTACTCCCGGCGCGAGCTGCTGGAGGCGATCCGGCAGGTCGCTCGCGGAGCGTCGTACGTCAGCCCGTCCCTCGCGGCCGTGCTGATCGCGCGCATGAGCGGCGGCAAACGGCCGCGGCACGAGGCTCTGTCGGAGCGGGAATACCAGGTCCTGTGCCTGTTCGGCTCCGGCCTCCCGTTCAAGCAGATCGCGGCCGACCTCGGCGTGAGCCCGAAAACGGTGAGCACGTACCGGAGTCGCATCCTCGACAAGCTCAAACTCAAGGGAAACGCCGACATCATTCGCTACGCGATCGAGCACGGCCTCGGGCTCGCCGCCGCGGTGCCGGCTCGTCGTAAGAAAAGTCCGACAGACCCCTCCCAGCGACTCTGACACGACACGTCGGACATCCGGCCGAGCCACGCGCTGCGAATCGCATCGCGGCTACAACAGCCAGGCCCCACAGTGATGCCCCGCCGCCCACCTGTTGCGCGCGGTCCACGATTGCGGCGACGCCACAGCGCGGCACCCGCCTTGCCCCCCTTAGCAGAGCGCTCACGTTTTCCCGTGGGCTCCTCTCAGGGAGGCGACTATGACGATTCAATGGAACTCGTTCTTGCGCGGAAGCGCGCTCGCGGCCGTAGCGCTGGGGCTGGCGTGCTCGGAGCGCCCGGATCCCGCCGGACCCGGAATCGTGGCGGACGCGACCGCGCCGTCAGCGACCCAGGCAACGGGCTATAGCGGTCGCGCCACGGTGGTGCAGGTCACACTGCTCACTCCGGTTTCCGCCAGCGTCCCTCTGGTCGACGCTGGTCCCCTGCCGTCGTCCGGCGGCGCCATGGAGGCGTCGCTCCTGAACGCGAGCGTGCCCGGCCTCCTCACGGCCGAAGTGCTAGATGCGGAGACCGTGGGGCAGGGCAATGCGAGTCGGTCCGAAGCGTCCGTGGCGGAGGTCGCGCTGACGGTCGGCGGTAACAACATCTCGGCCGACTTCCTCGAGTCACGCGCTACGGCGATGTGCACGGACGGTGGCGCGACGGCGAGCGGCAGCTCGGATATCGCAGCCCTATCCGTGAACGGGCAAACGATCGCCGTCTCCGGCGCGCCCAATCAGACCGTGGACTTGCCGGGTGGCGGCCAACTGATCATCAACGAGCAGCGCGGCGGCCCGGGAGACATCACGGTCAACGCCCTGCACGTCATCGTGCCGGGGGTGGCGGATGTTATCATCTCCTCGGCCCACGCGGACATCACGTGCCAGCCCGCTCCGCCCCCGCCTCCCCCGCCTGGCTGCACCCCGGCGGATTTCATCACGGGCGGCGGCTGGATCATCACTCCATCCGGAGCGAAGGCGAACTTCGGGGTCGGTGGCGGAATCAAGCAGAGCGTGTGGTGGGGCCATCTGACCTACATTGATCACGGCGCGGGCGGCCCGCAGGTGAAGGGCACTGGTGTGACCGGTTATACATCTCCGGACCCCACCAAGCCCACGATGCGGCACATCAGCGGCACGGCCGAGGTGAACGGCCAAGGTGGATTCACCTACCAGATCGATGTGGCCGACAACGGCGAACCCGGACGCAACGACACCTTTGCGATCAGTTTGTCGAACGGCTACACGGCGTCGGGCACGCTCGACGGCGGCAACATCCAATTGCACACGCCCACCTGCCAGTAACGGCGGCACCGGACCGCAGGAGCACGGAGAGCCTCGCCGCTCAGTGGCGGCGAGGCTCGGTGTTTGTGGGTAGTCCACTGGATGCAGCGGTGGAGGCAACGCAGGGCTATATTGGCTCACGGCGTCGAGCGTAAGTCCGCGATTAAGCGCCCTACCGGCGACGCACTGATCAATCCACCACTAGTGAGCCCCATCATGAGCCGGCTAACCTCGCCGTGGCGCAGCGCTCGATCGCTCACCGCGGCCATCCCGTTGGTGTGCGCGGCCACCCTGCTGGGGGACGCGCCGTCTCGCAGCTGGACGTCGCTCGGCAACATGCCGGCGGGCCGACCGATTCCGCACGGTGTCGAGTATCGCAGTCGCCAGGGCGGGGTGCGCATCACGGTTGCCGCGCCCGGAGTCATTCGGGTGCGGTTCTCGCCGAGCCCGCAGTTCGGCCGCGACCACTCCTATGCGGTGAGCGAGGGCGGGCCGCGCGCCACCGATGCGCGGTTCACTCCCGGCACCGATCGGGACCAGCTCCGCACCGCGGGGCTCACCGTCGAAATCCGGCGCACCCCGTTTCGGTTGCGTTTCCTGGATGATCGCGGGGAGGTGCGCGACGAGGACTACGCTCCCGACGGCATGGCGTCGAATGGCAGCCGGGTGCGGGTGTGGAAGGCGCTACGCGACGACGACCATTTCTATGGATTGGGCGAAAAGACCGGGCCGCTCGACAAGCGGGGCGCGAAGCTGGGCGGCACGGCGCTCGTGATGTGGAACTCCGACGTGTACGGCTACGACAACTCCACCGATCCCCTTTACGACGACATCCCCTTCTTCATGGTGCTGCGAGACGGCCGCGTACACGGCGTCTTTTTCGACAACACCTACCGATCGACGTTCGACATCGGGAAAGAGAGTCGCGCCTACTACGATTTCGGGGCCGAGGGGGGCGAGCTCGACTACTACGTCATCACCGGCCCGAGCCCCGCCGACGTGCTGGCCCGCTACAGCGACCTCACCGGCCACATGCAGCTGCCGCCGCTCTGGGCGGTGGGGTACCAGCAGTGCCGCTACAGCTACTATCCCGACAGCACGGTGCGGGCGATCGCGCGTGAGTTTCGCAGCCGCCGCATTCCCGCCGACGCGGTGTGGTTCGACATTCACTACATGAAGGAGTACCGGGTGTTCACCTGGGACCACGACCGCTTCCCGGCTCCCGAGCAATTGCTCGCCGATCTCGATCGCGCCGGGTTCGCCACCGTGGCGATCGTCGATCCGGGTGTGAAACGGGATCCCGGCTACTCCGTGTACGACGACGGCGTGGCGCGGGACGTCTTCGTGCACAGGCCCGATGGATCGCTGTTCGTCGGTCCGGTATGGCCCGGGCCCGCGGTGTTCCCCGACTTCACCCGGGCGAGCGCGCGGGCGTGGTGGGCCGATCAGATCGCGCGATTTAGCTCCGCCGGCCTCACCGGCATCTGGAATGACATGAATGAGCCGTCGGTGTTCAATGTCGCGTCAGCGACCATGCCGGATGACGTGCTCTTCGCGAACGACGGACAGCCGGGTACCCACGCCGAGGATCACAACGTGTACGGGCAGCAGATGTCGCGCGCCACCCGCGACGGGCTGCTGAAGCTGCGGCCGCACGAGCGACCGTTCGTCCTGACGCGCGCGACCTACACGGGCGGCCAGCGCTACGCCGCCGTCTGGACCGGTGACAACACGGCGGACTGGCAGCACCTGAGCGACGGCATCACGACCCTGCTCGGCATGGGGATCTCGGGGTATCCGTTCGTCGGCAACGATATCGGTGGCTTCGCGGGACGCGGGTCGGCCGAGCTGTGGACACGCTGGGCCGAGCCGGCGGCGTTCTTTCCGTTCATGCGCGGCCACGCCGAGTTTTCGACCCCGCCCAAGGAGCCGTGGGCGTTCGGCGAGCCGTGGGAGACCTACAACCGACGCGCGATCGAGCGACGCTACACCTACCTGCCGTACATCTACAACGCGTTCTACGAGAGCTCGCACAGCGGGATGCCCATGATGCGCGCGCTGGTGCTCGAGTCCCCCGACGATCCCGCGACGTACAACCTCTCCAGCGAATTCCTGTTCGGCCACGACCTACTCGTGGCGCCCGTGCTCGCGCCCGGTGACAGCGGCCGTAACGTGTACTTCCCTCAAGGCACGTGGTACGATGCCGAGCGTCTGAAGGAGTTTGCGGGAAGGAAGTGGACGGCGGTGCCGGCGGCGATCGATGCGCTGCCCCTGTTCGTGCGGGAGGGGGCGATCCTGTTTCGCGCACCGGTCATGCAGACGACGCGCGACTGGGTCACGGCGCCGCTCAGCTTCGAAGTGTTCGCCCAATCTGCGACCAGTCGCACCTACTACGAGGATGACGGCAAGTACGACGGCGCATCGTCCGTCCGCGAGGTGCGGTACACGCCTGATGCGTCAGGCGCGACGTTTCACTTGAGCGCCGCGCGCGGCGCCTATCAGCCGCAGCATCAGGCCAACCTCGCGGTCATTCATTTCGCTCGCCGTCCCCAGCAGGTGATGTGGCGCACCAGCAATCAGGAGCGGCCGCTCGCCGATTGGACCTTCGATGAGCCGACGCAGACCTTGACGGTCCGGTTCCCGCAGGCGACGGAAGAGGCTGAGTTGGCGTTGCGGTGGTGAGTTAGCCCCGGCATGACATCCGTCGCCTCTCCGCGCGTCGTGAACATCGAAGACTTGCGCCTGCTGGCCCGGCGCCGCCTCCCCAAGGTGGTCTTCGACTACCTGGAGGGCGGCGCTGAAGGCGAGGTCACGCTGCGCGAAAACCGCCGCGCCTTCGACGTGGTGACCTTCCGGCCGCACCACGCGGTGAGCGTGTCCGGCGTCGATCTGCGCACCGCGGTGCTGGGCAGCGAGCTCGCCTTCCCCGTGCTGCTCGCGCCGGTCGGGTACAGCCGGCTGATGCATCCCGCCGGCGAGCGCGCCGCCGCCGGCGCCGCCGGCGCGGCGGGTGTTGCATACATCCTTTCCACCATGTCGGGGCACAAGCTCGAGGAGGTGAAGGCCGCCTCGTCGGGGCCCGTGTGGTACCAGCTCTATCTGATCGGCGGCCGGGACGCCGCCGAGGCGGCGATCGCGCGCGCCCGGGCCGCGGGGTACGCGGCACTGGTCGTCACGATCGACACGCCCGTCGCGGGGCTGCGCGAGCGCGACGTCCGCAACGGCGTGGCCGAGCTCCTCGCCGGCTCGCTCGTCGCGAAGCTCCCCTTCCTCCCTCAGCTGCTCGCCCGGCCCGCGTGGCTCGCCTCCTTCCTGCGGGACGGCGGCGTCCCCCCGTTGCCGAACGTCGTAGCGCCCGGCCAGGGGCCGATGCCGCTGGTGGACGTCACCACGGCGCTGGCCCGCGCCGCCGTGACGTGGGAGGACCTGCGCTGGCTGCGCGATGCCTGGCACGGACCGATTGTCGTCAAAGGGGTGCTGACGGGTGACGACGCCTGCCGCGCGGTCGACGCCGGCGCGGCGGCCGTCGTCGTTTCCAATCACGGGGGGCGCCAGCTCGACGGCGTCCCCGCCTCGCTGCGCGTGCTCCCGGAAGTCGTGACGGCCGTCGGCGGCCAGGCCGAAGTCCTGATGGATGGGGGCATCCGTCGCGGCAGCGACATCGTGAAGGCCATCTGCCTCGGCGCCCGGGCCGTGCTGGTCGGTCGCGCGTACGCCTACGGGCTCGCGGCCGCGGGCGAGGCGGGTGTCACCCGCGCGCTCGACATCCTGCGAGCCGACATGGAGCGAACCCTCAAGCTGCTAGGGTGCGCCGCGATCAGCCAGCTGGATCGGTCGTTCGTGGATACGACGGCGTAGGTCCCCCGACGGGCGGTCGATGGCGTCGGGGTGCGGTTGGGCGGCGTCATGGCGCGGCGCCAAGGACTTGCCGCCCCGCCGGCACCCGAGGATCTTGCCCGGGTGAGTAACGTAAATAACAACCTGGCCGTGGTGGGCCTGTCGGGCAGCCCGGCCGCGAGCTCCAAGTCGCGCGCGCTGGTGGAATACGCGCTGGCGCGGGCCGCGGCGCGCGGGGCTCGAGCGGAGCTCGTGGACCTGGCGGCGCTGCCCGCCGACGCGCTGCTGGGCCGCGGCTCGGCTCCCGCCGTCGCGGCGGCGCTCGCCGCGGCGGCTCGGGCGCGCATCGTGGTGGCGGGCACACCGGTCCACCGCGCCACGTACAGCGGCCTGTTGAAGGTGTTCTTCGATCTGTTGCCGCCGGACGGCCTGCTCGGCAAGATCGGCATCCCGCTCGTGACCGGTCACGATCGCAGCCACTCGCTCGCGGTGGATCACGGGCTGCGGCCCCTGTTCGCGAGTCTGGGCGCCACCATGGTCGCGAGCGGCGTGTACGGCACGAGCGCCCAGTTCCAGGACGGCAAGGCCGCGCCCGAGTTACTCCAGGCCGTGGATCGCGCGGTCGAGGAGGCGCTGGCCCTCGCCGGCTCCGCCATGCCCTGAGGAGACCAGGACGTCACATGAGCGCCACGCCGCAACATCCCCTCGCGATTTATTACGAGCACCCCGACTGGTTCCGTCCCTTGTTTGACGAGCTGGATCGCCGACGGGTGCCGTACGTACGCCTCGGCGCCGCGAGCCACCGGTTCGACACCGCAGACGGGCGACCGCCCTACTCGCTCGTCTTCAACCGGATGAGCCCGTCGGCGTACCTGCGAGGCGCGGGGAATGCGATCTTCTACACGCTGCATTACCTGGCCCATCTCAAGCGTCACGGCGTGCGCGTCATCAACGGCTACGATGCCTGGGTCACCGAGACGTCCAAGGCGCTGCAGCTGTCGTTGCTCGAGCAGCTGGGGCTGCCCTTCCCCGCGGCGCGGGTCATCAACCACGCGGCCCAAGCGCCCGAGGCGGCGCGCGGGCTGCGCTTTCCCGTCGTGCTGAAGCCCAACATCGGCGGCTCCGGCGCCGGCGTGCGCCGGTTCGAGACGCCCGAGCAGCTCGAGCAGGCAGCGCAGGCAGGGACGCTGGATTTGGGTATCGATCACACGGCCCTGGTCCAGGAATACATTCCGGCCGCCGATCAGCGCATCGTGCGGGTCGAGGTACTGGGGGGGCGGTATCTGTATGCGATCCGCATCTACACCTCGGGCGAGAGCTTCAACCTCTGTCCGGCCGACGTGTGCCAGACCGTGGGCGGCGCTGAGCTGGTGCGCGGGGCGTGCCCCGTGGACGCGCCCAGGAACAATCTCCGGGTCGAGGGCTACACGCCGCCCCCGGAGATCGTGGCGCAGGTGGAGTGCATCATGCAGGCGGCGCACATCGACGTGGGAGGCGTGGAGTACATGATCGACGCGCGCGACGGTCGGTTGTACTTCTACGACATCAACGCCCTGTCGAACTTCGTGGCCGACGCACCCCGCGTCGTGGGGTTCGATCCCTTCGCCCGCCTGGTCGATTACCTGGAACGGGAGGCCGTCTGACCATGCGCTTCGGCTACTGGCTCCCGGTGTTCGGCGGCTGGCTACGCAACGTCCCCGACGAAGGGATGGAGGCGAGCTGGGCGTACGTACGCCGCCTGGCCCAGCGGAGCGAGGCGATCGGCTTCGACCTGACCCTGATCGCCGAGCTGAACCTCAACGATATCAAAGGACCGGAGGCACCGTCGCTCGATGCGTGGAGCACGGCGGCGGCTCTGGCGGCGGTGACCGAACGGCTCGAGCTCATGGTGGCCGTCCGGCCCACCTTCCACCTGCCCGCGCCGCTTGCGAAGCAGGCCGCCAACATCGACCACATCAGTGGCGGTCGGCTCACGCTGAACGTGGTGTCGTCCTGGTGGTCGGGTGAAGCCCGGCAGTACGGCGTCGCGTTCGACCAACACGACGCGCGCTACGCGCGGACGGCGGAGTGGCTCGAGGTCGTAACGGGGATGTGGTCGACGCCGCGCTTCAGCTTCGCCGGTCAGTACTACCGGGTGGAGGACGCGCTGCTCGAGCCCAAGCCGCTGTCGCGCCCCCGGCCCACGCTGTACGCGGGGGGCGAGTCCGACGCCGCGAAAGATCTCATCGCGCGCGCGTGCGACGCCTACCTGATGCACGGCGACCCGCCCGAGCGGATCGCCGCCAAGGTGGCGGACATGCGGGCGCGGCGGGAGCGGCTGGGGGGGGGCCTGCCGCCGCTCACGTTCGGGCTCGCCGCGTACGTCGTATGCGCCCGGTCGGAGGCGGCTGTACGACACGAGGTGGCGCGCATTACCGACGTGCGCCAGAGCGCCGCTGGGTACGCCAACTATCAGGACTGGCTCGCCAACACGCAGCTCGAGCAGCAGGTGAGCCTAGAGGACTACTCCGTGTCGAACCGGGGCCTGCGCGCGGGACTCGTGGGCACGGCACCGCAGATCGCCGAGCGCATCCGCGAGTTCGAGCGGGCCGGAGTGGATTTGCTGCTGCTGCAGTTCAGCCCGCAGTACGAGGAGATGGAGCGGTTCGCGGCCGAAGTGATGCCGCTCGTCGAGACCGTCCCGGCCGGGCCGCACAGCTGACGGATCCCGACGCCATCGGCTGGTGGGCCACGGTGCGCCAGGCGCTCCGCGGCTCGCACCACGATTACACCGCCGGGCCCCTGGGCCGGGCCATCATGCTCCTCGCCATTCCCATGGTGATGGAGATGCTCATGGAGTCGCTGTTCGCCGTGGCGGATGTGTTCTGGGTGGCGCACCTCGGGGCCGACGCGTTGGCGACGGTGGGCCTCACGGAGTCCCTGCTCACGCTCATCTACACGGCCGCGATGGGCCTGTCGATCGGGGTCACGGCGATGGTGGCCCGACGCATCGGCGAAGGCAACGCGGAGGGGGCGGCCGAAGCGGCGGTGCAGGGGATCGCCCTCGGACTGCTCGTGGCGGCGGTGATCGCCGTGGTCGGCGTGTCGCTCGCGCCCCGCCTGCTGGCGGTGATGGGCGCCACGCCGGCGGTCCAGGCCGTGGGCTCGGCGTACGCACGCGTGATGCTGGGCGGCAACGTCGTGATCCTGCTGCTGTTTCTGATCAACGCCATCTTCCGCGGCGCGGGCGATGCGGCGATCGCGATGCGCGTGCTGTGGCTCGCGAACGGCATCAACATCGCACTCGGGCCCTGCCTGATCTTCGGCGTCGGGCCGTTTCCGCGTCTCGGCGTGACCGGCGCTGCTATTGCGACCACTCTCGGGCGCGGCACCGGAGTCCTGTACCAGTTATACCGGCTGCGGCGCGGGGACGCCCGCGTGGCGATCAGCCGAGCCCTGCTCACTATCAAGCCGGCCGTGATGCGCACCATGCTGTCGCTCTCGGGCACTGGCACGTTCCAGGTCCTGATCGGCACCGCCAGCTGGATCGTCCTGACTCGTATCGTGTCCAGCTTCGGGACCGACTCCGTGGCCGGATACCTCATCGCGATCCGGATCGTCGTGTTCGCGCTGTTGCCGTCGTGGGGGCTCGCGAACGCCGCGGCTACGCTGGTGGGGCAGGGCCTCGGCGCCGGTAAGCCGGAGCGGGCCGAGCGGGCCGTCTGGCTCGCCGGCTTCTATAACATGCTGTTCCTGGGGAGCGTGGGCGCGGCGTTCGTGCTGCTCGCCGGGCCGATCGTCGGCGTGTTCACGCGCGACCAAGCCGTAGCGCCGGTGGCCGTCGTGACTCTGCGGACCATCAGCTATGGGTTCCTGTTCTACGCCTACGGCATGGTCATCACGCAGTCGTTCAACGGCGCCGGGGACACCTGGACACCGACCTGGATCAACCTGGCGTGCTTCTGGCTGTGGGAGCTGCCGCTCGCCTATCTTCTGGCGCGTCACGCGGCACTCGGGCCTCGCGGCGTAGCGCTGGCGGTCATGATCGCGTTCTCGACGATCGCGGTCGTCAGCGCGGCGATCTTCCGGCGCGGTCGCTGGAAGCTGCGCCGCGTCTGACCCGCTGCCTGTTGCGTCGTCGCTACACCCCTCGCCGCTTGACAGAGTAGCCCGCACGTCCCACCCTAGTGCTCCCGAGTAGCGCCTTTGGCCCCGTTGCGCCCGTGACACGGTCAACGGGGCGTCGTGTTCTTGAGGGGGCCAGCCATGGACGCGAAACTGTTGTTGGACAGTCTCGAGCAGGGCGTGGTGGCGATCGCGCCCGACTGGACGATCGCCGCATGGTCCGCGACGGCCGCGCGCATCACCGGCCTTCCGGCCGAGCGCGTGCTGGGTCAGAGTTTCTGGGTCGCGTTCCCGGCGGCCAAGGGCACCCACATCGAGCGCGTGCTGCAGGAAGTGCTGCACGACGGCAAGCCGCAGATGTATCTCGCCCCCGCCGCCGCGACCGATTTCCCGGGGATGGTGTTCGAGACCCAGGTCAGTCGCGGGCCGCACAACCATCTCATCATGGTGTTCCGGCAGGTGCGCGAGCAGCTCGACCCCGAATCGCGCGCCGCTCATCTGATGAGCGCGCTCGAGACCGAGCGGCGCCTGTACCTGCAGCTGTTCAGCTCGCTGCCCACGCCCGGCCTGGTGCTCACCGTGGACGGGCAGATCCTCGACGCAAATCCCGAAGGCGTCAAGCTGCTCGGCGCCGCCGATCCGGTGGCGTTGCGGGGGCGTCCCATGGGCGACTGGACGCCCGCCGCTCACCGCGCGCCTCTTGCCGCCGCCCTCCGGGACGCGGTCACACAACGTCAGGAGCTCCGCCTCACGGTGGAGTATGCGGGCGAGCCGCCCCGCGACGTGCGCGCCGTGATCGTGAACGTGGATCCGATGCGTCAGTCGCCCAAGCTACTGTTCCTCGCGCTGGATGTGTCGCGCGAGGCGCTGCTGCAGCAACGCCTGCTCCAGGCGGACCGGCTCTCCCAGCTCGGCGCGCTGGTGTCGGGGGTGGCCCACGAGCTGAACAATCCCCTGGCCGCGATCGCGGCGTTCGGCGAGGCCCTCGTGCTCGACCCCAGCCAGGCCGACGTCCAGGAGAGCGCGGAGGTGATCCGCAGTGAAGCGATGCGTGCCGGTCGCATCGTCCAGACGCTGCTCGACTTCGCGCGCCAGCGGCCGCGCGTCCAGACCGCCGTGGACCTGGGGGAGATCGCCGACCGCGTGCTCGCGTTGCAGCGGAGCGGGTTCAAAAAGGCACGCATCCGGGCCAGCGTATCCGTGCCGAAGGACGTCCCCGCCGTGGCCGGCGACCCGCAGGAGCTGCAGCAAGTGCTCTTGAACGCCGTCGTGAACGCGCGCCAGGCGATCGAGAACAGCGGCCGCCCGGGCCAGATTGGCATCGCCGCCCAGGTCACGGGCCAGCACGTCGTCGTGACCGTCGAAGACACCGGGCCCGGCGTGCCGGCCGAGATCCTCGATCGCGTGTTCGAGCCTTTCTTCACGACCAAGGCGGATCAGGGCACGGGGCTCGGCCTGGCTATCAGCTTCGGGCTCGTGCGCGGGATGGGCGGCCGGATGTGGATGCAGAACGTGGAGGGCGGCGGGGCACGGCTCTCGTTCGAGCTTCCCGTTGACGCGAGCGACGCGAGCGCGGGGTCCGCCGCCGACTCGGCGTCGGACAGCCGGCGCCTGTCGGTGCTGGTGATCGAAGACGAAGACAGCGTACGCCGCGCCATGGCGCTGCTCGCCAAACGGCTGGGGCACGAGGTGACCAGCGTGGGGCGGTTCGCCGACGCGACGGAGCGCCTGGCGGCGCCCAACGTCCGCTACGACGCGCTGCTCGTCGACGTCCATCTGGACGACGAGCACACCGGCTTCGATCTGTTCGAGCGGCTGCGGGAGGAGGGTCGGGGGCGAGAACGGCGCATCGTCTTCACCACCGGCGACTCGATCTCCCTGCATACGCGGGACGCGCTACAGCAGGCCGATCGGCCCGTGCTGCGCAAGCCGTTCAGCCTCGACGAGCTGCGCGAGATGCTCGAACGTGTGGCGGGGGGTTGAGGCGGGCGCTGCCAGTCTAGGCCGCCGCGACGACGGCGCGCGCGCGCGCGCGCTTGCGCGGCTGCCCTGCGCGCTGTGCGCGGTAGAATGCGACGGTTTGCCGGAGCCCTTCCTCGAAGTCGACGACCGGCTCGTAGCCGACTAGGCGCCGTGCCTTGGCCAGCCCCGCGACGGAATCGCGGACCTCCCCCGCCCGTCCTTCGGTGTACAGCGGTGCGAGGGGAACGCCGGCCAGTGTGCGGACGTGGTCCCACAGCTCGTTCACGCTCACGCCCTTGCCGCACCCCACGTTGAACACCTGCCCCGCCACCCCCGCGGCGGGTGCCCCCGCCGCGAGCAGGTTGGCGTGCACAACGTTCGCGATGTACACGAAATCGCGCGTCTGCCCGCCGTCGCCGAAGATCGTGGGGCGCTCGCCGGCCAAGGCGGTGGCGATGAAACGCGGCACCACCGCGGCGTACTGTGAGTTCGGGTCCTGGCGGGGCCCGAAGATGTTGAAGTAGCGCAGGACCACCGTCTCCAACCCGTAGGTCGCGTGGAAGGCGACGCAGTACTCCTCGCCGGCGAGCTTGGACGCCGCGTACGGCGACAGCGGCCGGGTCACGTGCTCCTCCGAGTTCGGCAGAGTGGCGGGGTTTCCGTACGCCGAGGTCGAGCCGGCGTATACCACCCGGTGCACGCCCTTCTCTCGCGCAGCGAGCAACACGTTCAGCGTGCCGGTCGCGTTCACTTGGTGGGTGACGAGCGGCTCGTCCACCGATCGCTGGACCGAAGTCACGGCGGCATGATGCAGCACGCAGTCGACATGCTCCACCGCGCGGCGGCACGTGTTCAGATCGGTCACGCTGCCACGGATGAAGCGGATGTCACGTCGCACGGCAGCGAGGTTCGTGCGTCGGCCGGACGACAGATCGTCCAGCACCGTAACGTCGTGCCCTGTGGCGACGAGGTGCTCCACCAGGTGCGAACCGATGAAGCCCGCACCCCCGGTGATCAGATAGCGCACGCAGTTCCCTTGGTCATCGGCCTGCGTCCTGCCCCTTGCAGGAATCCGGCCAGCGCGTCCGGACACGGGTCCCGCCACTCTGTCCCCCTGCCAGGTGCCACCTCGGTTGTAGCGCTCGGGCAACAGGTGTCTCGCGGCCGGTGAGGTTCGCGGAGTTCACGATCGCGACGGCCAACCCGCTGGATCACGCTGAGGGGATCAAGCGGTTGTTCGTGGCGCACGGCCGCGTCGACTGCCCGGAGTTTTTCGACACACGCCACGCGATTCGTTGCCCCCGCTTCGTCACGTGGCGGGATTCGACGCCGCTGCGTGCAGCAATGGGAGATCACGGATCTGGCGTGCGATCGGTAGCGACGCCACGCCGCGCGTGCGCCATGCCTGCGGGCACGTGGCCACGCTGTCGCGCGCTCGCGACAGGGATGCGCGAGCACGATGGACCCCTGGTTGGTCGGCCGCTTCACGGCACGGCCGTTGCCGCCACCAGGCTGTATGAGCCGACCACTGCGTAACCGACAGGAGCAACGTGGGGACCGAGCCGGAGCTCCCCCGCCGATGCATCTTTCTTCTGAGATGTTGGTGTCTGCCCGCCGGGGGAGGCGTCCTGTCCCGATGCAACCGGGATTCGTGTCCGGGCTGCTGAGCCGGATCAGCCGAGTGCCCGAGCGCCTGCTGCACAATGGCCGGCGCCGGGCGGCGTTGGCGCTGTTGGCGGGCGCGGAGCGAGCTCCGGCGTCGGTGCTGGTGATCTGCAACGGCAACATTTTCCGGAGCCCGTTCGCGGCCGCGGTGCTGCGTCGGGCGCTCGAGCTGCGCGGCCTGGGGCGGGTACGGGTCGACTCGGCGGGCTTTGCCGGGCCGGGTCGGCCGACGCCGGCCGACGCAGTCGCGGCGGCGGCGCAGCGCGGCGTCGATCTCGGCCATCACGCGTCCCAGCTGGTCATGGCCGATGTGGTGCGCGCAGCCGATCTGATCGTCGTGATGGATGCGATGCAGCGCCGCATGATCTGCGAGCGGTTCGGTCGCAGCCCGCGCGGGGTGCTGCTGCTCGGGGACTTCGATCCCCTGCCCGTCGTGTCTCGGGGCATCGAGGATCCGGTGGAGCAGGAGCCCGAGGTGTGCGCCCGCGTGTACGCGCGCGTCGAGCGTTGCGTGGAGGGGCTGGCGCAAGCGCTCGGCTCGCTCGCGCAATCCAGACGCGCGGCGGTGCCGTAGCGCGGCCCAGCATTTTCTTACGGTCCGACTCAGGGCGTGACGTCGAAGGGAATGCTCGTAATGGAATTCAAGGGCCAGGCGGTGGCCCGGAGCGTGTAGCCGGTCCCCGGCTTGTCGATGCTCAAGTCGGAAAACGTCACAAACCCATTCACGGCGAAGAGGTGGCGCGCCCCGGACAGGGTCGCGCCGGTCGGGTTCGCGCCGAGGCTGATCCAGATCGGCCCGCTGTAGGCCGCGGCGACCACGCCGCCCGGCCCGAGCGCGGCGACTCGCAGTGGCACGATCGACGCACCCGCCCGCGTGGTCCCCGGCTGTGTGAAGAAGCCGAGACCGTCGGCGCCGTTGGGTAGTGGCGGGGGGTCCGTCGTGATGTCGAATGGATCACTGAACGCCTCTCGCAACCCCGGCGCCGTCGCGTGCAGCGTGTAGCCGGCGCCGGGCCTGTCGATGATCGGGTGATCCCACTGCGCGACCCCACCGAGGCTCGGATGCATCGTGATCGTGCCACCCCCCGTGAGGGTCCCGCCGCCCGGGTTGAATCCAATCGAGAGCGTAACGTCGCCGACGTAGCTCGCGTCCTGGTTTCCCGAGGCGTCGTATACCGTCACCCGAACCGTCCGTATCGGTTGCCCCGCCTGCGTGATGGCGGGTTGATCGGTGAACTGCAAGTAGCTCCCTGAGGCGGGGGGCGGGGGCGGCGGTGGCGCCCCGCAGGTGATCACGAAATCACCGTGACCGGTGCCGGCGGCGGGCACGTTCACCGTGAGCGGATTCGCGGTCGTCACCGTGCAGGTGGCTGGCACGCCATTGAGCCCGACCACATGGTCGCCAGCGGCGACTCCCTTGATCGTCAGGCTGGCGCTCGTCCCGATGGTTCCGGCCGCGCCGCCGTCGACGGTGAGGCTATAGCCGCTCGGCAGGTTGACGCCGCTCGTCGCGGTCGTAATTGCGATATCAGTACCGTTGGGGCCGGGCGACGCCCTGCCCCCGCCGCCGTTCAAGAGCTTGTCGAGATGGCAGCTGGCGCCGAGCGCGATCAGCCCCAGGATTCGTAGCGCCTTCATCGCCCAGTGGCTCCTGCAATCACCGCACCGGCTCGGGCCGTGTTGCCTGCCAGGTCAAAACACCGCTCGACGTCGTGGCGGCCGTCCGACATTCTGTGGTGTCCGTCCTGTCGGACCGCCGCGACGGAGGAGGGTGTCGCACGGCCTCGTTGCCAGTGTGGTGGATACGCGACAACTTCCATCACAGCGCGGCGACGGCTCGTGAGCTTCTTTGTCGTCTTGTTTTTGAGGAGGGGATTGTTGCGGGGGACCGATGGCACATGAGACGATGGAATGATCGGTACGAGGCCAGGCATGATCCGTCCAGGAAGTTCTCCAATTGCGACGCGGCGGGCTGCGCTGCTCGTCGCGATCGTCTCGGCGCTCACGATCGCCTGCCTCGAGTCTCCAACCGGAACGGTCGCCCTGCTAGTGACGCCGCCGGCGGCGAGCGTGGGTGTTGGAGACGCGGTGCGGCTCACGGCGATCCCCCAAGACGGTGGCAGTGTTCCCGCGCGGGCGCCGGCCGTCACGTGGACGAGCAGCGACACGAGCGTGGCCACGGTGGACGGCACCGGCCTCGTGACCGGCGTCGCTCCCGGGTCGGCGACCATCACCGCGACGAGCGGCGGCCAGAGCGGCAGGGCGCAGATCATCGTTTCGTCCCACCCGCCGGGGACCGTGGAGGATCTCACGGTCGCCACCACGACGGACAGCTCCGTAACACTTGGTTTCACCGAAGTCAGCGACGGCATGGGCCGACCCGCCAGTTACGACGTTCGCTACGCAGCCGGCAGCACGCTCACATGGGGGACGAGCGCGATGAGCGTGAGCCAGGGGACGTGCACGACGCCGCTGGCTGGTCACTCGAGCGGCGCCAAGCGGACGTGTACCGTCCTGGGCCTCGCCAGCGGCACGACGTACAGCTTCGAGCTGGTCGCGTTCCGTGGCATGCTGAACAGCGCTGCCGTGTTCGGTGAGTTGTCGAACGTCGCCACCGGCGTCACCGCAGGGTCTACGGCGCCCGTCGCCTCGGTGAGCATCGCCTATCCCCACAGCTGGGTGCTGCTCGGCGGCACACTGCAGCTCGTCGCGATCCTCAAGGACGCGAGAGGCAACCTGCTCACCGGTCGGACGGTGAGCTGGACCTCGAGCGCGCCGACCGTCGCCACGGTGAACACGAGCGGGCTCGTGGGGGGGGTGACCGAGGGCCTGGCGACGATCACCGCCGCCAGCGAGGGAAGGAGCGATACGACACAACTGAGCGTCGTGCCGACCCCGCCCCCGGTGACCTACTACCGCGCCAACTTCAATGATGGGACGACCGGGCCGCTCGACGTGTACGCCTACGGCGGCGGCAGTTGCGCGAAGAGCACCGCCTACAAGGACTCCGCCAGCGCCTATTCCATCATGTGTACCATACCCGCCGGCGCCAGTGGAGCCGCGGCGCTCCAGGCTTGGTTCGGCCGCGGCAGTCTTGCAGGCCTGCCCAAGGATCCTTCGTTGGATCAGGACCTGTTCGAAGAAGTTCGCTTCGTGTTGGCACCAGGGGCTGCGGCTGCCGCCATCGGAGGCACGGTGTGCACCTCGGCGAATCCGAACTCACAGTTCAAGGTGCACAAGTCGGTCTACGGTCAGGCGGGCAGCGCGTGGAGCGGCTGGGTGATGTCCGCGGTGGGGCCGTGCTCCGACCCCAATATCGGTCTCTTCTCCGAGCCGGAGATGTGGAACCTGAACGGTCAGCGCTTCACGTGGCCGGGGACCTTCCCCTCGTTGCTGGAGGGAAGCGTATACGATGTCGTCTATCGCTACCACCGCTATACGGCGCAGAACTGCGGCACGATCGCGATCTGGGTGAACGGCACGAAGGTGATGGACAGCCCCTGCTGGAGCTACATGGGGACGACGAACGGATCCGCTCAGGGCTTGTTGTTCTGGGACGGCGCCACCTACCTGCAGAACGGGCTGGCGCCGTTTATCGTCTACAACCTGTTCGCGCAGGCGACCAATTACCCCATCGGAAACGCGACGTCCAGCCCCTAGGCGTGGGCGTAGGTGCCCAATATTTGTTCACTATCGAAACTAGGGGTTCTGCACAAAAACGCAGCCCCCTTGACGGTCCCGATCGCCCAAATGCAGGTGCCGCTGCTCCACTAACTCGCACTACTTGCGCGGGTTGGCCCCCGTTGCTACCATGCCACGCCGCGAGGGGGCCACACTTGAGTACGGGCCCCCGAACAGGGTGATTCACGCTGCTCAGAGCAAAGCCGTCGAAAGACGGTGACGCAGAGCTACGGGACTACGGCGACGTGAGTCGCTAAGTCCGCCGGGCCGCCAGCGACTCGAGACGTTATCGAGATGTTGGCGGTTTTTTCGTTCGTCTAGGAGTCGACACACCGCAGTTCGGCAGGGCGCCGCCCTCTTCCAGAGGGAGCGCGACAAAGGCAAACCCGGCGAAAGCCGGCGACGCAAAGCCACGAGGCTACCGCACGCGACGCGCGTGCCACGCCAGTCGGGCCGCCGAACCTCACTTGGGAGAGGGTCATGTACGTTCGGACGTTCCTGGCGCTCGGCGCCGTGTTGTTCGGTATCGCTTGCGAGGTGCCCGTCGATACGGGCGCCAGTAATCCGGATTTCGGCGTCGTTTCCGTCGCCATTCAGCCAAAGACCGTTACGGTGCTCGTGGGCGACAGCCTGCAATTGAGCGCCAGCGTCGTCATGTCAAACAACCGGCCGCCCAATTCCGTCACCTGGGCGAGCGCGAACACCGCCCTCGCCACCGTCAGCGCGACGGGCGTGGTCCGAGGCCGTGCGGCGGGCGGACTCGTCATCCGCGCGACCAGCGGCAGCAAGCGGGACTCCGCGGCCGTCACGGTCGTGGATCCAGCCCCCCTTCCTGTTGCCTCCGTCAGCGTCGCCCCCAGCTCCGTTACCGTCGCGGTCGGCGGCGCGGTTTCCCTGGTCGCGACGCTCAAGGACGCGAACGGCAACACGCTGGCAGGCCGCGCGATCACCTGGGCCAGCAACAACGCCGCTGTGGCGGCTGTGAGCGGGACCGGGGTCGTGACCACGGCTGCGGCCGGCTCCGCCACGATCACCGCGACGAGCGAAGGACAAAGCGGCTCGGCCACGGTGTCCGTGACGATCGTTCCGGTCGCGTCGGTGAGCGTGAGCCCGGCGACGGCAAGCGTACAAACAGGCCAGACCGTCCAGCTCACCGCCACGCCCAAGGATGGCAGCGGCGGCGCGCTGAGCGGGCGGACGGTGACCTGGGCGAGCAGCAATGTAGGCGTGGCGACGGTGAGCGGGAGCGGCCTGGTGAGCGGCGTCGCCGCCGGCTCCGCCACGATCACCGCGACGAGCGAGGGACAGAACGGCTCAGCCGCGGTGTCCGTGACGATCGTTCCGGTGGCGTCGGTGGTGGTGAGCCCGGCGACGGCAGGCGTGCAGGCGGGGCAGAACGTCCAGCTCACCGCTACGACCAAGGACGCCGGTGGCGGCGTGTTGAGCGGGCGCACGGTGACCTGGGCCAGCAGCAATGCGGCCGTGGCGACGGTCAGCGGCACCGGCCTGGTGACCGGCGTCGCCACGGGCTCCGCCACGATCACCGCGACGAGCGAGGGCAAGAGTGGCACGAGCGCGCTCACGGTCACTGCCGCGATCGCGCCGGTGGCATCCGTGACGCTGAGTCCCTCGCCGGCGACCGTCCAGCTTAGCGGGACGCTGCAGGTGACCGCGACCCTCAAGGATGCGAGCGGTAATATCCTCTCGGGCCGCACGGTCACGTGGGCCAGCGACAACTCGGGCATTGCCATGGTCAGCGCCACCGGTCTCGTGACCGGCATCGTCGCGGGTAGCGCGACGATCCGAGCGACGAGCGAAGGGCAGAGCGGCACCACGCCGCTCACCGTGGCGACGAGCCAGCCCGGCCAGGTGACGTACTACCGCACGAACTTCAGCGACGGTACGCTGGGGGCGCTGGGCTTCTACTCCTACAACGGCTCGGGGTCGTGGGCCGCGAGTACCGACTACGTAGACCCCGGGAGCGCGCATTCCATCAAGTTCACGATTCCCGGCACCAAGTCAGACGATGCCGCCGCCCTGCAGGCGTGGTTCGGGCACGGCGGGCTCGCCGGGTCCCCGCTCGATCCGACGCTCGATCAAGACCTCTTCCAGGAGGTCCGGTTCGTGATCGCACCGGGCGCGGCCGCCGCGATTGGCGGGAATACGTGCGCCGGCAACCCCACGTCGCAGATCAAGCTGCATAAGTCGGTCTACGGCCAAGTGGGGGGCAACGTCAACGGCTGGGTGATGAGCGACTTCGCCCCGTGCGGCGGTGTCGGCGCGATGGCGACGGAGCCCGAACTCTACGGCCAGTCGACGGCTTATAGCGACATGCGCAAATGGCCTGCGCCGCTGCCGTTCGCCGAGGGACAAGTCTACGACGTCATCTATCGGTATCACCGCTACTCGGCATTGGGTGTTGGAACGGTCGCCGTCTGGGTGAACGGCGTGAAGATCATGGATTCGGTGCAGCGGAATTACCTGGGGACCACCGGGGGCTCCACGGCGGGGCTCGTGTTGTGGGATGGCGCGACGTACCTGCAGAGCCCGTTCGGTCCCTACTCGGTCTACGTCCTGTTCACTCAGGCGACCAACTACCCGATCGGAGCCGCGACCGCCAGTCCGTGAGGCGGGGCTGGCAGGCCGAGTTCAAAAAAAAGACGCTGTAAGAGCAAAGCCGTCGAAAGACGGTGACGCAGAGTCACGGGACTAACGCGCACAGGCAGCGCCAAGTCCGCCGGGCCGCCAGCGAAGGGAGCATTCAACGCGGGCGGCCCCTTTCGTTGCCTGGGAACCACTTGTAGAAGGAGTGCAACACAATGCCCTATCTCTTTAAGCTGTCTCAGCGAGTGGCGCGGTCGCGAACGCGCGCCCTGCTCGTCGGCGCGGCGGCGTTCTTTGCCGCATGCGAGACGGGCGATTTGTCGTCCGTGAATGCGCCCACCCATCCAAGCTTTGCCACCACCACCGGCGCGCCCGCCCAGGTCACCGACCTCGCGGCGGCCGCCATGACCGATACTTCCGCAACGCTCACGTTCACTGAGGTCGACGATGGCCTCGGCGCCCCGTCGAGCTACGACATCCGGGTCGCCCCGGCGCCGCTCACCTGGGGCGGTACCGCTCCAAGCGTGACGCGGGGCACGTGCACCACGCCGGTCGCCGGGACGGCCATCGGCGCGAGGCGCAGCTGCACCGTGCTCGGATTGGTGACTGGGACGGCATATCAATTCCAGCTCGTGTCGTACCACGGGACGCTCCGGGTGAACGCGGTGTTCGGCCCGTTGTCGAACGTGGCGAGCGGCACAGCGCGGACGCCCGTCCCGACCGGCACGCCGGGCACGGTGAACGATCTGACGGTCGTCGCGAAGACCGACACCACCCTGACGCTGCGTTTCACGGAAGTAACCGACGGCAGCGGCCAGCCGGCGAGCTATGACATCCGTGGCGTGGCGGGCTCGACCCTCAGCTGGGGCGCCACGGCGCCAAGCGTGACTCGGGGCACGTGCGCCACGCCGGTGACGGGGACGGCGATCGGGACCGTGCGCAGCTGCACGGTGTTGGGTCTCACGGCGAGCACCACGTACAGCTTCCAGCTGGTAGCGTTCCGGGGCACGCTCAAGGTGAACGCGGTGTTTGGCAACCTCTCGGACGTCGCGAGCGGCGCCACGGCGGCCGCGGCCAGCGTGCCCGTCGCCTCGATTGCGGTGACGCCCGGCAGCGCGACGCTGAACATCGCCGGCACGCAGCAGCTCGCCGTCGTACTGAAGGACGCGGCGGGCAATACGCTCACGGGCCGGACGGTCTCGTGGACCTCGAGCAACTCGGGCGTCGCGACGGTCAGCGCTGCGGGCCTCGCCACGGCGATGACCTCTGGGTCGGCGACGATCACCGCGACGAGCGAAGGGAAGAGCGGCACCGCGGCGATCGCGATCCCGGCGCCCGTGGTGACGAGCCCCGGGACGGTCTCGGACTTGAAGGTGGCGAGCACCAGCGACACCTCGGTGACGTTGAGCTTCACGGAAGTGACCGACGGCAGCGGCCAGCCGGCGAGCTATGACATCCGGGGCGTGGCGGGCGCGACGCTCACGTGGGGCAGCTCGGCCCCGAGCGTGACACGGGGGACGTGCACCACGCCGGTCATCGGGACAGCGATCGGCGCGAAGCGCACCTGCGCGGTGCTGGGCCTGACGCCGGGCACCACGTACAGCTTCGAGCTGGTCGCGTACCGTGGGACGCTCAAGGTGAACGCGGTGTTCGGCAACCTGTCGAATGTCGTGAGTGGGACCACGGCGGCCGTGCCCACCGTGCCGGCGCCGGTGGCGACCGTGTCGGTGAGTCCGGCGACGGCGAGCGTGGTGGCGGGCGGTGGCCAGCAGCTCGCGACGACCCTCAGGGACGCCGGCGGCAATACCTTGACGGGCCGGACGGTGACTTGGACGTCGAGCAGTGCGGCGGTCGCGACGGTGAGCGCCACTGGGCTCGTGACGGCAGTGTCGGCGGGCTCGACCACGATCACGGCGACGAGCGAGGGCAAGAGCGGCAGCGCGAGCATCGCCGTGACGGTCGTACCGGTGGCCACGGTATCCGTCAGCCCCGCCACCGCGAGCGCCCCCGTCGGACAGACCGTGCAGCTCACCGCGACGCTCAAGGACGCGAGCGGCAACGTGCTCTCGGGCCGGACGATCAGTTGGGCCAGCGGTAACAGCGGCGTTGCGACGGTGAGCGGGACCGGGCTCGTGACCGCGGTGTCGCCGGGGTCGGCGACCATCACCGCGACGAGCGAGGGCCGGAGCGGCACGACAGCCATCGGCGCCACGCCGGTCCAGTCGGGGCAGGTGACCTACTACAAGACAAATTTCACCGACGGGACGACGGGGGCGCTGGATGTGTACGCCTACGGCGGCGGCAGCTGCGCCAAGAGCACCGATTATACGAACGCTGGCAGCGCGTACTCGATCAAGTGCACCGTTCCGGCGACCGCGGCCGGGGCGGCGGCGCTGCAGGCCTGGTTCGGCAACGGGCGCCTCGCCAGCACGCCGAAGGACCCCTCCCTGGATCAGGACCTGTTCCAGGAAGTCCGGTTCGTTCTGGCTCCGGGAGCGGCGGCGGCGATCGGTGGGACCACGTGCACCGCGGCGAATGCCTCAGGGCCCGGTGGGGTGATGCAGTTCAAGGCGCATAAGTCGGTGTACGGGCAGGCGGGGAGCGCGTGGAACGGGTGGGTGATGTCGGAGATTGCGCCCTGCGCCGACGGCAACATCGGCCTGTTCTCGGAGCCCGAGATGTGGACCCTCAACGGGACTGAGTCTGCCTGGCCGGGGACCTATCCCTCGCTGAACGAGGGGTCGGTGTACGACGTGATTTACCGGTATCACCGCTATACGGCCCAGGGGTGCGGCACGATCGCGGTCTGGGTGAATGGGACGAAGGTGCTGGACAGTCCCTGCTGGAGCTACATGGGGACGACGAACGGGTCGGCACAGGGGCTGCTGTTCTGGGACGGCGCGACGTACCTGCAGAGCGGGTTGGCGCCGCTGTCGGTGTACATGCTGTTCACGCAGGCCACCAGCTACCCCATTGGAGCCGCCACCGCGAGTCCATGAGCGCA
>Ga0070698_100001578_pt1 | contig 25339 bp, 27 predicted proteins | sample KBSK1502metaG_FD_65477 | JGI IMG/M metagenome (GOLD analysis project Ga0070698, IMG submission 65477) | Corn, switchgrass and miscanthus rhizosphere microbial communities from Kellogg Biological Station, Michigan, USA - KBS K1-50-2 metaG | ecosystem: Host-associated > Plants > Roots >... | reverse complement strand
CAGCGCTATGCCGCCCGGCTTGAAGTAGCTGCTGTGGCCGCCGCTGCCGGCGTCGAAGACCCTGGCGCCGAACGCGGGAGCCATCGGGTCCTGGCCGAACCCGAGCCCGAGGAACTGGACGTGGGGGACATCCCGGATCCAGTCGCTGGTCCCCCGGCCAGCCCACACGCGCGCGCCGGTCTGCAGCGCCGCTACGGAGGCCGCGTCCATGCCGGGGCTGCCGATCACCGCGATGTCGGTGGCGGGCAGGTGCGGGGCGGCCAGGCCGCACACCACCGACCCGTAGCTGTGGCAGATCAGCGCGACCTGGTCGCCGTGCCGGGCGAGGTCGTCCACGAGCGGCCGCAGCGCGCTCCCGCCCTGCCCGGCGTCGCCCGACGTCATCACGCCCGGGCTGAGCGTGCTCGGATCGGCGTAGCCCAGCCAGGCGATGATCGCGAGATGGGCGCCGGGGTCCAGCCGACGCGCCTGCGCAGCGAGCGCCCGGGCGGCGCCGCCGGGCGAGGCCGTCCCCCGGGAGTCGAACGTCGTCAGCGACGTGTCGGAGCCGGGCACAAGAATGGCCACGCGCCTGGCCTGGGCCAGGTTGCCGATGACCTCGACCGCCAGGCCCTGCCCGGCCGGGTTGAAGTCCAGGAAGTCCCGGCCGTGCATGGCCTGCAGCGCGCGGGCGAGCGGCTGGTTGCCCGCCCGGTCGGCCGCGCGCGCGGCCTGGGCGATCAGGCGGGAGTCGGCCGCGTAGCGCGCGGCCAGCGCCGGGGCGGTGAGCGCGGGGAACGGCTGCGCCCGGTCAACCGGGGTGCTCGGGAAGGCGAAGGCCGTCGTCGCCACGATGGCGGCGGCGGCGACCGCGCCGACGGCGAGCGTGCGGCGAAGTCTCATGGGGGACGTCCCTTCTGTCCAGCAAGGGCGGGAGGGTGGGGCTAAAACGGTGGGCGGGCTAGAACCCGTGCTGGCCAGAAGCTACGGATGTGCCCCTTTCGTCGGCGTCAGCCTGCGGAGCCAACTGCCGGCGTACCCCGCCGGTACCTCCCGGGTCAGCCGCGGCGGGCTGGCGGCGGCCGCTGCGCGGGACCCGTAGGCCGCCCCCTACTCAGGTACTACCTCGCAGATCCGCCCTCAGGGTCACGAAACGTCCGCCACCGCCGCCCTACGCTGGGGGCGTGAGTTCTGGTTTCCGAGGCCGGATCGCGGGGACATTCGCAAATGGCGTCACCGCGCCCGCCGCACCGCGCCCGCGCCTGCTGCAGCGCGGTCGGTTCGACCTCGTCTTCGTGGCCGACGTGGTGCTGGCGCTGATCCTGGTCGGCGTCTCGGACGGGGCGCTCGGCGCGCAGAACTCCGCCCACCACAGCCCGCACAGCGCCAACCTGCTGATCCTGGTCTCGCTCGTGCTCTGCGCGCCGCTGGTGCTCCGCAACCGGCAGCCGCTCACCGCCTGGACCGCTTCCGCGCTCGCCATCTTCTGGGCTAGCGCGGTCATCCAGCCGCGTTCGCTGTCGTCATCCGCCTACCTCCCGACCGGGATCATCGTCTACGTCCTGTGCCTGTACGCGGTCGCCGTCCGCTGCAGGACCTGGGTGGTGGCCGGCACGGGCGCGGTCACGCTGCTCGGCTCGCTCGTCATCGACCACGAGACCGCCCCGGTCGCGTTCGTCGTGGCCGCGATCCCGCTGCTCGCCGGCGTCATCGTGCGCGCGCGGCGGGGCGCCCGGGAGCAGCTGGAGGTCGCCGAGCGCCGTCATGTGGGGGAGCGTGCGCTGCTCGAGGAGCGCCAGCGCATTGCCCGGGAGCTGCACGACGTCGTCGCCCACCACATGTCGGTGATCGCGATCCAGGCCGAGGCCGCGCCGTACAAGACCGCCGATCCGCCGCCGGAGCTGGTCGAGAGCTTCGGCGAGATCCGGGCCAGCGCGCTGAGCGGCCTCAACGAGCTGCGCCGCGTGCTGGGCGTGCTGCGCAGCGACCAGCCGGACGTCGCGCCGCAGCCCGGACTCGGCGATCTGGACGCACTGATCGAGTCGGCGCGGGCCGGCGGCGTGACGGTCACGAGCAGCGTCACCGGCACCGCGCGGCCGCTGCCGGAGGGAGTCGACCTGTCCGCCTACCGGATCGTGCAGGAGGCGCTGAGCAACGCGATGCGGCACGCGCCGGGATCGGAGGTCCGGGTGCGGCTGTACTACGGCGAGGCCGTCCTGGTGATCGAGGTCCGCAACAACGGCTACGTCGCGGCGACAGGGGGGCAGCGGGCGAAGGCCGGGCTCGGCAACGGCAGCGGGCATGGCATCATCGGCATGCGTGAGCGCGCCGTGATGCTGGGCGGGCACCTCGAGGTCGGCCCGACCGGGGACGACGAGTTCCTGGTGACCGCCGCCCTTCCGCTGACCACGGACGGCCGGGAGAACGTGCCGTGACCATACGCGTGGTGATCGCCGACGACCAGGGCATGGTGCGGTCCGGCTTCTCCGTCCTGCTGAACGCCCAGCTGGACATCGAGGTCGTCGCCGAGGCCGTGAACGGCCAGGAGGCGATCGCGCGGGCCGGCGCCCTGCGCCCGGACGTGATCCTCATGGACGTCCGCATGCCGGTGCTCGACGGCCTGCAGGCCACGCGCGAGATCACGGCGATGCCCGACCCGCCCAAGATCCTCGTACTGACCACGTTCGACCTCGACGACTACGTCTACGAGGCGCTGCGCTCGGGGGCCAGCGGCTTCCTGCTCAAGGACGCGTCCGCCGACGAGCTGGCCAACGCGGTGCGGCTGGTCGCGGCCGGCGACGCGCTGCTCTCGCCGGGCGTCACCCGGCGGCTCATCGCCGAGTTCGCCCGGATGGGCGCGCCCCGCAGTCCTGGCCGCAAGCAGCTCGACGGCCTCACCGAGCGGGAGTCCGAAGTGCTCGCGCTGGTCGCCCGCGGCATGTCGAACGGCGAGATCGCCGACCACCTCGTGGTCGCGGATCAGACCATCAAGACCCACGTCAGCCGCATCCTGATGAAGCTCGGGCTACGTGACCGCACCCAGATGGTCGTGCTCGCCTACGAGAGCGGCCTCGTGCATCCCGGGGGGTGACCGCGGTGCGCAGCCCGCGCGACGCGGGGTTCGCCGCGGCGTCGTGCGCCGTCCTGGCGGCGTACAACAACGTGATCGGCGCGCAGCCGTGGCACCGCCGCTGGTACGCGCCGGCCAACGCGGGCGCCGCCGGTGCCGCGCTGGCGGCGGCCGCTGCCGGCGGCCTGACCGCCGCGGACCTGGGCCTCGGCCGCGGCAGGTGGCGGCCAGGGCGGCTCGGCACCGGGCTGAGCGCCGCCACCGCCGCCGGATACCTGGTGGCCGCCGCGATGCCAGCCACCCGCCCGCTGCTGAACGACAGGCGGATCACCGGCCTGGACCGGCGCGCGCTGGCCTACCAGGTGGCGTTCCGCATCCCGGTCGGCACGGTGCTGTGGGAGGAGATCGCGTTCCGCGGAGTGCTGCAGGCCGCGCTGCGCCGGGTCATGCCCGAGCCCGCCGCGATCGCCGTGACCAGCGGCGTGTTCGGTGTCTGGCACGTCCGCCCCACCGCCGCGGCCCTGCGCGTCAACGGGCTCGCCGGCCAGCGCGACCAGGTCGTGGCGCGCGTGGCCGCGGGCGTGGCGGTGACCACGGCCGGCGGCGCGCTGTTCTCGTGGCTGCGGGCCCGCTCGGGCAGCCTGACCGCACCCGTGCTGCTGCACCTCGCCACGAACTGCGTCGGCCCGGTGGTCGCTTGGGCGGTCGCTCCGGACCGGGTCAGCCAGCGCTAGCCCGGCGCAGCGATCATCGCGGGCATAGCCCTCAGCACCCTCCCGCTGCTCGCAGCAGGGCCCGTGCCTCGCCGGCCAGCCGCACCGCGGCGGCGGGGTCCGGGTCGGATCCGGTGGGCTGCAGGACGACGGCGGTCGCCCCCGCGTCGGCAAACGAGCGGATCGAGCGCGCCACGTCGGCGGGCGCCCCGAACGCGGCCCGCTCCGACAGCGGTGCCGACGAGGCGTGGATCTCCGCCTCGATCCGCTCCCGGGCGTGCTCGCCGGCCGCGAACGCGACGTACACCACGACCTCATGGGCCGGCCCGGCGGCCGCCGTCTCGACCGCCCGGCGGACCGCCTCGAGCGAGACCCCGCCCGCGTCCAGCACGAGACCGTCGGCTATCTCCCCGGCCAGGGCGACCGTCCTGGGCCCGCGGGCGCCGACCAGGAGCGGCGGGACGACCGGCGGCGGCCAGTCGAGGGCGACCTGGCTCAGCCGCACGTGCTGCCCGCTGACGGTGACCGTCTCGCCATGCAGCAGCGAGCGGACCGCGGTCACCCACTCCCGCAGCAAGGTCATCGGGGACGCCACCCTGGCCCCCACCTGCTCCATCCAGGGCAGGACGCCGTGCCCCGCGGCCGGGACGAAGCGCCCGGGGAACAGGCGGGCCAGCGTCGCGATCTCCATGGCCGCCAGCGCCGGGTTCCGCAGCGGCGCGGGCATCAGGCCCAGCCCCACCCGCAGCGAGCCGGTCCCGGCCAGCGCGGCGGCCGCGCTGGTCAGGCCGCCTTCCAGGAAGCAGTCCTCCCACAGCCAGAGGTCGTCCAGGCCGGCCGCCTCGGCCGACGCGACGAACTCCCGCAGCCGTTCGGGCGGCAGCTGGGGCCGGAACACGATGCCGACCCTGGGTGCCGGGCTGGCCATGACGCCTCCCTCGCTCGGCCTGCGATGCAGATCTTAGGCGCGCCGGGGAACGATGAGGAACGTGACCGACTGGATCTTCCAGGGCAACCCCCAGCGGGGGCACGACCTGCACGCCGCGGTGGCCGCGTCACGGCGGCAGTGGTGGAGCACGCCGCGCTACCGGGACCGCACGGCGGCCGGGGACCGGGTCTGGCTGCAGATCGTAGGCCGGAACCGTCCCGGCATCTACTATGTCGCGACGATCATGAGCCCGACCTACGAGCACCCCGGTCAGCCGCCCGACGTGACTCACGGCCGGTGGCGGACCGACATCCGGTTCGACTACCGCATCACCCCGCCGCTGCTCAGGCTGGAGCTGACCGGCGATCCCGGGCTCGGGTCGTTCCGGCCGTTCCGCGGCTTCCAGGGCTCGACCGTGCCGGTGCCCGCCGACGTCGCCACCGCGCTATGGGAACGGGCCGCCCCGCGGCTCGAGGCCCTCGACGCTATGTGATGCTGACAGGCATGACCTACCCGACCACGCCCAGCCGGTTTCCCGCCGGCACGACACCCGAGCGCGACGCAGTGGTCATCGGGGACGGCCCGGTCCGCGTTGACGCCTTCATCGACTTCCTGTGCCCGTACTGCCGGCGGTTCGAGCTGTCCTCGGGACCGGCGCTGGCGCGCCTGGTGGCCGGCGGGCGGGCCAGGGTCGCCTACCATCCGATGAACTTCCTGGACGCGGCGTCGACGACGAGCTACTCGACCCGGGCCGCCGCGGCCTCGGGATGCGCCGCCGACCGGGACGCTTTCCCCGGCTACGCGCACGCGCTCTTCGTGCACCAGCCGCCCGAGGGCGGGGCGGGGCTCAGCGACGCCGAGCTCGCCGGCCTCGGCCGCGAGGCCGGCCTCGCAGCGGAGTTTGATGCCTGCCTGTCCGATGCGCCCTACCTGGACTGGCCGGCCTATGTGACCGCGCGCGCCACGGCGGCCGGGGTCAGCGCCACGCCGACCGTGCTGGTCGCGGGCGAGGTGGTCGCGCCCGAGGCACAGGCGATCACCGCGGCCGTGGCCCGGGCCGGCGGCGCACGCTGACGGCACCCTGGCTGGCCGGGCGGTCCCGGGCTGCGGTCTCATGGAAGGACCGGCCGGCTCGCCCGACGATCAGGAGGACACCCGCGATGACCGATCCCTACGATCCGCCCCGGCCGCGTGACCGCGCGATCGAGCAGGAACTTGAGTCCCTGCGCGAGCAGGAGCGCGAAGGGCACGCGACGCCCGACGAGCAGCGCCGAGCCGAGCAACTCGAGCGTCGGCTGCACTCCGACGAGCACGCGGCCGAGGTCCGCGAGCGCCGTGAGCACGACCGCGACGCGGACGATCAGGAAGAACACGCCCGGCATCGCCGTTGAGCTGGCCGCGGCTCAGCTCTGCCTGCGCGGCTCGGCCAGGCCTGCCCACGGCGGCGCGGCGTCGTCGGCGCCGCCGACGTTGGCGGCCAGCCTGCCGAGCAGGCCGCTGAGCTGATCCAGGTCGGCGTCAGCCAGGCCGGCCCGCAGCCGGGCGTCGAAGGCGATCGCCGCCTGCTGCATCCGGACGAACGCGGCCTCGCCAGCCTCGGTCAGCTCGACCACATGGACCCGCCGATTGGCGGCGTCCCGCGTCCGGGTGACCAGGCCGCTGGCGTCCATGGCGTTGAGGTGATGCGTCAGGGTCGCCTCGCGGACCCCCACCTTCTCGGCCAGCTTGCGCTGGTTGGCCGGCTTGTGGATCTTCAGGTTGAGCAGGATGAGCCAGACCGGGAGCGTGCCGCCCGCTTCGTCGAGAGCCTCGTCGAACGCGCGGCTGACGGTGCGGGCCACCTGGCTGAGCCGCAGGCCGATCGGGACGCGGAACGCTTCGTCCATGCGATCAGCGTACCACAGCGATAGAGATCTAAGTGTTTGACATTAAAAGCCTTAGAGATCTAACCTAAATTGTAACGCCCGTGCTGAGCCGAGACCCGAGGGAGTCACGATGACCATCGAGCTGAACCACACCATCGTCCCGGCGCACGACCCGAAGGCCTCGGCCCGGTTTATCAGGCTGGTCGTCGCTTCTCCTGGATGGTGAAGCCGAGCTTCCCGAGCACCGCGACGGCGCCGCTCCTCCCGCCCTCGAAATCACCGGAGGCCAGGCGCTGGCCCGTGGCGAATTCATAGGCCGTGCCCAGGATGGCTTTCGGCGGGTAGCAGCGGTCCTCCCAGACCAGGTCATAGGTCGTGGTAGGGGCGAAGCCATGCGCAGAGAAGAACTCCCGCGGCCCCAGTCGGTCGTACTCCTGCATCGCGTGCACCACGTCGGCACGGGTCACGCGGTCCCACGTCACCACGGTCATCGGTTCCTCCCAGGGATCGTTATGGCCTGCATGTCCGGCTCGCGGTTTCCCGGCTACATGTCCAGGACGATGTCTGTGCGGGGCCGGGCGCAACAGATGAGGACCTCCCCGCCGGCTGGTGATTCAAGCGGCTCGGGGGAGTAGGAGACGTCACCCGAGAGCAGGTGGGTGGCGCAGGTGTGGCAGACGCCGGTCCGGCAGCTCCACCGGGTGGGGACGTCGCAGGCTTCGGCGAGTTCTAGCACGCTGTGCGGGCGGCCGGAAAATGGCGCCGAGATGCCGCTGCGGGCGAAGGTGACCAGCGGGCCGGTCCCGGGCGGGCCCGGCGGCTGGTGGGGCGGCCGGACACTGACCCCGGCGAGCCCGGGGTTGATCGAGGGCAGGGCCCCGAACAACTCGGCGTGAATCGCGGCCGGGTCGACGCCGAGCGCGGTGAGGGCGTCTCGCATGTCGGCCGTGAACGAGGCTGGGCCGCAGAGGTAGGCGCTCGCGCTGGCCGGGATGGCCAGCCCGGCCAGCACCTCTTTGCTGAGGCGCCCCGGGGCGGCGCGGGCCCGGTGGCGTTCGGGGGGCGTGGCCGCGCTGTAGAACACGTACTGGCGGGCGTGCGGCAGTGAGGCGAGCAGGGCGTGTGCCTCGGCCGCGAACGGATGCTCGTGCGGCCCGCGGGCCCCGTGCAGCCACCAGATGTCCCGCACGCTGTGGCACGCCGCGAGCTGGTGCAGCATGGACAGGACCGGCGTGACGCCGATACCAGCCGAGATGAGCAGGATCGGGCCGGCGCCGGCCTCCAGGACGAAGTCGCCGCGGGGCGCGGCCACGTCCAGGGTCGCTCCGGGGTGCAGGCTGCGGTTCAGGTAGCTGCTGGCGATGCCGTGGGGCTCCTGCTTGACGCTGATCCGGTAGCTGCCGGGGCCGGGCGCCGAGGACAGCGAGTAGCTGCGGACCGGGGCCGGCTGCCCGGCGCCGGTGATCCGCAGCGTGAGGTACTGGCCGGCCCGGGCCGCCGGGAGCGCGGTGCCGTCGGCGGCGGCCAGGTAGATCGAGGACACCTGCGCGCTCTCCGCGACGACCTTGGTAACGCGCAGCTTCCGGAACGCGGGCCATGCTGGCCCGGGTCGCGCGGCGGGCTCGGTGCCCGGAGGCGGGGTGCCGCCGGCGCCGTGACCCTCGGCAGCGGCCAGCAGGTCGCGAAAGGAATCCTGCCAGCCGGGGCTCAGAGCGGGGATCTGCAGGGCGACGCGTAGCTTGTCCGGATCGTGGCCCGGAAGGTAGAGCAGCGCGTCGGTGTCGGCCACCGACAGCGCGCCGGGCCCGGTCCTGGTCCTGACGATCACATCGCCGGCCTGAATGCGCCCCTCGGTGATGACGCGCATGTAGAACCCGGGACGGTGGTGGGCGACCAGCAGCGCCGGCAGTTCCGGCTCACCGAGGCGCAGGCCGACCCGGTAGCAGGTGACCCGCGGCTGGGTGACCTCGAACTCGGCCTCCCCGATCCGGTAGCGGTCCCCGACGCACACCTCGTCGTCGGGCAGGCCGTCGACGGTGAGGTTCTCCCCGAACTGGCCGTACGTGAAATCATCGCGGCCGAAATGGTCCTGCCAGTACCGGTAGGAGGCGATCTGGTAGACCAGTACCGCCCGCTGCTCGCCGCCGTGGCCATTCAGGTCGCCCTGGCCGTCCCCGTCGATGTTCAGCCGCCGCACCATCCGCGGCCCGGACACCTGCTCCTTCCATACGCCGGTGTAGACGGTCCTGCCCTGCCAGCACACGTCCTTCGGCTTCCCGACGTTCACCGACAGCAGCACCGCCACCCCCTGGCGGGCCGGGCGATCCGCCGTGCCATGCATGGCGATCCTGGTCACGGCTGCTTGCCGGGCGCGATCTCCTCGGTGGTGAGATCACGGTCGGGGCCATGCGGGACCACGCTCTGGCCGGGCTCCAGCCGCAGCCGGGTGCCGTCGAGTTCTACCACGACCTTGTCCGGCTCAAAAGACAGGAGACCGGAAATGCGGCCGACCTCGGGCCAGGCATTCTCGTACGACCACACGGCGCGCCGCGCGTCATGAACGTCGTAGTAACTGCACAGGCCTTTGTAAGGGCAGAACGTCTGGCCGTCGGCCGGGGTGAGCGCGGATTCGTCGGCGTCGGTGCGCGGGACGTACCAGCGGGGCGCGAACCCGGATTCGTACAGGGCCAGCGGGCGGCTGGTATCCGCGATGACCTGGTCGCCGTGGCGGGCGACGAGGTGGCGGCTGGTCTGGCGGATGTCGATGCGATGGTAGCTGTCGGCGGCGTGGCCGACGATCCGCTCGTCCTCCTCGTAGAAGGCGTCCATGGCCCGCCACGCGAACGCCGCCCGTCCTTTCAGCTCGGCCGCGTGGTCGGGCAGCCCGGTGTGCTGCCAGGCGGCGCGCGGCCTGGTGTACTCGCCGACGCCGACGGCATACCAGGACGTCGGGCCCAGGTCCGTGTGCCGGGTGGTGTAGTCGCTGGGCCGCAGCACCCCGTCGGTGATGTCGCGGACCGGGAAGTAGGCCACGGGGTAGCGGCCGGGCTCGTGCAGCAGCACGACGTCTTCGCTGTCAGCAACCCAGGCGCCGCCGAACCGGACGCGCATGCGCCGGCGCAGCGGCTCGGCGTACAGCAGCCGCTGAGGCAGCGGGCCGGGGACGAGGAAGCGGCCGACCGCCCCCGGTGCGAGCGGCCCCTGCTGCCAGGAAAGACCCATCGCCGGCTTCCTTTCTGGTGCGCGGCGTGAGACCTCCGGCATCGCCGCCCCCGGGCGCTTCTAATGGATAGAAACGAGCTTGGCACGTTACTTCGGCCAGGTGCAAGGGGCCAGGGGTTTCGAACAATTCATGACACTTATTGAAATTCCTAATGCCTATACTTCTGATATGGCCGTTAGCACAGCGCGGCGCGGGCGGTTCGCCGTGGTCGGCGAGCCGATCGTCGCCCTGGATCTCATCGATACCGTCGCGGCGCCCGGATCGCTGGCGGCGGAAGATCTCCTGGCAGCGGAGCGCGACGCCGAGGCCTGGTGGCGGGTCGAGGGAGCACGCGTGCCGGATGGCGATCTCCCGGACATCCGGGCCCTGCGCCGGCTGCGCTCGGCCTTGCGGATAACGATCGAGGCACTGGCAGACGGCCGCCCGGTCCCGCAGGCGGCGGTGTCAGACCTGAACTTCTTCATGCAGTCGGCGCCGGCGAGCACGCGCCTGGTGCTGACCGGGGCGGGGCTGCGGGCCGAGACTCAGTGGCACGGGGAGTACGGCGGGAATCCGCGGCTGGCGTTCATCGCCGCGCAGGCAGCGCAGTTCCTGTCCGACCCGTCGAACGTCAGCCGGCTACGCCGGTGCGCTAACCCGGCCTGCTCGATGATCTTCGCAGCGGTCAATCCGCGGCGGTCATGGTGCGCGCCCGCTGTCTGCGGCAACCGGGCGCGCGTCGCCCGCCACTACCGTCGCGCGGGCCGGGCCTGACCGGGGCGCGGGCTGGTCGAGGTGCGGCAGGCGCGAATCAGGAAGACCGCGCCTCCTCAGGTCGGAGACGAAACGCCGCAGCAGGTCGTCGTGCGGCGCTGCGACGACGACGATCACGTCGCGCAGCTCGAGCGGATCGAGGGACCTTACCGTCCCGCCTGGCCGCGGTGTGAGAGCGGAGAAGGGCACGATCGCCACACCCATGCCGGCGGCGGCAAGCTGCGCGGCCGTGCGCGGGCTGCCCGTGCGCAGCGTCGGCTGTGGCAGCACGACACCGCGCTGCGCCGCGAACTGGTCGAGCCACACCGCGTTCCCGTTGTCCGGGTGGTAGTGAACGAGCGATTCGGCGGACAGCTCGGTCAGCGGCACCGCGCGCAGGCCCGCGAACCGGTGCTCCGGGGAAGCGACAACCACGATCTCCTCGCTGCCGAGGACCTCGACGTGCTCGTCGGTGGCGGTCGGCGGCGGCCCGACGATGATGTCGGCACCCCCGCCGAGCAGCGCGTCCAGCATCCGGTCCGCGCTGGTGTACTCCTTCAGGTCGAGCTCGACGTCAGGAAACCGGCGCCGCCAGGAGCGCAGCACCGGGACCAGGACCCACGCCGTCATCGTCTCCGCGCAGGCGATGCGGATGCGGCCGCCGGTCCCGGTCGCCACCCTCCTGCCCGCCATCACGGCCCGGTCGGCCGCGGCCAGGGCGATCCGCGCCTCGGCAACGGCCGCCAGCCCGGCCGCGGTCGGCCTGATTCCCCGCGGCAGGCGCTCGACGACCGGAGTCCCAAGCTCCCGCTCGATGGCGGCGATCTGGTGCGACAGCGCCGGCTGCGACATGTGCAGTGCCGCCGCGGCCTTCGTCAGCGAGCCCTGCTCCACGATCGTGACCAGGCACTCAAGCGCCCTCATGGAAAGCATCCGGCCTCCCAGCTTACGGTCAGCCCGTGGCGGCGTGGCGCGCCAGCCCGTCGACGAAGATGTCGATGAGCAGGTCGAATCGCTCATCGCGATCGGCGAGCGCGAACTCGTCGGCGAGGCCGACCATGGTGGGGAACTGCTGGGCCGGCAGGGCCGCGATGTAGTCGCGGGCCATGTTCGCGATCTCCTGCAGGCCGGCCTGGTCCGGCGGCGGGGCGAGGCCGCCAGAGTCGGCGCCGTCGTCGTCCACGCCGGTCTCGTCCACGGTGAAGCCGTTCACCGTGGAGATCAGCAGCAGGTATCCCTGCACCGCCAGCCGCGGCGGCAGGCCGCCGGCCCGCAGGATCGCGAGTATGCGCTCGGAGAAGCGCAGCGCGTTCGGGCCCATCGGAACGCGCCCGATCGAGATCCGCACGAGGTAGGGGTGCCGCAGACTGACGCGGCGCTGTGCCCGCGCGACGTCTTTGAGCTGCTCCTGCCAGCGCGACGGATCGGCGTCGGGCACCTGCTCCTCGCCGATCAGCTCGTCGAGCACCAGGTCCAGCAGGCCGTCCTTGCTGCCCACGTGCCAGTACAGTGACGCGGCGCCGGTGCCGAGCTCCTCGGCCAGCCGCCGCATGCTCAGCGCCGCGAGGCCCTCGCGGTCGAGCAGCTTGACCGCCGCCGAGACGATCGCCTCCCGGCTGATCGGCTCGCGCCGGCGCCTCGACCGCCGGTCCGGCAGCCGCTGCCAGGGCGGCGGCGGAATCTCCGGGTTCGCGTTCATGACGACCTCGCTCTCATGAGCCATGCCGCGATCGTGATCTGACTCAGACCATCGTGACTCAAACACTGTACCAGACTCGAACACCGTTTGACTGGATCGCTGGTCCATGATAGAACATCGTTCGAACAACGAATCTCGTTCGAGGGAGTGCGACATGACCAGTCAGGCCGTCCTCATCGGCCGCCCGGCCGCGCCGGCCGGTTACCGCTGGCGCTGGCTCGCAGCGGTCATCATGATCGTCGGGGCGCTCATGGACATGATCGACGTCACGATCGTCAACGTGGCGCTGCCCACGATCCGCCGCGACCTGCACGCGAGCGCCACCCAGCTGGAATGGGTGGTCTCGGGATACATGCTGGCGTTCGCGGCGGCGCTGATCATCGCCGGGAACCTCGGCGACCTGCTCGGGCGCAAGCGCATCTTCCTGTTCGGCGTCGGGCTGTTCGGGCTGGCCAGCCTGTGCGCCGGGCTGTCGGGCTCCGGCGCCGAGCTGATCGCCGCCCGCGTCGCGCAGGGCACAGGCGCGGCAACGATGACGCCGCAGGTGCTCGCCACGTTCCGGGCCATGTTCGCGGGCCAGGAGCGGGGCAAGGCGTTCGGGATCTACGGGGCGATGCTCGGCGCTGCGTCCGCCGTCGGCCTGGTCGTCGGCGGAGCGCTGACCCAGGCGAACCTGTTCGGCTGGAGCTGGCGCTCGGTGTTCTTCGTCAACGTGCCGGTGGCCGTGTGCGCGCTCGCCGCCGGCCTCCGCCTCGTGCCCGAGACCCGGGACCCGGCCGCGCGGCGGCCCAACCTGCCCGGCGCGGTCCTGCTGGCCGGCTCGCTGGCCGCGATCGTCTACCCGCTGCTCGAGGGCCGTCAGCTTGGCTGGCCGGCCTGGGTGTGGCCGCTGCTGCTCGCCGGCGTGGCCGGGCTGGTCGCGCTGGGCGTGCTGGAGCGCAGGCGTTCCGGCCGGCAGGTCGCGCCGCTGCTGCGGGCCGGGCTGCTGCGGATCCCCGCGTTCGCGGCCGGGCTGGGAGTCCAGCTCGCGTTCGCGGCCGGCATGCAGGGCTTCTTCCTCTTCTTCGCGCTGTGGCTGCAGAGCGGCGAGCACTTCTCGCCGCTGAAGGCGGGCCTGACCGGCGTCGCGTTCAGCGTCGGCAGCTTCATCGGAGCGCCCGTCGCGGCGCCGCTCGCCCAGAAGTACGGCCGCGGCATCCTGGCCAGCGGCGCGATGCTGATGGTGGCCGGCATCCTGGGCGTGGCCGCGGCGGCCCCGCAGATCGGCGTCGGCGGCAGCCCGTGGCCGATCGTCCCCGGCCTGGTCGTGGCCGGCGCCGGACTGGCCCTGCTGATCGTGCCGCTGGTCAATGTCGTGCTCGCGGCCGTGCCAGTCGAGGTGGCAGGCGGTGCGTCCGGGCTGTTCAGCACCGGGCAGCAGCTCGGCGGCGCGCTGGGCGTGGCGCTGCTCGGCACTGTGTTCTTCGGCTACACCGGCGGCGGTCACTCGTTCGGGGCCGCGCTCGTCCACACCGCCCCGTACGCGATGGGCGCGTTCGCCCTCTGCGCGATCCTGTCGATGCTGCTCCCGCGCACCGCGGTAGCCCAGGAGGCTCTCACCGAGTCCTGACCCCGCCCGAGGACCGCGGCCGTGTGAAAAGGTCCTCTGCCGGGCCGAAGGCCGCACGACCGGACTCCCGTCATCCGCCCTGTCGGTCTGCCAGCGGCACACCGTGACCGCCCGATGACGGACTGTGGCCTTGCGGGGCGCGTGGGCTGGGGCTGGCGGGGCCAGTGGGGCTGCTGAGGAAGTGGCGAGCGGCCCGGGGGTCAGGGACTGGTCAGCTCGACGGAGTCGAACTCCCAGAACGCGCGGAGGGCGGCGATCTGGCCCGCGCCGTTGCCGCGGTAGGTGTAGACGCCGCGCACGACGGCGACGTGCCGGCCGCCGGCCAGCGTGGTGCGGATCACGCCGACGTCCGCGACCTCGTCGCCGCACTGGTACGAGCGTTCTATCTCGAAGGTGATCCGCTCGGCGGGAGCGATCACGGTGTCATAGAACGCCGCGATCGCCGCGGGGCCGCGGTGCCCGGCGCCCTCCGGGTCGAGCGGCGAGGGGCCGATCGGGTCCTGGACGACCGCGTCGGGCGCGAACAGGCTCAGCCACGCCGCGCGGTCCTTCGCGGTCACGGCAGCCTGGGAGCGCCGCGCGAGCTCCCGCGCCGTCGTAGCCCCGTCCGGCACGGCCTACCTGCGCGACCGGTGGGGCGCCCGGGAGATCATGAACCACTGCGGGCCGAGCACCACAAGTCCCATCAGGGCGGCGCCAGCGAGCGCCGCGGGCCACCACCCCCGACGGCGTTCGGAACCCGGATTCACCCCCCCAGCATAACCGTGCATTACGCCACAGCCAGGGCGTGTTTGAGCCGCCGGCAGCCGGAGACTACTACCCATAAATCAGACCGAAACTATCGGATATCCTTGGGAGCTTCGCTCGGCGGTGCCGCGCCGCCGTGCCTGCGGACGAGCGCGCCCGGAGGTGGCCAGGCATGAACGTTAATCCGTACATCGTGCTCGGCAGCGCGGTCGTCGGGCTGCTGGTCGGGCTGACCGGCGCCGGCGGTGGCGCGCTGATGACGCCCATGCTGATCCTGGTGTTCGGGGTCAAGCCGTCGACCGCGATCTCCAGCGACCTGGTCGCCGCCGTCCTGATGCGCCCGGTCGGCGCGGCCGTGCACCTGCGCAAGGGCACGGTGAACCTCGGGCTGGTCGGCTGGATGGTGCTGGGCTCGGTCCCGGCGGCCTTCCTCGGCGCCTACCTGCTGCACCTGTTCGGCAACGCGGCCGCGGCCCAGAACCGGGTCGAGATCGCGCTCGGCACGGCCCTGCTGATCGGCGCCGCCGCCATGGTGCTGCGCTTCTTCCTTGATCTCCGCAACGGCGAGCAGCGACTGGGCAAGGTCGGCGACGTGGTCCGCAGGCCGCTGCCGACCGTGCTGATCGGCGTGGTCGGCGGCGTGATCGTCGGGATGACCTCGGTGGGCTCCGGCTCTCTGATGATCGTGCTGCTGCTGTTCCTGTACCCGATGCTGAGCGCGGGCCAGCTGGTGGGCACGGACCTGACCCAGGCCGTGCCGCTGACCCTGGCCGCGGCGCTGGGCGCGCTGGCGTTCGGCCACGTGGAGATCGCGGTGACGGCGTCGATCGCGCTCGGCAGCGTCCCGGCGGTGCTGGTCGGCTCGTTCCTGTCGTCCCGCGCGCCGGACCGGTACATCAGGCCGGTGATCACCTTCGTGATCTTCGCCTCGGGCCTGAAGTACGTGGGCGTGGGCACGACGGCTCTGGGCTGGGCGCTGTGCGCGGTCCTGCTCGTGGCCGCGGGGGCTTGGCTGGCCCTGGCGCAGCCGTGGCGCAACGGCACCCGGGCCCTGGGCCTCAGCCCGCGCCGCGCCGAGGCCGGCGTGCGGGTCGGGAGCCCCTCCCCGCCGGGCGAGCCATGATCAGGTGAGGCCGGCGCCCTGGGCCTGGCCGCGCCCCTGCTCTTAAGCTCGGGGGAGTGGGCGCGGCAGGGGGGTGGGTCGGGGCAGTGAGCGAGGACCGGGTGCGGGGGGTGTGGGCGCCGGAAAGACGGGCGCTGACCGCGGGCCTGGTCCTGACGATCACCTTCGTGGCGTCGGAGGCGCTCGCGGTGGTGACGGTGATGCCGGTCGTCGCCCATGATCTCGGCGGGCTGCGCCTCTACGGCTGGGTGTTCAGCGCGTTCATGCTCGGCAGCGTGGTCGGCATCGTGCTGGCCGGCCGCGCGGCCGACCGGCGCGGGCCGGCGATCCCGTTCGTGGCCGGGGTGGTGCTGTTTGGATCAGGGCTGGCCGTGGCGGGCCTGGCCCCGTCGATGGGCGTCCTGGTCGCCGGCCGCACGCTGCAGGGCGTCGGCGCGGGCGTCGTGCCCGCGGTGGCGTACGCCTCGATCGGCCGCAGCCTGACCGGCCCGCTCCGGGCCCGGATGATGGCGGTGCTGTCCACCGCGTGGGTCGCGCCGGGGCTGGCCGGGCCGGCGCTCAGCGCCGAGGTAGCCCGCGTGTTCGGCTGGCGGTGGGTGTTCCTTGGCCTGCTGCCGGTGGTCGCGGTGGCCGGGTCGATCGCCGTGCCCGCCCTGGTCCGCCTGGGCCCGCCGGTCTCCGCCCCGGCGCAGGAGCACCGGCTGATCGACGGCATCCGCACGGCGGCCGGCGCCACGGCGATCCTGGGCGGCCTCACGCTCGTGACCGGGTCCGGCGCCGCCCTGGCCGGCCCCGCCCTGATCGTGGCCGGCGTGATCGCCGGGGCGCCCGCGCTGCGCCGGCTCGTTCCCGAGGGCACGTTCACCGCCCGGCCCGGGCTGCCGGCCACGATTCTCAGCCGGGGCCTGCTGACGTTCGCGTTCTTCGGCGCGGACGCCTACGTGACCCTGTCGATCACGGCGGTTCGTCACCGCAGCCCAGTGGTGGCGAGCATCGCCGTCACCGGCGCCACGCTGGCGTGGACCGCCGGCGCCTGGGTGCAGGCCCGGCTCAGCGACAGCTGGGCCGGGCGCCGCCTGGTCGGCACCGGGCTGGTGATCATCCTGGCGGGCGTCGGCGGGATGGTCCTGGTGCTGCAGCCGGCCGTCCCCGTGGCGGAGGGCCTGGCGGCCTGGACCGTCGCCGGCCTGGGCATGGGGCTGGCGTACGCGCCGATCTCGCTGATGATGCTGTCGAAGGCGCCGCCGGGGCGGGAGGGCTGGGCGTCGGCGTCTCTCAACCTGGCCGACGTGCTCGGCACCGCGGTCGGAATCGGCGTGGGCGGCGCGGCCGTCGCGGCCAGCGCGGGCCGGAACCTGCACCAGGGCCTCACGGCGGCGTTCGCGATCACCGCGGCGGTGGCGGTCGTGGCGCTGGTGCTCACCCGCCGGCTGCCGGCCGGCACCACATCGGCGCCGCCGGTCACCGACCCCCTGCCCGCGTCGGCGCCGGACTAGCGCGGCGCCCCAGGCTGCTGCGGCCAGTAGGTGAGCGCCGCGGCGAGCGCCCGCGCCGCTCCGCTCTGGAACGCGCCGCGCCGCCGGATGAGCGCCACCGCGATCGTGGCGGTCAGGGCGGGCGCGTCGATCGCGCGGAGGGTACCCGTGCGGAGTTCCTCGTCGAGGCTGCTCTCCGGCAGGATGGCCAGGCCGAAGCCCGCCTCGGCCAGGCGCTTCTGCGCGGTCAGGCTGTCGATCGGCAGGATGTCGGCCTCGCCGAGCCCGTGGGCGGCGAGCAGTTGCCGAAGCGCCACCGCGTACGGCTCCGCCGAGGCGCCGGGCGGCGGCGGGAAGCCGAGCCATCGCTGCCCGGCCAGCCCTGCGGCGAGATCCGTTCCCCCGGCCGCCAGGCGGCGGGGATTTCCTGCAGGCTGCGGCGGACATACAAGAGCCCCGCGGAGCCCGCCGCGGGCGGCGACTTCGACTTCGTCAGCTACTTCGAGTGCGCGGACGCCGACGTCCCCGTCTTCCATGGCGTCTGCGACGCGCTGCGCGACGTTACCAGGAATCCCGAGTGGACCTTCGTCCGGGAGGGACCTATATGGCACGGCCGCCGCACCGCCACCTGGCCGGACCTGTTGTCCTCTCGCATACGACCATCAATCAACCACGAGCATGAAGCCCGACGGCCAGCAGCCGCGGCGCGGGCGGGCGGGGGCCGAAGCGAGGGCAGGGTACGGTCGGCATGCCACGCCGGGACGCGGGATGCCCAGCCGGGACACGGGAATGCCCCGCGGCGGGACGGCGGGGACGGCGATACGGTGGCGGGAAGCAGACGCTTTGCGTTCAGTTATTCGGAGGTGGGGCCGATGGGAGCCGACGAGATTGACCCCCGCACCCCCGTGCTGGCCGGCGTCGGGCAGGCCTCCGAGCGCCTCGGGGAGCCGGGGTACCGGCGCCGGTCGCCGGTCGACCTGGCCGCGGACGCCGCCCGCGCCGCGCTCGCCGACACCGGCGCCGACCCGGCGGTGGTCGCGGCGGCGATCGACACCGTCGCCGGGGTCCGGCAGTTCGAGATCTCGCGGCCGGGGGCGCGGGCGCCGCTGGGCCGGTCGGACAACTACCCGCGGTCGGTCGCGGGCCGCATTGGCGCCGCGCCCGCGCGAGCGATCCTGGGCACGGGCGGCGGGCAGGCCCCGCAGCAGCTGGTCACCGAGCTCGCCGGCGCCATCGCCGCCGGCGGCACCGAGGTGGCCCTGGTGTTCGGTGCGGAGGCCATCAGCACCGTCCAGCACTACGCCAGGCAGGAAGAACGCCCGGACTTCGGCGAGCACGCCGACGGCAGCCTGGAAGACCGCGGTTACGGGCTGCGCGGCGTGGCGTCCAGGCACCAGGTCACGCACGGGCTCACCGACGCGGCGAGCCAGTACGCGCTGGCCGAGAACGCGCGCCGGGCCCGGCTCAAGCTGACCCGCGACGAGTACGCCGCGGCGATGGGCGCCCTGTTCGCGCCGTTCACCCGCGTCGCCGCGGCCAACCCGCACGCCGCGGCCCCGGTCGTCCGCGGCGCCGCCGAGCTGGTCACGGTCACCGAGGCGAACCGGCCGATCGCCGACCCGTACACCCGCTACCTGGTGGCCCGCGAGAAGGTGAACCAGGGCGCCGCGGTCCTGCTGCTGTCGGCCGCCGCGGCCCGGCGGCTGGGCGTCCCGCCGGACCGGTGGGTGTTCCTGCACGGCCACGCCGACGTGGCCGAGCGCGCGCTCCTGGACCGGGCCGACCTCTCGGCCAGCCCGGCGGCGGTGCTGGCGGCCCGGCAGGCCCTGGAGATGGCCGGGCTCGGCGTGGCCGACCTGGCCACGATCGACCTCTACAGCTGCTTTCCCATCCCGGTGTTCAACATCTGCGACGGGCTGGGCCTGGCGCCCGACGACCCGCGCGGCCTCACGCTCACCGGCGGCCTGCCGTTCTTCGGCGGCCCGGGCAACAACTACTCCATGCACGCGATCGCCGAGACCGTGCAGCGCGCCCGGGCCAACCCCGGCGCGTTCGGGTTCGTCGGCGCGAACGGCGGGATCATGGGCAAGTACTCCGCGGGCGTCTACTCCACCGCGCCGGCTCCCTGGCGCCCCGGCCGCGACGCGGGCCTGCAGGCCGAGGTGGACTCGTGGCCCGCGCCCGCCCAGGCGCGGCACGCCGACGGCTGGGCCACGATCGAGACCTACACGGTCTCCCACCGCCGCGACGGCGGCCGCACCGGCATCGTCATCGGCCGCCTGGACCGCGACGGCCGCCGGTTCATCGCCCGCGCCGACGACCGCGACACCGGCATCCTGGCCCTGCTCGCCGAGGGCGAGCCGGCAGGCGAGCGGGTCTACGTCCGCTCGTTCGGCTTCGGCAACCGGGTCACGGTCACAGACGCGCGGATGGACCTGCTGTTCCCGCCCCGCCCTGCGGTCCTGCGCGACCGCTACGAGCACGTGCTCGTCCGCCGCGACGGGCACCTGCTCGAGGTCACGATCAACCGGCCCGACGTCCGCAACGCCGTGCACCCGCCGGCGAACGACGAGCTCGACCACGTCTTCGACGCCTACTTCGCCGACGGCGACCTGTGGGTCGCGATCCTCACCGGCGCCGGCGAGAAGGCGTTCTCGGCCGGCAACGACCTGGCGTACTCCGCCTCGGGCCAGCCGATGTGGGTACCCAAGAACGGCTTCGCCGGGCTGACCAGCCGCCGCCGCCTGCCCAAGCCCGTCATCGCCGCGGTCAACGGCTACGCCATGGGCGGCGGCTGCGAGATCGCGCTCGCCTGCCACCTGGTCGTCGCCGACGCCACCGCCCGGTTCGCGCTCAGCGAGGTCAAGGTCGGCCTGGTCGCGAGCGCCGGCGGCCTGGTCAGGCTGCCCCGCGCGATCCCGCCGCCGATCGCCACGGAAATGATCCTCACCGGCCGGCGGCTCACGGCGGCCGAAGCGCTCGGCTACGGCCTGGTCAACCGCGTCACCGCGGCCGGGGCCGCGCTGGAGGGGGCCCGCGCGCTCGCCGCCGAGATCCTCGACGGGTCGCCCACGTCGGTCCGCGCCTCGCTGCAGGTCATGGAGGAGACCCGGGGCATCCCCGACACGCTCGACGCGGTCGAGCACCCCAGCACCGGCTTCGACGACGTCATGGTGAGCGCCGACGCGATCGAGGGGATGACCGCGTTCGCCGAGAAGCGCAGGCCCCGCTGGCGCAACCAGTGAGCGCTGCTCAGCAGGCCGGCGGCCGGGCCGGGCCGCGCTCCGGATGGACCGGCGGGAGTCCGAAGGCGCCGAACAGTCTGGGGTCGCCGAACACGACGAGCCTCGCGATACTCCTCGCGGTCACGGTGAGCACCACGATCCCGTACGCCCGGTAGGCTCCGTCGGCGCCGCGCAGGTACGCCGCGGCCGCGGGCTGACCGTTGGCGGCGGTCGCGATCATCCGCCAGTCGCCCGGCGACCCGAGGCCGGCCACCGCGGTCGCGATCGCCTCGCCGCCGGAGAACCACGCCGCCGACGGCGGCAGCTCCAGCGTGGCGTCCCTGCGCAGCAGCTTCTCCAGGGCCGCGGCGTCGGCGTTCTCGAACGCGGCGATGTACTCGCCGAGCAGGGCGCGGGCCTGCGGCTCGGTCGGCTCGGCGACCTGGTCGGGCGACGGCGCCGCCTCCTCCAGCCGGGCCCGGGCGCGCTGCAGCATGCTCTTGACCGCCGTGGTCGTGGTGCCGAGCATCGCGGCGACCTCGGCGGCCGGGAACGCGAGCACCTCCCGCAGGATCAGCACCGCCCGCTGCCGCGGCGGCAGGTGCTGCAGGCTCGCGATCAGCGCGAGCCGCAGGCTCTCCCGCGCGACCGCGATCGCCGCGGGATCGGCGGACTCCGGGGTCACGAGCGCGTCGGGAATCGGCTGCAGCCACGCGACCTCGGCCGCCGCCCCGGGGTCGCCGCCCGGGGCGCCCAGGCCGGAGGGCAGCGGGCGCCCGGCGCGGCGCGCGGTCGCGGTCAGGCAGGCGTTCGTGGCGATCTGGTAGAGCCAGGTCCGCACCGACGACCGGCCCTCGAACCCGCCGTAGGCCCGCCACGCCCGCAGGTAGGTCTCCTGGACCAGGTCCTCGGCCTCGTCCACCGAGCCGAGCATCCGGTAGCAGTGCGCCAGCAGCTCGCGCCGGAACGGCTCGGTGGCGCTGCTGAACTCGGCGCTGTCCGGCATCAGGCGGCGAACCCGCCGTCGACCGTGATCGCGGCGCCGGTGATGTAGCGGCCGTCCGCGCCGGCCAGGTGGGCGACGGCCGCCGCGACGTCCTCGGCGCGGCCGTACCGGCCGAGCGCCGGGACCGTGCGCAGGAACTCGGCGCCCGGGCCGTCGGCGGGGTTCATGTCGGTGTCGATCAGGCCGCCGTGCACCACGGTGACCGTGATGCCGCGCGGGCCGAGGTCGCGGGCCAGACCCCTGGTCAGGCCCGTCAGCGCCGCCTTGGACATGGCGTACAGGGTCAGGCCGGGCACGGGCACCCGCTCGGTCAGGGCGCTGCCGATCATGATGATCCGGCCGCCCTCGCCCATGTGCCGCGCGGCTGCCTGCGCGGCGACCAGCGCCGCGCGCACGTTGACCGCCCACAGCCGGTCGGCCTGCTCCACGGTCGCCGCCTCGAGCGGGCCGCCGGCGAAGATACCGGCGTTGTTGACCAGGATGTCGATCCGGCCCAGGTCCTCGACGGTCCGCTCGACCGCCGCTGTGACCGCGCGCGGATCGGCGTTGTCCGCCCGGATGACCAGCACCCGCCCGCCGTCGGCGTCGATCTGCTTGGCCACGGCCCGGGCCTTGTCCGCGCTGCTGGCATACGTCAGCGCCACCGCCGCCCCGCCGCGGGCCAGCCGCCGGGCGATCGCCGCCCCGATGCCGCGGCTGCCGCCGGTCACCAGGGCCACCTTTCCTGCGAGCTCTTCCACGTCCTGCTCCTGTCCTCCGGTAGGTGTCTCTCGCACAGGAAGACCCGCGTTCCGCCGGAAAGGAACCGCGGCCCGCAGGCCACCGACGGGCGGCGTGGACCGAGGTGCCCGTGGCGTTATGGAAAATTCGATTCTTTAACGCAACGCGGCGGGTCCGCGCGACGACTGAGGGCCGGGGTCCGCCGGGCCGGCGTGATCCCTGACCCAGATCATCAGCCGCCCGCTCTCGCCGGGCGCCTCGGGCTTGCGCTCCTCGACGCGGTCGAGCCGGTAGCCGAGCTTGCGGGGGATGGCGGCGCTGGCGGTGTTGGCCTCGTCGCAGTGGATCTCGACCCGGCTCACCCCGGGCAGCGCGAGCGCGACGTCGGTGATCGCGGCCGCCGCCGATGTGCCGAAGCCCCGGCGGGTCTGCGACCCGGCGATCCAGTACCCGATCTCGATGCTGCCGTCACCGCCGCGGCGGTGCAGGCCGATCTCCCCGACCAGCGTGCCGTGGCCGGCGGTCAGCACCGAGTAGATGTAGCTGATCCCCGACTCCCACATCTCGTCGGCCTCGGCGACCCGCGTCAGCTGGCTGCGGCGGTCGGCCGAGTCCGGGGTCGCCCACGGCATCCACGGGCGCAGGTGGTCCAGGCTGCCCGCCACCGCGGCGGCGACCGCGCCCGCGTCGGCGGACCGGATCCGGCGCAGGACGACCGTGCCAGCATCGACGCGTTCCGGCGGGAGGTCGACATGCGCTGGAGGCACGAATGACAGTTAAGCAGGCCGGTCAGGTGCTCGACGACGCGGATGCCGGCCGGGTGGCTGAGCGCGGCGGCACGCGGATAGCCTGTGGAGCTGGTGAGCACAACGATTGCGCGCAGCGAGAGCGTATCAGCATGACGGAGCGTAAATCGCCGGGGATGAGCTTCGCCTCGTGGATTGATCAGCAGATTAGCGAGGCCGAGGAGCGGGGCCTTTTCGATAATCTGCCGGGTGAGGGCAAGCCCCTTCCAGACCCGGGAGAAGCCGATTTCGGTGAGGCCTGGCTGCGGGATTGGGTGCGCAGGGAAGGCGTGCCCGCAGAAGAGCTCCTGCCTGCTCCGCTGAGGCTGCGCAAGGATGCCGAGCGGCTCGCGGAGCAGGTGCCGGATTTCCGCACGGAGCGCGGGCTGCGCGAGGCCGTTGCGGAGCTTAATGAGCGGATTATGGATTGGCGTCGGCTGCCGCTTGGCCCGCCCATCTTCGTGCCGCTGGTCGATGAGGAGCTGATGGTCGGCCGGTGGCGTGACGCGCAGCCCGAGACCGCCCCGGCGGATCCGGGCGACCAGGCCGACGACCGGCCCGCCGCGCGCTGGCGGTGGTGGCGTCGCCTCAGACCGCCTCGCTGACCGGCGCATCGTCCCCCGCTCTGGGCGCCGGGGAGGATGGCGGCTGGTGCCAGCGCCAGGGTAGGGCGGCCGAGGTCGTCAGCAGCCCGCCGAACAGCAGGAAGGCGCCCAGCCCTACGGACTGGCCCAGACTTAGTCCGATGGCCTGGGACGACCAGACAAAGCGGGCGATCCCGTGCTCGGCATCGACCGGCACGAGCACAAGCAGCAGGCCGGTCACGAGCAGTGGCAGCCCGGCGATCGCCCCCGCGATCGGAGAGACCCAGCGGGCGGCGGCCAGCGTGCCCAGCACGGCGGCCAGCGCCAGCTGCGGGAGCAAGATCAGATCGAACACGTGTGGCAGGTGCGCGGCGACCACCACGGTGAAAAAGCCGACCGGGTTGGCTAGCTGGATGAGGTACCACAGATCCGCGAAGGCGACGACCCCGACGAGGACGCCGAGGGTTCCCCGTTCCGGGCGGAACCCGGGGGCTGGCCGCCCGCTCCACCGCCACGGCCAGGCGGCCGAGACCAGCAGCATCGCGCCCAGCACCTGCCACAGGCCGCTCCGCTGAAGTTCGTCGGCTGACAGCGCAATGCTGGCCGGGAAGTGCGCCAGGAGCAGCTGCGAGCCGACGTAGTCGAAGTGCGTGTAAAGGCCGAAGGCGACCAGGGGCAGCCCGGCCACCAGCGGCGCCAGCGGGGAGAGCGGCCAGGTGCCCGCCAGCAGCCCGGTGATAACGGCGGCGGCCGCCAGCAGCAACGCCGCAGACACCGAGCCCGCGGTGGACATGGAGGGAAAGCCCGGCGGGCTCGCGTCGAACACCTCTATCCGGGTGAGATCCTCGCCGGCCCTCAGGATCAGGAAAGCCAGAACCGGAGCCGCGATCAGGCCGGCCAGGACGCCGACCAGGTGAGCCGACTTGCCGTGCATGGTGCCTCCCGGCGCGGCTGGCCCCGCCCACGGAACGTACGTTCCGTCGCGCCGCGGGCATTATGCGCCTGCGGGCGATCATTTAGCTAGAGGCGCTGTCCTCAGCGCGGAGCACGCCGAGCATGTAGGCCTGTTCGGTCTCGTAGACATGGGCCGACTTGACGATCAGCAGCAGGCGGCCGGCCGGGCGCCCGAGCGCGTCCGCGACGCGATGCTGCAGTGCGGCGAGCTCGACCAGGTTGGCGTATCCCTTGGCGCCGAAGTCGATGCTGTGCGCGTAGACCACGAGCTCGACCGCGCCGCCGGGCAGCCAGAAGTCCAGCAGGCTGATGCAGGGGACATAGGAGGTGTCGGTGCGGGGCTGGAAGGTGGTGATGGTCGCGGAGCGGGTGGCCGGGTCCTCGCGCAGTCGGCCGACGACCCAGGCCACCTGGTCGCGGCCGCTGTGCTCGTAGTCGAACAGCCTGGTCGCGTAGCTGTCCGCCCCGCCGAGCTCGGCGACCGGCGAGCGGCCGGTGAAGTTGGCGCGCATCCAGTCCAGGCGCTCCGGGTCAGCGTGGCGGGCAATGACCTCGTCGTGCGGGTCGGGCCGCGCGACGCTCAGGGTCACCAGCGAGATCTCGCGGACCGGCCGGTCGTCGTACCGGCTGACGACCCCGTCGGCCAGGATCCTGCGGGCAACGGCGAGCCAGGCCGTGCCGATGGTGTCCGCGTGCAGAGTCTGCGGCTGGTCGCTGGCGAGCCTCGTCACGGTCGCATCGTAGGCACCTCTGGGTGATCAGCGGCCGAGTTGCAGGATCACGGCGACCACGCTGGTGCCGGGGTTGAGCGGCGCGTGGGTGAAGCCGCCGCCCAGCTCGCTGGTCGTGCCGGGGATGAGCGCGACGGACTCCACGTTGATCCGGGCGGCCCCGCCGGGCAGG
>Ga0070698_100001577_pt1 | contig 25342 bp, 24 predicted proteins | sample KBSK1502metaG_FD_65477 | JGI IMG/M metagenome (GOLD analysis project Ga0070698, IMG submission 65477) | Corn, switchgrass and miscanthus rhizosphere microbial communities from Kellogg Biological Station, Michigan, USA - KBS K1-50-2 metaG | ecosystem: Host-associated > Plants > Roots >... | reverse complement strand
CGAATCGAAGGCGGTGCGCGCCTTCGCATCATGCGCGGACCCCAGGACGACTACTTCGACCAATCCGCGTTCGACCTGCTGCAGCGCACGCGCTTCACGGTCTCGCCGCAATCGGATCGAATGGGCTATCGATTACGGATCCCCGATCCCGGATCCCCCTCGGCTCCGCTCGGGGCAAGCCGGATCCCGGCCCGCGAAGGCTCCATGATCTCCGACGCCACCTTCATCGGCGGCGTGCAGATCCCTCCATCGGGCGAGCCCATCCTCCTGATGGCGGACCGGCAGACGACCGGCGGCTACCCGCAGATTGCGACGGTCATCACCGCCGATCTGCCGCTCGCCGGGCAGCTGGCGCCGGGCGACTGGATCGAGCTCGTGCTCTGCACCCGCAGCGAAGCGATCGCCGCGCTCGAGGAGCAGGAAGAGGCGCTGCGTGTCGTTTGACCCGCCGGCGCCCGGCGTCCCGCTTGCACCGCTGACGACGCTCGGCGTGGGCGGTGCCGCGCGATGGTTTGCGCGCGCCGCGTCCGCGGCCGACGTGGCGGCCGCGCAGGCGTGGGCGGACGCGCGGCGTCTGCCGCTGTTCGTGCTCGGCGGCGGCAGCAACCTGGTCCTTGCGGACGAGGGATTCGACGGGCTGGTGCTCCAGGTGGCGCTCAGCGGCGTGAGCACGACACAGCGGGACGGCGACAGCCTCGTGCGCGCAGGTGCCGGCGAGCCGTGGGATGCCGTCGTGGCGATTTCGGTCGAGCGCAGGCTGGCTGGCATCGAATGCCTGTCCGGCATTCCCGGCACCGTCGGCGGCACACCTATCCAGAACGTCGGCGCGTACGGCCAGGAGGTCGCCACCGTCATCGAGTTCGTCACTGCCTTCGATCGCCGGGAGCGGGAAACGATCGTTCTCGCGGCTTCTGAATGCGGGTTCGCGTATCGCATGAGCCGGTTCAAGGCACAGGACGCCGGCCGCTTCGTCGTCTGCGAGGTGACGTTCCGGCTGCGCCCGGGATCGCCGACTGTGGCGTATCCGGATGTCATCGAGTACGTATCGCGGCAGGGGATCTCGTCACCGGAGGTCGGCCACGTCCGCGCCGCGGTGCTGGCGATCCGCCGGCGCAAGGGGATGGTGATCGACGCCGGCGATCCTGACACGCGCAGCGTCGGATCGTTCTTCATGAACCCTGTCGTCGATCGAGCGGTGTGGGAGCGAATCGCGCCGCACGCTCCGCACTTCATGATGGACAATGACAGCGTGAAGATTCCCGCCGCGTGGCTCATCGAGCAGAGCGGTTTCGCCCGCGGCCACGTGGACGGCCGCGCCGGCGTGTCGACGAAGCATCCACTCGCCATCATCAACCGCGGCGGCGCGACGGCCCGCGACGTGATCCGGCTGGCGCGACGCATCAAGGCTGCCGTCAGCGATCGCTTCGGCATCACGCTTCGGCCCGAACCCGTCTTCGTCGGGTTCGACGACGACGCGGACGTGCAGTACCTGCGAGGCTAGATGTCAACTCTGCTGATTGAGGGCGGCCACCGCCTTGGCGGCCGCGTGGCGGTGGAGGGCAACAAGAACGCCGCGCTGCCGCTGCTGGCCGCGTGCCTGCTGACCGAGGACGAATGCGTCCTGACGAACGTACCTCGCATCGGCGACGTCGAGGTGATGGCGCGCCTGCTGCTCGACCTCGGCGTCGAGGTCGACGGCATCGGTACGACGACGCTGCGGATCCGGGCGAAGCAGGTGAAGACGCACGCGCCGGAGCGATCGCTGGTCGGCCGGCTCCGCGGGTCGGTGCTGCTGCTCGGCCCGCTGCTCGCGCGAACCGGCCGCGCGCACATTGCGCCGCCGGGCGGCGACTTTCCGGCGCGGCGGACGATTTCCACGCACCTTGGCGCGCTGCAGGCGATGGGCGCGCGCATCGTCTCCGGCGACGATCACTTCCTCGAGGCGCCCGACGGTCTCAACAATGCGTCGATGTATCTCGACGAGGCGTCGGTAACCGGCACCGAGACCGCGCTGCTCGCCGCGGCCAGTGCCCAAGGGACCACCGAAATCCGCCACGCGGCGACCGAACCGCACGTCGTCGAGCTCTGCGAGTTCCTCTCGAAGATGGGCGCCGCCGTGACGGGCATCGGCAGCTCGACGCTGCGCATCGAAGGCGTCGGGCGCCTGCACGGCGCAGAGCACCGCCTTGGCGGCGACTACATCGAGGCGGGGAGCTGGGCGGTCGTGGCCGCGATCACCGGCGGCGAGATCGTCATCGACGGCGCGCGCGAAGAGGACATGGAGGTCGTCGCGTCGGTGCTCAAGCGGATGCACATCCAGTGCGGGATGCGTGGCGGCGCGTTCGAGGTGAAGCCGTCGAAGCCGAAGGCCGTCCGCCGGATCACCACGGGACTCTGGCCTGGATTTCCAAGCGATCTCGTGAGCCTCGTCACGGTGCTGGCGACGCAGGCGGAAGGGCGGACGCTCGTCCACGACTGGATGTACGAGCTGCGCCTGTTCGCGCTCGAGCAGATGAGCGGCATGGGCGCGGACATGTTCCTCGCCGATGCGCACCGCATCATCGTCACCGGCCCGACGCGACTGCGCGGCGGGCGCATGCTCGACACGCGCGACCTGCGATCGGGGATGTCGCTCATCGCCGCGGGCCTGGCGGCGGACGGGCAGACGCGCGTCGCGCCGCTCGAGACCGTCGAGCGCGGCTACAGTCAGCTCGTCGATCGACTGAAAGCTCTCGGGGCGAAGATCGCCAAGGTGGAGTAGCGACCCTTGGCAGGCGGGGATTACGCCGTGGCGGTGGCCCCGAAGGTGCGGATGGCCTCGGCTTCGGTGTCGAAGGTTTCGAACACGGTCAGCAGCTTCGCGATCGCCAGCAGGTCCTGGAGCCGGCCGGTGAGGTTCACCAGCTTGATCTGCCCGCCGTTGTTCTTGGCGGTCACGAAGGAGGCAACCAGCGAGCCGAGCCCTGAGCTGTCCATGTAGCCGACGCGCCCCATGTTCAGCACGATGTTCTTCCGCTCCTGGAACACCAGGCTGTGGATCTTGTCCTTCAGCAGCGTATCGCCGTCGCCGAGCACCAGTTTCCCATCGAGGTCCAGAACGGTCACCGATCCAACGACGCGCTCCTGAATGGTCATGTCGCTCTCCTGCGGTCCATGAGTGGATTGTAGAGGGATGAAGCACGCGGATTATAGCCGTTCGTTATAATCCGCGCACCCCATGCCAGATGCGCGGCTGGAAGTGACCGATGGCCAGGGCCACCGTGTCGTGGTCCTCGACAAGCCGGCGTTCACCATCGGACGGCGCTCCGCGAACGACCTGCAGCTGACTGGCACTGACGTCTCGCGGGATCACGCCGAAATCCTGCGGAACGACGGCCAGTACCTGGTCCGCGATCGCGGGTCGCGCTGCGGGACCTATGTCAACGGCGCGCAGGTCACCGAGAAGCGCCTGTCGCACGGCGATCGGATCCAGGTCGGGCGCGCGGCCGGCGCCCAGCTGCTCTTCCTGCTGCACGACAGGTCCGGGGATACCGGGTCGCGGACCGGGGCGTCGGGTGTCGTCGGCGGCTTCCGCCAGATTGCGACGCTGCTCGAGGCGCTGCGGGGCCTGGGCAGCAGCCGTGTGCTCGACGAGGTCCTCACACTCGTGATGGACGCGGCGATCGACGTCACGGGCGCAGAGCGCGGTTTCGTGATGCTGGCCAACGAGCGCGGTGAGTTGGAGCCGAAGCTCGCGCGCATGCGCGGCCGCATGTCGCTCGCCGGCGCGCGATTCGACACGAGCCGCAAGATTCCAGAGCAGGTGTTCGCCACGGGCAAGGAGCTGGTGATCGCGGACCTGCCGGAAGGGAATCTCGCCGACGCGCACCTTGCCACCATCGCGCACGGCATACGGCACGTGCTCTGTGTGCCGCTGCTGCTCGTGCGGTACGTGGATCAACCAGGTGCGCCCATCGAGTCGCGCCCGATCGGCGTGTTGTATCTCGACAGCCGCGAGAAGGGTACGCTGCTCTCGCAGGCCACCAGGGAGGCGCTCGAAACGCTGGCCGCGGAGGCCGCCGTTGCCATCGAGAACGCGCAGCTCTATCGCGAGGCGGTCGAGAAGCGGCGGATCGACAACGAGCTCAAGATCGCTTCGCAGATCCAGCAGGCGCTGCTGCCGCGGTCGCGCACGCGCGGCAGCTTCTACGACGCGAGCGGGACCTCCATCGCCTGCCGCGCCATCGGCGGCGATTTCTTCGAGTACATCGATCTGCCTGACGGAAGCTTCGGCTTCGCGCTCGGCGACGTCTCCGGGAAGGGCCCGCCGGCCGCGCTGCTGACCGCGATGCTGCAGGGGATGTTCTCGACGCAGGCGTTCGCGCCGGTCGAGCCGGCGGAGATGATGACGCGCGTCAACCGCGCGCTCCTCGCGCGCGGCATCGAGAGCCGGTTCGCGACGATCTTCTACGCGATCCTGAGGGTCGACGGGCGGCTGACGTACTGCAACGCCGGCCAGAATCCGCCGCTGCTGTTCAGCGCGTCCGGCGTTCGAAAGCTCGAGACCGGCGGGATGATCGTCGGCCTCTTCCCGCACGCCTCCTACCAGCAGGAGGACGTGCAGCTCGCCTCGGGAGATTCGCTTGCGATCTTCAGCGACGGGGTATCCGAGGCACTCAACGCCGGCGGGGACGAGTACGGCGAGTCACGCATCCAGGAGGCGGTCGCGCCGAACTGGCTCGAACCGAGCGATGTGGTCCTGCAGGCGCTGCTCGGATCGGTGCGCGGCTTTGCGCAGGGCGCGGCGCAGAACGACGACATGACCGCGCTCATCGTCCGTTACACACCGACCCGATCGTAGGGGCTGACCTCACTTGTGCGTCGTAGGGTCGACCTGGTGACAGACCAATCGTAGGGGCCGACCTGGTGACAGACCAATCGTAGGGGCCGACCTTCAGGTCGGTGACAGACCAATCGTAGGGGCCGACCTTCAGGTCGGCCCTACACGCGCGCGATGGCGTCGCGGCCCTGATGTGTGCCGCCGAGCGGACTTTCGACGACGGACGATTCGGCATGCAGTGAAGTCAGCGTCTCGACGTCATGGTCGACCTGGGCGGTGTTACGGCAGGAGAACAGCGAGACGATCTCTTCTCGCGTCATGGCGATTCATCCTCGCTCGGCACGAATGACGGCTTCGACGGTAACAAGCAGTATCAATGGCGATGCTACGATTGGGCGCCGGCGGCGCGACGTAGCGGCTCAGACATTGCGGGAAGCGGCAAACGTAATCATCGGTGCATTGGTCGTCGGTCAATTCCTGGGTCGCGGCCCGTCGTCGCCGTGGCTGTTCGCCTTCGGCGGTGTCATGTGGCTCCTGTTAGGTGCGGCCGCCGTTCGCTGCACGAAGGAGGAAGACAATGGATAACGTCATGATTCTGTTATCCACCGTCACGGTGCTCGGGCTGATTATGGGCATCGTGGTGAATATCGTGGGCAATCGGCAGGACCAGCAGGCGAAAGAGGCGAAACAGCGATAGCTAATGCGCCGTCGTCGACGTGCGCGGCTCGATCGAGATATCCCGCACAGGCGACGTGACGATGCGCCGGTCGCCAGCGAGGATCTCCATCCGCAGGCCGATCCCAATCCATCCGATCTTCAGAAGGCTGCCGCCAAAGCCGGAGCCGTCCACGCGCCCGGGCACCGCGTCGGGGAAGAACTGGCCGCCCTGCACGACGACGGACGTCCCGTGCGTGACGATCATCCGGTACTGCGAATTGCGCGTCCGGATGATGACGGTCGTCAACGGCTCGACGTCGCGCAGATCGATCCCGCACGTGTCAGCGGTGTGCTCGGTGAAGCCGTCGAGCGTCGCGACACGCGGCACCCACGCATCGGACCGTCGATTCAGGATGGTGGACGAGTCGTTCACGCGAGTACCGAAATTGTACGGTTATCGCTGGGGCGGCGCGGGTGCCAGGGTACCCGGGATCGGCTGCGCGGGCTGCGGCGGCTGGCCCGGGGACTGTGCGGGCGGCGCCGGCTGAGGAGCGCCAGGAACCGGCGGTGCCGGTGCCGGCGGGACGGTGACCGGCGGCGTCTGGATGATCGGCAGGTCGATGAGCGGCGCGTTCGCGTCGCTGCTTACGCGGAACGGGCGCAGGTCGTCCTCGGAGAGATCGAGGATCCGGATGATGTGCGGCGTCAGCGTCAGCACGACGTCGGTCTGCTGCGTTTCCTTGCGGTTGTGCGCGAAGAGGCGTCCCACCACGGGCAGGTCGCTCAGTCCGGGAATCCCTTCGAGCACCGTTCGCTCGTCGTCTCGAATCAGGCCGGCAAGGAGGTTCGTTTCCCCGTCGCGCAGCCGGATGGACGTCGTGATCTCGCGGTTGCCGAACGTCGGCAGCCCGCCGAACCCCGTTCCCGACAGGCTCGTGACGACCACCTTCAATGCCAGCGACACGTCGTCGTCGTGATGCGTCCGCGGCGTGATGTCGATGTTCACGCCGATGTTCTGGTACTGGAACGACGTGATCGGCTGCTGCTGCACGCCGCCGGTCGCGATCGGCGCGAATGTCGTCACCGGAACCGGCACCTGCTCGCCGAAGCGCGCCTGGGCGGCGACGCCTTCCGACGTCCGCAGCTGCGGATTGGCGAGCGTCCGCGTGTTCGCGTCGCTCTTGAGCAGCCGGTAGTACAACGCCGGCAGGTTCGTGAGAATGATGTCGGTCTGCGAGAGGTTGCGCAGGTTCTCGAGCGTCAGCTTGTCGCGGTTGGCGTCGGCGGCGCCGTTGACGCCTGCAGAACCCGGACTCGCCAACTGCAGGCCGTACTCGAGCAGCCTCGTTCGATTCACCTCGAGCAGCTCGACGTCGATGACCACCTCGGGGCGGGCCTTGTCGATGGCCTGGATGATGCGCCCCGCCGCGCTCACGCGTTCGGGGGTGTCCTTGATCGTGAGCGCGTTGGTCGCGGTCAGCGGCGCGATGCGCCGCGCATCCACGACGATGCGAAGGAGGTCGATGGTTTCCTTCAGGTCGGCGTTGCTGAGATAGAACGTGCGGACGACTTCCTCCTCGTACTCGCGGCGCTTGGTGGCCGTATCGGGGATGACGGCGATCGTACGCTGGGCCGTGACCTTGTAGAAGTTGCGTGTCGCCGCCGAGACCGCCCCGAGCGCCTGGTCGAGCGTGACGTTGCTCAGGTCGATCGTGATGCGATCGTCGCGGAAGGTCGGGTCGAAGACGATGTTCACGTTGGCGAAGCGCGCGATGACCGTGTACACGTCGCGCACGCTCGCGTCGCGGAAGACGAGCGAGGACGGCAGCCGCACGTCCGCCGGGAGATCGAGGCCGGGAGGCGGCAGGTTTTGGGACTGATCGATCAGCGTCTGGAGCTGCGTCTTGCCTTCACGCGCGACGACGACCTTCGTCCGCAGCTGCGTCCGGATGTTGCGCAGCGCATCGTCGACGTCGCCGTTGGCCGGGTTCAGATCCGCCGCGATTTGATATTCGACGAGCGCCTCGTCCAGCTTGCCGGTCGCTTCCAGCCGGCGGGCACGCAGGACGTGGTCCTGCGCGGCGCGCAGCTTGGCGCGCTGCAGCACCAGGTGCAGCGTTCGATCGTTGGGGTGTCTCTTGAGGGCGGCGGTGTACTCGGCGACGGCGCGGTCGTAATCCTGCCCCTGTTCCGCGAGTTGTCCCGAGCGAAAGGTTCCGGTGGTGGCACACCCCGCGAGGGCGAGGGTGAGTGCCAGGAGGGCAGCCAGCCGACTAGTTGTGTGTGCCATCAGTGATCACATCGACGCCGCGAGGAATCCTGAATGCAAATTCCTTATCGGATATTCCCCGATTCTCCTTCAAGTTGTTGAAGACGAGCGTCGATTCGCCCCCTTCCCGGTCGCGGGTCGTGAGGGCGCGTATCTGGAGGGAGGCGGGGTCGACGGCTATCACGAGGTATTCGTAGTCAGGCTCGCTGCGCCGCGGCGTCAGCTTCAAGGCGAGGGTGCCAGGGATCGTTGCGTCGGCGTAACTTGCTGAAAAATCACGGACGATGTCCCCTTTGCCGGCCAGGAACAAGGCCGGGGTGGTCGCCTGGTCGCCGGCGGGGACGTTGCTGACAATCACCTGCTTGTCCTGCGGGATGTACGAGTAGATCTTCACGCCGTCCGAGACGAACTCCTTCTTCTCGGGGGCCAAGTAGGTCCAGTGCATCCGGCTCGGTTTTTTCACGGAGACTTTGCCGCTCTCCTGTGTCCGCGTCTTCAGGACGCCGCCACGGTAGCTGTGGACGAAGTCGGCGGAGAAGTCCTTGATGCCCTGGTAACGCTGCTGAAGCGATCGGGCGAGCGCCTCGGGGGCCGGCTTCTGCTGCGCGCTGGTTGCCGCCGCCGTGAGGCAGACGGCGAACGCGGTCAGGAATCGTCGAGCTGGGGTCGATCGAACCACTTCATCCGAGGATAGCAGGATTACTGCCGGGTACGCGCCAGCGATGGTGATACGGATGAGATACGGTAGCGCGCCCCTGGCGCGTAGAGGCTCGCCGCGTAGATCGGCTCCGACGGCCGCGCGTTGCGGTCGAACCAGACCAGATTCACGCCCCGTTCGAGAATCTGCACGTGTTCGCGGCCGGCAATCACGTGGCCAAAGCCCGCGCGCCTGAACGTGTCCGAGGGGAGCCACGACTCCATGCGGACGGTGAACGGATCGTCGAGCAGCCGGAAGTCCTGGCGGAACGGGTACTCCGCCGATCGCGTTATCGCGGGCGCTTCTCCTGCGATCCCGGCGATGAGTTGATAGGGACCGGCGGACCAGGAGGGCACATGCCCGTGCGTCAGCATGTCGAGGGCGGACGTCACCAGCCTGGGGTCCAGCCGTTCCTCGCGAGGCGGCGTGAGGATGCACAGCACGTACGGCGTTCCCGGCCGGAGGCCCGCGATCGCGTCGAGCAAATCCGGGGACGCGGGGAACGGGTCCGGTTGCATGGGAAAGAGCGGACCGAACGCGGCGACGACCTCGCGCGCCGAATACGAGTCGAGGACCATGTCGCGCGAGATGGCTTCGTTGTCGCGGACGAGGAACGGGAAGTGCAGCTCGACATCCGGCAGGCGCACCCAGGGAAGGTCGCGCCGCTGCCAGCGGCTGTAATAGAGCAGCGCATTTTCCAGCTGCCAGTTCAGATCGGTGACCAGCACGCCGCTCTGCGGATTGACGCCGAGCGCCAGCCGGGTGACCAGCGTTTCCGCGCGGTGGTCGTCGTGCCGATCGATCGCCGGCCACGTGTCCCACGCCCGCCAGCCCGCGTAAACGATTGCGAACATCGCGAGGAGCATCTGCAGTGAAGGCCTGGTCCTTCTAAGCCCCGCAAATGACGAGAGCGCAGCCCCGGCCATCAGAGCCGTGAACAGGTGACCTGGCAGATAGAAGACGTGCGTGTCGCCGACGTTGTAGGTGAACGCAAAGGTCGTGTTGATGGCGTAGCCGAGCGCCACGAGCGTCGCCCACGGCCGGGACATCGTCCAGAGCCTGACCAAGCCGAGGGCCGCGAGCAGCAGGCCGGGGAGGCCGAACTGCTGGCGCGCGTCGAACCACCACATGCCGAAACGGCCGGCGAGCTGATCGCCGCGAACCCCCATCACCATCGACTCGCGCCAGTCCGCCTTCGTCGTGTCGAACCAGAACGCGGCCAGCCGATCGCTCCACGTCGCGGGCCCGTTGAGGAGGTGCGCCGTCGCCATCAGGTTGGGCCAGTACTGGAGCGCGCCCGCGGCGGCCATGGCGAGAGCGATCCCGATCACGGCCGGCGAGAAGAGCGCGCGCCGATCGGGCGTCACCTGCAGCAGGAACACCGTGAACGGAACGAACAGCAGAATCATCGAGAGGTGATTGCCGAAGCCGAACGCGTAGACCGCAAAGAACAGCGCGAGACGTGCGCGCGTCGGCCGGGCGGCGTACGCGTACAGCGCCAGGCAGCACACGAGGACGATCGCCAGGTGGAGCGTGTAGACCTCCGCGATGATCGCCTGGCTCCAGAAGGTGTACGAGAAGGCGAGCAGCAGGCCGGCGCCGATGCCCGCGGCCAGCGACTCGTAGGGCGGGTTCCGCGACGCGACAGGTTCCGCGCGTCGCGGACCCGCCGCAGTGACGAGCGCGCACAGGAGCGTCAGCAGGCCGACGGCGGCCGCGCCGAAAATCGCCGAGAACAGGTTGAGCCCGCGCGCCGGGTTGGCGAGGCTGACCGCGCTCACGAACGGACGCGCGAGATCGTAGTAGAGCGGATACGCCTGCCGCGCGCTGACCTCAGGCCAGAGCACCGCCGCCTGGAATCCGCCGGTGTCGCCCAGATCAACGCCCGGAAGCAGCGTCCTGGTGTAGGCGACGAAGGCGAGCGTCGCGATGGCGACCGCCGCGACGATCCGTTCTTTATGCACGGGATCGTTTGCGCGCGACAAAGGCGCGCACGTCGTCGACGCCGCCGGTGTTGAGCACGTGCCGCGGCTCAATCCAGCCGCGCCGCGCCGTGCCGACGCCGAAGCGCATCTGCCGCGCGAGCCACTCGGCGCGGTGGCAGTCGCTGTCGATCGTGATCGTGACGCCCGCGGCCGCAGCGCGGCGCGCCACGGCGCCGTCCATGTCGAGGTGCCCGGGCGCGCCGTCGATTTCCATCGCGGTGCCCGTCTCCACCGCCGCCGCAAACAGCGCGCTGAAGTCGATGTCGAAGCCTTGGGACCGGGCGGGAGAGCGATTGGCGGGGTGCGTGATGACGTTGACGAGCGGATGCCGGATGGCCTTGAGATAGCGCCGCGTCAACTGGCCGCCCATCTGGCCGTTTGCGTCGTGCAGCGAGGCGAGCACGATGTCGAATCCCGCGAGGACGTCGTCCTCGAAGTCGAGCGTGCCGTCGCTCATGATGTCGACCTCGATGCCGTGAAGGATGTCGATGCCGTCGATCCGGCTGCGCAGGGCTTCGATCTCCTGCCGCTGGCGCGGCACCTCGTCCAGCGCCAGCTTCCGGCTCGACCAGGCGCGCTGCGAGTGATCGGTGATCGCGACGTACTCGTATCCGAGCTGCTTCGCCGCGAGGACCATCGTCTCGGTGCTGTCGCGCCCGTCGCTCCAGGTCGTGTGCGTGTGCAGGTCGCCGCGGATGTGCCGCTCGAGCACGAGCTCCGGCAGCGCGTTGTCGTCCCCGCACTCGATTTCATCGCCGCCCAGGCGCAACTCCGGCGGGATGAACGGCAGGTCGAGCCGATCGTAGAGGTCGTCTTCGGACGGGCAGGCGACGGCGCGCTCCTGGCGGTCCGTCAAGCGCGCGTCGAACAGGTGCAGGCCGCGGGCCAGGGCGCGGTCGCGCAGCGCGGCGAGGTGCAGGGCGGACCCCGTGTGCCACACGAGCGCCGCGCCGGCCTGCTCGGGCGGCGTCAGATGCAACGTCACGGTGCCGCGCTCGGTACGGATCATCGTGCTGCGGTCGCTGATGGTCCGCGATGCGAAGGCCAGCGGCAGACGCGTGAATGCCTTCAGGACCATGGCGTAGTCGGCCACCTGGGTGATGCCGAGGATCTCCACGGAGGTGACGGCGGGTTCGAAGCGCCGTAGATCGCCGACGCTGACGATCGTGTCGACCGCCAGTCCCGCTTTCCGTGCTTCCCGGATGGCGGTCGAGGCCAGCAGATGCGCGCGCCCGAGCGGAAGGGGATCTTCGGCCAACGGCGTCTCTACAGGCGCACCGCGTACACGCCCGTCGGGCCGCCCTCGCCGATCTCGGCGCTGACAATCAGGGTGTTCGGCATGACGCGCCGCGCATCGAAGGTCACGCCGCCCGGTGTGACGAACTGCGCGGCGGAAGCCGTCACGGTCTGCCCGGCGTCCACTTCGCTGAGCTGGAGTCGATATTCGTCGGCGCCGCCGGTTGCCAGCACCACCGTCACGTCGAACCACGGCTGCGTGCTGTCGTTGGTGATCGTGAAGCCGGAGCCCGATCGCCGGATGGTGGCGACCAGGAAGACCAGGCCCTCGTAGCGCGGATCGGTGACCTCGACCTTCGTCAGAGGGGCACTCGCCGCGGGCTCGGAAGGGCGGCACGCGGTCCAGAGGAAGGTGGCTGCCAGCAGCGCGGACGCCAGACGCACTCGAGGATTTTATTCCCGCCGGCCGGTACACACGAAAGGCGAGGCCGAAGCCTCGCCTCCGTGTTGTGTATCCCGATCGGCAGGTCTCGTTAGGGATCGACGCGCACGATCGTCGGGTTCGGCATCCCGGTCGAGCCCGAATAAGCGACAGACCCGAGGTACTTCGTCCCCGCCGTCAGCCCCGTGAACGTGAGGTTGATCGTTCCCGTTCCTCCGACCGTTGCGGTGGTGGGTGCAGTGACGGCCATGTTGCCCGCCGCCGCGGAGCCGAGCATCCACGAGAACAGCTTGAAATTCACCGTGCCCGCCACGTTGAACCCGTGGACGTACACGATGTAGTCGGTGCCGGCGGCTGGATTGACCAGATTGACTTCTTCAGCCGAGGTTCCGCCTCCGCTGGCGCCCACGCGCGTCGCGCCCTTGTAGACGTAGAGGTCGATATCGGTACCCGCCGGCACGTCGGCATCGAACATCGAGAAGCGTGCGTAGGTCGTTCCCGTCGGAATGGTGACCGGAATTGCCACGACACCCGGGCCGCCCGGGCTGAAGGAGTCGCCGGGATCGTCCGTGATGGCCCCCGGGGTGACGACCGCCGGAACCAGGCCGCGCGGGGAGGCCGTGAACGCTCCCGCGTAGCCGAACTTCACGTTGTAGTTGATCGGGGCGCCGTTGCTCGACACCTGCGCGGGCGCGGCCAGCGCGACCGGGTTGACGACGATCGGCGAGCGCACGCTGTGGACGCCGTCGCTCCACGTCAGCTGGCCGCCGGTGTACGCGTTCAACGTCGCCGCTGCCCTCGTGAAGGTCACGGCGTACGACTTCGTCTTGCCCGGCTGAATCGTCAGCGACGCCGGGCTGACGTTGACACTGAAACCGCCCATCCCAGTCATCGACACGTTGTAGGTCGCGGTGGACGATCCGACATTCGTCACGCGGCGGGTGACCGTCTGTACGCCCGCGAGATCGCCGATGGCGATCGACGCGACGTTCAGGTCGCTCGGATCGAACGAATACCCGAGTCCCGCGAGCGCGTTGCAGGCCGAGGGCGACACGCCGTTGGTCGACCCGCACAGGAACGCGAGCCAGTCGTTGAACCCCGAGTCGTAGACGAGGCCCGGGTCGGCGGCCCGGTTCGGCGCGATGTGGCCGGCGCCCTGGCGGAAGATGACGAGCGGATTCGTGTTCGGGCCGTCGAGGATGTCGCCCGCGCTCGTCATCAGCGCCGACTTGATCATCATCGGCGACCAGTCGGGATGGAGGTCCTTCAACAGCGCCGCGATGCCCGCCACGTGCGGCGCTGACATCGACGTGCCGCTGTAGAGATTGAAGTTGCGTCCGCCGTTGCCGGGAGGCGCGACCGACGCGAGGATGTCCTGCCCGGGCGCGATCACGTCCGGTTTCAGCAGGTCGCCGCCGCCGGCCGTCAGCGGGCCGCGCGACGAGAACGCCGCCGTGAACGGCGCCGGCGCCGTGAAGACGATCGTCGACTGGTTGATCTTCGCTGTCGGGTTGACGGTCGCCGCATACGCCTTCACCGCCGCGCGATCGGTGTTCTGCAGGTGCACCGTCGGGACGATGTGGAAGTCGGCGTTGATCGAGTTGGCGGTGACGTTCACCATGATCATGCCGATGCCACCCGCCTCCTGCACCGCCAGGCTCTTGTTGACGCGTGCGGTGACGCCGCGATCGCAAATCACGATCTTCCCGGCGATCTTGGCCGGGTCGAGGACGCGCACACCGGCGTTGTCGATCGTGGAGTAGCAGAGCGCGACCTTCGTCGGGTCGGCGCCGGCAAGCCCCGCGGCCGTCGCATCGATCAGCGGGGCCGGACCGACCGGCGTGGCGACCGATGCACCGTTGTAGGTGACGCCGTTCCCGAGCGTGACCGACCCTTGCCCGTCGCGGTTGTGCGTGCCCGCCGCGACCGTCGTCAGCCACGGGCCCGGATGCGCGACCGTGCCGACCGTCGGCCCGCTGTTGCCCGCGGAAGCGGAGACGAAGACGCCGGCGTCGGCGGCGAACAGGAACGCGACCTGCGCGGGGTCGAGGAAGTTCGTCGTCGTGCCGCTGATCGAGTAGTTGATGACATCGACGCCGTCGGCGACGGCCTGATCGATAGCGGCCACGAGGTCGCTGGTGAAGCCGCTCGCGGTGGACCCGTCCTGCGTGGACCAGAGCCCCTTGTACATCGCCACGCGCGCGTGTGGCGCCATGCCGTTGATGGCGCCGAAGGCCGCGGCGGCGCCGTCGGTCGCCACGCCGGCGTTACCGGCGGCCGTCGACGAGGTGTGCGTGCCGTGACCGTTGTAGTCGCGCGGCGAGGCGAACTCCCACGGACGCTGCGCCTTGACGCCGGCGTCGCCCCCCCACGCGGCGTTGAACCGCTGCGCGCCAATCAGCTTCTGGTTGCATGACGACGCGGGGAACTGCTCGCCCGGCGTACATTTGCCGTGCCAGCCGGGAATCTGCTGGAAGCTCAGTTTCCCGTCTTTCGTCGCATTGCCGTTGACGCCCGTGCGGTCGGAGAAGCTCGCGCTCTCGGGCCAGATGCCGGAGTCGATGACGCCGACGATGATCTCGTCGCCGGCGCGCGCCGTTCCACCCAGCTGATCCCACAGGCCGCCGGGTGCGTTGAGGCCGAGGAACGTCGGTGTCGACGAGGTGTCGGCGAACACCTCTTCGTCCTTGCTGACGCTCAGCACGCCGGCTGCCGACCGCAGCGCTTCCGCCTGCGCGTCGGAGAGCTGCGCGGCGAACCCGTTGAAGCTGTAGTGATAGTCGTAGACCTTGCGCGCGCCGCCGACGCCGGCAAGCGCCTGGTCGTGCCGCGCGTCGAGATAGCCGGCGTAGCCAATGATCGCCGCGCTCAGCGGATCGATCTTCTGGCCGCGGTTCGGCTTGGTGGCTGGCTGCCCTGCGATGCCGCCGGTGTAGGAAACAGCGGGCTGCTCCGCCATCTGCACGATGTAGAGATTGCTCGTCCGCCGGGCAGCGTTGCCGGCGCCGCCGGTAACGCGTCCCTGCGCGTCATCCTGATCGGCGTGGAGATGGCCCGGAAGGTACAGGGCCGCAGCCGTGAGAAGAGCAGCCGCGGCGACAGTGCGCGTGCGAGGAAACATCAAGATCCTCCTCAAAAGGTCCCTGGAAACTGATCGGTCGTCTGGGTGAACGAACGACAGTAACCGTGCCACCGGGCTCAGTCAAGGGGCGGGATGCACGGTGCGTGCGTGGGCCACAAGTCTGCCCGGGCCGCGACTAAAACTTGTCGCGGACCGCGAAGGAGACGATTACCAAACGCGTACGCGATCGCCGGGCGACAGGTACAGCCGCTGTCCCGGCTTCACGTCAAAGGGGGTGTACCAGGCATCGAGATTCCGGACGGTGTCGGCGCGGTACTCGTCGAGGGCGTGGCCGTCGGTGAGCACCTGCTGCCGCGCAACCTCCTCGCGCATCTTCGTCTGCCAGCTCTGGCCGAAGCTGACGAAGAACGTGCGATCGTCGGTGCCGCCGCCGGCGCGATAGGCGTCGTGCGCCGCCGAGAGCCCGGCGACGTCGGCGATGTTCTCGCTCAGCGTCAGCTGTCCGTTCTCGTGGATGTCGGGAAACGGCGAGTAGCCGTCGTATTGCGCCACGAGCTTGGCGGACGCGGCCTTGAAGTGCGCGAGATCCTCGGGCGTCCACCAGTTGGCGAGGCGGCCGGTGGCGTCGAACTGACTGCCCTGGTCGTCGAAGCTGTGGCTGATCTCGTGGCCGATGATGGCGCCAATTGCGCCGTAGCGCGCCGCCGCGTCCGCCTGCGGATCGTAGAACGGCGGCTCGAGGATGGCGGCGGGGAAGTTCAGCGCGTTTTGAATCGGCAGGTTCACCGCGTTGACCGTCTGCGGGTCGAGCCACCATTGCCCGCGGTCGGGCGCGCGCGCGAGGTCCTTCAGGCGCACCTGGTAATCGAACAGCCCCGCACGCATCGCGTTGCCCACCGCGTCGCCCCGCACGATCTCCAGCGTCGAGTAGTCGCGCCACGCGTCCGGATAGCCGATGCCGATCTTCAGGCTCGCCAGCTTGGCCTTCGCGCTCGCCTTCGTCTTCGGCGACATCCAGGTGAGCGTATCGAGCCGGCGGTCGAACGCCGCCACGATGGCCGCCACCATCTGCTGGAGCTGCGTGCGCGCTTCGGGCGGGAAGTAGCGTTGCACGTAGATCCGGCCGACGGCTTCGCCGAGCGCGCCGTTGGTCGCATTCACGGCGCGCTTCCAACGCTCCTGGTCCTGCGGCGTGCCGGCCAGGACCTTGCCGTAGAAGGCGAAGCTCTCGTCGGAGAACGCCTTCGGCAGGAGACGGCTGTACCGATCGAGCTCGTGGAACGTCAGGTAGTCGCGCCACGTGTCCATCGGAACCGACTGCACGAGCGCGGCAATGCCCCTGAACGCCACCGGATGCCAGACGATGATCGTCGGGGCGCGGTCGAGACGGGCGCCGGCGAAGAGGGCGTTCCAGTCGAGTCCCGGCGCGCGGCGGCCGAACTCCTCGGGCGCCCACGGATTGTTCGCGCGGTGAACGTCGACCGATTCGGTGCGCGTGGCGTGCGTGTTGGCGATCCGCCGTTCGAGATCGAAGATGGCGGCGGCCCGCTCGTCGGCCTTGTCGATTCCTGCGAGCGTCAGCACGCTGGCCACGTGCCCGCGATAGGCCGCCCGGATGCCGTCCATCCGCGAGCCGCGCTGCACGTAATAGTCGCGGTCGGGCAGGCCGAGGCCGCCCTGCAGCAGATACGGCACGTTGTGCGACGGGTCGTTGAGGTTCTGGGCCACCCAGACGCCGAAGAGACGATCCGTGTAGAAGTTCGTCATGTTCAGCGGGTCGACGTCGGCCCGCAGGTGCTGGCCGATCCAGGCGGCCAGCGCGCGCTTGTCGGCCAGCGCCTCGATCGCGCGCAGCGACTCGCGCAGCGGCTCGAGGCCTTTCTTCTCGATCGCCTGTTCGTCGAGGGACGTCGCGTAGTAGTCGCCGATCTTCCGTTCGTCGGAGCCGGCGGGTGCGCTGCCTGCGGCGGCCTTCTCGAGCAGCTCGCGCGTCCGCTGCTGCGCGCGATCGAAGAGCACCGACCAGGTGCCGTACGTGCTGCGGTCCGCGGGAATCTCGGTTCTCTTCAGCCAGGCGCCGTTCGCGTAGTGGAAGAAGTCGTCACCCGGGGCGACCGACGTGTCGATGGCGGACTGGTCGACGCCATGCGAGACCGCCTGCGTTGCTGGCGCCGGATCGCGACGTTCCGGGTCGCTCTGCGGCGCCGGACGCCCGCCGCCGCACGCACACAGTGAAACTGCGCCGGCCAGCGCGAAGCTGAGATAGAGTCTCGGCGGCAGGAGGGATGGCATGCGTCGGCTGCTGCTCGTCATGGTGTTCGCCTCGGGCTACTTTCTTACCGCAACCTCGTCAACGGCACAAACTCGTGACGCCTGGATCGGCACCTGGACGCTGAATCTCGCGCAGTCCTCGTTCGATCCCGCGAACCTGGCGCCGAAGAGTCAAACCACGACGATGACGGCGTCCGGCGACAGCGTAACCGCGATCACCGACGGCGTCGATGCCGACGGCAAGAAGACGCACACCGAGATCACCTTCACGTTCGACGGGAAGGAATCCGAGTACAAGGGCGCGCCCGATCCGAACAGCACGCGCGTCTACACGCGCATCGACGATCACCACTATTCGTTTGCCACCAAGGTGAACGGGCAGATCACGACCAACGCGCGCGTCGCGGTGACGCCGGACGGGAAGACCCGGACGATCGTCACGACGGGGCGTGACGCGCAGGGGCGCACGATTCGCAATTTCGCCGTGTGGAACCGGGCGAGTTAGCGGCCGCCCGTGGTGGCGCGATTGCCGCCCGTGGCGGGATTGCCGTTGCCAGCGTCAAGAAAGTCTCCGGACGGCCGGACTTGTCCTCACAAATGCCGTCCCTGAAAAGAAAAATTGTGCAGGCCCGTGGCTCACGGCTTGCTGCTTGCCGGGCGTGCCCCCGTCGCCCACCCACGGTCTTATTAACGCCGATCGGGCGGAAGCGCACGCCCGTCTCCGCTTCATAGACGCCGCGCGCGGCAGCGCGATGTTCTTCGTGCTGCTGTCGCACTTCGCGTTCAACTATTTTCCAGGAGACGACGCGACCGGAAGCCTGATGACGCTGGTCGGCATGATTGCCTCGCCGACCTTCATGCTCATCAACGGTACCCTGCTCGGGATGTACTACCGGACGCGGCCGGCGGACTTCGAGCGCTTCCGCACGATTGTGACGGACCGGGGGCTCTTTCTTCTCACCATCGGGCACCTGCTGGTGCTCCTGTCGCACGCCACCTACGCGGTGCGGTTCGTGTCGATCACCGACGCGGTGGGTGTCTGCATGCTGATCAGCCCGTGGCTGATCACGACAGTGCCGCCGGGCACGAGGCTGCTGATCGGCCTCGGCTCGTACGCCGTCTCGATGATGGTCGTCCTCCAGTGGCATCCGACGGCCCACTACCCGATGGTCTTCAAGGAAACATTCTTTGGCGTCGTCGGGCAGCACGGGTCGAGCTTCTACGTGTACGCGTTTCCGATCGTTCCCTGGTACTCGCTGGAACTCGCCGCGACGGTGCTTGGGGAACGGCTCGGCGGCTACAGCAGCGAAGGCAACGTGCGCGCGATGCATCGCCTGCTGCTGCGCACGGCGGCCGTTGGCATCGTGGCTGCGGCGAGCCTCAACGCGGCGTATCACGTCATCACGTGGTACGGCTACGAGGCCGCGCTCGCCACGCACGCCGTGGGGTCGCCGTTTGCGAAGATGCCGCCGTCGCTCGTCTACTTCCTGTTCTACGGCTCGCTCGGCCTCGTGCTGATCTCGACCTCGCTCCGTCTCGCGTCGCAGGCGCGCATGGCGCGCGTCGTTCGCGGGCTGTCGATCATCGGGCAGACGTCCTTTGCGGTCTTCGTGATCCAGTTCTTCGTCTACTTCACGGTGCTGCACGCCGTCCGCCCGTTCCTGCCGTGGGCGTGGGCCTGGCCGGCCTATTTCGTGCTGTCAGTCGTCGCGTGCGTGGCGCCGGCGGTGTTCTGGCATCGAGCTGGCTACAACAGGTACCTGACCGTCGGCTACCGGCGTCTGGCGCACGACCTGGGGTGGCAGGCGTCGATCGGGAAGCACCCAACCGAACTGCCCGCGTCGTTCAGTCATTAGTCACCTGCTGGAGGCCCGATGCCGAAGCCGTTGCCGGATTGCCCGCGATGTGAGAGTGAGCAACTGGAAGTTTTCCGCGCCGACGCGCGCGGCGCCAAGTGGGCGCAGTGCGGAGCCTGCCGCGCGGTCGTCCTGCTGCGCGCGGACAACTCCGTCGCGCACGTCAGCGCGCCGGTCGCAGCCGGAAAATCGGCGTCGCAGTAGGCGTCAACGTTCGCGCGGGGATCAACTGGTGAGATGGCTCGCCAACCGTAGCTCACGCGACGGTTGCGATGCGTGAGCGAAGGTTGGTGGACCGCAGGAGGATCGAACTCCTGACCTCCGCATTGCGAACGCGGCGCTCTCCCAGCTGAGCTAGCGGCCCTATTGATGGTATCGCGAACCGATCGACTTGAAAGTCGAGTTTAACATGCGGGCTTCGGCCACGCGCAGCGTGAAAGAGCCGCTCGACGACCGCTATCGGTCGGCGTTCATCACTTGAATTTGCCTGCGAGCTGTGAGGCCCATCCGACGGTCACCGTGATCGACGGGTTGTCATGGGCGGTGGCGCATGGCATCAGGAAGCGGCCGTCCGGTGCGAGGTCGTACCATCGTCCTTCATATAGGGGATTCGGGTCGCCGCGCCTGCACACCGCGAACAACGCGGTGGGCATCGTCGTCTCGAGCGTGTCGCCACCGCTCACCCCGACCCGCATGAGCTGATTCGCGAGGTTCAAGTAGAAGATCTCGGTTCCGTCGCGCTTCCAGCGCGCCGAATGGCCGCCTCCGCGCGAGACCTGTTGCTTTCCGGCGCCGCCGAAGGACTTTACGTAAACCTCGCCGGTGCCGGATTCGTTCGATTCGTACGCGACCCATTGTCCGTCGGGAGAGAAGGCCGATTGATTCTCCGCAAACGGGCCGACCACGAACGGATAGGGTGTCGCGCCTGAACGCGGTGCGACGCCGCGCGCCTGTTCGGGGCTCATATAGGCGGCGGTGCCGACGATGAGACCCGCACGGGTGCCGTCGACGGTAATTGTGGGCGACTCCGTCAGCGGACTGCCTGCTGCCAGCTGCCCGCTGCCAGCGGATTCGAGCTTCGCCAGGCCGAAGTCGAGCACCTTGACGACACCCTCTGGAGTGATCTTGATGTTGGCCGGCTTCAGGTCGCGATGGACAATCCCTTTTTCGTGCGCGGCATCGAGCGCGTCGGCAATCTGGCGCGCGATCTCGAGCGCCTGCGTCACCGGCAGCGGTCCGCGCGCGATCCGTTCCGCGAGCGTCTCGCCGTCGACCAGCTCCAGCACGAGCGCATGGATCCCCTCGTCGTCCTCGATGCCGTATATCGCAGCGATGTGCGGGTGATTGAGCGCCGCCAGCATTCGCGCCTCGCGCTCACAGCGCGCGAGACGATCGGGAAGGGCGCTGAACTCGTGGGGCACGATCTTGATCGCGACATCCCGGCCCAGCCTGGTGTCGCGGGCGCGATAGACCTCGCCCATGCCGCCGGCCCCGAGCGGCGCGAGCACGTGATAGACGCCGAACCGGCGGCCGACCATCATCGATTGCCCGATGTCGCTGACCAGACCGGCGGCCGCGGCAACGGCGCCGCGCGTCAGCGCGTCATCGGCTGACCCGCACTGCGCCAGCAGCGATTCGACCTCGCGGCGAAGCTCGTCGTCGCCGGCGCAGGCCTCCGCCAGGAACGGCGCGCGCTGTTCGGCCCGAAGCGCCTGCGCCGCGTGGTAGAGGCGTTCGACCGTGGCCCACCGATCGGGCCGGATTGTCATCGTCTTTCCCAGCGCATTGTAAGCCGGCCATCCACGCGAGCCTGCCCGATTCCGGCCCTTTTCGGCCATTTCAGCCCCCATGCGACTTTCCTGCGCCGTTTCCCGCCTCCAGTGGCGAGGAGGGAGACGTCATGGCGAACCGGGCACGAAAGGTGGCGATGGCGATGGCGATGGCCGGAGGACTCCTCGCGCCCTCCGCCGGCTCCGCGGCACAGGCGATGCGATACGGCGGCGACGCGAACCGGGCTCACGTCCGGCCGACCACCGCGGCGGTGGCGGCACTGATCGACCGCGCCATGGAGGGCTCGGCGACGTTCCGTCAGATCGTCCAGACGATCGACGGCAGCGACACCTACGTGTATGTGCTCGAGGGCGACTGCGGGCACGGTGTTCGCGCGTGCTTCTCGGGCGTCACGGTCGCGGGAGCCAGCCGCATCATGCGCGTCACCCTCGCGCTCGACGCCGGCAGGTCCGAGTGGGACCTGATCGGCTCAATCGGCCACGAACTGCGCCACACCATCGAAGCCATCGACGACCCCACGGTGCGAAGCACCGATGCGCAGTACTTCCTGTACGAGCGAATCGGTTTCAAGGGGACGACGCACTCCCGCGAAACCACGGCTGCAATGGATGCCGGCAACGCGGTTCGCGCGGAGATCCGCAGGTTCGCTCGTCCGGTCACATCAAAGTAACGGCGGCGGGGCTGCCACTTCCGGCGCCCCATTCAAAAGGAGGATGTCATGGTGAAGTCACGATTGGTCATCTCGTGTGCGACGGTCCTCGCCGGTCTTCTCGCCGCAGCCTCGATGGCACGGGCGGATGCCGGACACACCAATTACCTCACCTTCAGCGCGCCGTTCGCGCTGCCCGGCGTCTCGCTCCCGGCAGGGACGTATGCCTTCGAGGCGGTGGTGCCCGGTTCGTACGACATCGTACAGGTGTCGAGCCGCGATCGTGCGCACGTGTATCTCCGTGCGTTTACCAGACGGGTCGCTCGTCCGCGCGGGCTTCGCGCCGATCGCCAGGTCGTGTTCAACGAAGTGCAAGCAGGGGTCACCCCGCCCGTCAGGACGTGGTTCCCCATCGGCCAGACCATCGGACACGAGTTCATCTATCCGGCGTCGGGGGCGAACCGGTAATCTGCACGGTCCCTCCGCCGGGCGGATCAAGCGCCGGGCGTCTTGAGCTCGCGAAGGAGCCACGCCTTCGCGAGCTTCCAGTCGCGCATGACCGTGTCGCGCGAGACGTGCAGCGCCTCGGCGGTCTCCTCGACGCTGAGGCCGCCGAAGAACCGCATCTCCACCACCTGCGCCTTGCGCGAATCGACGGCTGCCAGCGCCGTCAGCACCTCGTCGAGGCGAACGAGGTCGGAGCCCGGTTCGGGCGACACCACCAGCGCTTCATCGAGCGTGACCTTCTGCGCGCCCCCGCCGCGCTTCTGATACCGACGCGAACGGGCGAAATCGACGAGAATCCTCCGCATCAGCCGCGCCGACATCGCGAAGAAGTGCGCCCGGTTCTGCCACTTCACCCTCTGGACATCGACCAGCCGCATATACGCCTCGTTGACCAGCGCGGTCGCCTGCAGCGTGTGCTCCGCCCGTTCGTGCGCCATGTGCCGCCTGGCGACGCGACGCAGTTCCTCGTGCACCAGCGGGATCAGCTGCTGCAAGGCATTTTCGTCGCCATTGCTCCAGTCGATCAGCAATTGCGTAACCCCGGGCGAGGCCGGCTCATCTGGCACGAAGCCGATGCTACGCTCGTTTCGGAGCTTGCTATACTCGATTTCACGATCGCGACGCGCCCACCTGAATGCCCACGATCCGAAAACTTGGCGTCCTGACAGGCGGCGGGGACGCGCCCGGCCTCAACGCGGTGATCCGCGCGGTCGTCAAGACCGCCAGCAACGCGGGCGTCACCGTCGTCGGGCTCGAGGACAGCTTCGACGGGCTGATCTATCCGGAGAAGTCGCGCGTTCTCACGCCGAAAGACGTTACAGGCATCCTGCGCCTCGGCGGCACCATCCTCGGCACCGTCAATCGCGGCGATCCGTTCGCCGAGCCGATCATCACGCCGCACGGCACCTTCGATTACAGCGACCGCGTGATGGAGATGTTCCAGCAGATGGAGCTCGACGCGCTCATCTGCATCGGCGGCGACGGCACGCTCGGCATCTCGTACGAGTTCTACCGGAAGGGCATCCCGCTCGTCGGCGTCCCGAAGACGATCGACAACGACATCTACGGCACGACGAGCTGTTTTGGCTTCGACACCGCGGTCAGCTTCGCCACCGACGCCATCGATCGCCTGCACACGACCGCCGAAGCGCATCGCCGCGTCATCGTCGTCGAGGTGATGGGCCGGTACGCCGGCTGGATCGCGCTGCACGCCGGGATGGCCGGCGGCGCGGACGTCATCCTGATTCCGGAGATTCCGTACGACTTCGACAAGGTCGTCGAGTGCCTGCGCAAGCGCGACGAGCGCGGCGCGAAGTTCAGCATCGTCGTGGTGGCCGAGGGAGCACGGCCGAAGGACGGGAAGCTGTCGATCGTGCAGGAGGCGCGTGGCGGCCACGCCGAGCGGCTGGGCGGCGCCGCGAAATTCTGTGGAGACGAGCTCACGCGCCTCACGGACAAGGAAACGCGGCACGTCGTGCTCGGCCACCTGCAGCGCGGGGGAGCGCCGACCGCATTCGATCGGACGCTGGCGACCAGGTTCGGCGGGAAGGCGGTGGAGCTGGTGCTGCGCGGGCAGTTCGGCAAGATGGTCGCCAATCACCCGCCGGAGCTCGTGCCGATTCCGCTCGGCGAGGTCGTCGGCCGCACGAAGCTCGTGCCGCTCGACTACGACCTGCTGCAGACCGCCCGGATGATGGGTATCGCCTTCGGAGACTAGTGTCCCAGCAGGTCCTGGTCCTTCTTCTTCTGCAGGTCGTCGATCATCCTGACGTGCTCGTCGGTCATCTTCTGGACCTGGTCGAGCCCTTTCCGCTCGTCGTCCTCTGAGATCTTGTGGTCCTTGAGCAGCTTCTTCAGCCGCTCGTTCGCGTCGCGGCGGACGTTGCGGACGACGTTGCGCCCTTCTTCGGCCTGCTTGTGGACGTGGCGCGACAGCTCCTTGCGGCGCTCGTCGGTGAGCGGCGGAATCGGGATGCGGATCACCTTGCCGTCGTTCGACGGGTTGAGCCCGAGGTCCGACGCGCGGATGGCCTTCTCGACCTCCTTCATCGTCGACGGGTCGAACGGCTGCGCGACGATGAGCGCCGGCTCGGGCACGGACAGCGACGCGACCTGGTTGATCGGCATCTTCGATCCGTACGCGTCCACCTGGACGCCGTCGAGCAGGCTGACCGTGGCGCGCCCGGTACGCACCGACGCCATGTCCCGCCGGACGCGATCGATGGCGCCGTCCATGCGCGTCTTCAGTTCACCGAACATGCCTTTTAAGTCGTTGAAGTCCATGTGCGTCTCTGGTCGAGGGATGGTGGTTGCAACGAACTAACTGACGGTCGTGCCGATCGGTTCGCCCATCACCACGCGGCGGATGTTGCCGGGCTCGCGCAGGTTGAAGACGACAATCGGCAGCTTGTTGTCCATGCAGAGCGAGATGGCCGTTGCGTCCATCACCTTGAGCTGCCGTTCGAGCACCTGCAGGTAGGAGATTGTAGGGTATTTCGTGGCGTGCGGGTCGAGCATCGGGTCGGCCGTGTAGACGCCGTCCACCTTCGTCCCCTTGAGGATCACTTCCGCCTTGATCTCCATTGCACGCAGCGCTGCGGCGGTGTCGGTCGTGAAGTAGGGATTGCCGGTGCCCGCGGCGAAGATGACGACGCGCTTCTTTTCGAGGTGACGGATGGCGCGCCGGCGGATGAACGGCTCCGCCACCGCACGCATCTCGATCGCGGTGACGACGCGCGTCAGGACGCCGAGCTGCTCGAGCGCGTCCTGCAAGGCGAGCGCGTTGATCACCGTGGCGAGCATGCCCATGTAGTCGGCCGTGGCGCGGTCCATGCCGCGCGCGCTGGCCGCCAGCCCGCGGAAGATATTGCCGCCGCCAATCACGATGGCCGTCTCCACCCCCTGCGCCTGGATTTCGGCGATGTCCTGCGCAATCTGCGTGGCGACCTCGGGATCGACGCCGAACTGCTGCTCGCCCATCAGGGCTTCGCCGGACAGCTTGAGTAGGATTCGTTTGTACGTGGGTGACAGGGTAGAGACGGGCACGAAGCGGAATTATATCGGGCTCGAGGCTACGGGCTA
>Ga0070698_100001576_pt1 | contig 25343 bp, 20 predicted proteins | sample KBSK1502metaG_FD_65477 | JGI IMG/M metagenome (GOLD analysis project Ga0070698, IMG submission 65477) | Corn, switchgrass and miscanthus rhizosphere microbial communities from Kellogg Biological Station, Michigan, USA - KBS K1-50-2 metaG | ecosystem: Host-associated > Plants > Roots >... | reverse complement strand
CCAGCGCGCGGGCGGACGCTGCGTTCGACCCGGTTGGCGTGCTGGTCGCGCTGCTGACCGAGGAAGCAGGGCAGGCTCGCCCGCTTGCGGTCTTCCTGCCATAGCCAGCGCGCGGGCGGACGCTGCGTCAGCCGGCCGGCCGGCCGCGTGGCAGGCTTGGGAGCACCGCCGTACACCGCCAGACCGGCAGGGAGGGAACCGCACATGCAGCGGTGGCAGGGCCTGGACGAGGTGCCGGCCGGCTGGGGCCGGTCGGTCGTCACCATCGGCGTCTTCGACGGCGTGCACCGCGGTCACCAGCGCATCGTCCGGCGCGCCGCCGAGCTGGCGGCCGGGCTCGGGCTGCCGGTCGCCGTGGTGACCTTCGACCCGCATCCGGACGAGGTCGTGCGGCCTGGCACGCACCCGCCGTTCCTCTGCACTGCCAGGCGGCGCGGCGAACTGCTGGCTGGCCTGGGGGTCGACGCGGTCCTGCTGCTGCCGTTCACCCTCGAGTTCTCCCGGTTGGGGCCGGACGAGTTCGTCCAGGCGGTGCTGGTGGACCGGCTGCACGCGGCCAGGGTGGTGGTGGGGGACAACTTCCGGTTCGGCCACCGTGCCACGGGGGACGTCGCGCTGCTCGGCGAGCTCGGCGAGAAATATGACTTCGCGACCGAGGGGGTGCCACTGCTGGCCGAGGCGGGCGAGACGATCTCCTCCTCTGGCATCAGGGCACGGCTCGCCGCCGGGGACGTGACCGGCGCGGCCCGGGATCTCGGCCGCCCGCACCGGGTGGAGGGTGTGGTGGTGCGCGGGAACCGGCGCGGCCGGGCGCTTGGCTTCCCGACCGCCAACCTGGAGACGCTGCCGCATACTGCCATCCCGGCCGATGGCGTGTACGCGGGCTGGCTGGCCAGCCTGGATCCGGAGGGCCGCGAGGACGGGCGATGGCCAGCCGCGATATCGATCGGCACCAACCCGACTTTTGACGGGCGGGAGCGCACCGTAGAGGCGTATGCGCTGGACCGGGATGACCTCGACCTGTACGGCGCGCACGTGGCGGTCGATTTCGCTGAGCGGCTGCGCGGCACGGTCCGGTTCGACTCGGTCCCGGAGCTGGTTGCGCAGATGCACCGGGACGTGGCGGCGGTGCGCGTCCGGGTGCCCGGCGGGTAGCGCCGTTGCAGGGGGCGCCCGTCGGCGCCGGGCTGGAATCGCCCGGCTGCGTGCTACGCTGGCTGTCGGCCTGAGTAACTGGCCCAGTCAGCTGTGCCCTCAGGCGGCTGGCTAAGAGGAGGCGCCCGCAGGCTACCCTGCGGTGGCTCCTGCCCTGGCAGGTCCAACATGCATCCGCCGGGGCGTCCTGTACCGAGTCCTACATGAAGAGGAATCAACGTGCCGCTCAACACTACGGTGAAGAAAGAGATCATCGCCGGGCACGCGACCAATGAGGGTGACACCGGATCGCCGGAAGTCCAGGTCGCGCTGCTAACCCGGCGGATCCATGATCTGACCGAGCATCTCAAGGTGCACAAGCATGACCACCACAGCCGCCACGGGCTGCTGCTGCTCGTCGGGCGCCGCAGGCGGCTGCTGAAGTACCTGTCCAATGAGGACATCACCCGCTACCGCGCGCTGATCGAGAAGCTCGGCCTGCGCAGGTAAGTTGGATTGCAGCAGGCCGGTGACGGACTGCATGCCACAACTGAATAACCACGAAGGAACGACGTCCCGCGGCCCCGGCCCGGAGCGCTCAGGGCGCCAACGGGCCGGTCCTCGGTAGTGGTTCTCGGGCCAGGGAGACGCCAGCGCTGACCAGCGCGGCGCGCCCGGGCCGAGGGCTTCGATCGAAGACCGGCCGGCCAGCACGGCTCGAAGCCCTGCCTGGCACTCCGCTGGCGGCGGGCAGACGCGGGACCTCAGTCAAGGAGGTCACCCGTGGAGGGTGCGTATACCGCCGAAGTCGTCATCGACAACGGCACGTTTGGCGTACATAAGATCAGATTCGAGACCGGCAGGCTAGCCCGCCTGGCGGCCGGCTCGGCCGTCGTGTACCTGGACGACGAGACAATGGTGCTTTCTGCGACGACCGCGTCGAAGAAGCCGAAGGACAACCTCGACTTCTTCCCGCTGACGGTCGACGTGGAGGAGCGGATGTACGCGGCGGGCCGGATCCCCGGCTCGTTCTTCCGGCGGGAGGGCCGCCCTTCCGAGGACGCGATCCTCACCTGCCGGCTTATCGACCGACCGCTCCGGCCGTCGTTCGTACACGGGTTGCGCAACGAGGTGCAGGTCGTCGAGACGATCATGGCGCTGCATCCCGAGCACCTGTACGACGTCATCGCGATCAACGCGGCCTCGCTCTCCACCCAGCTGGCTGGCCTGCCGTTCTCCGGGCCGATCGGCGGCGTCCGGGTGGCGCTGATCAAGGGCCAGTGGGTCGCCTTCCCCACCAACTCGCAGCTGGCCGATGCCACCTTCGACATGGTCGTGGCCGGCCGGGTGCTTGAGGACGGCGACGTGGCGATCATGATGGTGGAGGCCGAGTCGACCCCGAGCACGCTGCGGCTGCTGGCCGATTCCGGCAGCGGCGCGGTGCGCCCGACCGAAGAGACCGTGGCCGAGGGACTGGAGGCGGCGAAGCCGTTCATCAAGGCGCTGTGCGAGGCACAGCAGGCCATCGCGGCGCATGCCGCCAAGGAGACCGCCGAGTACCCCGTCTTCGCCGACTACGGCCAGGACGTCTTCGACGCCGTGGCCGCGCAGGTCTCCGACGAGCTGGCCGCGGCGCTCACGATCGCCGGCAAGCAGGACCGGGATGCCGAGACCGACCGGGTCAAGGCACTGGCCAAGGAGAAGCTCGCCAGCCAGTTCGAGGACCGCGAGAACGAGATCAGCGGCGCCTTCCGTGCCCTGACGAAGAAGCTGGTCAGGCAGCGGATCATCCGGGACGGCCTGCGCATCGACGGCCGCGGCCTGGCCGACATCAGGCAGCTGTCCGCGGCGGCCCGGGTGCTGCCGCGGGTACACGGCTCGGCGCTCTTCGAGCGCGGCGAGACCCAGGTACTCGGCGTCACCACGCTGAACATGCTCCGGATGGAGCAGATGATCGACACGCTCAACCCGGAACGCACCAAGCGCTACATGCACAACTACAACATGCCGCCGTATTCCACCGGCGAGACCGGGCGGGTCGGCTCGCCCAAGCGGCGCGAGATCGGCCACGGCGCACTCGCCGAGCGCGCCCTCCTGCCCGTGCTGCCCACCCGCGAGGAGTTCCCCTACGCGATCCGGCAGGTCTCGGAGGCCATCGGCTCCAACGGCTCGACGTCGATGGGCTCGGTGTGCGCGTCCACGATGGCGCTGCTCGACGCCGGCGTCCCGCTGAAGGACATGGTGGCAGGCATCGCGATGGGCCTGATCCATGAGGACGGCGAGTACGTCACGCTGACCGACATCCTCGGCGCCGAGGACGCGTTCGGCGACATGGACTTCAAGGTGGCGGGCACCAAGGACGTGATCACCGCCCTGCAGCTTGACACCAAGCTGGATGGCATCCCGGCCTCCGTGCTTGCCTCGGCACTGACCCAGGCCCGCAGCGCCAGGCTGGCCATCCTCGACGTGATGCGGGAGGCAATCTCAGCGCCCGGCGAGATGAGCCAGTACGCGCCGCGGATCATCACGGTCAAGGTCCCGGTGGACAAGATCGGCGAGGTGATCGGCCCCAAGGGCAAGATGATCAACTCGATCCAGGACGACACCGGCGCCGAGATCACCATCGAGGACGACGGCACCATCTACATCGGCGCCACCGACGGCACCTCGGCCGAGGCGGCCAGGGCGGCGATCAACGCGATCGCCAACCCGCACATCCCCGAGGTCGGCGAGCGGTTCCTCGGCACGGTGGTGAAGACGACCGCGTTCGGTGCCTTCGTGTCGCTGCTGCCGGGTCGGGACGGGCTGCTGCACATCACGCAGATCCGCAAGCTGCACGGCGGGATGCGGATCGACAACGTGGACGACGTCATCAAGGTCGGCGAGAAGATCCAGGTCGAGATCCGTGAGGTCGACGACCGCGGCAAGCTGTCCCTCGTCCCGGTCGAGGTCGTCGAGCGCGAGGCGGCCGGCGAGGACCTCGGCGGTCATGACGACCGCCGGCCCCGCGGCGGTGACCGTGACCGGGATCGCGGCTGGGACCGTGACCGGGGCGGCGACCGCGGCGGCGACCGTGGCGGCGACCGTGGCGGAGATCACCATCGCACCAGGGAGCGCCACCGGGGGCCCCGTAACTCATGAGCAACCACACCGCACGGCCGGCGGGTGGCGAGCCCACCGTCACCCGCAGCGTCCTCCCCGGCGGGCTACGCGTGATCACCGAGTCGCTGCCCGCGGTCAGGTCTGCGGCGTTCGGCATCTGGGCGGGCGTCGGGTCCCGGGATGAGGGCAGCGCTTACTTCGGCGCGACGCATTACCTGGAGCACCTGCTCTTCAAGGGGACCCGGCGGCGCACCGCGCTGGACATCTCGGCGGCCATGGACGCCGTCGGCGGCGAGCTCAACGCGTTCACCGGCAAGGAGTACACGTGCTACTACGCGCGGGTGCTCGATGCCGACCTGCCGCTGGCCATCGACGTGCTTTCCGACATGGTCACCAGCTCGCTGATCGAGCCGAAGGATGTGGACGCAGAGCGCGGCGTGATCCTCGAAGAGATCGCCATGAACGAGGACGATCCCACCGACACGGTGCACGAGGCGTTCGCCGCGCAACTGTTCGGCGACACGCCGCTCGGGCGGCCGATCCTCGGCAGCGTCGACTCGATCAACTCGATTACCCGCGAGCAGATCGCCGAGCACTACACGGCCAGGTACACCCCGGACAACCTGGTGATCGCAGCCGCCGGCAGCCTTGACCATGAGCACGTGGTCGACCTCGCGCGCGGTGCGTTCGCCGCCGCGGCGGCCGGCCAGGCCGAGCCGGCGCGGCCGAGGCTGGCCACCGGCGGGCCGCCGCTGGGCGAGCCAGGCACCGGGGTACGGCTGGTCTCCCGGGGCATCGAGCAGGCGAATCTGGTGCTCGGCTGTGCGGGACTGTCCAGGACGGACGATCGCAGGTTCGCGCTTGGCGTGCTGAACGCCGCGCTCGGCGGCGGCATGTCCTCCCGGCTGTTCCAGGAGGTACGGGAGAAGCGCGGCCTGGCGTACTCGGTGTACAGCTTCAGCTCGCAGCACGCCGACACCGGGATGTGGGGCGTCTACGCAGGCTGCCTGCCGGCCAAGGCGGACGAGGTGCTGTCGATCTGCGCCGAGGAGATCGCCAAGGTGGTGTCCGGCGGCCTGACCGACGGCGAACTTGACCGCGGCAAGGGCCAGCTGCGCGGTTCGATCGTGCTGGGCCTGGAGGATCCGTCGTCCCGGATGAGCAGGCTCGGCAAGTCCGAGCTTGTCTATCCCCGGCTGGAGCCAGTCGACGAGATCCTCACCGCGATCGAGGCCGTGACGCACGATGAGGTACGCGCGGTCGCCGCCGAGGTGCTGGCGCGGCCGAAGGCGCTTGCCGTGGTCGGCCCGTTCGACGACGCGGATGCCTTCGCCGGCGTGCTGGCCTGAGCCTGGGCGGTGACCGCTGCTGCTACGGGCCGGCCGGCAGGTTGCCGGCGCCCACGAGTGCCTCGGCTCGCTGTAGCAGGCCCTTGAAGCTGGACTGCAGCTGGGATAGCGCGGTCAGGTTCTGGCTGATGAGTGCGAGCTGGTAGGCGGCCTCGACGGTCAGCCAGGTGTTCGTCAGGTTCGTCTGTGTCTTGCACGTCACGTCGGCGACGGCGGTGGCGATCTCGACCGGGGACGGGGTGGACGGCCAGTTCTTCTGCGCGGCCTGCTGCGGGTTGCGGTAGCCGTACCCGCGGGCCGCCATGCAGCTTGACCACGCCTTGTCGACGGCAAGGATCGTGGGGTCGTTCTGCGTCCACTGCAGGGCCTCCGCGGCGATGCCCGGTACCGGGTCGGGGTTGGCGCTGCCGCCATTCGGCCCGTAAAGCTCAGTGGTCACCAGCTGGGCGCAGCCCTCGTGAGCCGACGGACCCTGCTGCGCTGGACCAGGGGTGAACCCGAGCAGGGCGGTTACCCAGGCGGGTCCGTTGTCCCGTATCGCCTGGCCGAAGACCTGGCCGCTCACGATGCCGAAGAACATCGGCCCGCCGCCGCCGGTGCCCCCCTTCGGCGTGGCGTAGCCGTAGGTCTGCGCCTGGCTGAGGCTGGTGAGCCCGACCGGACTGTTCTCGGTCGCCAGCAGGGCGCTCAGCTCGATGCTGGGCTGTGCCGCCTCGGTGTAGCTGAACCCCCGCGACGCCATGCAGCGCTGGGTGAGCAGGCTGCTGGCCTCCGCCAGGACCTCCTGCTCGTTACCCGCGACCTGCTCGTAGCTGTCGAGCGGCATCGCGATCGGGCGGGTCGAGCCGGCTGGCGGGATCGGCGGCACGGAGATCTGCGGGCGGCCGCCCTTGCCGCCGCCCGGCAGCCCGCCGATCGCAATGAAGCTCCGCGGCCCGCCCCCGCCCCCGCCGATGATCGCGAACCCCGGGCCGCCGACGACCACGCTCCTGCTTATTGCTCCGGGCGGCAGCCGCAGGCGCTGTCCGCCGTTGGCGCGGCCTGCCCTGCTGCCGCCCGCCGTGCTGCCGCCGCCCGCCGTGCTGCTGCCGCCGCCCGAGCAGGCGACCAGCACACAGGCGGCGGTGAGGCCGGCCGCGCAGCGCAGGACCAGCGCGGGCGCGGCGCTCAGGGCCCGTCCCATGCCGTCCTCCTTCCGGTCGCGGTCAGCGGCGCAGGGCCTCGGCCGGCTCCACGTTGCTTGCCCGCAGCGCCGGGTAGAGGCCGGCCAGCAGCCCGACGATGCCGCCCACGGCGGGAGCCGCCAGCACCACGCGCGGGTCGAGCAGCGCGGTCCAGTGGTGGTAGATCGTGACCACGAGCGTCGTGAGCACGCCGAGGCTGGCACCGACCAGCCCGCCGAACAGGCCGAGCGCGGTGGACTCGGCCAGGAACTGGGTTCCGATGTGCCGGGGCCGCGCGCCGAGCGCGCGGCGCAGCCCGATCTCGCCGGCCCGCTCAAGTACCGCGACCAGGGTGGTGTTGGCGATCCCGATGGCCCCCACGACGAGCGCGATCCCGGCCAGCGCCAGGAACAGGGTGTTGAGGCTCGTGGTTACCGCGTGCCGGAGCTGGGTCGGGTTGGGCGGCGCGGCGGCGGACAGCAGCTTCGGGTTGTCGGGGCGTAGCGCGATGGGCACCTGCCCGGCCACGACCTGGGCCGCGCCGAGCCTGGTGTGGATCAGCATGCTGGCGCCCTGGCCGGCCTGCGGCTTTCCCCACAGGCGCCGCGCCGTGGACTCGGGAACGGTCACGCCGAGATTCAGCTGCGGCAGCCGCGGGTCGCTGGCGATGATGCCGATGACGGTGAACGGCTGGCCGCCGATGAAGATGGCTGGCTGCTGCTGCAGGCTGGAGATCCCGAGGTCGGCGGCCGTCGTCTGGCCGATGATGGCGACGTTCTGCGCGTGCGCCTGGTGGAACTGGTTGAACAGCACGCCGCGGGCGAGCTTCGCGCCGCTGGCCGCCAGCGCGCCCGGGGTCGCGGCCGTCACCGGGAGGCTGAGCTGGTCACCCTGGCCGGCCCCGGGCCGGGAGCTTACCGCGGCGTTGCTGAACTGGACGGTCCACCACACTCCGGCGGCGATCACGCCGTGGATCCGGTCCACCGCCGCGTCCGCATCCGCCGGGAAGTCCAGGGTCGGCTTGCTCGCCTGGTTCGCCCCGGTGTCGCTCACCGTCACCTGCGTGGCGTCGAGCACGTTGAACTGCTTGCCGACCTGCCCGGTCGCCGTCTCCGACAGGCCCACGATGGCGACGAAGCTGCCGATGCCAAGTACCGTGCCGAGCACGGTCAGCGCCGACCGGCCAGGCCGCTGCAGCAGCCCGGCCAGTGCCTCGCTGCCCAGGTCGCGCAGGCGCAGCCGGGAGGCCGCGGCGACGACCCGGCGCCGGCTAGCCCGCCGGGCGCGCGCCACGCTCACCCTCCCGCCCTGCGGGCATGTCGTTTTCCGGCTCGACGAGCTGGCCGTCGCGGATCGCGATCCTGCGCTCGGCATGCCCGGCCACCGCCGGGTTGTGGGTGATGACGACCAGCGTCGTGCCTCCCTCGTGCAGCGACCCGAGCAGGTCGTTCAGCTCCTTGGTTGTGGCCGTGTCCAGGTTCCCGGTCGGCTCGTCGCATAGCAGCAGCGAGGGGTGGTTGACCAGGGCGCGGGCGATCGCGACCCGCTGCCGCTCACCCCCGGACAGCGCCGTGGGCAGCGCGTGCGCCCGGTGCTCAAGGCCAACCTGGGTGAGCGCGGCCATCGCCGCGCCCGGCCGCCGCCGCCGCGGCAGGTCAGCATAGACCTGCGCCAGCATGACGTTCTCGGCGGATGTCCGGTGCGGCAGCAGGTGGAAGGACTGGAAGACGAACCCGATGCGGTGTGCGCGCACGGCCGCGCGGTCCCGCTCGGACGCCGAGCCGACGTCGATGCCGTCGATCTCGAGCGTGCCCTCCGTCGGCCTGTCGAGCAGGCCAAGCAGGTTCAGCAGGGTCGACTTCCCCGAGCCGGACGGCCCGGTGATGGCAACGTGCTCGCCGCGCCAGATGACCAGATCCATCGGATGCAGCGCCCGGACCGGCGGCGGGCCCGCGTAGGTGAAGGCGACCGCCGACAGCCGGATCACCGGCGGAGCTACGGCGGCCGTGGTCATCCCGGCGGCACCTTGCGGAACTGGCCCTGGTTCCTGCCGGACGGGCGCGGGCCAGAGCCGGAGACCGGCCGCACGTAGTTCTCGCCGGTGACCACCGTGTCCCCGGCAGTGAGCGTCCCGCCGCTGACCGGCGTGATCTCGACCAGTCCGTCGCCGGTGATCCCGGTCCGCACCGGCACCCTGACCTGCGCGTGGGTGGCTGTCACCTTGGTGACGTAGGTACTGCCGTCGACGCTGGCGAAGACCGCCGCCTCGGGAACCACGAGCACTGGCCCGCTGCTGTGCGCCGCTGTGATCGTCAGGGTGACGTTCTGGCCGATAAGCGAGTTCGGCAGCGGCCTGCGCGGCTTGATCCGCATCGGCAGGTAGATGCCACCGGAGATGCTGCCCTTGGTCTTGGTCCTGCTCTTAACCGACGTCACCCTGCCACGGACGGACTTGCCCGTGACCGTGTTCGTGATCCGCACCCTCATGCCCGGCCGCACCAGGCCGCGGTCGCTGGGGTTGAGCTGGCCGGCGATGGCGGGATTGCCCATCGACAGCGTCACCAGTGCCCCGCTCGCTGTGTGGCCGACCTTGGCCCCGATGCTGGCCAGGTGCGCGGGGAACCGGGGGACGAACATGAACTCCGAGAGCGGCATCATCGCGCCCTTGTCGGCCTTCGGTCCCGTGGAGATCATCGGTGCCGAGTACCCGATGCTCTGGTAGAACGCGGCGACGGCGGCTGCCGTGCCCCGCCCGTAGACGCCGCTGGTGTCAGCGCCGAGCCCGAACCCGAGCGACTCAAGCGCCGCCTGGAGCTCGGCCACGTCATCGCCGGTCTCGCCGGGAACGAGGTTCCGGTAGGCGGGTATCGTCCCGGCGAACACGAACACTGGCCGGCCGGCGACCTCGAGGATCACGCTGCCCGGCACCACGTCGGTACCGATGTGCAGGAAGATCTGGGTGACGATCGGCTGCGCGCCGGCCGAGCCCCCGCCCCCGCCGGAAGCCGCAGGACCGGACACCTCCGCGGGCTGGCTGACCGCGCCCTGGGCCAGCACAGTGCTGCTGATGACCTGCCGGCGCACGGTCGCGGTCAGCTGGGTCAGCCCTGGCGGCCGGGACTGCGCGGCGAGGTCGGCGGGCGACTTGATGGACGTCGAGACCAGCAGGCCGCCGACCGCTCCGATCACCGCGACGATCACGACGGCGATCAGGATTATCCTGCCGCGGCGCGGCCGTGCGTAGCCGGCGCTCTCGCCAGCATCAATGTCCACTCAGCCACGCTCCCGCCGTGGCGGCGCTCCCCGCTGGCCGCCTGCCTGCCTGCGGGGAGTGCGGCCACTGCGGTCCGCAGATCTGGCCGGCGATCTGCGGTGCCGGACGGCGCAATGGCCGGCCCCGCGGGCGCCCGCCGCCTCCTCGGACGCCGCCGCCCTGGCCCGCAGGCCAGCTGCCCGGCCAGCGGCGCCAGTGCTGTCGTTCATCTCGTCACCCTTACGGCTCGGGCGGATGATATGCCGGGCGCTATCATCGTCGGCGGACCTCAGGGCACCGCTGGAATTACGTGTGAGTTCAGTGTGAATGTCCGGCCCGGGAGGTCGGCGGTTCGCGCCTGTGCTGGCAGCAGAGCCTGCCATGGATATCTCGCCATTCTCATACCCTGTACCGCAATCGGGTGGCGCATCGCGCTTCTGTCTAATTCGTCACCTATAGAACGCTGCGCATAGCTCCATGGTTGCCATGGAACGGCGGATTCCTCGGGCCAAGGCATCGCGCACCGGGTCGCCGCGGTGTCTTGCCGTCCTCGGTGTGTCGTCCGGGACCCGCCGCCGGGCCGTCCTCGCGACGCCGCCGCGGCATCGGGCGACACCACCGTCGGGCGACACCACCGCGGGGCGACACCACCGCGGGGCGACGCCACCGCGGCATCGGGCGACACCACCGCGGGGCGACACCACCGCGGCGACGGTGCCAGCGCGCTGTAGCCTGGGGGATCGACCCGGCGGCAGCCCGCGGGGACGGCCGTTCCACACCGCTCGTGAGGAGCGCGATGATCAAGGTCGGCGTGCTCGGCGCCAAGGGGCGCATGGGCTCAGAGGTGTGCCGGGCGGCTGGCGCCGCGGCAGACATGGAAGTCGCTGCCGCGGTCGACGTCGGCGACGCGCGTAACCCGCTCGGCGAGTGCGACGTGGTGGTGGACTTCACCCACCCCGGTGCTGTCATGGACAACCTCCGCTGGTGCATCGGCCACGGGCGCAACGTGGTCGTCGGTACGTCGGGCTTCGACCAGGCCCGGCTGGCGGCTGCGGGGGAGTGGCTCGCGGGGTCGCCCGGCGTCCGCGTCCTGATCGCGGCGAACTTCTCGGTCGGCGCGGTGCTGATGATGCGCTTCGCCGAGCAGGCGGCCAGGTTCTTCGAGTCGGCAGAGGTCATCGAGCTGCATCACGCTGGCAAGGCGGATGCCCCGTCCGGCACCGCATCCAGGACCGCCGCGCTGATCGCCGCGGCCAGGTCGGCAGGCGGCCTCGGCCCGTCCCCGGACGCTACGGTCACCGCGGCGGACGGCGCGCGGGGCGCCGTCCTGGACGGAGTGCACGTGCACTCCGTCCGGCTGTCCGGCCTGGTCGCACACCAGGAGGTGCTGCTCGGCGGGCACGGCGAGATCCTGACGCTGCGGCATGACTCGCTGGACCGTGCCTCGTTCATGCCCGGAGTCCTGCTCGGAATCCGGGGCGTCGGGTCGCTGCCCGCCGGGCTGACGTTCGGCCTGGAACCGCTGCTGGGTCTCGACTGACCTGCACCGGCGGCCGCGCGGAGGAGCCCGGCGGCAGGCCGGCTCATCTCGGGCTCATCCCGGACGCGGACGGCGAGCTGGTGACCGCCGGAGCGGCAGACGGCGTGATGGCCGGCGCCGGCCCGCCGATCGGTGCCGTGTCACTGGCCAGGTGGCGCTGGATCTGAGCTGCCGTGCCGCCGAGGCCGGCCACGGTGATGTCGTCCCACGCCTGCAGCCGCCCGGTGGTGCGGTCGAAGTAGAGCACCGAGCACTCGATCGGGGTGGGCGGATTGGACTGCAGGGCGCGCAGGCCGGCGCCGCCAGTCGAGCCCTGGACGAACACCCGGGTGTCCTTCGACAGCATCCAGGTGACCCGGCGGTGGATGTGCCCGGCGAGCACAAGCGGGACCACGCCGGCGAAGGGCGCCGCGGCCACCGGGTCGTGCACGACCGCGATGTCCGGGGGCGGGCGCACGGCCTGGGCGGCGGCGGCGAGTCGCTGCCCCATGGCAGCGACCAATTCCTCTCCGGCCACCTTCACGTCCAGGTTGGGGGTGAATCGCGGGTCGCCGTGGCCGATGATCCGCAGGCCGTCGACGGTGGCGATCTGGCCGGTCAGCACGATCGCGTTGCGCTGCCGGGCGACGGCCCGCTGGGTGGCCAGTGAGTCGTGGTTGCCGCGGATGAACACGTAAGGGATATGGAAGGTGCGTATCTCCCTGGCCAGCTCGTTCTCTGGCGGGCTGCCGTGATCGGTGAGGTCACCCGAGTCGATGATGAAGTTCACCGCGAACTGGTGCGAGATGGAGTGCATGACGCTCCATGCGGCGGGATTGTCGTGGATGTCGGAAACGTCCAGGACCCGGATGGTGCTGGGATCGGGCTGGTACACCGGCAGCGTCGAGGTAGCCGCATACAGCCGCGTCACGTTGGTGACCAGGGCGGCGAGTTCCTGCCGGTACAGGCCGAACCTGACCGCGATCTCCTGCACGTTGCCCACCAGCGAGGGAGCGCCGGTGAGCAAGCCGGTGTAGCGAGGCTCGAAGATGGACCTCGGATTCCAGGTCGCGGCGGCTATCCCGCCACTCGCGGCCAGCACGGCAACCGAGAGGCCCCCGGCCAGCAGGGTCGGCCCCGCCCGCCGGAAGACCAGCAGGCCGAGCAGCAGGCCGCAGGCCGTCACCGCGAGCAGGCTTCGCACGGCCACGGTGATGATGCCGTGCCGAAGGTCGCGGGCGGCCTGATCGGGCAGCCCGTTGAGCCGGTTCGGGTCATTCAGTAGCTTCTTCACGGCCTGCTCGCTGAGCTGCTGGACGTCCACGTTCAGCCGCAGCGGGCCCTGGTGGCTCGCCAGCTGCAGGGAGCCGAGTGGCGGCACGCTGATCACGGTTTGCCCGGCCAGCGCGGGCTGGATTCCCATCTCGGTGCGGACCGGGCCGATCTGCGCGCTGGCGTGGCCGCCCAGGTACAGGCCCAGCCAGCAGCCGAGCAGACCCACGGCCAGCACCGTGGCCGCCCGGCGGACGGCGAGCGGGACGACTGGCCTCGGCATGTTGCTGAGCGCCCGCCACACCGTCACCCGGCACACCCTTCCCCGCCGGGCCGTGGCCTATTCGTCCCGCCGCGTCACCTCCCTGACATTGCTCCGCAAAATGGCCGCTTGCCCGGCATGATCACCCGTTCCCCCATACCACCCATACCCCCCATACCACCCATACCCCGCCCGTCCTCACCCGGCCCGTTCCTTGATCACGGAGGGTATTGGGGGTCACCGCACCCAAATCCCTCCGCGATCATGAAAGGAGGCTGACCGGAACCCCGCTGGCACCGGGGTCTGCGCCGTCCCTCGCGCCGGGTCGGCGCACAGCCGGCCCGCGGCGGGGTACGTTCGACTCATGTGCCGCAGCATCAAGACCTTGCGTGAGCCCTACGCCGAGAACGTGACCGACGACGATGTGCGGGCCGCCGCCCTGCAGTACGTCAGGAAAGTGAGCGGGTTCCGCGCCCCCGCCAGGCACAACGCCGAGGCTTTCGGCCAGGCGGTGGACGCTATTGCGGACGCGACCCGCGTCCTGCTCGGCGAGCTTGAGGTCCGGCCCTCGGGCGCGTCCGCGCGGGCCTGATGATCCCGCAGATCCTGATCCGCGTTGCCAGCGCCGCAGCACGGAGCCATGGCCGTGCTGCGGCGGCTGGCTGGCTGACTGACTGACTGGCTGGCTGGCTGACTGACTGCGGCCGTCGGCTCGCACCGGCGGTTATGCCGTCTGCGTCTCGCTCTCGGCCTGCAGGCCGAGTTCGGTGATCGATACCTCGCGCATCCTGAACTTCTGCACCTTGCCGGTGATCGTCATCGGGAATTCGCTGCTGAACCGCACGTACCGCGGGATCTTGTAGTGCGCGATCTTGCCCGTGCAGTAGGCCCTGATTTCCGCCGCGGTCAGCTCCGCGCCGGCCCGTAGCCGCACCCAGGCGCAAAGCTCCTCCCCGTACTTCTCGTCGGGCACCCCGATGACCTGCACGTCCTCGATCAGCGGGTGGGCGTACAGGAACTCCTCCACCTCCCGGGGATAGACGTTCTCGCCGCCGCGGATAACCATGTCCTTGATCCGGCCGACGATGTTGAGATACCCGCCCGCGTCCATCACGGCGAGGTCACCGGTATGCATCCAGCGGGCCGCGTCGATCACGTCCGCGGTCTTCTCCGGCTCGTTCCAGTAGCCAAGCATCACGGAGTACCCGCGGGTGCACATCTCCCCGGGCAGCCCGCGCGGCAGCACCAGGCCGCTGTCCGGATCGATCACCTTGACCTCGACATGCGGGTGCACCCGCCCCACCGTCGACACCCGCCGGTCCATGTCGTCGTCGGCCCTGGTCTGAGCCGAGACCGGCGAGGTCTCCGTCATCCCGTACGCAATGGTCACCTCGGACATGTGCATCTCGCTGACGACGCGCTTCATCACCTCGACCGGGCACGGTGAGCCTGCCATGATGCCAGTCCGCAGCGTCGAGGTGTCGTAGCTGGCGAAGTCGGGCAGGGCAAGCTCGGCGATGAACATCGTCGGCACCCCGTACAGCGAGGTGCAGCGTTCCTGCTGCACCGCCCGGAGCGTGGCCGCGGGCTCGAAGCCGGGCGCCGGGATCACGATGCAGGCGCCGTGCGTCACGGCGGCCAGGTTGCCGAGCACCATCCCGAAGCAGTGATAGAAGGGCACCGGGATGCAGACCCGGTCCCGCTCGGTGTAGCGGCACATCTCGCCGATGAAGAACCCGTTGTTGAGTATGTTGTGGTGCGAAAGCGTCGCGCCCTTGGGGAATCCCGTCGTGCCGCTGGTGTACTGGATGTTGATCGCATCGTCGAAGGACAGCCCCGCGGACCGTGCCGCGAGCAGGTCAGCCGGGGCCGCCCCGGTACCCCGGCCGGGGGTGCCCCGGCCCAGGTCGGCGCTCCCCGCCCCGGCGGTCCCCGCCCCGGCGGTCCCCGCCCCGGCGGTCCCCGCCCCGGCGGTCCCCGCCCCGGCGCCGCCCGCCGCGAGCAGCGCGTCCCACTCGGCGGTGCCGAGGAAGATTACCCGCTCTAGCTCGTCAAGCTCGTCGCGCACCGCGGCGATCATCGCGCGGTAGTCGCTGGTCTTGAAGCTTTCCGCGCTGACCAGCAACCTGATCCCGGATTGCCGGAGCACGTACCCGAGTTCGTGGCTCCGGTAAGCCGGGTTGATGTTGACCAGGATGGCGCCTATCCGGGCGGTCGCGTACTGCAGCAGCACCCATTCCGCGCAGTTCGGCGCCCAGATGCCGACCCTGTCCCCGGCCTCGATCCCGCCCGCGAGCAGTCCGACGGCAACGGCGTCCACGTCGGCATCCAGCTGCCGGTAGGTCCACCGGCGCCCGGACGGGACATCGACCAGGGCGTCGGAGTCGCCGAACGTGGTCGCGATCCTGCGCAGGTTCTCCCCGATGGTCTCGCCAAGCAGGGCGCAGGCTGAGGTTCCGTGACTGTAGGACAGCTGGGGTCCACCGGACATGGCGCATCCTCCGGAGTCGAGTCACACCATCGTCCCCGTTTCAGCTTGTGCTGGGAAGTTCCGTCGGCGCCGGCCTGCCCGCGATGGTGCGGCGGGGTCCGCGCCGGGGTTACTGTCAAGAGAAACACGCATTGATGCTTTCCCCGCCGGAGCTGTGATGGGGATCTGGATTGTCTGGCTGATCGTGGCCGCCGCGCTCGGGGTGGCCGAGCTCGTCACGATGACGCTGGCGCTCGGCCTGATCGCGGTCGGCGCCGTGGCCGCCGCCGGGGTCGGCGCGGCCGGCGGGAACGTGGCACTGCAGTTCGGCGCGTTCATCGTGGCGTCCATTGCCGGACTCGGGGTAGTGCGCCCGATCGCGATGCGGCACATCAAGCAGCCGCCCCTACTCAGAAGCGGGACGTCCGCCTTGGTCGGCCGGTCGGCGGTCGTGGTCGAGGAGGTGACGGCGCACGCCGGGCAGGTACGGATCGGCGGCGAGCTCTGGTCATCCCGCCCGTACGACGAGACCCTCACCATTCCCGTGGGCTCCACCGTCGACGTTTTCCAGATTGAGGGCGCAACGGCCCTCGTTCACCCCCGGGAGTAGCAGTGGAACTGGCTGTCCTGATCGTTGCCGTCGTCATCATCGCCCTGATGGTCGCGCTGGTGACGAAGACGGTCCGCATCGTGCCCCAGGCGCGGGCACGCAACATCGAGCGATTCGGCCGGTACCGCAAGACGCTGGAGCCGGGGATGAACTTCATCATCCCGTTCGTCGACCGGGTCAAGCCGCTGATCGACCTGCGGGAGCAGGTGGTGGCTTTCAAGGGCCAGCCGGTGATCACCGAGGACAACCTGGTCGTGCACATCGACACCGTGCTGTTCTTCCAGGTCACCGACCCGCGGGCGGCCGACTACGAGATCGTCAATTACATCCAGGCGATCGAGCAGATCACCGCGACCATGCTGCGCAGCGTGATCGGGAACATGGACCTAGAGGAGACCCTGACCTCGCGCGACAAGATCAACACCATGCTGCGCGGCGTGCTTGACGACGCGTCGGGCAAGTGGGGGCTCCGAGTCACCAGGGTGGAGATCAAGGCGATCGACCCGCCGAAGAGCGTCATCGACGCGATGGAAAAGCAGATGCGGGCCGAGCGGGAGAAGCGCGCGGCGATCCTCACCGCCGAGGGCGTCCGGCAGTCGAAGATCCTCACCGCGGAAGGCGAGAAGCAGAGCCAGATCCTGCGCGCCGAAGGCGACAGGCAGGGCCAGATCTTGCGGGCCGAGGGCCAGGCCCAGGCGATTGGCACGGTGTTCCAGTCGATCCACCAGAACGACCCGGATCCGAAGCTGCTTGCTTACCAGTACCTGCAGACGCTCCCTCAGATCGCGCAGGGCGAGGGCAACACGGTCTGGGTGATACCGAGCGAGGTGACCAGCGCGCTGAAGATGGTGACCAGCGCGTTCGACGGCTCCGGAGCCGCGGCTGGCGCTGCCCCTGGTGTCCAGGCGGCCGCCGCCGCCCGGCCTGCCCCGGCGAACGGCCCGCTGCCTGCGGCGAAGCCGCCCCTGGCGGTCAGCGCTGAGGCGCAGGCCGCTGCCGGGCAGCCCGCGGTACCGGCCCAGGCGCAATCACCCGCGGCCGGGACGCCCGATGCGCTGCCGCTAGTGCCGGGATCGCCTGCAGCGGGGCCGCAGCCGGGTTAGCCCAGGGCGCGCAGCGGCAGGACCGGCCGCCGGGCCCGTCCGGCCAGCCTCGCCCGTGTGCGCAGCCCTGTCAGTGCATGGATAAGAAGGTGTAACGGATATTTCGGCGCCAGTGCGCGCGGCCTGGTCCCGGCCTCAGATGCGGATTGCCAGGCCGACGGTCAGTAGCGCGCCGAACGCAAGCTGCAGCCGGCCGGTTTGCCCGAGTGCAGCGATCAGCCGCGGGCCTGACGCGCCGGCCCGCACCAGCCGGATCGGGGCCAGCGCCAGCGGCATCGCGGCCAGGGCGAGCAGCGCCAGTGGGCGCACCGGCGCGATCGCCGTGGCGACCGCGAACGGGACCAGCGCGCAGCCCGTGTACAGCAGGCGGGTCCGCTGGTCGCCAGCCAGCACGGCCAGCGTCCGCTTGCCGGTCTCCGCATCGGTCGGGATATCCCGCAGGTTGTTGATGACCAGCAGCGCGCAGGCGAGCAGCCCGACCGGCACCGCCGCCGCGAGCGCCAGCCAGGCCACCCGGTCCATCTGCACGTAGGCCGTGCCGGCTACGGCGGCAAGCCCGAAGAACAGGAAAACGGAGACCTCGCCAAGCGCGCGGTAGCCATAGGGCCGGTCGCCGCCGGTATAGAACCATGCGGCGGCGACGCACAACCCCCCGAGCAGGATCAGCCACCACGAGGTCACGGCGGCCAGGAAGAGTCCTGCCACGCAGGCCGCGGCGAAGCAGCCAACCGCGGCCGCGAGGACCTGGCGGGGCTGGGCGAGCCCGGAGCCGACCAGCCGGACCGGGCCGACCCTGCGCTCGTCGGTGCCCCGTACACCGTCGCTGTAGTCGTTCGCGTAGTTGACGCCGACCTGCAGGGCGAGCGCCACGAATAGCGCAAGTACCGCCCGCCATGGCTCAAGCCGCCCGTAGCCGACCGCGACGCCCGAGCCCACGACGACGGGGACGATCGCCGCTGGAAGCGTCCGCGGACGGGCGCCCGCCACCCAGTCCCGCACGTCGGCCACGGCCCGCCCTTCGTCGCTTGCTAGCCGGTCACAGCCTAGTCGCAGCGGAGATCATGCCGGTCCGCGCTCGCCTGTGCGCGCCTCGCCTGTCCGTGCGGGTGGCGGCCGCGCGGGCGGTCAGCGGGCGACTGGCGTGAGCGCCCGGTCCGCGGCGCCGGTGATCTGGCTGAGCGGTGGCCAGCGCGGGCGGTCAGCGCAGGTGGCGGCCGCGCTGGCAGTCACCGGGCGACTGGCCGCAGCGCCCGGTCCGCGGCGCCGGCGATCTGGCTGATTTGCCGGGCATCCAGCCGCTCAGCCCGGCGTGCCCTGGCCTGCCGCCGCAGGTACTTCCGCAGCCTGCGCCCGCTCAGCACATCGACGCCGAGCAGGCCGACCACGGTCCACGGAATCGTCGGACCGTAGACCACCATCGCCGGACGGACATCCACCGGGAACTTGGCTGCCTCGCTCAGCAGGCGGCTGGCCCGCGCTGCCTCCCAGCGCGCGTGCTCAAGCCGGTGCCGCTGGCTGAACGGCCCGTGATAGATCTGGTCACCCGCGGCCGTGCGCACCGGCAGCCGGCGATCCCAGCGCTCAGAATCCACCGCGTACACCCCGGCAGGCCCGATCACGAGGTGGTCGATGACATGCTCGGTATCCGGGATGGACCGCGCATTGAGCGTTACGTACCCGCTGATCCGGAGGGCGGCCAGCCGCCGCCTGGTCCGCCGCTGGGCCGACGTAACCCGGGCGGCGGCGGGTATGACGGCCGTCGTCCTCGACCGGTAGATGATGTCGGCGATGGCGACGAGCGCTGCGGCGGTCACGCCGAGCCGCCAGCCGGCCCAGATCGCGGTGACAGCGCCCGCGGCGGCGGCGGCCACCGCCCGGCCGATCCAGATCGGCACTCGCGGGTCGGTGCCGAGGTGAGGGGGCGGCGGGCGGCTCCCCGTCGCGCTTTCCTGAGCCCGCTCATCAGGTTCATCCGCCGGGGGCACTGGCCCGGCCGCGCTCAGGTAAGGCCAGGTTTCCCGATCCACATCTCTGAGAGTAACTGAATGCATACGAAAAGATGAAGCGATTCAGGTGGTGCCGCCTTGCTGGACCCCGCGGCGCGGGCCGTCTACTGTTCGGTAACATGACCGAGATCCATGATCTGACCGTGACCGAGCTTGCCGTCGCCATCCGGGCAGGCCAGCTATCCCCAGTCGAGATCACCGAGCACTACCTGCAGCGCATCGAGCGGCTGAATGAGCAGGTGGGCGCCTTCTACACGGTGACGCCAGAGCTCGCCCGCGAGCAAGCCGCCGCCGCCGAGAAGGCCATCACCGGCGAGTTGCGCGGCGATGGCGGCGGGCTGCCGGCGCTGCCGCCGATGACCGGGATCCCCATCCCGGTCAAGGACCTGAACATGGTCGCCGGGGTCCGCCTCACCTTTGGCAGCACGGTGTTCGCCGACAACGTCGCGACCGAGGACGACTACGTGGTGGCCGCGCTCAGGGCCGCCGGGATAGTGATCACGGGCAAGACGGCCACCCCGGAATTCGGCCTGCCCTGCTACACGGAGACCAAGATCGGGCCGCCGGCACGGACGGCCTGGGACTTGTCCAGGTCGGCCGGCGGATCGAGCGGCGGCGCTGCGGCAGCGGTCGCAGCCGGGCTTGCGCCTGCCGCGCAAGGCAGCGACGGTGGCGGCTCGATCCGGATCCCTTCCAGCGTCTGCGGGCTGTTCGGGATCAAGCCGTCCCGCGGCCGGATCTCTCGCGGGCCGCTCATGCCCGACCTGGCCGGGCTGGCGACCGACGGCCCGCTGGCCCGCACGGTCGCCGATGCCGCGCTGCTGCTCGACGCCATGACGGGCAACCACCCGGGCGACATGTATACCCAGCCGCCGCTGCCACCCGGCCAGACGTTTGCCTCGCACGCGAGCCGCGATCCGGGCAGGCTCCGGATCGGGCGGTCGCTGCAGCACGCGGTCGACGGAGCCGAGGTGCATCCCGATTGCGTCGCGGCCTACGAAGACGCCAGCGCGCTACTCGCCAGCCTCGGCCACGACGTCGAGGACGTGGAACTTCCGGTCAGCCCCGATGTGGTCCCGATGTTCGAGATCCTCTGGTGCTCGATGGCAACGCTTGCGCCGATTGATCCCGCGCAGGAGGGCCAACTGCTGCCGCTGACCAGCTACCTGCGCGGGCGCGGGCTTGCGCTCAAGGCGCCCGAGCTGCTCTTCGCGCAGGCATACCTCCAGGCCATCATGCGTTCCGCCGTGCAGATCCTGAACGGTTACGACGCGGTACTCAGCCCGACACTGGCCTCGCCCCCGGTGCCGGTCGGGTACTTCGACGAGGTGGACCCGGCCGAGAACTTCGAGCGGCAGAAGCGGTTCACCCCCTACACCGCCCTGTACAACCTGTCCGGGCAGCCGGCCGTCAGCGTGCCGCTGCACTGGAACGACGGCGGGCTGCCGATCGGCGTGATGCTGGCCGGACGGATGGGGGATGAGTCCACCCTGATCTCGCTGTCCGCGCAGCTGGAGGCGGCCAGGCCGTGGAAGGACCGGCACCCGCCGATCTGGTGAGTCGGCCCGCAGGCAGCCCCGGCTCCGGGCCGGGCAGTGCCTGCAGTGCATCGCGGCATGGCCGCGAACGTAGCAGCGGGTGCCGACACTGCCATGATGAGAGGGTGAATGCCGAAGGTGTCGCCGCGAAGGGCGAGACCGGCGCGCCGCCGGGATCATGCCCGTTCACGGTGGACAAGCCGGTCATGACGCAGCGCTGGGAACGGCTGACCTTCCTGCACTGGTCCTTCGATCCGGCACAGGTGCAGCAGCTGCTGCCGCCCGGCCTGCAAGCCGAGACCTTCGGCGGCGCGGCGTGGGCCGGGCTCGTACCGTTCTTCATGCGGGTTTCCACGGCAGGCGGCCGCCGGGCCCGGTGGGCGTCCGACTTCTGCGAGACCAACGTGCGGACCTACGTGCGAGACGACGAGGGACGTTCCGGTATCTGGTTCTTCTCGCTCGATGCCGCGCGGCTTGGCGCCGTGGCCGTGGCCCGTACTACCTACCGGCTTCCGTACTTCTGGTCCTCGATGCGACTGTCCGGGCACGGGCGGGAGATCTCCTACACCTGCATCCGCCGGTGGCCAGGCCCGCGGGAGGCGACCAGCCAGGTGCGGATCAGGATTGGTGATCCCTTCACGGCCAATGAGCTCGACGACCGCGATCACTTCCTCACCGCTCGGTGGATTCTGTTCAGTGTCTCCGGCGCCCGCTACCGGTTCGCGCGGGCATGCCACCCGCCATGGCCCTTGCACCGGGCGGAAGCCCTGGCCGTGGATGACTGGCTGATCGCCGCGGCAGGGCTCCCGCAGCCGCAGGGGCCGCCCCTGGTGCACTACTCGCCCGGCGTCGACGTCCGCATCGGCCGCCCGGAACGGCCCGGCAGGTAAAACCGCGCCAGGCATCGGCATGTCATTGCTGGCGCGTACCCGGTCCCCGCGGCGATCCCGGCCTGCCAATCCGGAATTCGCCTCTTCCGGAATGGAGAAACAATTGCGGCGATACATCCTCACCGGCGCGCCGGGTGCGGGCAAGACATCGATCCTGCGGCTACTCGAAGCCCGCGGGTACAGCGTTGTCGACGAGGCAGCGACGGCGGTCATCGCGCGCGCCCAGGCCCGCGGCGAGGCCGAGCCATGGACGAGGGCGTCTTTCATCGACGAGATCGTCGGCATGCAGCGCCGCCGGCTGGTCGATGCGGCTGCCGCCGCCGCGGACATCCAGGTCTATGACCGGTCACCGATCTGCACTCATGCGCTCGCCTGCTATCTGGGATACCCGGTGCCCGCGGCGCTATCCGGCGAGATCGGCCGCATCACGCGCCTGCAGATCTACCAGCGGCACGTGTTCTTCATCCGCAATCTCGGCTTCTGCGAGCCCACCGCGGCCCGCCGGATCAGCTTCACCGAGTCGCTGGCATTCGAGCAAATCCACCAGGACAGCTACCGCAGGTTCGGCTACGAACTGATCGACATCCCGGCCGCAGCCTCAGCCGACCGCGCCGCCGCAATCCACCGCAAAATATCTGAACTCATCCGTAATTGACTCGCTCAGTCCCGGGACCGCAAATCCGGTGCCAGGGCCCCGGCCAGGGCTGATACGCGCGATCATGGACCAGTGACGGACTCTGAGCTGATCCGGCGGGCCGAGGCAGCTGGCATAGCGCACCGCTACCGGGACTGGCGCGGCGAGGAAGTCGCGGTGAGTGACGAGACCCTCACGGCGATCCTGGCCGCACTCGGTGACGCGTGCGGCCCGACCGAGCTGAGTGACGCCTCGGGCACGGACCCGGACACGGGGAACCCGGGCGACCAGACTGACCCGGGCAGTGCGAAGCGAGCCGTCGCCCCGGCTCCGGCGGACCGGGCGTGGGGGTTCGCCGTCCAGCTCTACTCGCTGCGCTCGCACGCCTCCTGGGGGCACGGTGACCTGCATGATCTCGCCGAGCTTGCCGGCTGGAGCGCCCGCGACCTGGGCGCGGGCTTCGTGCTTGTCAACCCGCTGCACGCGGCCGAGCCGCTGCCCCCGGTCAGCGCATCCCCGTACCTGCCGATGACCCGGCGGTTCACCAGCCCGCTCTACCTGCGGATCGAGGACATTCCCGAGTACACCGATCTCACCCACGACCAGCGCAGGAAGATCGACGAGCTGGCCGCCCCGCTGCGGGCCAGCAACGCGACCAGCGACCTGATCGACCGGGATGCGGTCTGGACCGCCAAGCGGGCGGCCCTGGAGATCATCTACGCGGTTCCGCTGAGCGGCAGGCGGCGGGCCTGCTTCCGGCGCTTCCGGCAGCGGGAAGGCAGCGACCTGGCGCACTGGGCTGCCTGGTGCGCGCTGGCAGAGTTGCACGGGCCGGACTGGCGAAGCTGGCCCGATGAGGCACGCAGTCTCCGTTTCAGCAAAGAAGAGATTTCCGGCGGCCGGACCTGCGCGGCGGCCGGCTTCCACGCCTGGCTGCAATGGCTCGCCGACGAGCAGCTGGCATCGGCGCAGCGGGCCGCGCTGGCGGCGGGAATGGCCATCGGCGTCATCCATGACCTGGCCGTCGGTGCCCACCCGGGCGGCGCGGACGCGTGGACGCACCGGGACAAGATCGTCCGCGGGATGAGCGTGGGGGCGCCCCCGGACGGGTTCAACCAGCTCGGGCAGGACTGGGGGCAGCCGCCATGGAACCCGTGTCGGCTTGCAGCGGCGCGCTACGGTCCGCTGGCCGACCTGTTCGGCGCGGCGCTGCGGCACGCGGGCGGGCTGCGGGTTGATCACGTGATGGGCCTGATGCGGCTGTGGTGGGTGCCCGCGGGCATGACCCCCGACCGCGGCGCGTACGTGCGGTACGACCACCGGGCGACCGTGGGCGCGCTGGCCGGCCAGGCCGCCAGGGCAGGCGCGCTGGCGATCGGCGAGGATCTCGGCACGGTCGACCCGTGGATCCGCGAGTACCTGGCTGAGCGCGGCGTCCTGGGCACGACTATGGTCTGGTTCGCCCGCGAGCCGGACGGCTCGCCGCTGCGCCCGGAGCACTGGCGGCGCGGCTGCATGGCCACGGTCGGCACCCATGACCTGCCGCCCGTCACCGCGTTCCTCACCGGCGAGCAGGTGACCGTCCGGGCGCGGCTTGGCCTGCTGAAACTGCCGGAAGATGTGGAACGGATTAGCGCGGAGCTGATGATCTCCCGCTGGCGGGATGCCCTCGCGGCCGAGGGACTGATCGCAGCGGGCGCGAGTCCGAGCCATGCCGATTTCACCGTCGCGCTGTATTCCTACCTGGCGAAGACCCCTGCGCAGCTGATCAGCGTCTCGCTGGCCGACGCCGTCGGCGACCGCCGGGCGCAGAACCTGCCGGGCACCAGCGACGAGTACCCGAACTGGCAGGTTCCGCTCTGCGACGCGGCCGGCCGCAGCGTGCTGCTTGAGGCCCTGCCGGGGCTGCCGCTCGTCCGCGCGGTCGCCGCGGCAGCGGCGGGGAAGCCGGCCGGGGCGGGCTAGCCTGCGAAGAGGCCGGGCTGGCCAGCGGAGGGGCCGGGCTGGCCAGCGGCGGGGCCGGGCTGGCCAGCGGAGGGGCCGGGCTGGCCAGCGGAGGGGCCGGGCTAGCCTGCGGCCGGTCGGGTTAGCCGGCGGAGGGGCCGGGCTGACCAGCGGCGGCGTCACGCTGCTGGCAGCGGAGCGCGCGGGCGACGTCGTCGCGGCCCTCGGTCAGCACGCGGCGCAGCGGGGCTGGCGGGTCCGAGCGGGCGATGTAATCGTCGGCGGCCGCGATCGCCTCCGCCGTGATCATGTCGCGCGGGTAGGCGTTCTGCGCGAACCACTGCGCCATGTCCGAGCTCCAGTCCTGCCAGATCTGCCCGACAATCTCGTAGTAGCGCTGCGCGTAGGGCTCGATCAGCTCCGCGTGGTCGTGGTCAGGGTCGGTGAAGCCGCCGAGCATCGCGCGGAACATGGCGTTCGGTAGCTGGCCGCCGGTGATCTCGGTCCAGGCGGCCTCCTTGGCCACCGGGTCAGGGATCGCGGCGCGGCAGGCGGCAGCGTGCCGTTCTCCGGCGTCGGTGCGGTCCCGGTCCAGCTCGGCGTCGATCTCGGACTGGCCAGCGGCGCCGCGGCTGACCAGCCGGCCGAGCACCAGCCAGCGGAACTCGGTATCCACGGTGAGCCCCTCGATCACCACGGATCCGGCCAGCAGCCCGGCAAGCAGCGAGAGGTCGGCCAGTGTGGTGGCCACCCCGACCAGCGCCTGCGCGCAGGCCAGCTGCCGGTCCGAACCGGGCTCGGCGGCCTGCAGCCACCCGCGCAGCGCGGTGGCGAGACGCTCAAGGCCGCTGCTGCGCCAGGCCGGGTCGCAGTAGCGGCGCACGGCCACGGCTGCCTGCGCGAGCACGGCCTGGAGCACGGAGATGTCCGCGATCGAGTCCGCGCCGGACAGCACCAGGCTGAGGTAGTCACGGGCGGGTAGCTCGGCGTCCCGGCACATGTCCCATGCGGCTGCCAGGCACAGCGCCGCGGGCAGCGAGTCGGCGAAATCGCCGATCCCGGTGACGAGCGTGCGCAGGGAATGGTCATCCAGC
>Ga0070698_100001575_pt1 | contig 25360 bp, 26 predicted proteins | sample KBSK1502metaG_FD_65477 | JGI IMG/M metagenome (GOLD analysis project Ga0070698, IMG submission 65477) | Corn, switchgrass and miscanthus rhizosphere microbial communities from Kellogg Biological Station, Michigan, USA - KBS K1-50-2 metaG | ecosystem: Host-associated > Plants > Roots >... | reverse complement strand
CGGTTCACGCATTTGCTGACCTGGGACTTGGAAAGCTCGAGCTTGTCGGCAGCGGAGGTGAAGCTGCCTGTGTCTACGACGCTGACGAAGATCGAAATGTCGGAAAGCGTCTCGGCGCGGCTCATGATTGTTCGCAATTGTGCACAAAGATGTTCCGTCAGCCCACTTTATCCGCTCTCCGTGCGGAACCAGAATGCATCCGCGATGAAAGCCGAGCCTGACCATGAGCTGAAGGGCCTCGGTTTGCATCGGGAGCAGATCGATCTGCTGTGCTGGCTGTACGCCAGAGCAATGACCAGAGAAGGAGCTTCAATGAATTCAACTCAACTGACGAGGCAACCTGAGCACGGGCACCTGCAGCACGGGGGTCCCGGCGGCAGCCACAATCCGGCCGGGGGCTCGCTGAACCGTACCGCGTGGTCAGCGACGCTGCACTGCCTTACGGGCTGCGCGATCGGCGAAGTCCTCGGCATGGTCATCGGAACCGCGCTGGGCTGGGGGAACGCAGTAACCATTGCGCTCGCAGTCGCGCTCGCCTTCGCGTTCGGCTACGCGCTCACGATGCGGCCGTTGGTCGGTTCCGGGCTTTCGCTGGCGCGTGCGGCGCGCCTTGCGTTCGCCTCGGACACTGCCTCGATTGCGATCATGGAGGCCGTCGATAACGTCATCATGCTGATTGTCCCCGGCGCGATGGACGCGCCTATCGAAAGCCTGCTTTTCTGGGCGAGCCTAGCCGCGGCGCTTGCGCTTGCTGCAATTGCGGCGTTCCCCGTCAATCGCTGGCTCATCCTGCGCGGACGCGGGCACGCGGTGGTGCACGCGTTTCACGGCGAGCGGTGCCACGTAGCATGAAAGCCGGGTCGAAAGCCCGCGTGATCCACCATGAGGAGACGGACATGACTGTACGTCCCGATCATTTCTCCGCAGAGACGGCAGGTCTGCCCCACGCGCGAGCGTCGGAGTGGTTCGAACTCGCAGACGGAGATCAGTTCGATATCCGCATCGCGCCGGTGGCCAAGCGAATCGGCGATACGACTGTGCGGATGCTGGCGTACAACGGCTCGATCCCCGGCCCGACTCTGCGGGTGCCGCAGGGGTCGGAGTTGCGTGTCAACGTCGTGAACGAAGGGGATCTCGAAGCCACGGTGCATTGGCACGGGTTACGGCTGGAAAACCGCTACGACGGGACGGCCGAGACGCAGCGGCCGATGCCAGTCGGCAGCGGGTTCACGTACCGCATCAAGTTCCCGGACGCTGGTGTGTATTGGTATCACCCGCATATCCGCGAGGACTACGCCCAGGAGATGGGGCTGTACGGCAACATCGTGGTCGTTCCCGCTGAGCCCGACTACTGGCCTCCAGTTGATCGCGAGCTCACCCTCGCACTCGACGACGTCCTGCTCGAAGACGGAAAGGTCGCGCCGTTCAGCCGCTCGGAGACGACGCACACGGCGATGGGACGGTTCGGCAATGTCTTGCTGGTGAACGGCGAGAGCGAGTTATCGTTCACGGCGCAACGTGGCGAGGTCGTGCGCTTCTACCTGACCGACACCGCGAACACGAGGGTCTTCAATGTTGCCGTGCGTGGAGCGCGCATGAAGCTCGTCGGTGGCGACAGTGGCCACTACGAGCGCGAGGAGTCCGTCGAGGGTGTGGTGATTGCGCCTTCAGAGCGCGCCGTTGTGGACGTGCTGTTCGACCAGCCGGGCGATGCCATGCTCGAGCACCGCACGCCGCACAAGACCTATCCGCTGGTCAGGATTACCGTCGCAGACGAGCACTCGACGCCGTCACTGGCATCCCAGTTCGGCACGCTCCGGATCAACTCGGACATGGCGACCGAGCGCGAGCGCGTTGCGGCCTATCTCGACGCCGAGCCGCACAAGACGCTCGCGCTCGTTGCCGAGATGAACATGGGCGTGCCCGAGTTGGCCCCCGGCGCGACGCTCGAGTACTTCTGTCCGATGCACCCGGACGTGGTCAGCGCTGCGGCAGGCAAGTGTCCTTCCTGCGCGATGAAGTTGCTGCCGCGGGAAGCGGGATCGGCCCACGCGGGCGGTCAGGGGCAGCCTGCTTCCCACAGCCACGGCGGCGGCAGCGTGCACGGCCGCTTTCCAGCCGGCATCGAGTGGGAGGACGACATGGTCGAGGTAAACCGCATGACCACTCCGGCCAATACGCGCTGGAAGCTGATCGACCAAGCAGTAGGCGCCGAAGGTAGCGCGATCGATTGGCGATTTCGGGTCGGTGAACTCGTGAAGATTCGACTGGTCAACACCATCGACTCCGATCATCCCATGCACCATCCGTTCCATATCCATGGCGCCGGCCGCTTCCTGATTCTGTCCCGCGATGGCGCAGTTGAGCCGAATCTAGTATGGAAAGACACCGTGCTGATCCCGACCGGCCAGACGGTCGACATCCTGCTCGAAGTCACCAACCCGGGCCGGTGGATGGCTCACTGCCATATCGCCGAGCACCACGAGAGCGGCATGATGTTCAGCTTCAACGTAGATCCGTAGCGCCATAGGGCGGTCCAGATCGCCAACGCCGTGCGATACAATCGAGTGATGCCTGTTCGCTTGGTTCGCTTTCTTGCTCTCGTTATCGCTCTAGTCGTGCCCATTCAGGGCATGGCGACGGTGATGGCAGCGCAGTGCATGGCGTTTGGGCATCATCAGGGTGCCGCGGGCCATGGGAGTCATGGCGATGCGGACGAAGGCCAAGGCGACCACGATCACGCGATGCACTCGCATCAGGATGAAGCCGCAGGTAACGACGGCTCTGACGCGGGCAGCAACGGCTCGCATTGCGGCCCGTGCACCGCCTGCTGCGCCTCGGCGTCGATCGCCGGCCCGGCAGCACTTTCGATTCTTTCTTTGGCGTCCAATGCGCCCTACGTTTCTTTGCAGTTTGCGCCGCCTAGCGTTCCGCTCGACGGCCTCGACCGACCTCCTACCGCTCTCTGACGGCTGACTGAGCCGGCGCGCGCCGATGGCGCGCGCCCTTTCGCGCGTTCGCGCGCATCTGTCGATGTCGAGAGAGCCATGCCAATAGCATTTCTTGTTTTGCCGGCGCTGCTGCTCGCCGGCGCAGCCTCCGCGCAAAGCGGGGGTCGGACTAATCCCGCGGACCCGAGGGCCATTGTGCCGCCGGTCGAATACCGCTCTGCATTCGAGGGGTATCGGCCGTTCGTGGAAGAAGACTTGCGCGACTGGCGCAAGTCGAACGAAGAGGTCGGTGCCGCGGGCGGACATGCGGGTCATCGTCCCGGCCAGAGTCCGGGTCATCACGCCCCGAAAGCCCAGGGCAGCAAGCCGGAAAGCTCGGGCGGGACGGCGCAGAAACGTGGCGATGCTCATCCTGATCAGGGCCACGGAGGGCACAAATGAGAGCCGTCATCGCCGCTCTGGCGCTGCCTGCACTCGCAGGTTGCGTGACGTTTTCCGAAGATGGTGGATTCGGCGCGGTGAACACCGCTGTCCGGGAACGCACCGGGCAGGAACCGAAGTGGATCCGCACCGAGGAAGACTCGAGCTCGGTGCGCGCGCGGGTGAAAGAGTTGCTCGCGCAGCCGCTTTCGGCGGAAGCCGCGATGCAGGTCGCGTTGCTCAGCAATCCTGCGCTGCAGGCGAGCTATGCAGAGATGGGAATCGCCGAGGCGGAACTCGTCCAGGCGAGCCGCTGGAGCGGACCCAAGTTTTCGCTCGCGCGCCTGCGGCATGGAGGAAGCGGCGCAACCGACTACGAGCGCGGGGTTTTTTTCGACGTGCTCGGCCTCATCACGATTCCTCTCTCGGTGCGTGCCGAGCGAAAGCGTTTCGAGGCGGCACAGGTCCGCGCCGCGGGCGAGGCGTTGCGGCTTGCGCTGGAAACGCGCAAGGCATGGTTCGTGGCGGTCGCGGCCGAAGAGACCGCGCGCTACCTGGAGCAGGCGAAGGAGGCCGCCGAGGCGAGCGCGGAGCTTGCGCGGCGCATGGCGGCGGTCGGCAACTGGTCCAAGCTCAACCAGGCGCGCGAGCAGGCGTTCTACGCCGAGACGACCGCGCAACTGGCCCGTGCACGGCACGCGAACGTCGCCGCGCGCGAGCAGCTCACGCGCTGGATGGGCCTGTGGGGGGAGGACACGCGCTTCCGTCTGCCGCAACGCCTGCCCGAGCTGCCGCAGAGTGTGCGGGAAGCCAGTGAGCTGGAAGCGCAGGCGCTCACGCAGCGGCTCGATGTGCAGTTGACGCGCCGCGAAACCGAGTCTCTTGCCGAATCGCTGGGCCTTGCCAAGGTGTCGCGCTTCGTCAACCTTCTCGAGATCGGCGCCGTGAGCGAAAAAGAAGCCGATGAGCCGCGGCACCGCGGCTGGGAAATCGAGCTGCGCATCCCGATCTTCGACTTCGGCGGTGCGCGCACCGCTCGCGCCGAGCATGTCTACATGCAGTCGGTAAACAGGGCGATGGACACCGCGATCCGCGCCCGCTCCGAAGTGCGCGAGGCCTATAGCGCGTATCGCACTTCGCTCGGCCTGGCAAAGCACTACCGCGACGAAATCCTGCCGCTGCGCAAACGCATCTCGGAGGAGGTGCTGCTTCGCTACAACGGAATGTTGATGAGCGTCTTCGAGCTGCTGGCGGACTCGAGGGCGCAGGTCGCCGCCGTGAACGGGTATATCGAGTCGGTGCGCGACTTCTGGATCGCCGAGTCCGACCTGCAGATGGCGCTGACCGGTCGCTCGGCGGGCGGCATGCAGACGATGAAGGCCGCGGTGCCCGCTGGCACGCCTTCCGCTGGAGCACACGAATGAATTCCCGAAGAAAGTTTCTCGCAGGCAGCGCCGCAGGGTTCCTCGGCACGGCGATGGTCTCGCGCGTCGGCGCTGCGTCGCTCCCCGAAGCGCCGGTCCGCGAGACGGCGGAAAGCGCACCACCGCTCGCGCCGAATAGCGGTCGTCCGTACAACCCGGTGGTCACGCTGAATGGCTGGTCGCTTCCCTGGCGGATGAACAACGGCTGGAAGGAGTTTCACCTCGTCGCCGAGCCTGTGCGCCGCCAGATTGCGCCTGGCATGACCGCGAACCTGTGGGGCTACAACGGTCAGTCCCCTGGGCCAACCATTGAATGCGTCGAGGGCGACAAGGTAAGGATTTTCGTCACCAACAAATTGCCCGAGCACACGACGATCCACTGGCACGGAATCCTGCTGCCGAACGGCATGGACGGCGTCGGCGGGCTCACACAGCCGCACATCGCCGTCGGCAAGACGTTCGTCTACGAGTTCGAGATGAAGCATTCGGGCACGTTCATGTACCACCCGCACGCCGATGAAATGGTGCAGATGGCGATGGGGATGATGGGCTCGCTCGTCGTACATCCGCGCGATCCGGCCTTCAACCGGGTGGATCGCGATTTCGCCTTCATTCTCGCCGCGTACGACATCGAGCCAGGCGCGGCGACGCCCAAGGTCGCGGAGATGACGGAATTCAACCTCTGGACCTGGAACAGCCGCGTGTTCCCCGGCATCGACCCGCTGGTCGTTCGGAGGAACGACCGGGTGCGGGTGCGTATCGCGAACCTCACGATGACCAATCATCCGATCCATATTCATGGCCACAACTTCACAGTCGGCTGCACCGACGGCGGCTGGGTACCGAAGGGCGCGCGCTGGCCGGAGACCAGTGCCGACATTCCGGTGGGCGCGATCCGCGCCATCGAGTTCGTCGCCGACAACCCCGGCGACTGGGCTTTCCACTGCCACAAGTCGCACCACGTGATGAATGCGATGGGACACAACGTGCCTACGATGATCGGCGTCGACCATCGCGGCGTCGCCGAGCGGATCAATCGCCTCATTCCGGACTACATGCTGATGGGCGAGCGCGGCATGGCCGACATGGGCGAGATGGAGATGCCGCTGCCGGACAATACGCTGCCGATGATGACCGGTGCCGGCCCGTTCGGTGCGATGGAGATGGGCGGCATGTTCACGCTGGTCAAGGTGAGAGAAGGTCTTGCGCGCAACGACTACAAGGATCCCGGCTGGTATCAGCATCCGCCTGGGACGGTCGCGTGGGAGTGGACCGGCGCAGTGCCGCTCGCCGAGCGCGTCGCGCCTGCGAAGGATTCGGCAAGGGTCATGAAAGTACGCAAGCCCAAGCCGCATTCCGGGCACTGATATGAACAGCGCGACATGGCTGGCACTTGCCGCGGCGCTGGTCGCGAGTACGGCGCTCGCGCATGGCGACTCGCGCTCGCAGAACAAGAAGGCAGAGATGAAGTCGACCGAGTTCGGACAGACCGGCGATCCGCGCAAAGCGACGCGCACGGTCAAGGTCGACATGAGCGACGCGATGCGTTTCACCCCGGCCGAGATCTCGGTGAAGCGCGGCGAGACGGTGCGCTTCGTCGTGGCGAACTCGGGCAGGCAGATGCACGAGATGGTGCTCGGAACGATGAAGGAGCTCAAGGAACACGCCGAGCTGATGAGGAAGCACCCGGGCATGGAGCACGACGAGCCCTACATGGCGCACGTCGAACCGGGCAAGAAGGCCGAAATCGTCTGGCAGTTCACCAAGGCCGGCGAGTTTCATTACGGGTGCCTGATTCCGGGCCATTTCGAGGCGGGCATGGTGGGCAAGGTTCGCGTGATGCGATGAATTCTTTGATCAAGGAGATCCGCATGAGGTACAAGCTACTGGCACAGGCCGCGATCGCGGCGTCTGTTTTTGTTGCCGGCATTTCGCTTGCCGCTCAACACGGCAAGTCCGCGGAAAGCGCGGCGATGACGCAGGGAGAAGTACGCAAGGTGGACAAGGACGCGCGCAGGATCACGATTCGTCACGAACCCCTGCAGAATCTCGACATGCCCGCGATGACGATGGTGTTCCGGGTCAAGGAGCCCGCGATGCTCGATCAGGTGAAGGCCGGCGACAAGGTCAAATTCCAGGCCGAGAAGATCGGCGGAGCGTTCACGGTTACGAAGATAGAGCCTGCAAAGTAGGCATGGTTCCTGAGCACCCGGAAGCTGCTGCTAAGCTTCCTGCGCTCTCATGACTGCGCACTGGCTTGCCACGGTTTTCGTACTGGGCGGGGTGTTTCTGATTCTGTTCAGCCTGGAACGATGGATCCCGTTGCGCAAGCCGCGCCACGGACTCGCGCGCCGGCTGCTGGCCAATCTGGCGATTTCGGCTCTCGCGCTGGTCACCGCAGCCCTGCTTGTGGATCCCGCCGGCATCCGCGCCCTGGAGTTCGCGTCGGATCGCGGGGTGGGTTTGCTGCGCTGGGCAGGGCTGTCCGCGGCGGCCGAAATCGTGTTCGGTCTTGCGCTGCTTGACCTCACGTTCTATTACTGGCATCTCGCCAACCATAAACTCGCGTTTCTGTGGCGCTTTCACAATGTGCATCACATCGACCCCGATCTCGACGTCTCGACGTCATTCCGGTTTCACTTCGGCGAGGTCGCAATGTCCGCGGGTTTCCGGATCGTGCAGATCGCCGCGCTCGGAGTTTCGCCCGTTACGTTCGCGATCTACGAACTGGCCTTCCAGATCGGCACGCTCTTTCACCACAGCAATGTGCGCCTGCCTTTGATGGCTGAACGATTTCTGAACCTGGTGGTCGTAACCCCGCGGATGCATGGCATTCACCATTCCGAAGTGCGGCGGGAGAACAATTCGAATTTCTCGGTGGTTTTCCCATTGTGGGACCGGCTCCATCGAACGCTGCGCCTGAACGTTCCTCAGTCGCAGATCGTCATCGGCATCCCTGCGTACTCCGGCGCCGCTGATAACCAGCCGGGACGCGCGCTGCTGATGCCGGTCCGACGCCAGCGCGACTACTGGCGCAGACCCGATGGAACACGTCCGGAACGAAACCAGGGCGACATGAATGCCTCGCCGTCTCGCATGGAGCCATAGGGACGCGGCGCTAAACTGGAACGGGCGCGTGCGCAAGCCACTCTCTTCGAAAGCCTTGCAGAAGATGCACGCCTATTGGCGCGCTGCCAACTATCTGTCGGTCGGCCAGATTTACCTGTACGACAACCCGCTGCTGAAGGAGCCGTTGAGACTGGCGCACGTGAAGCCGCGGTTGCTGGGCCACTGGGGTACCACGCCGGGATTGAACTTCATCTATGTTCATCTCAACCGTGTAATCAACCAATATGACCTCAATGTGATCTACGTGTGCGGGCCCGGACACGGCGGACCAGGTCTGGTGGCCAACACCTATCTGGAGGGCACCTACAGCGAGTTGTATCCGGATGTCTCGCAGGACGAGCAAGGCATGAAGAAGCTGTTCACGCAGTTCTCTTTTCCCGGGGGGATCCCCAGTCACGTGGCCCCTGAAATCCCGGGCTCGATCAACGAGGGCGGCGAACTGGGCTATTCGCTGTCGCACGCGTATGGCGCAGCGTTCGACAATCCCGACCTGCTGGTGGCCTGTGTCGTGGGCGATGGCGAGGCGGAAACCGGCCCGCTGGCGACGAGCTGGCACTCGAACAAATTTCTCCATCCGGTGTACGACGGCGCCGTACTTCCGATCCTGCACTTGAACGGCTACAAGATCGCCGGCCCCACGGTGCTCGCCCGCATTCCGCGCGACGAGCTTGCAGCGCTCTTCCGCGGCTACGGCTACAAGCCACATTTCGTCGAGGGCGACGAGCCGGAGGAAATGCACCGGCGCATGGCGGCTACGCTCGACACCGTCGTCGCCGACATCCGGCGCATCCAGCGCGGCGCTCGAAAAAACGGCTTCAGGCAGCGACCGCGCTGGCCGATGATCATCCTGCGCTCGCCGAAGGGCTGGACGGGCCCTCGCGTGGTCGATGGCAAACCGATCGAAGGGACTTTTCGCGCCCACCAGGTGCCGGTTTCGCAGCTGCGGACCAAATCCAGCCACCTGAAAATTCTCGAGCGGTGGATGAAGAGCTACCGGCCGCAGGAATTGTTCGACAGCAACGGCAGGCTGCTTGCGGAACTCGCTGAGCTGGCACCGAAGGGCGAGCGGCGCATGGGGGCGAATCCCCATGCCAACGGGGGGCTGCTGCTTCGGGATCTGAAACTGCCGGACTTCCGCGACTATGCGCTCAAGGTGGCGAAGCCCGGCGTCGTGCAAGCCGAAGCGACGAGCGCGCAGGGTCAGTTCATTCGCGACGTGTTCAAGCTCAACGCAGACGCACGCAATTTCCGCGTTTTCAGCCCGGACGAGACCGTTTCGAACCGCTGGGGCGCCGTGCTGGAGGTGACGAACCGTGCCTCGACCGCGCAAATCGTTCCCGGCGACGATCACGTCGCGCCCGATGGCCGGGTGATGGAGATGTTGAGCGAGCACCAGTGCGAAGGCTGGCTCGAAGGGTACCTGCTGACCGGGCGGCACGGCTTCTTCTCGAGTTACGAAGCGTTCATCCACATCATCGATTCGATGTTCAACCAGCACGCCAAGTGGCTGGATGTGACTCGCCGGATCCCGTGGCGGAAGCCGATTGCTTCCCTGAACTACCTGCTTTCTTCGCACGTGTGGCGCCAGGATCACAACGGCTTCAGTCACCAGGACCCCGGCTTCATCGATGTGGTGATGAACAAGAAGGCCGACATCATCCGCGTGTATCTGCCGCCGGATGCCAATACGCTGCTGGCGGTGACCGATCGCTGCCTGCGCAGCCGGCACTACGTCAATGTCATCGTTGCCGGCAAGCAGCCGTCGCCGCAATGGCTTGAAATGGAGTCCGCAGTCAAGCACTGCACCGCCGGGCTCGGCGTCTGGGAATGGGCCAGCAATGACGAGGGCAGCGAGCCCGATGTCGTGATGGCCTGCGCCGGCGATGTGCCCACCCTGGAGACGCTGGCCGCGGTGGGGATGCTGCGGCAGCATTTCCCGAAGCTCAAGATCCGCGTCATCAATGTGGTGGATCTGATGACGCTCCAGCCACAGAGCGAGCATCCTCGGGGCTTGAGCGCCCAGGACTTCGATGTCCTGTTCACCAGGGACAAGCCCATCATTTTCGCCTACCACGGATATGCTTCGCTGATCCATCAGCTGACGTACCGGCGCACCAACCATCACAACCTGCACGTCCGGGGATACAAGGAAGAAGGAACCACCACCACGCCCTTCGACATGGCGGTGCGCAACGACATCGACCGCTTTCATCTGGTCAAGGACGTCATCGATCGCGTGTCGTGCCTGGGCTCGCGCGGCGCCCATCTGATCCAGACCATTCGAGACAAGCTGATCGACCACCAGCGCTACATCCGGCAGCATGGCGAGGACATGCCGGAAATCCGCGATTGGAAATGGAGTGCCAGGAAAACGGGCACGACGCGCGCCTCGCGCAGATGAGCGGCGCACATTCATTCCATCATCGCGATTGCTTGGCGGCCGCGATCGTACTGGTGACTCTCATTCCCGGCTGCGCTCGCGCGATGTGCCTGCCTGCGACCGACGCCGAGCGCCTTGCCGCCGCGGATGCGGTGTTCGAGGGGCTCGTAGTTCGAGGACCTGACTCTCCGGCACGCCTGAAAGTCCTCCGCTACATCAAGGGTAAGGGTCCGAAGGAACTCTCGGTCGAAACGGGAAGCACAAGAAACCGGGACGGCACCACGACCTCGACGTCTGTCGGGATCAGGCCGCTCCCTGGGGAAACCTGGCTGATCTACGGCCTCGGAACCCGCAAGGGAGCCGTCATCACGTCCTCGTGCGCCGGCTCCCGCCGGGTCTCGCGACCGGATTTCCGCGCTCGATGAGCAGATGCAGGCTGACGCAATTTCCTCGCCGAAGATTGATCTGCGACAAATCAAACATGGCGCGTCATCGTAAAGATCGAGGTTGTTATCGTGGAAGGAAACTGAAATGGACCGTAGACGGTTCCTGGCAGCGGCGGCAGCGCTTTTGCCGATACCCGCGCTCGCAGCACGCGATGTGATCGAGGTGTACAAGGGTCCCGCGTGCGGTTGCTGTGGCGATTGGATCAAGCACCTGCGATCGAACGGTTTCGAGGTCCGGATCCACGACGTCGCAGATTCGTCGGAGTACCGCAGACGGTATGGTGTTCCGGACGCGTTCGCCTCCTGCCATACCGCTCTCATCGGCGGCTACGCCATCGAGGGTCACGTGCCTGCGCGCGAGATCAAGCGACTGCTCGCCGAGCGGCCGAAGGCTCAGGGTCTTGCGGTGCCCGGGATGCCCGCGGGCTCGCCCGGCATGGAACAGGACGGGCGGCGCGATCCCTACGAAGTGCTGCTGTTCCAGCGCGATGGTCGCAATGCAACGTATGCCCGGTACTGATTTGCACGAGGAAGGTCTCACATGAAACGACTCGTCACGACTCTGTTTGCGCTGTCGCTCATGCTCCCCGCCTGGGCCGATGACGCCCACCACAAGGCGGACGCGCTGACCGGCGGCGAAGTTCGGAAGGTGGACAAGGACACGAAGAAGATCACGATCAAGCACGGGCCGATCAAGAACCTCGACATGCCGGCGATGACGATGGCTTTCCCTGTGAAGGACGTCGCGCTGCTCGAGCAGGTCAAGGCCGGCGACGCCGTCACGTTCCGGGCGGAGCAGATTGGCGACGCCATCACGTTGACGCGGATCGAAAAAGCACGGTGACGAGGAGAACCGGCCCAGCTTGACCCAGGTCAACCCTCGATCCCGCCGATGGGTCACGCTGCTAGGCGGATGAATAGGCGAACGCAATCCGCCCGATTTGTAGCGCGGGGTTTTCTTGCGCTCGCGGCGGTTGCGCTCGCCGTGCTGTTGCTTCAGCCGGTCTGCTACGCACACCAGGCCGACGATCCCTGCTGCGCGTCGATGGCGGATGCAGCATCCGCGCTCGTTCCTCTTGCCTTACCAGCGGGCCAGCCGTCGCCCGCTGTCGCTATCGCGCAAACGCCGACGCCGCGGCCGGAAGCAGTGCGCATTCTCGCCGCTGCGCCGCGCGGACATCCTCCTCCCGCCTGTCTTCCCTATCACGTCCGCTCGGCCCGTAACCTGAACTGAGCAGCTCCGCTCGTTGCGGCGGCCCATGTTAGTCCACATTGGTTCGCCGCATGCATGCCGCATTACGCATGTCAACGAACTTGAGGAGCTTCTCATGAACGGCGTACTTCGAACTGGAACGGCGTTCGCCACAACCGTGGTGGTTGGCTACACGCTGTGCACGCTCGTTTTCTGGATCTGGCCCGAGGCAGCCATGCATTTCATGAACGGGCTTTTCCACGGGCTCGATTTTCGCAAGCTGCAGGTCGGCACATCGTTGTTTGATTTCGGATCATTCGCCTCGGCGCTGGTTGTGATGGCAGCGTGGGCGTTTGGGCTGGGCTCGCTGTTTGGCTGGCTGTTCTCGCGGCTCGGTGGCGCGGCCGGGAGACCGTCATGACCGAGCATGCGCCAGAGGATCACCGGCGAGGCAGTACCGGCCGTTGGGTGTTCTGGGGGTTCGCAGTGGTGGCGGCTTTCTTTCTGATCACCGAGCACCGCGCCCACGTGTTCCAGTATTTGCCATTCGTGCTGCTAGCTGCCTGCCCTCTGATGCATTTGTTCCACGGCCACGGTGGGCACGGCACGCACGATGATGCAGGGGAGCAGAAGCCATGAACGCACCGGACAGCACGCCAGCGTACGGGTTGTGGTCGCTGGTCGTCATCAATTCACTCGTATTCATTCTCTTCGCATTCAGCTTTTCGCGACCGAAGACGGCGACCGACTGGCGCTCGTTTGGCGCCTTCTCGGCGTTCCTCGTCGCGCTGTTTACCGAGATGTACGGATTTCCGCTGACGATCTATCTGTTGTCGGGCTGGCTGCAGATGAAATTCCCGGGCGTCGATTTCCTGTCGCACGACGCCGGTCATTTGCTTGAGGTCATGTTCGGCTGGCGGCTCAATCCGCATCTCGGTCCGTTCCACATCGCGAGCAGCCTCCTCATCTTCGCAGGTTTCTACCTGCTCGCGGTCTCGTGGCGGGTGCTGTATCAAGCGCAGCGAGCGCAACGGCTTGCCGTCACGGGCCCCTACGCGCGCATCCGCCATCCGCAGTACGTGGGCTTCGTGATGATCCTCGCCGGCTTCCTGCTGCAGTGGCCGACGATTCTGACGCTCGCGATGTTTCCGGTTCTCGTGTTCATGTATGGCTACCTCGCCAGGAAAGAGGAAGCCGACATGGCGGCGCAATTCGGCGCGGAGTACGAGTCGTATGCGGCGCGCACGCCGCGCTTCATTCCGAAGCTGCCTACGGCTTCCGACGCCGGCGAGAGGAGTTCGACATGAAGAGCATGGCAGACTGTCAGCTGGGCGCTTCGGCCTGACGCTAAACAATGAAAGGCTGCAATGGCGATTGATCCGGTATGTGGCATGACAGTCGACCCCGAGAAGGCGGCGGGATCGCATGAGCACGCCGGAGTGACGTATTTCTTCTGCGGGAAGCGCTGCCTCGAGCGCTTCAAAGCCGAACCGGAAAAGTATCTCGCTGCGTCGAAGCCGCAGGAAACCGCTGCCACGGCGGCCGAATACACCTGCCCGATGCACCCGGAAGTGCGCAGCCCGAAACCGGGCAGTTGCCCGAAGTGCGGGATGGCGCTGGTGCCCGCCGAAGGCGCCGAGGAGGACGACTCCGAGCTGCGCGACATGACGCGCCGCTTCTGGATCAGCGCGGTATTGAGCGCACCGCTCCTCGTGATCGCGATGGCACCGTACTTCGGGATGCCGGAGCCGTTCGGCATCGCGCCGAAGCTGCGTGGCTACCTGGAATTCGCGCTCGGGACGCCAGTGATCCTCTGGGGCGGCGCGCCCTTCTTTCGCAAGTTCGCGCTCTCGCTCGCCAATCGAAGCCCGAACATGTACACGCTGATCGGCCTTGGTGTGGCGCTTGCGTACGTGTTCAGCCTTGCCGCGTTGTTCGCGCCTGGCCTGTTCCCGCGAGAGTTCCGGATGCACGGCGGCGACGAAGTCGGCGCCTATTTCGAGGCGGCGGCAGTCATCGTCACCCTGGTGCTGCTCGGTGAGGTCATGCAACTGCGCGCGCTCGGACAGACCAGCCAGGCGATCCGTAAACTTCTTGCCCTCGCGCCGAATACGGCGTTGCGCATCGGCGCGGACGGTCGCGAAGTCGAGGTGCCGCTTGCGCAGGTTCAGGTCGGAGACCGGCTGCGCGTGCGGCCCGGCGAGAAAGTCCCGGTGGATGGCACCTGCCTCGAAGGTTCGTCGAACGTCGACGAATCGATGGTCACCGGCGAGCCGATGCCGGTGCCGAAGAAGCAAGGAGATCGCGTTACCGGCGCGACGATCAACGGCAAGGGCACGCTGGTCATTCGCGCCGAGCGAGTCGGTGCGGATACGCTGCTCGCACAAATCGTGCACATGGTGGCGCAGGCCCAGCGCACGCGCGCCCCAGTGCAGCGTCTGGCCGATCTCGTAGCAGCCTACTTCGTGCAGACGGTGATCGCGATCGCCGTGATCACTGGCGTCGTCTGGGGCTTCTTCGGGCCGCAGCCCGCGCTCACCTACGCCGTCGTCAACGCGGTGTCCGTGCTGATCATCGCGTGTCCCTGCGCGGTCGGCCTTGCAACGCCGATCTCCATTACCGTCGCGATGGGCCAGGGTGCGCTGAACGGCATCCTGTTTCGCAGCGCCGAAGCAATCGAGAAGCTGCGCGACGTGGATACGCTGGTCGTCGATAAGACCGGTACGCTTACTCTCGGCAGGCCGCAGCTCGTGGACTTTGCGGTCGAGCCGGGCATTGCCGAGTCCGATGCGCTGCGCGCGATTGCGAGCCTGGAGCGGGCCAGCGAGCATCCGCTCGCGCAGGCCATCGTGAAGAGTGCCGAGGAGCGCGGGCTCACCCTGCAGGCGGTCGACAACTTCGAGGCCGTAACCGGGCAGGGCGTGCAGGGTGTCGTCGCTGGACGCCGCGTCGCGGTGGGAAATCTTCGTTTCGTCGAACGGATGGGCGCGCTGCCGCACGGGCTCGCGGAGAAGGCCGAAGCGCTCAGGGCGCAAGGCAAGACGGCGATGTTTGCGGCGATCGACGCGCGTATCGCAGCGATCATCGCCGTGGCCGATCCGATCAAGGAGACGACGCCCGAAGCGGTGAAGGCGCTGCAGGCGCAGGGCGTGACCATCGTCATGCTCTCGGGAGACTCGCGCAAGACCGCGGAAAGCGTCGCCCGGCAGCTCGGCATTTCCGAGGTGATCGCCGAGGTCTTGCCCGAGCAGAAGGTAGAGAAAATCAAGGTGCTTCAGTCGCAGGGGCGCTTCGTGGCGATGGCGGGCGACGGTATCAACGACGCACCGGCGCTCGCGCAGGCAAACGTCGGCATCGCCATGGGAACCGGCACCGACGTGGCGATCGAAAGCGCCGGCATAACGCTCGTGAAAGGAGACCTGCGCGGCATCGCCAAGGCAATCCGGCTCTCCCACGCGACGATGCGGAACGTGAAGCAGAACCTGTTCTTCGCGTTCGCCTACAACGCAATCGGCGTTCCGATTGCCGCCGGCGTGCTCTACCCCTTTTTCGGTCTACTGCTCTCGCCGATCTTTGCCGGCGCCGCGATGGCCATGAGCTCGGTGTCGGTAGTGACCAACGCGTTGCGGCTCAAACGCGCCAGGTTGTGAACCTGGCCGACGACGGGGCGTACAAGGCGCTGTGTGCGGCAGCGTACGGACGATAAAGAAGCTTGCGTCTATACAGAGAGAGAGTCTCGCAGTCGTCTCAAAGGAAATCCTGGGCGTGGATGCACATTCTGGACCCGCGCGTCATTGTCCCGACTTCGATTCGCCCCCAAAAGGAGAGAACACCATGAAAACCTCGATACTGATTTCCGCAATCGTCGCCTGCGCCCTCTCGGCACCTATTGCGTCAGCGCAGGATAAGCACGCCCACGACAAGCCCACGCCGACCACGGACATGAACAAGAGCACGGACATGAGCCGCATGCACGCACGAATGCAAGCGATGCAGGCGCAGATGCAGACGATCCGCACCACCACGGACCCTACGGCGCGTCAGAAGCTGATGCAGGAGCACATGCAGACTATGCAGGAAAACATGAAGACGATGCGCGCCATGGGCGGTCCGATGATGAAGGACGCAGGCGAGCACGGCAGCATGAACATGGCCGAGAAGAAGGGCGGCATGACGAGGGGCGACATGATGAAACACCACGCCATGATGGAACAACGCATGGACATGATGCAGATGATGATGGAGCAGATGATGCAGCGCGATCAGATCCTGGAGTCAATGCACGCCAAATGACTGCGAACCCGGCACCGTCATAGAGTTGTCCGCGGCCTAGCAGGTGGCTAAGAGCGCGCGACGGACCGGGCGCACCTAGATGAAACGGTACCCCGATGTAGTTCCTATTCAACCTCGCCGGAATTACCCGATTAAGCGGCGAGCAGCTATGGCGACCGCTTTCCTGTTTTGGGCAGACCAGGTGATGGCGCAGTCTGCTGCTGTGACTTCGACGTTCCTGCTTGACGACGCGTCGCACATTCTCGTTGGTGTGGTGGCTGCAATGGCTGGAGTGCTCGCCCATCGCGCCTGGTCCCGGCGGCGTTGGCGCCGCGCGCCGGCGGGAGTTGTCGTGGAGGCGGTTCTGGCTGTGGACCTCGTGAACTCGACCTGGCTTGCAACTCATCACGGCGAGGATCTGGCGATGCGCGCCCGCAATGTCCTGGAACGGCGTGCGCTCGAGGTGGCGAACTCGCACGGTGTGACCTTCGTGGAAAATACCGGCGACGGCTGCATGATGACGTTTCCCTCTGTACCGGTTGCCGCGCAAGCCGCCGGCAAACTGCTGCGGGGCCTCCGGGACCGTCCGCCGGAGATGGCGCCGGGGCCTTCTCTCGAGGTTCGGGCTGCCGTAACGTATGGACAAATCCTCCTGGACGCGCACGGATCTCGGCATGGCGCCACGATCAACGAGGCATTCCGGCTGATGAGCGTGCCGGGCGATGCCTTCGTGACCGTCGAGGGAGAGGAACGCATGATCCAAATCCCCGACCGGAATCGCGTGTTCCTGGGCGAGGATGCTGCGAACGAGCTGGTATCGGGCGCTGCCCGCCAGGTCGGCATCTGCCGCCTCAAGGGATTCACCGGGTTTCATCGGGTGTACGAGTTGGCCTGGAGCGATGAGTGAGTCCGGGAATTTGGATTCCGTGTTTTAACCAAGGAGCCACCCATGTACGGATTCAGCACTCAGCTCAAGATCCCGTTCGATGTAGCGGTCGCGAAAGTCACCGAAGCCTTGAAGAAGGAAGGTTTCGGCGTGCTTACCGATATCGACGTCAAGGCGACGCTGAAAGCGAAGCTCAATATCGAGCGCCGCCCCTATCGCATACTCGGCGCCTGCAATCCGCCGCTCGCACATCGCGCGATCGAGGCTGACCCCGACATAGGCATGCTGCTGCCGTGCAACGTGGTCGTGCGCGAAGATGCCGATGGAACCATCACAGTTGCTTTCATGGATCCCGAAGCCGTGCTGCAGTTGGTCGACAAGCCGGAGGTGCATGCACTCGGCAAGGAGGTACGGGCACTTCTGCAGCGGGTCTGCGCCAGCCTCAAGGCGTGACGGCAAGGCAAGGCGGCGTTATCGCAGGTGCAGGGCTCTGGTCGGCGCTTGCATTCGCCTCGAATCTGGTGTGGGAGATCGCGCATGTCAGGCTCTATACGATCTGGGCCGCGGATGGCACGACGGTCGCATGGTCAGTGCTTCACTGCACGCTGGGCGATGCCGCAATCGCGCTCGCAATGTACGCGCTCGCGGGCGTCGTGCTCTGGCGTGCGGACTGGCCGGCGTCGCGTCCGCGGGCAGGCGGCGCAGTTGTCGTGATTGGCGGGCTGGCCTTTACCGCATGGAGCGAGTGGTACAACGTTTATCGCACCGCCAACTGGGCCTATACCGCGAGCATGCCGATGATTTTCGGTATCGGCCTTTCCCCGCTATTGCAGTGGCTGATCCTGCCGCCGGCGCTGGTGGGCGCCTATCGAACGCTGGCGCCGATGCTGTTCGGCCCTCACAGGATTGACACAGGTCAATTACGCAATCGCGCTCAGGGTAAGATTGCACCATGAGTCGCCCCCGATTCGTGCGCGCTTCGGCCAGGTTTCTGCTGGCGGTGCTTCTGTTCGCGCAAGGCGCGCTCGCATTTGCCGGCTGCGACATGCCGGAACGTACGCCGGCAGCAGCGATCGCGGTTTCCGGGCTCCCGTGCCATGAGCCGACCGGCGAGGCCAATCTGTGTCTCGCGCATTGCCTTGCCTCGGACCAAAGCCTCGACAAACCCGATGTAACGGTTCATCCGCTGGTTGCGCTGCCGGTACTCGCCGTGCGCGGTGGCGCAGGCTTCGAGTACGTATCCCTCGTACCGCGCCGGCTCGGCGCACCTCAGGCGGCGGCACCTCCGGCAAGAATCCTGTTTCGCACGCTTCGCATCTGATCCCCCGCGGCCCGGCCCGCTGGCATGTGCCGGCGGTCGTCCTGACTTACGGAGGATTCGATGCGCATTTTGATTCTGCTGTTGGCTGTCTGGTTCGCGCCTGCGGGCGCGCAGGTTCTCCCTCTCGACGTTGCGCGCCAGCGCGCGCTTGCGCAGCAGCCCGCGCTTGCGGCGCTCGAGTTGAATGCGCGCGCGCTCGCAGCGGCTGCGCCGGCTGAAGGCGCGCTACCCGATCCCCGTCTCAAGGTCGGCCTGCTCAACCTCCCGGTGCGCAATTTTCCAGGCGCGCCGTGGGAGGACATGACGCAGCTCGTGATCAGTTACGAGCAGATGCTGCCCGGTGGCGACAAGCGCCGGCTGCGGGAAGCGCGCGCGTTCGCCGAAGCCGCGCAGGCCAAGGCCGAGACCGGCGGTCAGCGGCAGGTGATCCTGCGCGAAGTGGCGCTTGCCTGGCTCGACGCGTGGCAGGCGGTCGCCGCGGAGCGCGCGATTGGCGATCTCGCGGGTGAAATCGGGCGCTCGATCGAGCTTGCCCAGATCGGCGTGGCGAGCGGACGTGGATCCCAGGCCGAGGTGTTCGCGTCCCGACAGATGCTGAGCCAGGCTGCTGACCGGCGCCTGGAACTCGCTTCGCAGGCGGAGAAGGCACGCGCGATGCTGCGCCGCTGGGTCCCCGATGCGGGCGCGTTCGAATTGCCCGCCGACCTTCCCGCATGGCGCGAGCCGCCGCCGCTCGCAACGCTGTCGCAAAATCTCGAGCATCACCCGCAACATGCGATGCACGTGCGTGCGCTCGGCGTGGCGGACGCCGATGTCGCCCTCGCGCGCGAGGCGACCGCTTCGGACAAGACGCTCGAATTCGGCTATGCGCTGCGCCAGGGCGCCAACCGGTCCGACATGCTGATGGTGCAGATCGCGTTCGAGCTGCCGCTCTTTCGAGAGCGCAAGCAGGACCGGCTGCTCGAGGCGAAATTGCAGCTCGTCGAGCGGGCGCGCGAGCAGCGCGCCGACCACCTGCGGCAGTTGCGCGCCGAGCTCGACGCTGCGTGGGCCGATTGGCGCCTCGCCGGCGAGCGTCTCGAGAATTTCAACCGCGCGACGCTGCCGGCGTCGCGGGCACGGCTCGATACGCTGCTTGCAGCGCAAGGGTCCGGGCGTGTCGAGCTCGCGCAGGTGCTCGAAGCACGCAGGCAGCTGATCGAGGCGCGCCTGCAGGAGCTTTCGCTGAAGACGATGCGCGCGAAGGCGCGTGCGGCGCTCGAATACTTCGAGCATGCAGCGGAGGGTCACCCATGAACCGCGCGCTTGCAGTAGCGGTTGTGGCAGCGGTCGGCGCCGGGCTCGCAGCCGCCGGTTACTGGTTCGGACAGCGTAGCGCGCAGCATGCTGCGCAGACTGCCGCACCTGCCGCTGTGGCACCGGCGCAGAAAGCGGATTCCACGGGGCGCAGGATCCTCTATTGGCACGACCCGATGTACCCGCAGCAGAAGTTCGACAAGCCGGGCAAGTCGCCCTTCATGAACATGGACCTGGTCCCGGTTTACGCCGACGCGGCGACCGACGAGGGCGGCGTTGCGGTAAGCGCCCGCGTGCGCCAGAGCCTCGGCATGCGCATCGCCGCCGTGGAAATGACCGAGCTGCGCCAGGATCTCGCGGCCGTTGGCAACGTACAAGTCGACGAGCGCCGCATCGCGCGGGCCGAGGTGCGCACGCAGGGCTGGGTCGAGCGGCTGCACGTGCGAGCGGTGAACGACCCGGTGCGTGCCGGGCAGGTGCTGGCGGAGGTGTACTCGCCCGAGCTGCTGCAGGCGCAGGAGGAGTATCTGCTCGTGCGCCGAATGGCGAAGGACAGCGCCGAGAACGAGCCGCTGGCGCGGGCGGCGCGGCGCCGTCTCGAATCGCTCGGGCTCGCCGAAAGCGGAATTGCCAAGCTCGAGCAGAGCGGCGTCGCGAGCCGCCGCCTGCCGCTCGTGTCGCCGATCTCGGGCGTGGTGACGGAGCTCGGGGTGCGCGAGGGCGCGATGGTGCAGGCGGGAACACCTGCGTTCACGCTGACCAACCTGTCCTCGGTCTGGCTCACGGTCGAAGTGCCGGAGACGCAGGCGTCCGCGCTGAAGCTGGGCCAGAGTGTCAGCGCCACGGTGCAATCGATACCCGGCAAGAGCTTCTCCGGTCGCATCGAGTTCATCTACCCCGAGCTCAACGCGCAGACGCGTACCGTCAAGGCGCGCCTGGCGCTCGCGAACCCGGACCTTGCGCTCAGGCCGGGCATGTTCGCCGAGGTGTCGCTCGCATCGGCGTCGCGCAAGGTACTCACTGTTCCCACAGAGGCGGTGATTCAGACCGGAACGCGCGTCGTGGTGATCGTTCTCGAAGGGGAGCGCTTCCGCGCCGCCACCGTGCAGACCGGCGCAGAGCGCGGCGGGCGCACCGAGGTGATCAGTGGACTGAAGGAAGGCGAAAAGGTGGTGGCGTCGGGCCAGTTCCTGATCGATTCGGAAGCGAGCCTGCGCGGCACACTGTCTCGTCTGGAAGGCGGAGCCGAAGCCGCGCCTGCGGCGGCGCCCGCTGCCGATGGCGCGCACAAGGGGTTTGCCAAGGTGACCGCGATCGACGCGGCCAAGGGCCGTATCGAGCTCGACCATGAGCCGATCGCCGCGCTCAAGTGGCCGAAGATGACGATGGAATTCGCGGTCGAGGACAAGGCGGCGCTCGCCAAGCTGAAGGCGGGCGACGTGGTCGAGTTCGAGGTCCGCGGCAAGCCGAACGCCGATGGCGACTTCGTCATTCAACGCATCGCTCCGCGGAGCGCGAAGTGATCGCCGCGCTGATCCGCTGGTCGATCGGCAATCGTTTCCTGGTGCTGATGGCGACGGTGCTGGTCGCCGCGTGGGGCGTGTACTCGGTGCTGCGCACGCCGCTCGATGCGTTGCCCGATCTCTCCGACGTGCAGGTCATCATCCGCACGCCGTTTCCCGGGCAGGCGCCGCAGATCGTGGAGGACCAGGTCACCTACCCGTTGACCACAACCATGATGTCAGTGCCCGGCGCCAAGGTGGTGCGCGGCTATTCGTTCTTCGGCGACTCGTTCGTCTACATCCTGTTCGAGGACGGCACCGATCCGTATTGGGCACGATCGCGCGTGCTCGAGTACCTCAACCAGGTGCAGTCGCGCTTGCCGGTACAGGCGAAGCCCGCACTCGGGCCGGACGCCACCGGTGTGGGGTGGGTCTACCAATATGCCTTGGTCGATCGCAGCGGGCGCCACGACCTGAGCGAGCTGCGCGCGCTGCAGGACTGGTTTCTCAAGTACGAGCTGAAGAGCGTTGCCAACGTCGCCGAGGTCGCGAGCGTGGGGGGCATGGTGCGCCAGTACCAGATCGTGCTCGATCCCGAGCGCCTGCGCGCCTATGCGATCCCGCACGGCAAGGTGATCGCCGCGGTGCAGGCGGCCAACCGCGAGAGCGGCGGCTCCGTGGTCGAGCTGGGCGAGGCCGAATACATGGTGCGTACCAGCGGCTATCTGGCCTCGCTTGACGATTTCCGCTCGATTCCGCTCGCCGTCGCCAAAGGCGGCGTGCCGGTGCTGCTGAAGGACGTGGCGCGGGTACAGATGGGCCCGGAGATGCGCCGCGGCATTGCGGAACTCGACGGCGAGGGCGAGGTGGCGGGCGGCGTCATCGTGATGCGCTCCGGCAAGAACGCGCTCGAGACGATTGGCGCGGTGAAAGCGAAGCTCGCGAGCCTCAAGGGCGGCCTGCCGCCCGGCGTCGAGATCGTCGAGACCTACGACCGCTCGGAGCTGATCGGCCAATCGGTGCGCCACCTGCGCGACAAGCTGGTCGAGGAATTCGCGGTGGTGGCGCTGGTATGCGTCGTGTTCCTGCTGCACCTGCGAAGCGCGTTCGTCGCCATCGTCACGCTGCCGCTCGGTGTACTGGCGGCGTTCATCGTCATGCAGTACCAGGGTGTGAATGCCAACATCATGTCCCTCGGCGGCATCGCGATCGCGATCGGCGCAATGGTCGATGCAGCGATCGTGATGATCGAAAACGCGCACAAGCGCATCGAGCAGTGGGAGCACGCGCATCCGGACGCGACGCTCGAGGGCGAAGAGCGCTGGACGCTGATCGGCGAGGCGGCGGCAGAAGTGGGGCCGGCGCTCTTTTTCTCGCTGCTCATCATCACGCTCTCGTTCGTGCCGGTGTTCGCGCTCGAGGCGCAGGAGGGGCGTCTGTTTTCGCCGCTCGCCTATACCAAGACCTACGCCATGGCCGCATCGGCGGGCCTCGCCGTGACGCTGATCCCGGTGCTGATGGGTTACCTGATCCGGGGGCGCATTCCGGAAGAAAGAAAGAATCCGCTCAACCGGTGGCTGATCGCGCTTTACCGGCCGTTGCTCGCGGCAGTGCTGCGTTTTCCAAAGCTCACGATCCTGGTTGCGCTCGTCGCGCTCGCCGTCACCGCATTGCCCGTCTCGCGCCTGGGCGGCGAATTCCTGCCGCCGCTCTACGAAGGCGACCTGCTGTACATGCCGACCGCCTTGCCCGGCATCTCCGCGTCGAAGGCGAGCGAGATCCTGCAGCAGACCGACCGGCTGATCGCCACCGTGCCCGAGGTGAAGCGCGTGTTCGGCAAGATCGGGCGCGCCGAAACGGCCACCGACCCTGCGCCGTTCGAGATGGTGGAAACCACGGTGCAGCTCAGGCCGCGCGCGGAGTGGCGCCCGGGCATGACGCCCGAGAAGCTGGTTGAAGAGCTGGATGCGCGGGTCAAGCTGCCCGGGCTCTCCAACATCTGGATCCCCCCGATCCGCAACCGCATCGACATGCTCGCTACCGGCATCAAGAGCCCGCTCGGGATCAAGGTCGCGGGCAGCAGCCTCGAGGAGATCGAGCGCGTCGCGCAGGCGATCGAGCGCGTGGTCAAGGACGTGCCGGGCGTCACTTCGTCGCTCGCCGAGCGCGTCACCGGCGGTCGCTACATCGAGGTGCACGTCGATCGCGACGCGGCGGCGCGCTTCGGTCTGTCGGTGGCAGACGTGCAATCGGTGGTAGGGGCCGCGATCGGCGGCGAAAACATCGGCGAGACGATCGAGGGCCGCCGGCGCTTTCCGATCAACGTGCGCTATCCGCGCGAGGTGCGCGACTCGGTCGAGAAGCTGCGCGCGCTGCAGGTGGTGACCGAAGGCGGCGCGCAGATCGCGCTCGGCTCGGTGGCGCGCATCGCGATCGCCGACGGGCCGCCGTCGCTGCGCAGCGAAAACGCACGGCTCTCGGGCTGGATCTATGTCGACATCCGCGGCCGCGCTCTGTCCTCGGTGGTGGCAGATGCCAAGCGCGCGGTCGAGGCAAACGTCAAGCTGCCGCCGGGTGTTTCGGTTTCCTGGTCGGGCCAGTTTGAGTACCTCGAGCGCGCAGTGAAGCGCCTCGCCGTGGTGGTGCCGTTCACCGGCGCGATCATCTTCCTGCTGCTCTACCTGACCTTCCGGCGCTTCGATGAGGCGCTGCTCCTGATGATCGTGCCCCCGTTCGCGATGATCGGCGGCTTCTGGTACATCTGGCTGCTCGGGCACAACCTGTCGGTCGCGGGTGCGGTGGGTTTCATTGCGCTCGCAGGCGTGGCCGCCGAGTTCGGCGTCGTGATGCTGCTGTATCTGAAGCATGCCATCGAGGCGCGCGGCCCGGACCTTACGCCGGCGCAGCTCATCGAGGCACTCGACGAGGGAGCAGTGCAGCGTGTGCGCCCGAAGGCGATGACCGTGGCGGTCATTCTCGCTGGCCTTGCGCCACTGATGTGGTCGGAAGGCGCGGGCAGCGAGGTGATGCAGCGGATTGCCGCGCCGATGATCGGCGGCATGATCACAGCGCCGCTCCTGTCGATGCTGGTGATCCCGGCGGCGTATTATTTGATGCGCAGAAAGCGGACGTGAGCGAGACTGAAAGAACCCTGCTGATTGCGGACTTGTCGGGCTACACGGCGCTGACCGAAACGCACGGCGCGATGCACGCATCCGAGATCGTGCTGCGCTTCGGCGAACTGACCGAAGCGACCCTCGAACCGGGCGTCCCGATTGTGGATCGTGTCGGCGATCAGGTCTTGTGCGCCGGCAGCGATACACACGCCGTGCTGCGCAGCGCGCTGCGATTGTTTGCGGCGGTCGAACGCGAGCCGGACTTCCTTGCCGTGCAAGCGGGAATCCACCGCGGTCCGGTGGTGGAACGCAACGGCAGGCTGTTCGGCGCGCCGCTGAACCTGACTGCGCGACTCGCCTCGCACGCGCGCGGCGGGCAGATGCTGTGCACCGAGCCGGTCGCCGCCGTCGCGCGCGAGCATCCCGGCGTGGAAGTGCGTCCTCTCGGCGAACAGCGCTTCAAGAATGTATCGGTGCCCGTGATGGCCTACGAATTGGTGCGCATAAGCCGGGTCTCGCCGTTTATCGATCCGGTATGCCGCATGCGAGTCGAAGCGGATCACGCAGCGACAACGATTTCCTATCGCGGCGAGACCTATCGCTTCTGCTCGTACGAATGCGCAAAGCTCTTCAGAGAGTCGCCGGAGCGCTACGCGCGCCTGTGGGGTTGAGCCGGCGGATGGTCGGGGCACGCACCCATCTCCACCTGCACGGTCGAATGCCCGATCCCGTGACGCTCGTGCAGCCGCCGCTTGACCGCGTCCACCGTGGCTGCGGTGTCGGCGTCCGGCCGTACCTGCAGGTGGAGCGTCGCTACCGTGCGATCGCTCGAGAGCACCCACGCGTGCACGTGATGCACGCCTGCAACGCCTGGGATCTCGCGCACCAGATCGGCCTTCAGCTCTTCCTCGATAAAGCCTTCGGGCGTACCTTCCATCAGGATGTGCGCAGAGCGCTTCACCAGGTCGAGCGCCACGCGCAGGATGAGCAGAGTGATCAGGATCGACAGCAGCGGATCGATCGGC
>Ga0070698_100001572_pt1 | contig 25363 bp, 24 predicted proteins | sample KBSK1502metaG_FD_65477 | JGI IMG/M metagenome (GOLD analysis project Ga0070698, IMG submission 65477) | Corn, switchgrass and miscanthus rhizosphere microbial communities from Kellogg Biological Station, Michigan, USA - KBS K1-50-2 metaG | ecosystem: Host-associated > Plants > Roots >... | reverse complement strand
AAGGACCTGCACCTCACCTGGCCCCGCGCCGAGACGCCCACGCATTTCATCGCGATGGGCATGGACAAGGATCTTACGAGAGCGACCGAGATCGCGGTACAGAACGCAATCGATTTCGTCGCCGCCTACCGCGGCTGGTCGACGACGGAAGCCTATCGGCTGGTGAGCGTGGCGTGCGATGTGCGCGTCACCGAGCTGGTGGATGGCAACGTCGGCGTGCACGTCATGATTCCCAAATCGATCGTGGGGAGATGACTCATGCGCACACCGTTCGTCGTCCTCCTCGCCGTCCTCGCCATGCCTGCCGTCGCGCCCGCCCAGGCCGACTCGACAACGGGTCCGGATCCGATTGCCCAACTCGTCGCGCGCCTCGACCTGGAGCGCTACAAAGCCACCATCAAGGGACTCACGCGCTTCGGCGACCGACGCCAGGGAACGGACCGCAACCGTGCCGCCGTGGACTGGATCGAGGCACAGCTCAAGAGCTACGGTTGTAGCAACGTGGCGCGCCTCAAGTACGAGTATCAGCCTCCGAGTTCCCCCTCTCCCGAAGGGAGAGGGGGACAGGGGGTGAGGACCGACGAGAGAGGGGGACAGGGGCTGAGGCCCGCTGCGGGCGGTGGTCGCTATCGGGGCATCCGCGCCCAGACCGGCGTCAACACCGATTCCCTTAAACAGCCCGACGCCCGCGTGCGCGCGCTCGATGCGCAGCCCTCGACGCCCGGTGCCCGCGAAGAGGTGTACTGCACCAAGATCGGGACGACGCACGCCGGAGAGATGTACATCGTCGGCGGCCACATGGACGGGATCGGGTGGGGCGAGGCCGCGAACGACGACGGCTCGGGGACCGCGCTCGTCATGGAGCTGGCCCGCGTCTTCTCGAGTACCGACGTCCGCACCGACCGCTCGATCCGGTTCATCCTCTGGAACAACGAGGAGACCGGCCTCAACGGCTCACGCGCCTACGTCGAGCAACGCCGCGCGCTGCAGGGCACGAAAGACGAGCCCAAGTGGCTTGGCATGATCCAGCACGACATGATGCTGTTCGACCACGGCATGCCGCGCGCCGACGGGACTCTTCCCCCCGAGCAGCGGCCGGAAGCCGACGTGAACATCGAGTTCCAGTCAAGCGCGAAGTTCGCGGCAGAGGCAGAGCAGCTTGCCTGGACGTTCGAGCGGGCCAACGAGAAGTACGCGACCGACTACCCGGCCTCCGTCGGCTCGCACATGACGAACACCGACTCGGCGCCGTTCCAGGACTACGTGCCGGCGATCAGCCTGCGCGAAAACGAGCGGGGTACACAGATCGGGGCGGGCTGGGACCCGAACTGGCACCAGCCCACCGACCTGTACGCAACCTATAGCGACAACGACTTCCGGCTGGGCCTGAATGCCGCACAAACGACGCTCGCGGCGATTGCGGGGCTGGTGGGAGCGACGATTCAGTAGATGGGCGGATGGTCGGAGGGGCAGAGGGGCGGATGGGGCGGAGCGGATGGGGCGGACCGCCCCACCGCCCATCCGCCCATCAGCCCGTCCGCCCATCTGCCCTATTGCGCACCGCTCGATAGAGTCCCCATGTCAACCGTCCGGCTCTCTCGCGGGCTTGGTCGAGCTCACTCCATTTTCTGAGCTCGATGAGGTCGAGGTCCTTGACTAGCTGAAAGATGTAGGAGAGTTCGGAAAGCGAACCCAGAGCGATGTCGAGATAACGGCGAAACTCCCGAGGACCCCTTTTCGCCGATCCTTCCGCAATGCTCGCGGCGACTGAGAACGCGGCGCGTCTTGCCTGGGATGTCAAACCGTACAGTTCTTCGCGAGGGAAGGCCTTCGTCACACGATACGTCAGGAGTACCAACTGGTGAGCGGCCTGCCAGGCCTCAAGGCGTTCATAGCGCTTCATGACGGGGATGATACGGGAGCTCCGTCAACCGCCGCTCAACAGCCCATCCGCCCATCCGCCCATCCGCCCATTCCGCCATACATTACATCCCTGTGCGCGACATCCGTGTGGCGACGGTCCAGTTTCAGCACGCGCCGGGCGACAAGCCGTACAACCTCGGCCGCGTCCAGCACTTCGTGATGGAGGCCGCCCGCGCGAGCGTGGAGATCATCGCATTCCCCGAGATGTGCCTCACGGGCTACTGGCACGTGCGCAAGCTCTCGCGCGCCGCGTTCGAGGCGCTCGCGGAGCCCGTCGGCGGGCCGTGCACGCAGGAGCTGCTGCGTTTGTCTCGCGATCATGGGATGAGCATCGGTGCTGGGCTACTCGAGCGCGCGCCCGACGGGTCTGTCTATAACGCCTATATCGTCGCGATGCCGGATGGGACGCGGGCCGTGCACCGCAAGCTGCACGTCTTCGAGCACCCGAACATCTGCGCGGGTAACCGTTACACCGTCTTCGACGCGCCACACGGCTGCCGCGTGGGCGTGCTGATCTGCTACGATAACAACATCGTCGAGAACGCCCGCGCCACGGCATTGCTTGGCGCCGAGCTGCTGCTCGCGCCCCATCAGACGGGCGGCTGCAACTCAGTGAGTCCACGCGGCATGAAGCCAATCGACCCCGCCATCTGGGCACGTCGCGATACCGACCCGGCGGCGTGCGAGGCGGAGCTGTGCGGACCCAAGGGCCGGGGCTGGCTCATGCGCTGGCTGCCGAGCCGGGCGCACGACAACGGCATGTTCCTGCTGTTCTCGAACGGCATCGGCCCCGACGACGATGAGATCCGCACCGGCAACGCGATGGTGCTGGACCCCTATGGTGACGTCATCGCCGAGACGCGTGCGTTGGGTGACGACATGGTGGTGGCCGACCTCGACGCGTCCCTCGTCCCCACGTCCTCCGGACGGCGCTGGCTGCGGGCGCGCCGGCCCGACCTGTACGAGTCTCTGACGCGTCCCACGGGTCAGGAGCAGGAGACCCGTCGCGTGCGCTTCGGCGAATGAGCCCCGTCCTGACCCGTCTACTCAACCCGCACCCGAGAAGGAGGCAGACGCCATGAACACGCCGACCTGGTCCCGCCGTGAATTCTTGGAGCTGAGCGGCGCCGCCGTGGGCGCGTCCCTTGCGCCGCAGTCACTGCGCGCCCGGCCCGTTCCGCCGAGCGACACCGTGCGCTTTGGCATGGTGGGCGTGGGCATGCAGGGGTCGGGGCTCTTGGGCGAGTCGATCCGGCTGCCGGGCGTCGCGTGCGCGGGCGCGGCAGATCTGTACGATGGACGCCACACGTTGGCCCGGGAGATCGCCGGGGCCACCCTGCCCGTGACGCGCCGCTATCAGCAGCTGCTCGACGACAAGACGATCGATTGCATCGTCGCCGCGGTGCCGGATCACTGGCACCGGCGCATCGTCGTGGACGCCGTGAGTGCGGGGAAGGACATCTATTGCGAGAAGCCAATGTCGCACACCGCCGCGGACGGCGTCGCGATGGTCGACGCGGTGAAACCGACGAACCGTATCGTCCAGATCGGCTCGCAGCGGGTCAGCTCGCAGATCTGCGCGAAGGCCCGGGAGCTGATCGCCCAGGGAGCGATCGGCGACCTGATGATGGTCGAGGGCTCGCTCGGCCGGAACGATCCTACGGGAGCGTGGGAGTATCCCCCGCCGCCCGATCTTTCGCCGCGCACGCTCGACTGGGAGACGTGGCAAGGCGACGTCCCCAAACGCACGTTCGACCCGAACATCTTTGCGCGCTGGCGCTGCTGGAAGGAGTACGGCACCGGGGTGGCGGGCGACCTGCTCGTCCATCTCATGAGCGGCCTGCTGTTCATGTTGAGCATCAATGAGCCGCCCCGGCAGGCGCTGGCCGTCGGTGGGATTCGCCGCTGGAAGGACGGGCGGAACATGCCTGATGTCCACCTGACGAACTTCTACTATGGAGACTTGCCCGTCTCGATGCGGCTCAATCTCGGCACCGAGCTGCCCGAGACGTATCGCTTTCATGGAGCCAAGGGGGTGCTCGAGCTGGCCGGATCGCAGCTCACCGTGAGCCCGCAGAGCGGCCGCGATACGGAGCCGAGTTACTACACGACCAGCTATCCCAGCGCGCTGCGTCAAGCCTACGAGGAGCAATGGCACCGGGAGAACGACCCGAAACTGGGCGAGCGCCTGCCGTTCGCCGAAACCACCACATTCACCGCACCCCACTTTGATGGCACCAGGGTGCATCTGTGGAATTTCTTCGACGCCGTGCGGACCCGAAAGCCGGTGGTGGAGGACGTGGTGTTCGGCCATCATGCGGCGCTGGCCTGCCACATGGCGAACGAGTCTTACTTCCGGCGGGGCGCGGTGACCTGGGACGAGGCGACCAAGACCATCAAGGGGTGAAACGTGAAGGCAGTTCGGACATCGGCCCAGATCGCGTTTCTCTTGACGGCGCTGGCCACTGCTGCGTTTGCCCAAACCGTGCGCGTCGACGCCACACCGGGCCATGCCATCAACGCGTTCGATCCCGACAGCGCGCTCGGCAGCTCGATTGACGTCCTCTCGCGCACGGACATCAACAAGGTGTATACGCCTCACATCGTCCAGGAAGCGCTCTCAGCCGGCTGGGGACCGATCACGTACCGCAACAACACTGAGCTCCGGATGGCCGCCTGGCATTGGACCGAGAATGGCACCTGGAGTGATACCGCGCATCGCAGCGGATATTTCACCGGCTCGACCGACCTCAAGGAACCCATTCGCTACATTCTCGCCTATGCCCTGCCCCACCGCGGATTCGCGACCAGCGGCGATCGTCCGGTACAGGGTCCTCACCTGACCTACTGGAAGAGCAACCCGTATCTGACGAGCAAATTCACCGGCGAAAGTGATGCACTGCATCCGCAGTGGGTGGTCGTGGACCTGCAAGCGGAGAAGCCAGTGAGCGCCATCCGCCTCGCCTGGGCGAGCCCCTATGCAACGACCTACCAGGTGGAATATTGGGTTGGCACAAACGCACTCGACTTTGATGGAGGACCGAAGGGGGAATGGAAGGTTTTTCCCTCAGGAGCTCTGAAGAACGCGCGGGGTGGAACTGTCACGTTGAAGGTGACGGACGCTCCGGTCTCGACGCGATACGTGCGGATTCTGATGACGGAGTCGTCCAATACCTGCGATGAGCATGGACCAGACGATGTGCGGAACTGCGTGGGTTACGCCATCCAGCAAGTCGAAGCGGGCACGCTGGACGCGAGCGGAGCTTTCCTCGAAGTGCCCAAGCATCCCAGCGAGCGGCCGACGACGTACTGTGTCTCGTCCATTGATCCCTGGCATTCAGAAGAAGATGTGAACGACGGCGGAAGCTACCAGCACTCAGGCTTCGACCTGTTCTTCAGCAGCGGGCTGACGAACAACCTGCCGGCTATGATTCCGGTCACCATGCTCTACGGTACGCCCGACGACGCCGCGGCACAGATCGCCTACATCGAGCGGCGCGGCTATTCGATCGGGTACATCGAGATGGGAGAAGAGCCCGACGGCAAGCACGCCATGCCGGAAGACTATGCGGCGCTCTACCTGCAGTGGGCCGCCGCCATCCACAAGGTTGACCCCAAGCTCAGGCTGGGAGGGCCGATTTTCGAGGGTGTCAACGAAGACATCCGGGTGTGGCCCGATGCGCAAGGCCGCACGTCGTGGATGGGCCGCTTTGTCGACTACCTCAAGGCACACGGTCGGCTCTCCGACCTGGCTTTCGTCTCGTTCGAACACTATCCGTTCGAGCCCTGCGACATCACCTGGAAGACGCTCTACAGCGAGCCGCGGCTGATGAAGCACATCCTCCAAGTGTGGCGAGATGACGGCGTGCCGAAAAATGTCCCACTGATGGTGACCGAGAGTCACGTTTCATGGGCCTTGACCGGGCCCATGACCACGGTCTTTGGAGCCCTATGGCTGGCTGATAACATCGGCTCGTTCTTTGAGGGCGGAGGCGCTGCGTTCTACCACTCGCCGATTCAGCCTCAAGGAGTGCGGAGCACCTGTCTGGGTTGGGCCTCGTGGTCGAATTTCGTTTCCGACGAGACGTACGAGATCAAGGGATATACGTCGACCTACTTCGCCGCTCACATGATCAACCTGGAGTGGGTGCAGCACCGCGCCGGCATCCATCAAATGTTCCCCAGCTCGATTGATATCACTGATGCCGACGGCAATCGTCTGGTGACGTCCTACGCGGTGCGTCGTCCCGACGGAAACTGGTCACTGATGCTGGTCAATCGCGACGCAACCAACCCCCACACCGTGCGGGTGGTATTTCAGGATTCGCAGAGCAAGCGAAACGCGCCCTTTTCAGGGCCGGTAACGTTCGTTTCCTTTGGCACCGAGCAGTATGTGTGGATCAACGATGGACCGAACAGTCATCCGGATCCCGATCATGCACCGGTAGCCGCTCTGCTGCAGGGGCCGCCGTCTACGTTTACCCTCCCGAAAGCCTCCATCACCGTGTTGCGGGGCCGGGTGGCGGGTCTCCAAGACTCAAGCAGATCGTTGCCGTAGCACCCTTCCGTCCGGCCACCTCGAACGTGCAACACGGGGGTTGCATATATCTCCTAATGGCGTTAGATAATAGGCAACACAACAGTTGCATGAGCGAGGCTACCAACTTGACAGGGGGGGCACAAAGCCATGAGCGTACCAGCACACAAGGTTCAAGACGGGCCAAGCACGGACCGTATCGAAAAGCGGTTCGAGGTGCGCGCGGCGCGCTCGCGCGTATGGCGCGCCGTCGCGAACGCGAAAGAATTCGGTACCTGGTTCGGCATCAAACTCGAGGGCGGGTTCGCCGCCGGTGCGACGGTCCGGGGTCGGCTCACCATCCCGAACTACGACCACCTGACGTTGGAGATGCAGATCGAGCGGATCGAACCGGAGCACTACTTCGCCTATCGGTGGCACCCCTACGCGATCGACCCCAAGGTGGACTACTCGACCGAGCCGACGACGCTGGTCGAATTCCATCTCGAAGAGATCGCGGGCGGGGGGGGCACGGCCGTCACCATCGTCGAGTCCGGGTTCGATCGCATCCCGCTCGCGCGCCGGGCGGAGGCCTTCCGCATGAACGACGCTGGCTGGGCAGGGCAAGCAAAGAAGCTCGCGCAGTATGTCGCCTAGTCGCGCCGCGGCGGCGCTCAGGGTACCCGAGGCCGCGCCGGTGTTCGCCGCGCTGGGCGACACCACGCGGCTCGGGCTCTTGGGTCGCCTGTCCGCGGACGGCCCGCTCTCGATCACGCGTTTGAGCGAGGGCACCGGAGTGACGCGCCAGGCGATCACGCGGCACCTGCACGCCCTCGGCCGAGCGGGCCTGGTGCGCGACGTCCGCCGGGGCCGCGAGCGCGTGTTCGCGCTCGATCTCAAGCGCCTCGAGAAAGCGAGACAGTACCTCGATCGCGTCGCGGCGCAGTGGGACGCGGCGGCCGCTCGATTGCAGGCATTCGTGGAGAATTGAGAAGGGAGGCCGATGCTATGCGCCTCCGCTCTCCTGGGGGATGTGACGGCAGCGTCGCCAAGACGGGTCAGGCGACGTGACCCGCACCACGGGCGCACCGGAGGGTATTCGCAACCCCGCGCCATTGATGACGGCTCCCGCCAGCAGCATGACGGCAGCCACGACCATGGCCAGGCGGAAGGCCCCCGCGGACGCGTCCCGTGCCGCCCGTCGGATCTGCTCCGAAACATCGGGACCCGGCACATTGAGTGGCGCAACCGCACTGCGCACGGCAGCTGAGGCGACATCCAGGCGTGGAACGTCCCGCGCCAGCGCACCGTAGAAATTCTGCGTCATCACGACGAACAGAATCGCCACCGCCAGCTGGGGACCCACATCTGAGATCGCCGTGTTGACGGCCGACGCCACGCCCGCACGCTCAACCGGAACGGACCTCATGACCGTTGCGGTAAGCGGGGCGACCATGAGCGTCGCGCCGAGACCGAACACCAGGAGCCCAGGCAGGACGCTGGTCACGTAGCCGGATGGCGGTGTGAACGTCTGAGCAGCCGCGCTAAGGTCCCACGGCGGGCTCGTGGAGGGGATCCGCGACAGCCACAGGACACCGAGGGCCATGAGCGCCGGGCCGATCGTCAGCAGCCGGCGCACGCCGTAACGGGCAGTAAGCCCACCGAGTCGGGACGAGAACAACGCCATGAGGAGCACGCCCGGAATCAGGGCGATCCCGGCCGCCGCCGCTGAATATCCCAGCGTCCCCTGGAGAAACAACGTCAAGTAGTAGAAGGTCACCGCGAAGGCCGCGTAGATCACGAGTGTCGACAGATTCGTCACGGTGAAATTGCGCGACCGGAACAGCGCCGGTGGAACGAGCGGATCAGGGGCGCGTCGCAGCCACCACGGCAACAGGGCCGTCGCGATTGCGCCGATGCTCAGCGCCACGAACGCCGATGGGTTGTCCCAGCCGCGCTGCTGGCCCGAAATCGCGCCAACACACAGTCCAGCCAATGCCAACGCCGTGAGCACCGTGCCAGGCACATCCAGGCTTCCGCTCGCCGCGGCGGCCCGCCCTTCGCGTACGTAGCGTCGCGTCATCCATATGGCGACGAAGACGAGCGGCACGTTGATCAGGAAGACGGCCCGCCATGAGAAGGCGTCGACGAGCAGACCCCCCAATGCGGGACCGACGATGGCGACACCCGCCGACGCGCCGGACCACACGCCGAATGCGCGGGCTTGCTCCTCCCCGGAGAACGAGGCCGTCACCAGCGCCAGCGAGCCTGGAACGATGAGAGCGCCCGAGAGCCCCTGCAATACGCGCAGCACGATCAGCCATTCGAGCGTCGGCGCGAAACCGCTCAGCAGCGAACTGGCGCCGAAGGCGGCGAGTCCGAGCGTGAATATGCGGCGACGCCCGTGGGCATCGGTGAGCCAGCCGGCGAGAATGAGCAAAGCACTCTCGCCCAGCAAGTATCCGTTGTAGAGATAGCTCTCCCCTTCCAGAGTCCCCACGACGTGCGCAGGCAAATCCCGCGCAATCCGGGGGAGCGCCACGGTGAGAACGCTCGAGTCCAGAAACACGATACCGGACCCGAGAATCGCCGCCCACAGCGTTCCGCGTCTGTCGGTCACGATGACTCTCACCCCGCGGTGCTTGCGACTCGCATGGCGCCCGGCTATCTCCCAGGGGGAGGGAGTATGGCGCTGACCCCGACACAACGGAAGCACCCGGATCTGCAATGAAATGGTCTTGGAAGCTCGGAACGGTGGCGGGCATCGGCTTGTATGTGCACGCCACATTTTTCCTGCTCATCGCGTGGATCGGGATTACGTCCTGGCTGGCGGGCGGCAGTGCGGCGGCGCTCGACGGGATCGCGTTCATCCTCGCCTTGTTCGCCTGCGTCGTCTTGCACGAGCTCGGCCACGCGCTCACCGCCCGGCGCTACGGCATCCGCACCCGCGACATCACGCTGCTCCCCATCGGGGGCGTGTCCCGGCTCGAGCGCATACCCGAAAATCCGCATCAGGAGGTTTGGGTATCGCTCGCGGGCCCAGCCGTGAATGTGGTCATCGCGGCGGTGCTCTACGCCTGGCTCCTCCTCTCGCAGACCCTACGGCCGCTGTCCGCGCTCACCATGGCCGGTGGCCCGTTCCTCGAGCGACTGCTGCTCGTGAACGTCTCACTCGCGGTCTTCAACCTGCTCCCCGCCTTCCCGATGGATGGTGGTCGGGTACTGCGGGCTCTGCTGGCCATGCGCATGGATTACGTCCGGGCCACGCAAGTCGCCGCGCACGTCGGTCAGGCGATGGCCTTCGCGTTCGGCCTGCTCGGCCTGTTCACGAACCCGTTCCTCGTCTTCATCGCGTTCTTCGTCTGGATCGGCGCGGCTCAGGAGGCGAGCATGGTCCAGATGCGCACCGCCCTGAGCGGCATTCCGGTGAGTCGCGCCATGCTCACCGACTTCCACACCGTTGCACCGGACGACCCGGCGACACGCGTGCTCGAGCTGATCCGCGGCGGATCGCAGCAGGACTTCCCAGTGGTCGACGGGGGCCAGGGGGCGCAGCAGGGTCGCCTTGCGGGCGTGCTGCTGCGCAGCGATGTGCTCAAGGCGCTAGCCCAGCGAGCGTCCGATTGGCGAGTGCGCGACCTCATGCGCCGAGAGTTCCAGGTCGTGGACGCCGGCGACATGCTGGACACGGCCTTCGCGCGGCTGCAGTCCTGCAACTGTCACACGCTGCCCGTGACCAGTCGCGGTGCCGTGGTGGGGCTCCTCACGATGGAAAACGTGGGCGAGTTCGTGCTGATTCAGTCGGCGCTGGGACGCTCGCCGCAGACCCGGGCGGCCTAGCGCGCGCCGATGGAGCTACGCGACAAGCTGGTCGTCCGTCCCGACACGCCATTCACGCTCGCAGATTGGGATCCCGCCGGGACGCTGGGGTTCGAGAAAGAGTCGGCGCTCGAGAAGACCGAGCGCAGCATCGCGCGCCTCGACGAGCTGCAGTACCTGATGTACGCCGAGCACCGGCGCGCGTTGCTCGTGGTGCTTCAGGGGATGGACGGCGCGGGCAAGGACGGAACGATTCGCCATGTCATGAGGGGCCTCAATCCCCAGGGCTGTCGCGTGACGTCGTTCAAGGCGCCCTCCGCCGTGGAAGCGGACCACGACTTCCTGTGGCGGGTGCACGGTGCCGCGCCGTCGGCGGGGGACGTCGCCATCTTCAACCGCTCGCACTACGAGGACGTGCTGGTGGCGCGCGTGCGCAAGCTGGTGCCGAAGGACAGCTGGTCGCGGCGCTACGACCACATCAACCGGTTCGAGCAGCTCCTGACGGACAGCGGCGTCGTGGTCGCGAAGTTCTTCCTGCATATCAGCAAGGACGAGCAGCGTCGGCGCTTCGAGGAGCGGTTGCGCGATCCCACGAAGCAGTGGAAGCTGTCGCCGGGCGACTTCGAGGACCGCAAGCACTGGGACCAGTACGCCACCGCGTACGAAGAGGCGCTCGGCCGCTGCAGCACGCCTCACGCGCCCTGGTTCATCGTGCCGGCGGACAAGAAGTGGTTCCGCAACTTCGCCGTGTCCCACATTCTCGTCGAGACGCTCGAGGCGCTCGACATGCGGTTCCCCAAGCCGTCCTTCGACGTGTCACGGATGGAGCGGTGACGCGTCCCCAAACCAGGGTGAGTACTGTCTGACTATTGCAGGTAAAACGCCCACACCGCCCCGTCGCCCGCCACCAGCACGTACTGGCGGCCACCGACGGTGTACGTCTCTGGAGCGTTGCCGATCGAGCCGATATGGGCGTGCCAGAGAGGCACGGGCAACCTCATCCCCCGCAGGCCAAAGGCCACAAAATTCCCGGACCCGTCGTCGGCGAACAGCAGACCCCCCGCCGTCGTGAGCAAACCGGTGGCACCGCCGTAGCCGCCCCCCGTTCCCTCGAAGCGATATTTCCAGGCGAGCTTTCCGGTTTGGTAATCGATCGCGACAACAGACGTCCCGAGCGACCCCACGACGTCCTGCTCGCTGCCTCCCAGCCCCACCATCACGCGCGGGTCCGTCGTGGTCAGGTAATACATCGCGTAGAGCTCGCGCAGCACGACATAGAAAAGTCCCGTCTGCGGATCGTAGCTTGCCGGAATCCAGTTCGTCGCGCCGCCATTGTCCGGCGAGACCAGCGAGCCGGCGATCGTGTTGTCCTTGTCCGGGTTCCGCTCGAGCTGCCCCTTGGCGTTGATGCGGCCGGCCCAGTTGGCCGCGTCGGAGAACTTCATCGTGAGCAAATGCTCTCCAGTGGTGCGATCCAACACGAAGAAGTAGCCATTGCGCGACGCCTGCATCACCATCTTCCGCGGCTTCCCGCCGAACATCCCGTCGACCAGCACCGCCGGCTGCGTCGAATCCCAGTCGTGCGTGTCGTTCGGCGAGGTCTGGAAGTACCATGCCATCTTTCCCGTCTCGACGTTCACCGCGACCACCGAGCATGTGTACAGGTTGGTGTGCGCATCGCGCGGTGCGCGCAGCCGCGCCGTGTACGCCGGCGTGGGATTACCGGTTCCGAAGATGTACAGGTGCGTCTCGGCATCGTACGACCCCGGGATCCAGACCTGCGCACCGCCGTGCTGCGCCGCGTCCAAGCTGGCCCAGGTGTCGAGCCCGGGATCCCCCCGCTTCATCGGCACGGTGTAGAACCTCCACTGCAGGTCCCCGGTCTTGGGGTCGAATGACTGCAGAAATCCCGGCGCGTCGAGATCGTCTCCCGTGCCCACCAGCACATGATCACCGACTACCACGGGGGCCATCGTCGAGAAATATTGTTGGTTGAAGTCCGAGATCTCTCGATGCCAGCGCTCCTGGCCCGTCTTTGCGTCGAGCGACACGAGGTAGTCGTCCGGGGTCTCGAAGAACAGCCAGTCGCCGTACATCGCCATGCCGCGATTGCCGATGTGCGTGCCGCCGCGCGACTTCCACCAGTAGTGCCAGAGAACGTGCCCGTCCAGCGCGTCCAGCGCCCACGCATTGTCGGGCGCCGTGACGTACAGGATGCCGTTCACCTGCAGAATCGATCCCGACAAACGGGGCGAGCCGCTGGTCGCTCCGGGAATATTCAGCGGATTTTCCGCCACACCCCCAGTCACCGCCGGCGTCCCAGGTGGGCCAAAGAATCCCCCTTCGCCGCCGCCGGCTCCCGCCGTCAGGCGGCTGACCCACGCGAGGGAGAGGTGGCGAACGTTGCTGGTGTCGATTTGCGTGAGCGTGCTGTAACGCCGCTGCGAATAGTCGCCCGCGTAGGTCGGCCACGCGTCGGTCGCGGGCTTGGTCAGCAACGCCGGATCCAACCCCTGACCCACGAGCGACCCGGGCGGCAAACAGAACGGAATCAAGAGCAGCAGCCTGGTTGTGCTTGTCATTTCAATGTGACCAGATACGCGGTGAGGTTATGGATATCGGAATCGCGCCACTTCGGGAGCATGTCGATATGCCATTGCCGTGGATTGGTGACGACGACCTGCGGGATCGAATCGTGCCGGGCGAAGCTCTTGTACGTACCGTCTGGCTCTCTCAGCGCGACGACGAAGGCGGAGATGTGATCGAGCTCTCCCGTTATGGCCTGCCCCGACGGCAGGGTCACCGTTACCATCGTGGCGAGCGGCTGGGGCGGTGCGGCGCCGGCCGAGCGGCGACCCCTCCTGCCGCCACCGCCCGACACGACCAGATTTTGAACCATCTTGGGCTCGTACCTCCCGCCGATCCCAGCCAGGTCTCCCTTCACCGAGTGACATTGCGTGCAGTGTCCAGCTCCGTTGAAGTAGGCTTCCCCTTGCTTGGCGTTGCCGACCAGGATATCGAGCGTGCTGGGCGCGCCGCGATCGGACAGCGGCTGGCTGTGTAACCAGGCAGCGATGTCGGTGATCTCCGTGGCACTCAACGTGAGCTTTGGCATACCGCGACCGGGAATGCCGTTCTGGACGACCGGCGCAATGAGCTCACCGTGTTGATCGGCGAGCACCACCTGGTCACGAACGAGGTTCGGTCCCGTTTCTCCACCCCTGGCGTCCGAGCCATGGCAGAAGCTGCAATTGCCCTTGAAGAGCTGCTGGCCACGCGCGAGCTGCTCGGGAGGAGCAGGAGAACGCTCCGGATAGTCCGGAGCACGCTCACTCCGGCCGGCTGGTGGCGCTGGCGTCGGGCGCGCAGGAACCTGCGCCGGAGCCTGCGGAGCAGTAATGGCCGTGGCCCAAGCGAAGATCATACTGCCGAGGAACCGAAACCGTCTTCGTGAATGCATCAGTTGAATCCTCACGACCGAGACGGTGCAAGATCTACTGCCCCCCAGCCACCGGGCGCAAGTCGGGCTGCATTGTGGTGCGCGAGCGCTATGACTTCTTCCCGAGCCGCTCGAAGCGGTACGCGAGCTCCGGACCTTCGTCACCCTCGTACGCAAGTTGCGCGATCAGCAGCGCGAACGGCTCGGTGTACCGGGCGATCCGCAAGGGGCCGGCATCGACCGGATCGAAACCCACGTCGCGGATTAGTTCAGCCGCCACAGCTTTGGCGCTATCGTCATCGCCACAGTAAACCAAACTCGGTCGGCTGGCCTTACGTTTGGCTGCGAAGACGCCAAACAGCACTTCGCTCGGCACCGTGCCGAAGGCGGAGACGACCCGAGCCTTTGAAGCCTTCTTTGCCAGCGCCTCCGCGCCCGACGAGGTGTGGGCGATGACGAGGCCGGTGTCGTCCGCATTCATCGGGAGCGTGCAGGTGACGATGACCTTGCCCGACACGTCGCCTGCCTGCTTCAACACGTCGTCGACGCGGGACCAGTGCACCGCAAGCAATACTGCGTCCGCTGCCTGCGCGGCCTCTCGCGGTGTGCCCGCCCGCGCCTTCCCTTTAGCATCTCGCGCGAGCTTCTCTAGCTTCTGCTCGCTGCGGGCGTAGCTGAACACGACTTCATGTCCGGCGCGCGCAAAGATCGTCCCGAGCTTGCCGCCCATCAGTCCTGAACCCAGGATGCCGACTCGCATTTCAGAGACCCGTCCGTTTCTCCAGCGCTTCGGGGTAGCGCGCGCCCTGGATTGTGATCTGCGAGGCGGCGGTTTCGATTTCGCGGAGTTCATCGGGCGTCAGCCGGATGGCCGCGGCGCCGATGTTCTCGTCCAGGCGCGCCAGTTTGGTGGTGCCCGGAATGGGGACCATCCACGGCTCCTGGGCGAGGAGCCACGCGAGCGCGATTTGCGCCGGTGTCGCCCGCTTCTTTTCCGCAATCCTCCGCAGGACATCCACGATGGCCTGATTCGCTTTGCGAGCCTCAGGCGTGAAGCGCGGCACGATGTTCCGGAAGTCGGAGCTCACAAACGTCGTCTTCTCGTCAATCGTGCCCGTCAGGAAGCCCTTGCCGAGGGGACTGAATGGCACGAATCCAATGCCGAGCTGCTCGAGGGTTGGCAGCAGCTCTTCTTCAGGGCGCCGCCACCACAGTGAATACTCACTCTGCACGGCCGTGACCGGTTGGACGGCGTGGGCGCGGCGGATCGTGCGCACGCCGGCTTCAGACATACCGAAGTGCTTCACCTTGCCTTGCGCAATCAATTCCTTGACCGCGCCCGCCACGTCCTCGATCGGGACGTTCGGGTCGACCCGATGCTGGTAATAGAGATCCACGACGTCTGTCTTGAGACGCTTCAGCGAACCCTCGACGCTCTGTTTGATGCGCTCGGGGCGGCTGTCCTGCACCTGCTGTCCGGTCTCGATCTTGATGCCGAACTTGGTGGCGATCACCACCTGCCGGCGCACTGGCGCCAGCGCCTCGCCGACGAGTTCCTCGTTGGTGTACGGACCGTAGATCTCCGCCGTATCGAAGAATGTGATGCCGCGTTCCACAGCCGCACGGATGAGCGAGATCATCGCCTGTTTGTCCGGAGGGAGACCGTAACTCTGGCTCATTCCCATGCAGCCGAGGCCCAGCGCCGAGACTTCCAGGTTGCTCCGTCCGAGTTTGCGTTGCTGCATTGTTCCTCCTGAGGTCTACTTCGCGTGCGAGACTCACGCCACCTTGATCACCACCTTGCCGGTCGCCCGGCCAGACTCGGAATAGGCGAGTGCATCACGCACGTTCACTAGCGGAAACGTTTTGTCGACCAGGGGTTTGATGGCGCCGCTTTCAACCAGCTGCGTGATTTCTCTCAGCTGTTCCCCGTCGGCACGCACGAAAAGGTACTCGAAGCGGGCATGATGGCGCCGCGCTGCGGCCGTCGCCTTTCGGGACATCACGCTGATCGCGATAACAAGGATCGGGTTGAGTCCCCAGCTCCGCGCAAACGTTGCTGACGGTGTGCTGCCGATGGTCACCACCACGCCGCCAGGTTTCACGCACTGGAAACACCGCACCAGCGTGTCACCACCCGCGCTGTCCAACACCACGTCGCAATCTTTGGCCGCGTCTTCAAAACGCGCGCTCCGATAATCGATGGCGACGTCCGCGCCCAGGCGTTTCACCAGCTCGATGTTGCGTTGCCCAACCGTAGTGAAAACACTTGCGCCCAAATGACGGGCCAACTGGATCGCCACACTTCCGACGCCGCCGCTGCCCGCATGAATCAACACCCGTTGGTGGGCGGCCAGCTTTCCAGTCTCCACTAGGGCCTGCCACGCCGTCAGCGCGACCAACGGCAGTGAGGCGGCTTCTTCAAACGTCACGTTGGTGGGTTTGAAGGCAGCGGCGCCTTCGCGGACCACGGCGAATTCCGCAAACGTTCCAATGCGGTCCTTGTCCAGACGCGCGTAGATCGCATCGCCCTTCTTGAAGCGCGTCACCTGTGCGCCCACGTCCGCAACCACGCCCGAGAGGTCATTGCCCAGCACCAGTGGGAACCGGTATTTCAGCAGCACCTTCAACTGTCCCGCGCGCGTCTTGACATCCACCGGATTCACACTGGCGGCCTTGACTTGAACCAACAGATCCATGGGGCCCATCACGGGGACGGCAATGTCCGCCACTTTCACCACGTCATTGCTCCCGTAACGGTCGATAAGTGCGGCCTTCATGGAGACTCGTAGCGGGTAAAATCGAGAAGGGTTATTGAATATAGCGGGCGCTCATCGAGACCCTGCGTCTGTAGGAGGCCCTGTGGGGAACAAGGGGATGCTCGAGGCCATCGGCAACACACCGTTGGTCCAGCTCCGGACCATCGTCCCGGACGGCGCCGCGGACGTGCTCGTCAAGCTCGAATACTACAACCCGACCGGATCGTACAAGGACCGCATGGCGCTGTCGATGATCGAGCGGGCCGAGCAGCGCGGCACGCTCAAGCCGGGAATGACGGTGGTGGAGTATACCGGCGGCAGCACCGGCATTTCGCTGGCGTTCGTCTGCGCGGTGAAGGGCTATCGCTGTCGCATCGTGACCAACGACGCGGTGGCGCTCGAGAAGCGGCGCAGCATGGAGATCTTCGGGGCCGAGCTCGAGGTGTTGAAGAGCACGGGCGGGAAGCTGACGGCGGATCTGGTGCCTCGGATGATGGAGCGGGCGCGGGAGATCGCGTCCGAAGGGCCGAGCTACGCGACCGACCAGATGCGCAACCCGGACATGGTGGCGGGCTACGAATCGCTGGGCGAGGAGCTGCTCGAGCAGATAGACCGGCCTATCCATACCTTCTGCGCCGCGGTCGGCACTTCGGGGATGCTGATGGGGACGGCGCGGGTGTTGCTGCGAAGGGACCCCAGGCCGCGGATCGTCGCGTTCGAGCCTGCGACCTCGTCGGTGCTGACCGGTGGCAAGCCGGGCACGCACGGCGTTGAGGGCGTGGCGCCCGGGTTCGTGCCGCCGCAATTGGACCGCGCCCTGGTGAGCGAGGCACGCGGGGTCAGCGAGACCTCAGGGCGGCGGATGGCGTGGGAGCTCGCTCGGCGCGAAGGCATCTTCGCGGGCACGAGCACCGGACTCAACGTGGCTGGGGCGCTGCAGATCGCCAGAGAGATCGGCTCAGCGCATACGGTGGTGACGGTGGCCGTGGACAGCGGGTTCAAGTACCTGGCGGGGGATTTGTACGCCGTGACGCCCTAGCGGGGCAGCGTTATCATCGTATCCACGGCAGCTACGGCATCTGCAATTTCACGGGAGGACACGTGCACAAGTCATGGCTGGTCTCCATCAACGCCCTGTGCGCCTCGCTCGTCTGGGCGCAGTCCCCTGCCCCACAAAACAAGCCGTCAGTCCATTGGGAGGAGTTGACGGCGGCCGACTTCAAGGAGGGCATCGCTCGTGCGCAGGGCACCTGTCTGCTCCCATTCGGCATCCTGGAGAAGCACGGAGCGCATCTGCCGTTAGGCAACGACCTGTTGAACGTGCGTTACGCGGCGCTCAATGCCGCCCAGCAGGAATACGCCATCGTCTTCCCCGAGTACTACTTCGGGCAAATCTTCGAAGCGAAACATCAGCCCGGCACCGTGGCCTACAGTCGGGGACTGGAGCTGCAGTTGCTGCAGGAGACGACCGACGAGATGGCCCGCAATGGCTGCAAGAAGATCATCATCGTGAACGGTCACGGCGGCAACAACAGCCTGCTGCCCTACTTCGCGCAGTCGCAGCTCGAGACGCCGCACGATTACGTGGTGTACGCGCTGGGCATCATGCGCGGTGGGCCGGGCGAGCCGAAGCACAAGTCGGACCCGTCAACCGACATGCATGCCGGCGAAAGCGAAACCTCCATGAGCATGATCGCCCGGCCGGACCTGGTGCACCTGGACCGCGCGCTGCAGGAATCGGGCGCCGATCAGGCGCGCTTGAAGGCGCTGCCGGAAGGCCTGTACACGGGGATCTGGTGGTACGCGCGCTTCCCCAATCACTACGCGGGCGAAGGCGCCGCGGCAACGCGCGAGCTGGGCGAGTTCGAGGCCAAGACGTGGATCAACGGGATTGTGCAGGCGATCCGCGCCGTGAAAGCGGACCAGGAGAGCCTGCGGTTGCAAAACGAGTTCTACGAGCGGAGCAAGGATCCGTTGAAGACGCCACAATAGGAGGCCCGATGGTAGACAGACGGTCTTTCCTTGTCATGGCTGGCGGCGCCGCTGCCAGCCTCGCCCTCGGTGCGCGAGCCCCTGCAAGACTCGATCGCATCGGCGTGCAGGCCTTCTCGCTGCCGAAGCTGCTCGAGCATGACGTCGATGGCGCGCTCGCGATGCTTTCGGGACTCCGCTATCAGGAGCTCGAGCTGTTCGGTCCGTTTCCGTTCAGCGTTCAGGCCGTTCAGGATCAATGGAAGTCCATGGCCACGACGCTCGGCTTCTCGGGCAGCGGGTACTTCGGTCTCACCGCCGCGCAGTTCCGGGCCCGCCTCGACGCGCATCGGCTGACGTCGCCATCGACGCACATCGACCTCGACACGCTGCGCGACCGGACCGATCAGGTGGGCGAAGCCGCTCATACGCTCGGGCATCAGTACGTCGGTCTCGCTCTGATCCCGGAAGAGCGTCGCAAGACGCTCGACGACTACCGCAAGATGGCCGACGAGCTCAATGCGATCGGGACGCGCGCCAAGGGGCTCGGCTTCAAAGTCCTCTATCACAATCACGGTTACGGCTTCTCGCCGCTGGAAGGGCAGATCCCGACACGCGTGCTGTTCGATCGCCTGGACCCGACCGTCGTGGCGCTCGAGATGGACACGTTCTGGACGGTGGCGGGCGGCGCGAATCCTGTTGAGCTGCTCGACGCCTACCCGAAGCACTACCGGCTGATGCACGTGAAGGACATGTCGCGGCAGGTGCGGTTCGAGCACGGCGGCACGATGCAGGACTTCATCGCCCTCATGCCCGCAATCACACCTGATGGTACCGGGGTGCTCGATCTCCCGCGCATTCTTGGCCATGCCAAGAAGAACGGGGTCGAGCATTTCTACGTGGAGCAGGATCTCGCTGCCGATCCGCCAGCGCAGCTCGGCAGGAGCATCCGTAACCTCAAGGCGATGAATCTCGTGGTCTAGCGCTCTTACGCCCCAGCCGGTGTAGGCCGGAGGCCTCCCCCGTTCACGGGCCGAAGAGCAGGCGGTCGATCCTGCGACTGACGTCGCGCAGGTACGCCGCGTCGCCCTGCTCCAGCTCGGCGATGGCGCTGCCGCTAAAGCCCGCGTCCGCGAAGGCCTGCCGGACGGCGGGCCAGTCCACGTCGCCGTCGCCCAGGTTCACCCAGGCGTAGCCGTCCTCTTTGCGCTTGAAATCCTTGAGGTGGACCTTGACGATGCGTTTGCCCAGCGTGCGAATCCAATCCTGGGGATACCCGTACAGCACGACATTCCCGACATCAAACCAGGCTTGTACCCAGGGGCTGTGCAACTCGTCGATGTATTGGACCATCTCGAGCGGGCTGAGCAGGAATTTGTTCCAGACCTCTTCGATGGCGATCACGACCCTGAGCTCCTCCGCCAGCGGCAGCAGTTTGCGGATCTGCGCCTGCGAGCGCGTCCAGGCATCGTGATAGGAGGTTTGCGCATTCACAACGGCAGGGACGAGAAGCACGGCATCGGCGCCCCAGAGCTGGGCGTTACGAAGCGATGTGCGCATGCCGCTGAGGCTCTTCTCGATCACCGTGGGATCGCTGGAGGAGAGCGGATACTTCCAATGATCCACGTTCATGACGGAATCAATGCGCATGTTCGCCGCGTCGGCCGCCTGTTTCATGGCATGGGCTTTGCGCTCGTCGGGCTCCGTCAGCGCTTGCACGACTTGAAAGCCGGCATCGCGGGCCAATGTGAAGCGATCGGCATAACTCAGGTTCGCGGGCACCATGTCGAACACCAGCCCCTTTTTGATCGCGGGCTGCGCCGGCGGACGCCATCTCGCAAGCGGGCCGGCGGCGAAGCCTGAAGCGCCCGCCGCCAAGGAGGCCTTCACAAAGTCACGACGCGTTGTGCCCATACCAATACCTCAGCGCAGCCTGTCGAGATTGAGTCGTGCGTCCCAGACTTCCCCCGACTTCAGGAGCTCGTCCCAGGTCACCTCGCGCCCCGTATACGCTGCGGTGCGGGCCATCATGCAGGAGAGCGCGGACTCGGCGCCTTTGTCGGCCTGGTTGTGAAAATTGCCGCTGGTAATGCTCTCGAGGAACGCCTTTTTCTTTTCGGGGTCGGCCGATTCCAGATTCGACGTGAAGTTGCCCGTCACAGAGAACGCCCCCGGCTGACCCTGCGGCTGCGGCGAGAGGGGCGCCTGCCACGGCTCATCCCCCCAGATGCCGAGCGGACCGGTGTACGGCGAGAGCGCCGTGCCTTTGGTGCCGAAGAATCGCTCGCTCACGTCCCACCAGCCTTTGGCGAACTGCGTGGAGCTGAATGTGACGTCCACGTTGCCGGGATAGCGGAACAGGACGTGGTAATTGCCATAGCAATCGCCGTCATCGGCGGGGCGGCCTTGGCGTCCTCCCGTGGCGGTGGCTTTCACCGGATGCGCCTTGAGGACCCAATTGCAGATGTCGATCACATGAATATTCTGCTCCACGATGACGTCACCGGACAGCACGCGGTCGCGCACCCAATTCCGGAGCCGCCGCTCGGCGGCCGAGGCGTCGGGCCAGGCGGGACGATCGATGTAACCGGTCAGATAGTAGGCTTCACCACAGATGATGTCGCCCAGCGCGCCTTCGTGGATGCGGCGCACGAGCTCGACAAAGGGAGGGCAGTCCCGGATCTGGAATCCCACGTCCAGACTCAGCTTGCCCTGGGCGCGCTTCCCGATGTCGATGACGCGTTTCGCGCCGGGGACATCCACGGCGACGGGCTTCTCCAGGTATACGTGCTTGCCCGCGGCAACAGCGGTTTCCAGGTGCTGTGGGTGGAAGTAGGGAGGCGTCGCGATGACAATCGCGTCCACCTCCTTCGAGGCGGCGATTTGCTCGTACGCGCGCGGGCCGACAAAGAGCTGCCTCGCGTCCAGCGCCGCGTATCCTTTCGCCTGCTGAATCTGATCGAAGTGTGCGTGTGCGGCGTCGAGCTGGTCCTGAAACACGTCGGCCAACGCGACGACACGAGCGCCGCCGGTGTCCACCAGATTGGACGCGTCTTCCGTGCCGCGCCCACCACAGCCGAGCAGGCCGACGCGGACGGCGGAATTCGCGTTCGTCCCCCGCACCAGTGCGGGCTTGACCCACATTGCCGCGGCGGCGGCAGCCGTAACACCCACGAACGTGCGCCGGTCGAGTGTGTCAGCATCGCGTGACATACGCCCTCCGAATTATCCGATGAGTCCTTCCAGGTATGCCTTCGCGGCTCGCACGTCCTCGATCTGTCGAGGACCGGAAATCTCGCGCTCAATGGTGACCGCCCCCTGGTAGTTCAGCTGCTTCAAGCGGGCGATGATCCGGGGAAAATCCACCTTGCCCTGGCCGATGGGGACTTCTTTGCCCAACTCTCTCGGATTCGTCGGCCAGAGCCCGTCTTTGGCATGGATGCCCTGGACATAGGGCGCGAGGATCTCGATGGCGTCCACCGGGTTGGCTTTGCCGTAGAGGATGAGGTTGGCGAGATCGAAGTTGACGCCCTGATTGTCGAGACCGACGTCCTCGAGCGCGCGCACCAGCGTAACGGGTGTTTCCTGCCCGGTTTCGTAGCGGAATTGTTGACCGTTGCGCCGGCAGTACTCCACCACCTCGCGCATGGCCGCGACCGTCTCTTTGTAGACCGAGTCGTTGGGATTTTCCGGAATGAACCCGGCGTGACTTTGCACAGCGGGAATACCGCAAGCTTTGGCAAAATCCGAGCCCTGCTTCATCCGCGCGATCCGCGTGGCGCGCGTCTCTCGCGGAACCACGCCGATCGTGAGCGGCCCTTCGTAAAAGTCCCACACCTCGCGACCTGGTCCGCCTACCACCACGGAGGTCGCCTCGATGTGGTGCTTGGCCAGCGCCTGCAGCAGTCGCGTGCTCGCTCCCGGCGCGAAGTCCTCAACGTACACCTGGCACGTGGGCAGGCCGAGATCATGCACCGTGGCAATGGCCGGCTCGGGGTCTTTTCCAATTCCGATGATCAACCCAAGACGCAGCGGCTGCGGCGGCGGCGTGAACAACGGCGGACTGAGGCGGGCCGCTAGGACTCCCGCAGAAGCCTGAAGGAATTCGCGGCGATTGAAGCTCGTCGTCATGGCTGTTTCCTCGGTCGCAGCGAGGCCTAAAATAACACGCCGACCGAGCCCCCGCCGGAGAGCGCGACCTCGCTTGCTTGCCGTGCCCGCCTAGCGCGTTACGTTCCCGCCATGTCCAAGCAGCGCGAGCCGGTGCGTTTTCTGGTGTTCTCTGCGTCGCTCCGGGGTGGCTCCCTCAATACAACGCTCGCCAAGCTGGCCGCCAGCGTGATCGAGCAGCATGGCGGGTCGGTGGATCTTACCGGGATGAGCGCGTTGGACGGCCCCTCGTACAGTCAGGATGCGCAAACGCGGGGCGGCTTTCCACCCGGCGCCGCAGAGCTGCGTCGCCGGCTCGACGCGAACGACGGGTTCGTCATCGCCTCCCCGGAGTACAACGGGTCGATGCCCGGACTGCTGAAAAACCTGATCGATTGGGTGTCGCGGTTCCGGCCGCAGCCGTTTAACGGCAAGCACGCGCTCTTGCTGTCCGCTTCGCCGTCCATGGCCGGCGGCAATCGCGGCCTGTGGGCGCTGCGCGTACCCCTCGAGCATCTGGGCTCGCGCGTCTACCCCGACATGTTTTCGCTCGCGCAGGCGCATCAGGCATTCGACCCGCAAGGCAAGATCGCGAATCCGCAGCTTGCCGACCGCCTCGACCAAACGATCGCCGGTTTCATGGATCTCGCCGAGGCCGCAAAGCACTACCCCTGCGCCAAGGCGGCCTGGTTCGAGTTCCTCGGCGAGCGTCCCGACTCCCCGATCGACCGGGTCGACAAGCCTGCGCAATCGTAATGCAAGACGGCGGGTGGGTCCCGAGGGACCGCACCCGCCGTCGCTGTCGCCGACCGCAACCTTAGTGGGTGCTGTCGGGCTTGGTCTGCGCCTTCGTCTCCTGCTGCTTCGCCTTGGCAGCCTGGTCGGCGGCCTTGTCGGCGTCCCGCACGTCCTGATCGGCCGCCTTCTCGGCTGCCTTCGCTTCCTGGTCGCTCAGCCCCAGGCTGTGCAGCGTCTGCCCGATGCTCTTCCCGCTCGCGAGCCCCGCGAGGATCTTGTCGGTCGTGATCCCTTTAGCGCTCAGGTTCTGCCCGAGCACGTTGGCGGCGATGAACTGACCCCGCGTCAGCTTCGGGTTCGCCGCTTGCGCCTGCTCATAGGCCGTTTGCAACGCCTCGGGCGTTGTGCTGAGCTTTGCCGCGATGCCGCGGAAGCTCTTCAGATGCTCCGCCGACTCGGCACCGCGGGTCTCCGCTGTTGGCGTGTTGGCCGGGGCGCTCTTCACGTGCGGCGCGCGCGTCGGCAGTTGCGCCCGATGCTGCGCCGCAGCACTCACCGTGGTGGTGAGCGCGAGCAGCGCCGCGAGTTGAAATGCCTTCGTCATTGTGTCCTCCTGTAACGTGCGGCGAAGGTGGTCGCCGCTCCCGAACTAAGACTGCGCGGAGCGGGACGAGGTCACGCGTCTTAGTGTGTTCTTAATGTGACCCGAGTCACAGAGGAGGAGTGTTAGTGTAGGAGTCGACCGATGCGTGTCCTTGTCCGATGTGTCGCGTTGCTCGTCGCCGTCGCGTCGTCCGTGGCGGCGCAGTCCCGGATCGACGCCGGCGTCAGCGCCGGTGTGGTGCAGCTCACCGGCCAGCGCTCGGAGCAGGTGGTGAGCGGCGTCCTCGAGTACGAGCCCAGCTCCTGGCTAACCCTGTACGCCATTCCCGCGATTCTGCACGTGTCCGACAGCACGAGCAGGGGCACGGTCTCGAGCAGCGGGCTCGGGGACCTCCCGGTCGTCGCCGCCCTATCCCGTACGTTCGCGACGCCGGGGTCGCCGACCCTCGGCGCCGCGCTCGTGGCGGTGCTACCGACGGGCAATGCGTCCTGCGGGCTCGGGAATGGCCAAACGGCGGCTGGGATCGACCTGGGCGTCGGGGTGTCACCGGGGCGCGCGCATCTCTCGGCCGACGCGAGCCGCAGCGTGTCGGGTGTCTCGGCTCAATCCTCCCTCGACGCCCCCAAGGCCACCACGCTGCGCGTCGAGGCGGGCTATGACGTCTCCCCGCGTTGGACGTGGGCAGCTTCCGTCGGCGTGGACGTGGGCACCGCGGACTCGACCCAGGCGCTCAGTCGCGTCATCGGGCTCGGGGTGCGCCATACGCTCGCGGGGCCGCTCATGGTGACGGTCGACGGGAGCCACGGCCTCACCGCCGCGTCGCCCCAGTGGGTGCTCTCCGTGGGCTTCGGCACGGCATTCGCCGGCACCTCACCGGTGGCGCCGACGACTCCCCTACGGCGCATCAAGACCACGTTCTCCACCGGCACCACGGGCAAGATCGGTTGCCGCTAGGCCTACGCCTCGATCTTCGAGAAGCGCCACGCGCCGGCGGCCACGAACAAGACCCCGACCCCCAGCAGCACGGCGATGTCCAACGCGACGCCGAAATGCGTCCTCCCGGTCAGCAGGCCGCGCACGCCGTCGACTCCATACGTCAGTGGATCGATTCGCGTGAGCGCCGTGAGGACCCGCGGGAGTCCCTCGAGCGGATAGATCGCCCCTGAGAGAAAGAAGGTCGGCATCACGAGGAAGTTCATCACCATCTGAAAGCCCTGCATCTCCTTGAGGCCCGACCCGATCGCGGTCGCCAGCGCCGAGAAGATCACGGCGATCAGCGCGATGACGAGAAACGCGAGCGGCACGGCGAGCAAGCTCACGGGACGGAAGCCCGCGATGAGGGTCACGACGAAAATCAGCGTGCCCTGCAGCACCGCGACCGTCGCGCCGCCGAGCGTCCGCCCGATCATGATGGCCAGGCGCGGCACCGGCGCGACCAGGGTCTC
>Ga0070698_100001571_pt1 | contig 25365 bp, 22 predicted proteins | sample KBSK1502metaG_FD_65477 | JGI IMG/M metagenome (GOLD analysis project Ga0070698, IMG submission 65477) | Corn, switchgrass and miscanthus rhizosphere microbial communities from Kellogg Biological Station, Michigan, USA - KBS K1-50-2 metaG | ecosystem: Host-associated > Plants > Roots >... | reverse complement strand
GATTCGGACGGCCAGGCGGTGGCGCCCAGGAACGGGATCTCGGTGCGCAGCAGGCCGACGCCCGAGGCTCCTGCGGCGAGGCCCATCCGGGTCTCCACGGCCGACGCCGCGTTGCACAGCAGCGTGATCTCCTGGCCGTCCGCGGTGTGGTGCGCGGTAGCGCCGCCGGGGGCCCGCCCGGCGCTGCGGGGGGTCGGCGTGGCGCTGCCGTGGCCGGGCTTCGCGCTGCCGTGGCCGGGCTTCGCGCTACCGGAGGCGGCGGTGGCGCCGCCGGGGGCCGGGGTGGCGCCCGGGTCGTGGCCGCGCACGCCGTTGCCCGGCCGCCCCCACCCCGCCGCGCCCGCCCTGGCGACGCCGGCGAGTTCGCGGGGCGAGGGGTCGAGGACCAGGTGCCCGGCCGCGGTGTCCAGCAGCGCGGGGCGCCCGGCCGGGATCTCGAGCACCGCAGGATCGGCGCCCGCCAGCATCGGCACGCCCAGCCCGCGCGCGATGATCGCCGCGTGCGAGTTGGCGCCGCCGGCCACCGCGACTGCGCCCACCAGCCCGGACTCGGCCAGCCGGATCAGGTCCGCCGGATCCACCTCGCGCTGGATGAGGATGAAGTCTCCCGCCGGGGGCGGTGCTGCGCCGCCCCCCGCCAGCCGGGTCAGCACCGCGGTGGCGACCTGGCGGACGTCGTCCGCGCGCGCGGCCAGGTCCGGATTGGCCAGCGCGGCGAGGGCAGCGGCCTGGGTGGCGGCCGAGCGCTCCACCGCCGCGGCGGCGTCGGCGCCGTCACGAACCGCCGCCACCGCCGGATCCACCAGCGCGGGGTCGGCCGCGATCAGCCCGCCGACCGCCACGATGTCCGCCTGCTCGCCGCGCCCCTCCTCGCGCAGCCGCCGGGCGAGCGCGGACCGCTCGGCCGCGACCGCGGCGAAGGCCCCGGCGACCTCTTCGGGACTGGCCGGCCGGGTGCCGCGCGGGGCGCCGCCGGGATAGACCCGCCCGGTGGCCACGCCCTCGGACACCGCCAGGCCCGGGTAGACGGGGTCGGCGCTCACCGGCCCGCCAGGACCGAGTCGCGGAGCGCGCCGAGGATCAGCGCCGTCGACGCCGCTCCCGGGTCTTCGTGGCCGACGCTGCGCGGCCCCAGGTAGCTGGCCCGGCCCTTGAGCGCCTGCATCGAGATCGTGGCCGCCGCTCCCGCCCGGGCGGCCTCCGCGAGCGCCGAGAGGGCGTCGGCCTGTGACGCCCCCTCGGTGATCGCCTTGCTGAAGGCCGCGGTGGCCGGCGCCAGCGCGTCCACCATGGTCTTGTCGCCTTCCCTGGCCGCCCCCAGCTGCTGCACGCCCGCCAAGGCCGCCTCGAGCGCCTCGCCGAGCGCGGCCAGGTCCACCTCGGCGGCGTCGCCCAGCGACTTGCCCGCGCGGCGGAAGGCCACCCCGTACAGCGGACCCGAGGCCCCGCCGACCTTGGAGATCAGCGTCGAGCCGGTCAGCGTGAGAACGGCCCCCGGCGTCGCGGGCGGGTCCGTTTCGAGCGCGCTGACCACGGCGGTGAACCCGCGGGCGAGGTTGATGCCGTGATCGGCGTCACCTATCGCCGCGTCCAGCTGGGTCAGGTGGTCCCGCTGCTCGTCGATGACCCTGGCGACGGCGACGATCCAAGTGCGGAAGGCTTCAGCATCCATCGGTTACTCCTGCGCTGTGGGAACGACTACGGTTAGCGTCCCCAGCGCAGGGCGGGCGTGTCCACCGGCGCGTCCCACAGCCGGGTGAGCGTGTCCGTCAGCTGGCAGACCGTCACCGAGAAGCCCTGCATCTCCAGGCTGGTGATGTAGTTACCCACCAGGTTCCGGGCGATCCGCGCGCCCTTTCCCTCCAGGTACCGCCGCACCTCGTTGAAGACGACGTAGAGCTCCAGCAGCGGCGTGCCGCCCATGCCGTTGACCATGACCAGCAGGTCACCGGACAGCGGCAGGTCGGCGTGGATCGCGTCGAGCGCGGCGGCGGACAGCTCGCGGGCGGTGCTCATCGGGACGCGGAACCGGCCCGGCTCGCCGTGGATGCCGATGCCCATCTCGATCTCGGACTCGGTCAGCTCGAACGTCGGCTGGCCGGCCGCGGGGACCGCGCACGAGGTCAGCGCCACGCCGAGCGACCGGGACCGCTCGTTCACCTCGCGCGCCACGTCGGCGACCTTGTCCAGGCCGGCTCCCTGCTCGGCCAGCGCCCCGGCGATCTTCTCCACGAAGACGGTGCCGCCGACGCCCCGGCGGCCCGCGGTGTATAGCGAGTCCTGCACCGCCACGTCGTCGTTGGTCACGACCGAGACGACCTCGATGCCCTCGTCCCCCGCCAGCTCGGCGGCCATCTGGAAGTTGAGCACGTCGCCGGTGTAGTTCTTCACGATGTGCAGCACGCCCGCGCCGCCGTCGACCGCCCGGGTCGCGGCCAGCATCTGGTCCGGCACCGGCGAGGTGAAGACCTCCCCCGGGCAGGCGGCGTCGAGCATCCCGTAGCCCACGAACCCGCCGTGCAGCGGCTCGTGACCGGACCCGCCGCCGGACACGAGCGCGACCTTGCCCGCCTGCGGGCTGTCCGCCCTGGTGATGACCTTGGCTTCGACGTCGACGGCCAGCGACGGGTGCGCTGCGGCGACGCCTGCCAGCGCGTCGGTGACGACGCTGTCGGGGGAGTTGATGAGCTTCTTCATGACCTGCCCTCCGAGACTGCATGACCGTCCGGCGCGACCTCGGTGGCCACGGTGGCCGGCTCTGCCGGAGCGAGGCTGGTGAACGACGCGTCGGCGCGGGTCTTGCCGATCAGGGCCCAGGCGAGGCCGCCGAGCACCCCGCCGCCCAGCTCCCCGATGAGGTACGCGGGCAGCTGCGACCACAGCACCTTGCCGCCGAAGGCGTTCTGCATGAACACCGCGCCCAGGTAACGCGCGGGGTTGATCGCGGCTCCGGTCGCCGACCCCAGGATGATGATCACCGCGAAGACGATGGCGCCGATGGCCATCGGCGCCCAGCCTGGCACCGCCCGGTGGTCGATGACGCCGAAGATGACGAAGACGAGGATGAACGTGCCGATCCCCTCGATCAGCATCCCGCGGCCGAACCCCATCGTGGCCGGGTTGTAGGCGGTCACCCCGCCGCCGGCGGCGACCGTGGCCGCCCGGCCCAGGGTGAGGAAGATGGCGGCAGCGCCGGCCACCGCGCCGGCCACCTGGGCGGCCCAGTAGCCGGGCACCTCCCGCCAGGGGAACTTGCCGGACACGGCCAGCGACAGCGTGACCGCCGGGTTGATGTGGCCGCCGGAGATGTGCCCGATCGCGTACACCGCGCCGACGATCACGAGCATGAACGCGAACGAGATGATGCCGAGCTGGGCCATCGAGAAGGGGACCTTGGTGCCTGCCGCGATCACGCCGGTCGCGGCGGCCGAGCCCGCCCCGACGTAGACCAAGAAGGCGGTTCCGAGGAATTCGGCTGCGAGCTTCTGGGGGGTGCTGGGTGGTGCTGCCATACGGTTCGCCCCGGCACCCGCCCGCGAAGGCCGGCGCCGGAGCTCCTCACCTCCTCTGGGTGAGACGGAGCCGGGGCTGGTCAGATCTGAAACGTGTTCGACATTGCCGAACGTTGTTTCACGAAACATAAAGCCCGGCCTCGCGCCGCGTCAAGAGGCTGCGGGACCCCAGATCGGCGCGCGGCCGGCCGGTCAGCGGCGCTCCGGGCGTTCCGCTCTCGCACGAGATCGCTGCCGAGCGGCATCGATCATGGAAGATACAGGCGGCCGGGGCGGGGAGCTCCCGGCGGGCGCGGCTATGTTCGCGCCCGGGAGCATCGGCCGGCCAGGGTCAGTCCAGGGCCGGCGGAACGGGCCGTCCCGTGGGTCAGCACCAGGGCCGGACGGATCGGGCCGTCCCGTGGGTCAGCGCGAGGGGCGCGCGGAAGGGCCGTCCCGTGGGTCAGCGGGTCAGGCCCAGGGGCGGCGAGACGGGCCATCCGGCGGGTCAGGCCCAGGGGCGGGCGGACCGGGCGGTCCAGTAGGCGCCGGGCGGTTCGGCGAGATCCAGGCCGGGCAGCCGGCCGACCGTCAGCGCCGCGAGGTTGGCCATGAGCTGCGGCTCGGTGACCGCGCCGGACAGCACGACCGACGCCCACGGGTTGGCGAGGGCGGCGGCCAGGGCGATCGCGTCCTCGGTGACCCCGCGCGCCGCGGCCAGCGCGGTCAGCGGCGGCGGCGGTCCGCCGCCCGGCGCCAGCCGCCCGTTGGCGACGGCCTCCTTGACCAGCACCGCCCACCCGGCCGCGGCGGCCTCCGCGGCGGCGGGGCCGGCCGACGGCTCGAGCAGGTTCCAGGTCAGCTGCACCTCGGCGAACAACTGCCGCCCGTCGACGGTGAGCTCCAGCGCCCGGCGGATCGTGTCCGCCTGGCCCGGCCCGCTCGTGCTCAGCCCGATGATCACGTCCTCGGCGCGCAGCCGGGCGAGCGCGGCCAGCAGCCCGTGGTCGCCCCACAGCGGGGAATCCAGGGTGAGCGAGTGCACCTGGTACAGCGCCAGCCGTCCGTCGAGCAGGGACCGGGTCTCGGCGAGCTGGGCGGTGAACATCGCGAGCGAGTGTTCCTTGACCTCGTTCTGCGCGGCGTCCAGCCGCCAGCCGCCGGTGTAGCGGTACCCCCACTTCGACCCCGCGACCGCGTCGCGATGACCGCGCTCGGCCAGCCAGCCGCCCAGGAACTCCTCGGCCCGGCCGTACGAGCGGGCCGCGTCGAAGTAGCGGACCCCGGCGGCGTAGGCGGCGTCCATCATCGCGAACGAGCGTGCCCGTAGCCCGGCCACGCTGCGATCGGGCAGGTCAGCGGCTCGGCCGGTGGTGATGTACGCAGGCCGGCCCAGCGCCGCGAGGCCGAGCCCGAGCCGCGAGACGGCCGGCCCGCCCCGCCCGAGAGTCGCGGCCGGCACGGTGATTCCGCCCCGCTGCTCGCCCCCCATGGCTGGTACCGTACCTGCCCCGGTGCCCGGATTGCCGGGCTTCAGGGGCGCTTCGCCGCGCGGGTGCCGGGGTGGCGGCGAGACTGGTCAGTCGCAGACGTTCGGGAAATCCTGGACGGTCCGCACCGGCGGCGGGGCGGCCGGGCGGCGGCCTGTGCCCGGCTCAGAAGAAGTGGGTGCGCGGCCGCTCGAGCAGCTGGCCGTCGACGAACGTGTCCACCTTCTCGTTGTAGAACGCGATCAGCCCGGCGATGGGCAGCAGCTGCCGGGAGGGGAAGTCGTAGCTCCACGCGAGGTCGGGGTGGACGGTCCCGCCGGCGCGGACCGACCAGTAGCCGCTGGTCACGCCCTTGTACGGGCACGCGGTGACGGTGTCGGTGGGAACCAGCGTGGTGAAGTCCACCGCGGTTCGGTCCAGGTAGTAGCGGGTGGGCAGCCCCGTCTCGAAGACCATGACCGGCGACGGCGACTCGGCGAGCACGGTCCCGTCGAGCTCGATCCGCACGGTGCGGGTGGAGCGCAGCGCGTCCACCCGGACGTACGGGCTGCGCGGGTGGACGAACACCCGCTCGTCCTCCTCGTACCAGGCGTCCAGCGCTTCCCACTCGAACCGCACGGTGCCGGCCAGCCCCTCGACCGGTGACCCGCCGAGCACGCGCGCGGCGTGCGGCCGGTGCGCGTCGCCGACCTTGAGCGCGTACAGGTCCTCCGTGCCCCGGCGGCTCCGCCGGGTCTGCCCCTCGGGGACCAGCAGGTCCCGCCGGACGTCGGCGAGCGGGATGTAGAACTGCGGGTAGAACGGCCACTCCCACACGTACAGCGCCCGCGTCGTGTCGAGCACGGTCTCGGCCGCCAGCACGGCGCGGATGCGCCGCGGGACCGGCTCCACGTGGTTGGCCGTCGTCAGCATCCCTGGAAAGTCGTTCACGGGTCAGCTCCGGTAGCGTCGCGGCAGGGTCCTGCGGCCGAGGCTACCCGCACCGCTGCCCGGGGGCGGCCGGCCGGGCGGCGCGGTCAGCCCAGCATGAGCACCGCGTACGCGGGCAGCCAGTCCGCGGCACCTGCGGCGACGACGTGGGGGAGGACGGCCCCCGCGTGCGCCCGCGCTGCCGCCGCGGCGGCGGCGATCCGGCGGTCCCCGTCGGGCAGCGTCTCCGCGAGCCGCCGCCAGCACCAGGCCCGGCTCGCGTTGAGCGCGTGCCGGCCCGCGGCATCGCTGTCGGCGGCGACGGGGCCGCCGGCAGCGACGGGGCCGTCGGCGGCGCCAGGCCCGTCGGCGGGGCCGGGCCCGGCTGGGGCCGGGACGGGGGCGGACAGCGAGGCAGGCTGGCCGTGCTCGATGCCGGGCAGGAACACGCCGAGCCACTCGGCGAAGTCGTCCGGCGGCAGGACCCGGGCCATCAGCCCGGCCTCGGCCAGCGCGGGGGACAGGACGTCGCCTCCCGACGGCTCCAGGCTCGCCGGGTACAGGATGTCGCTGCCGAACCACGCGTACGCCCGGCCGGTGATCGCCTCCAGCAGCGCCGGGTCGCCCGCGCCGGCCCGGGCCGTGGCGTACGGCAGCGCCAGGGACAGCCCGAACGCGCTGTTCGCCCGCGTCCCGTGCCGGACCGGGTGGGCCGCGCCGGACAGCCACGACAGGAACAGGGCGCCCACCGCCGCGGCCAGCGGCGCCAGGGCGGCTGCCCACTTGCCGCCGTCCGGATCGTCCCAGCCCGACGTCTCCCTCGCCAGCGCGAGCACCCAGCCCCAGCCGAACGGGCGCTCCCCGACGCCGTCCGGGCCGCGGACGAACTCCTCCTCGACCGCCAGCGCCACCCGGTCCAGGCGGGCGCCCAGCAAGGTCCTGATCTCCCGGGCCGGCCCGGCGTCGGCCGCGACCCGCAGCAGCCGCACCAGCATCCAGTGCGCCTGCACGCTCGACGGCCAGTCCAGGCTGCCGTAGAACACCGGCGTGCGGGCCCGCGGCCGGTACGGGAAGTCACCCGGCGAGGTCATCGTGTGCCGCACGCTGGCGGGGAACTCGCGCCTGAGGCTGGCCATCGCCGCCCGCGCGTACGAGCCGGCCTCCTCCCGCAGCACCCGGGCGCACTCGTCGGCCAGCTCCACGACCCCTAGCCTGGCACGGTGCCGAATGCGCGCGCAGCCCTGGAACTGGCCTGGCGCCACCGCGCGCGCCTGCTGGGCGGCGTCAGAGGGAGCTGAGGGTCTCGGCGGCGAGGCAGGCGGTGGGGCAGGGCCAGCGCTCGTGGCAGCGGGCGCACACGCCGTGGTCGCTGAGGTGACGGTCGAGCTCGCGCTGGGCGATGGCGAGGAGCTGTACCAGCTCGGGCGTGACGTACTCGGTGGCTGTGGTCCGGACAGACGTTCCGCTCCGGCTCATCGACTCCTCCCCTCCGGGAGACCCTGCGCGCACCTTCTATAGTGCCAACGCTTGCTATGAATCAGAGCACCAAACCGCCGCGCAGATACAAAATGAATTTCTCGCTAGGCGCCCGGGCGGGCCGCCGGGGCAGGGTCCGCGACGGTCACCACGGAATACCGCAGCCGGGCGATCACCTGCTGGCCGGGAACCGGGGGATACGGGCGGGGATACACCCAGACCCGGAAACCGGCGGCTTCCTGCCGCGGCCCGCACAGGAACTCGGTGGTCACCGCGAACAGCAGCTGGTTCGACCCGGTCAGGCACGCCCGCACGCCCGTCCGCTCGGCTTGCACGAGCAGGCCGTGCGCGTCGTACAGCGCGCCGACGGTGCGCATGACGATCACCCGGCCGTGCGCGCGGGCGGCGAGGGCGGCCATCGCGGGGACCAGCGCGGGCTCGTTGTCGTGCGCGTCGGCCCGCAGCGCCGGCGACACCGCGCCGACGGCCAGCGCCGCCGCGGCCGCGCCGGCCACGACGAGCCCGGTGACGCGCCGGCCGCGCAGCGCCGCGGTCAGCCCGGTCGCTGTCACGAGGATCGTGAGCAGCGGCACCGACCAGTAGAAGAACCCGATGTACCTGTCGTTGAGCGTGTCGATCCCGCGCACGCCGTAGTACAGCATCCCGGCGGTGGTGACCGCGCAGAGCCACAGCGCGGCGAGCAGGAACCGGCGCAGCTCTGCGGCTGCGGGAGTGACCTTTTTAGCCGCCATAACGGCTGCCGCCACCGTGACGACCAGGACCAGAAGTCCCAGCCACCACGGCCCGGGGGACCAGTACCAGAGCAGGTATCGGGCCACCTGGCCAAGCGAGTTGTGCCCGACCTTGGCCGAGTGCGCGTAGTGCCAGTACTTGCCGAACTGTCCCGGCCAGTGCAGCAGCAGATCGGCGACGATCGGCAGCGCGAACAGCGCGCTGACGAGCAGCGCCGGCACGTAGTGCCGCCACCGGCGGCGGGCGAACCTGCGCACCGCGGCCCACGGCGCGTGCCGGGCCGGCCACAGCGCGGACACCGCGGCCGCGGCGACGATCAGCGGCACGAAGAACAGGAACTCGGCGTGCCCGTGGATCAGCATCCAGCCGGTGGCCGCCAGCAGCCACAGGTGCGCGGTCCGTCCCGCGGCGACCGACGCGGCGGCGACGATGAACCCAAGGAACACCGGCACGTACATGTCCGGCATCCAGTTCGCGGCCAGGACGTCGGTGTTGGCGGCGGGGGGCACCCCCACGTCGATGGCCGCGGCGAGCAGGATGATCAGCGCCGCCGCGGCGACCGCCGCCCACGGCGACCTGGCCCACCGGTACACGATCCACGCGACCGTGGCCAGCAGCGCGCTATTCAGCAGCAAGATCGCGATGAGCTGCCCGTTCCACGGCGTCGGCACCAGGTGCGTCGCGTCCTGGAACAGCCACTGCCCGGCCGCCATCACGTACATATACGCAGGCCCGGGATGAAAGAATCCCGTCCGCGAGTAATTCCCGTGCAAAAGCGTGAAATGCTGCGCCTGCGTCACGAGGATCGAGTTGGCCGCCTCGTCCGCCGTTTCGTGCAGCCGCGTGCTGAACAAGAACGCGCTGCGGGCGAGCATGAGACCCGCCACCGTGACGAACGTCCCCAGCCACACCCAGCGGCCGGCCGCCGGCACGCGGGATCGCTGCGCCGCGGGCGCCGTCCGGGCCGCGGTGTCGTCCTTGATGGCCAAGGGAGAATCTCTCGTCTGTGCGGTGCTGGGTCGCTGCGGCGCCCGTGGGCGTGGCTGCATATTACGTGGCCCGCCGCCGCAGAATGCGCCGCGCATTCCGCTTTTGCTGGCTATTTACTTTGCGTTTTGCGAAGTATTTACTTTGACGGTATGTGCGGCCCCCGGCGGCCGTAGCGTGGCGACGCGGCGCGGCGGAGGCGATTCTCCGTGCGAGCCCTATCCCGTAGAGTGATCAAGGCGGAGGCGAGACATGGGCACGGTGGATAGGCCGGCGGTCGCCGCGGGCCCGCCGGCCCCAGTCGTCCTGCGGTACGCGAGCGCGCAGGGCCGCTGGGTCCTGCTCGCGACCGTGCTCGGCTCGAGCATGGCCTCGATCGACGCGACGGTCGTCGGCATCGCGCTGCCGGCCATCGGGCACGACTTTCACGCCAGCCTGTCGACGCTGCAGTGGGTCGTCACCGCCTACACGCTCACCCTGGCCGGTCTGCTGCTGTTCGCGGGCGCGCTCGGCGACAAGTACGGCCGCAAGCGGTTCTTCGTCATCGGCGTGATCTGGTTCGCCGTGGCCTCGCTGCTGTGCGCCGTCGCCCCGGACGCGCCGTTCCTGATCGCGGCGCGGGCGGTGCAGGGGATCGGCGCGGCGCTGCTGACCCCGGGCAGCCTGGCGATCCTGGAGGCGTCGTTCCATCCCGACGACCGCGGCAAGGCGATCGGAGCCTGGTCCGGCTTCGCCGGCGTCGGCACGGCGGTCGGTCCGTTCCTCGGCGGGTGGCTGATCCAGGCGGTCTCCTGGCGGCTGATCTTCGTGATCAACCTGCCGATTGCGGCGCTCGTCGTGGCGGTCGCGCTGAGGCACGTCCCGGAGTCCCGCGACGCCGGCGCGACCGGCAAACTCGACGTGACCGGGGGAGCGCTAGTCACCGCGGGCCTGGTCGGGCTCACCTACGGGCTGATCGAGGGCCCGGTGAAGGGCTGGTCCAGCCCCGCGCCGCTGATCGCGCTGCTCGCCGGGGTCGCGCTGCTCGCCGCGTTCGTCGGCTGGGAGCGCCGCAGCCCCGCGCCGATGCTGCGGCTCGGCCTGTTCGCCTCGGCCCAGTTCAGCGCCGCCAACGTCGTGACGTTTATCGTGTACGGCGCGCTCGGCGGCGCGCTGTTCCTGCTGCCGATCGAGCTCATACAGGTGTCCCATTACACGCCCCTGCAGGCCGGCATCTCGCTGCTGCCGATCACCGTGATCATGCTGCTGTTGTCGGCCCGCTCGGGCGCGCTGGCCGCGCGCATCGGCCCGCGGCTGCAGATGAGCGTCGGGCCGGTCGTCATCGGGGTCGGTCTCGCGCTGTTCGTCCGGATCGGCTCGTCCGGCAACTACCTGGCCGAGGTGCTGCCCGCTCTCGTGGTCTTCGGCCTGGGGCTCGCCATCAACGTCGCCCCGCTCACCTCGACCGTGCTGGCCGCCGCCCCCGCCGAGGAGGCCGGGATGGCCTCGGCGGTGAACAACGACGTCGCGCGCGCCGCCGGGCTGATCGCGGTCGCCGTGCTCCCGGCCCTGGCCGGCCTCTCAGGCACCTCCTACCTGCACTCCGGGAAGTTCTCGGCGGGCTTCCACACCGCGTCGCTGATATCGGCCGGCCTATGCGTCGGGGCCGGAGCGCTGGCCTTCCTGACCATCCGCAACCCCCGGCCGGCCGCGCCCGAGGCCGCCGCGGCCGCCCGGCCGGAGGAACGGCCGTGCCTGCACTGCGGCCTGGACAGTCCGCCCCGCCGCGTCGCCCAGCGAGTCACCCGGCCCTGACGAGGTGCGGGGCCGCTGTCCCCGATCTGGTACCGGGCCTGATGGCCTGGCTGTGGCGCCGCAGGCCTTCTGGCTCAGATGCCGTACCGGTCCCGCCGCTCGATCAGGCGCCGGGCGTTGCGCAGGGCCAGCGCGATGACGGTCTCCATCGGGTTGATGCCGGCCGGGCCGGGGAAGAGGCTCGCGTCGCTCACGAACAGGCCCGGCACGCCGTGAAAGGCCCCGAAGCTGCCGGTGACGCCGCGGCGCGGGTCCTCGCTCATCCGCGCGGTGCCCATCAGGTGGATCGAGTACAGCTCCATCGACCGCCTGGGCACCGGCCGGGTGAGCAGGCGCCGCAGCCCGGCGGGGTCGCGCACGTCCGGGGCGCCGTCGAACGGCAGCAGGACGCGGCGCGCCCCGGCCGCGAACAGCGCCTCCGCGGTCAGTTGCACGCCGCGGACCACGCGCGCCGCGTCCCAGTCGCTGAGCTGGTAGAAGACCTGCACGCCGAGGCCGGGAACGGCGCGGACCCGCCCGGCGCCCGAGTCCTCGATCAAGGGCCCGGCCGTGACCACGCGGTTGTAGTCGGCCATCAGCTCGCCGAGCTCACGCCCGTGCGGCCGCACCGACGCGGCGAGCAGCGGCGGCGGCAGGTTCACCGCGGTGATCACGATGCCCTCGGCCATGAACTCGCGGACCTGGAACGCCTGGTGGACCCCGTGCCAGCCGGTGACGTCCTCGTCGAAGGACGCTGTCACCGTCGCGTTCGGGTGCAGGGCCAGGTTGCGGCCCAGCTGCCCGCTAGCCGATCTCAGCCCGGACCGGGCCAGCAGCGCCGGCGTCTGCACCGCGCCGCCGGCCACGATCACGACCCGGGCGCGCACAGTCAGCGCGGGGCCAGGCCGGCCGCCGGGCCGGAGGAAGCGGCCCGACACCCCGGTCACCGCGGTACCCGAGCGGGTGATCCGGTCCACCCGGCAGTCGGCGAACAGCCGCGCTCCCCGCGACAGCGCGCGTGGCACGCTGGTCACCAGCATCGACCGCTTCGCGCCGGTCGGGCAGCCGTTGTTGCAGTTGTTCGTGCCCGCGCAGTGCAGCTGGTTGCGCTGGTTCGCGACGACGGTCCAACCCATGGCGTCGGCTCCCGCCTTCAGCAGCCGCGAGTCGCGCCCGATCGTCTCCGGATCCTGGGGCGCCACCGAGAGCCGGGCCTCGGCCCTCGCGAAGTACGGCTCCAGCTCCTGCTCGCTGAGCCCGGTGACGCCGTCGGCGGCCCACCGGGCCAGCACGCGCGGCGGGGTGCGCCACGACATGCCGCCGTTGACGACCGTGGATCCGCCGACGCACCGGCCTTCGGCGAACAGCACCGATGGCCGGCCCAGCGCGATCCCGCCGCCGCCGTCCCGGTACAGGGTGCGCAGCGCCCGGCTGGCCTCGGCGGTGAACGACTCGGTCGGGTGGTAGCCGCCCTCCTCGATCATCACGACGTCGACACCCGCGTCGGCGAGCTCGGCCGCCATCGTCGCCCCGCCCGCGCCGGACCCGACGATCACCACGCCGCACTCGACCCGCAGACTCCCGGTAACGTCGTCCTGCGTGGTCAGCCCCGCCGGCCTGGCCGCGCGCCCGGCCGGCTGCGGCACGGACCCGGACCGCGTGGTGGTTCGCGCGGACGGCTTGGGCGCCGGCTCGGCTGGCCTGCTAGGACGCCCGGACGGCTGCGGCACGGACCCGGACAGCGTGGCGGCGCGCCCGGACGGCTCGGGTGCGAGCACGGCCGCCTCGCCCGCGCGGATCTCGGCGGCGTAGGACGCCAGGCGCCGTCGCGACACCGCGGCGATGTACGGGCCGGGCCGGTAGCCGACCTGCTCCTGCACGTCCGGCAGCGCGTAGTAGCACAGCGCGACGAGGCCGCGCAGCCGCCGGGCCGCCGCGGCCATCCCGCCGCGCCGCGCCAGCAGCGCCCGCAGGTACGCGTCGGCGCGCTGGTCATCCAGGCGGGCGAACCGCCGGCCGCGGGCCGGCGGGTACAGCCGCGCCCCGTTGTCGAGGGCGAGCAGCGCGGCCGACAGGGCCCCGCGGGCCGCGCGCGGCATCGCGGCGAGCATCAGCTCCAGCTCGGCGACGACCCGCTGCGTCCGCTGCTCCGCCCGGATGCCCGGCGGGCAGGCGACCTCGGCGAACCGGGCCGCGACCCGCCGGGCCGCCGCGCTCAGCGGCCCTCGCGCGGCGGGCGGCCGCTCCGGCACCTCGATCACCATCCTGCCCTGGGGTTCTCCCGGCCAAGCTACCGGTAACCGGCTATCCGGCGGTTAGGATCACAGCGTGATCACCGGCGTGCACGCGATCATGTTCTCCCCCGGGGCTGACCAGGTGCGCGCGTTCTTCCGGGACGTGCTGGGCCTGCCGTCGGCTGACGCCGGCGGAGGCTGGCTCATCTTCGCCCTGCCGCCCGCCGAGCTCGCCATTCACCCGGCCGACGGCGGCACCCGGCACGAGCTGTACCTGATGTGTGACGACATCGGGGCAACGCTCGCCGAGCTGAGGGCCAAGGGCGTTCACCTCGTGCGGGATGTCACCGACCAGGGCTGGGGGCTGCTGGCCTCGATCCGGCTGCCGGATGGCTCCGAGCTTCCCCTCTACGAGCCCAGGCACCCGTTGCCGCCGCGGCCCTGACCGTAGGCCGGCCGCCCGGAAATATTTGTCCGCTCGCCTGTCCTCCGCGCGGATTGCCGTTCGTCGTGATGGTGACCGGCTCGAAGGCCGCGTCATCACGAGGCCGCCAGGCCCGCGACGAAGGAGGGCACCATGAACCCGTCGATGATCCAGGCGATCGCCGCCCAGCGGAGCACGGAACTGCGGGAGCAGGCGGCGGCGTGGCGCCGGGCCGGGCGGAACCGCCGCCCGCGCCCCGGCCGCCGGCCGTGGCTGTCCGCGCGGATCGCCGGGGCCGGGCGCGGCGCGGCGTCTCTGCGGGAAGCCTGAGCGGGCGTCTTGGCGTTCGAGTTCAGCCAGGCAAGGCTGGAACGGGTGGCGCCCTGACCGGGCCGGTCCGCCTGCTCCAGCAGCGTCACCGCGGCGCCTGCGGCCGCCAGCTCGGCGGTCACGCAGACGCCGAGCACCCCGCCGCCGACCACCACATACCTGGCGCCGCCCACGCCGATCTGGGTCACTGGCCGGGAGCCTCCACATGCAGGCCAGCGGGCGCAGCCGCGTCGGCCAGCCTCTTGTCGTACGTGACGAAGGCATCCAGTTCGCCGCGGGTCTGCAGTGCCGTCGCGAGATGGATGGCGTCCAGGGTGCGGACGCTGGCGGGCGCGACGGCCCGGGCGAGGACCCTGACTCCGGCGCTGAGATCCACGAGATCGATCGCGTCCAGCAGAGCATCGCGGCCTCATGCAATTCGAGCAGGCCGCCAGCCATGACGATGCGCGTTTCCGCGCTGTTGGAGGCGCCTCCGGCGCCGCGCACGTGCACCAGCCATTCGGCCACCTGCCGATCCAACGGCGCCTCATCGCTGCGGCACGTCGCCACGACCCGCGGCCCCTGATGGCCCGCCCGCACCAAGACGCCCATATCGAGGCGGATATCGCGCGCCTCGCCTGATGCGAGGACCGATCACGCGATGTGAGTCCGCTACCCGGCGCCATGGATCCTGTGCCGGTTCGGAGCGGCTGAGGCGGTGCCGGGCGGGTGGGTGCGTGCGGGCGGATCATCTGCCCATGGCTCGCTGGTGGCGGTGCTCAGCTACCCAGGCCCCCGGTCCGCCCGCGCTGTACGCATGATCTTCGTCAGCCTCGCGTGATTCGGCCATGCTGGGTAGCGGATGTCTGCCCCGGCTGCCGACAAGGGAGTTCCCAGGTGATCATTGATTGCGCGCATTACCAGGACGGCCGCAGGCGCGATGAGGGCGCAGTGCCGCTGGAGGAGGCGGCGGCCCGGTGCGGGCAGGGCGGGTTCGTGTGGCTGGGCCTGTTCGAGCCCGGGGAAGAGGAGCTGGCCCAGGTCCGGGACACCTTCGGCCTGCATGAGCTGGCGGTTGAGGACGCGCAGAACTTTCACATGCGGCCGAAGGTCGAGCTCTACGACCAGGACGTGCGGCTGGTCATCTTGCGCACCGCGCGCTACGACGACGCCGCCGAGGAGGTGGAGTTCGGCGAGATCAGCGTCTTCCTCGCGCCGACCTTCGTGATCACGGTGCGGCAGGGGGTGGCGAGCGGGCTGCGCGGGGCCCGGCAGCGGCTGGAGCAGCGGCCGGAACTGCTCGCCGCGGGCAGCCCGTCGGCGCTGTGGGCGATCTTGGATCAGGTGGCAGACGATTACGCGCCGGTCGTCGCCGGGCTCGAGCACGACATCGACCAGATCGAGGCCACCGTGTTCTCCGGCGCCGTCGCGCCGACCGAGCGGATCTACTCGTTGCGCCGCCAGGCCACCGACTTCTACCGCGCCGTGCACCCGCTGCTCGCCGTGGTCACCACCATCGAGCGCGCCACCGAAGCGCCACAGCTGCAGCCCTACCTGCGCGACGTGCAGGACCACCTGTTGCTGGTCAACGAAGAAGCCGCCGCGCAGCGTGACCTGCTCGGCACGGTGCTGGAGGCCAACATGGCGGTGATCTCGGTCGAACAGACCAAGGTCAGCGTCCGGCAGAACACCACCATTGAGCAGCTCACCATCCTGGCCACGGTCTTCCTGCCGCTGACCTTCATCACCGGCTTCTTCGGGCAGAACTTCAGCTGGCTGGTCGGGCACATCACCGGCCCCGCCGCGTTCGCCATCTACGGCGTCGGCGGCCTGGTGGTGCCGCTGGCGCTGCTGTTCATGTGGCTCCGGCTCCGCGCCCTCCACACAAACACAGCCGCCGCCCGCCACGACAACTGACCCCGAACCCCGGCACCAAGCCGGCAGCACCGCGTCACGTCTGGGCCCCGCCTCCGGACTGGGGGCCGTCCGAACCACCCCGGAGCTTGCGGAGGTTATGGGATGCCCTGGCAGCTATCGCGATCGCCACCAGCGGGCCGGCTACGGGGGGCTGGTGGCGGCAGAGAGGGCGGTTTGAACGATGGCGGAGATGGGTTTCCCAGGGTCGGAGTTGGTGGCTACCACCACGGGGATCGTCCCGGCGAGGATGCCGAAGAAGATCTGAAGGCACGCTGAGCCGTCGCAGGTGCCGCCGCCCTTTCCCCGGTAGCCGGCCTGGCCGGTGACAGAGCAGTCCCAGCCCAGGCAGTTGTCGTCCATCAGCCGCCGTTGGCCGCTGGACAGCAGGCTGCCGCCGATGAGGCCATCGAGGACCCGGCGCATGCCAGCCGGTGTCATGAACCAGCCGCCCCCAGAGCACGCCGATGGCCCCACCGGGGCCGGCCTCCCCCGTGCGGTCCCGCCGCCGGGCGGCGGGTACATGAGCATCGCATGGCGGACTGGCGCGCACGTGGCGTCCTTGACGCCCACCGGATCGAATACCTGACGCTGCACATAGCTGATGAAAAAGCGGTCCGCGGCTCCGGCGCGCGCGGCCGGCCCCGGGTCGGGAACCCCCTCCATGAAGGGCAGCATGTCCCGGAAGATGGTGAAGTCGATGTTGTTATAGTTCGCCACGCCCTGGTCGATCCGCCAGATGCCCTGCCTGATCTGTTCCCTCGCCGCATTGCCGGTCGCGAAGACCCGGCCGCTGTCGAGGCGGAACCCTGCCCGGTGCGTCAGCAGTTCCCGGAAGGTGATGGTGTCCACACCTGGGCCTTTGACCCAGTCCGGGGGCAGGAACGGCCAGATCCGGCTGCCGATGCTGCGATGGCGGCGGGCCAGCGACTTCAGCACGGCAATCGTCGTGAACATCTTGCCGACGCTGGCGACATTCACCATGACGTCCGGTCCCATGGGGAGTTTCGGCGGGTCCGTGGCCGTGCGGGCAAGGCCGGAGGAAACAACTATCGACGTGCCAATGAGCTCCACGTAGCCGACGACTTTTCCGTTGAGCTGGGTATCGATGCTGCGCGCCAGCCGGCTCAGCGAAATGCACGCATGAGCAGTACAGATCCTGTCGGCCGAACCAGCCGGCACCGGCGGCCGGGTTGTCGCCGGACCCCCCGCGCCCGGCCCAGCGGTGCACGACGCGGCCAGCGCCACTACGCCTAACGCAATTACCCGGATCCGGCTGACCACCGCGGACCTCCCTGCTGCCACCACAGCTTCACAAAGGTACTAGGCCAAGCCTCAGCTCCGGCGCCTGGGACGTCCCGTACCACCAGACCATCGCGGCCTGTAACCGGCGAACGGTGGCGGTGCGCCCGGGGCCATCTGCGTGTCCTGGAGCGCACCGCCCGGTGCCCGCTGCCCTAGTGGGCCGGCAGCCGGCCGCTACCTGGTATCGGTCCTCCGCCAGATCGGGTACCGGGCGTCGCTGCGGGCCATCACCAGTCCGCTAACTTACTGGAATACCATTGACAATTCACGCAACCGGATTCAGGTCGGCGAGTTCCGCTGGAGTGAGGATTACCCCGCGCCCTGGGACTTCTTCGGCCCGCTCCTCAGCTGCCAGTCCTTCCTCCCGGGCAATCCCGCCAATCTGAACGACAGCGAGTTCTGCAATCCCCGAATAGACGCGCGATTCCAGCAGGCCCTCGCCGCCCAGGCCCGGACTCCCGACGCCGCCCGGCTGCTCTGGGCGAACATCGGCCGGGAGATCGCCGGCCAGGCCCCGTGGGTCCCGCTCTACAACCCGCGCGCTCTGATCGTGCTGTCGGCGCGGGTCGGCAACTACCGATTCCACCCCCTCTGGCAGCTGCTCATCGACCAGCTCTGGGTCCGCTGACTACCCCTAGGCGGCTGCGGCGCGCAGGGAGCGGTACAGCAGCTGCTGGTCGCCGAGGCGGCGCCGCAGTTCGCGCTCGAGGCCGCCGATGGGGACGAGGTTCTGCGGGGCGCGCGGGTCCTTGTGCGGGGTGCTGGCGAACGGGGGGAGCAGCCGCGCGGTCATGTCGGCCAGCCCGGTGACCTGGGCGCGCGGCAGGTCCGCTGAGCACTCGAGCCGCACGACGCCTGACCACGGCACGTCGGCCGCGGCCGGCAGCTGCAGGTACCAGGAGGTGCGGCGCCACGAAGTGCCCATCGTGAACGCCGGCGTGCGCTGGCCGGGCCGCAGCGCGGCAACCACGGCGGCCTGCTCGGCCGGCAGGTAGGACGCGTGGTGAGTCTTGATGTAGCCGACGACCCGGGGCAGGTGGGTGCGGCCGCGCAGCGGCCCGTCCACGATCAGCAGGTCGTCGTCGGCCGGATGGTCCTTCCGGAACGTGATCGCCAGCTGTACCTCAGCGTCGGTGAGACGCGCCTGCAGGGCATTGGAGAGCTGGTCGATCCCGCCGCCGTCCGCGACCCGCGCCGGGTAGTGGGCGTGCCGGGTGACGATGTCGGCCGCATCCTTGTTCGAGGTGAACAGGCCGCGCTGCACGGTCACGCCCGCGATGTGCGCGGCGCCGTCGCAGCAGACCAGCCCGGCCGCGAACGAGGCGGCTATCCCGGATGCCGGCTGCGGGACGGTGCCGTGCATCCACACGCGCGCGTCGATGCGCCGGACTCCGTCCAAGAACAGCAGCGTGCCAGGCGGTGTCGCAGCCGGGTCGGGATCGAGGGGACGCCATTCGGCGGCATGAAGCTCGAGGTTCAGGTCCGTTTCGGCGGACGACTCTTCGAGCGCGCCTCCCTCACCCTCGTCCCCGAACGCCATCCCGTACCCGGGATCCCACGGATCGACGCTGAACGCGGCCCGGGCCGGCCCGGCCGGCTCTGTGGTCGCGGTCACGAGACGCGTTCCTTGCTTAGCGCCGCGGACGCCCCGCTCCGGCTGAGCACGAACCGGACCGGGACCCGCTCGGCCAGCGCGGCGACGTGGGTGATGATGCCGATCATCCGGTCGGAGTCGGCGGCGAGCCGTTCCAGCGTCGTGGCCACGGTCTCCAGGGTGTCGGCGTCCAGCGTGCCGAACCCCTCGTCCAGGAACATCGAGTTCAGGTCGCGCATGCCGGCGGACAGCCCGACCACCTGGCGGGAGAGGGCCAGCGCGAGCGCGAGCGAGGCCTGGAAGGTCTCGCCGCCGGACAGCGTGTGCACCGGCCGGCGGGCCCCGGCGTCCTCGTGGTCGATGACGAACAGCTCGTTGCGCTCGTCCCGGTCCAGCTGGTACTGGCCGCCGGACAGCTCCAGCAGCGTCACCGACGCCTCCGCGACCAGCGAGTCGAGCGCCTCGCTGCACAGCCATCGCTCGAACGAGCTGGCCTGCAGCATCTTCCCAAGCTCGGACGCGACCTGCTGCTCCTCGCGGCGGGCGCGGATCTCCTCGTCCAGCTTCGCCGCCCGCGCCCGGTCCCGTCGCACGGCCGCCAGCTCGTGCTCGGCGCGTGCCGTCTCCGTCGCCACCGCGGCGGCGGCTCGCGACGGGTCGGCGACGCCGGTGACCCCGCGCCCGGCCAGCAGCTCGAGCAGCCCCTCCGTGTCGTCCCGGACCCGCTGCCGCAGCCGGGCCGCGGCCGCGTCCAGGTCCGGCTGCCGGCGCGCCCGCTCGGCGTGCTGCGCCGCCGCCCACGTGCTCAGCGCCTGCCAGCCCGCGGCCAGGTCAGCGTCCTCGACCGCCGGTGCGTCCAGGGAAACCACGGAGTCACGGTGCTTGCGCAGCCGCGCCCACGCCTGCTGTTCCTCTCCCTCGAGGGCTGAGCGCCCCCGTTCGGCCGCCGCCGCCTCCACGCGCCGCGCCGCCGCCTCCTTGCGCGCCCGGCGCAGCGCCCCGTCGGCCGCGGCGATCTTCTCCAGCGACGCGGTCAGCTCGTCCTCGCCAGGCGCCCCGGCGAGGACGTCCGCGAGCTGGCCGAGCTGCTGCCGGATGCCGCCGGCGGTGCTGACCGCGGCCGCGGCCGCCCGGGCCGCCGCCGCGTGCGCGTCCTGGGCGCGCTTGCGTTCCTCCGCGGCGGCCTGCGCGGCCGCCTTCACCTTGGCCACGTCGGCGGAGGCGGGGTGATGGGGGAGCGAGGCGACCGGCCGCAGGCACACCGGGCAGTCCTCGCCCACGACCAGGTGCCCGGCCAGCGCCGCGGCCGCGTGCGCCCGTTCGGCCGCCGCCACGGCGTCCTGAGCGCGCTCGGCCTGTCGTTCCGCCGTCGCCAGCCCGGCTGACGCCGCGCTCTCGGCCGCCTGGCTGGCGGTCAGGTCCCGTTCCGCCGCGGCCAGCGCGGCGGCCAGCTTCCGGCGCTCGCGGTGACCCCGCTGGAACAATTCCGTCTGTGACTGGTCCGGCAGCCGGTCGCACGCCGCCTCGGCCCGCGCCAGGAGTTCCTCTGCGCCGGCGAGTCGGTGCTTCCGTTCGGAAGAAAGGTTTTCGGCATCGGTGACGCGCTGGGCCAGCCCCGGCACCTCGGCCGGGACGCGGATGGCGGCCAGCAGCGCGGCCTCGCCGCTGACCGCGCGCGCCTGCTCGGCCGCCTGCCCGGCCTGCTCGCCCAGCTCGCGCAGCGCGGTCAGGCTGGCGTCCACGGTCGCGGCGAGGCCGGTCAGCGCCTTCACCCGGGCCGCCGCCGCGGCCTCGGCCTCCGGCGTGGCGCTGGCCAGCTCGGCGCGGTCGGCTTGGGCGGCGCGCGTCCGCTCGGCGGCCAGCCGCGCGCGCTCGCGGGTCCGCTGCCCGACCTTCTCGTACACCCCGAACGCCAGCAGCTCCACCAGCAGGTCCTGCCGCGCGGTGGCCTTGGCCTGCAGGAACTCGGCGAACTTGCCCTGCGGCAGCAGCACCGACTGGGTGAAGTGCTTGTAGCTGAGGCCGAGGATCTGCTCCACCTGGGCCGTCACCTCGTCGGGGCCCTCGGCCAGCTTGTCGGCGCTGTTCTCCAGCAGTTGCGCGACCGGCGCGCCGGGATCGACCGAGGCATCGAGCAGCTCGAGCCGCGCCTCCTTCGTGTGCACCCGGCCCTGCTTGTCGCGGTTCAGCGCGCGGACCGCCGCGTAGCGCTGGCCGGTCGCCTCGAACACCAGGCTGACCCGGCACGCGTTGGCCGCCGGGGCGAGCGCGTCGGCGATCGCGTTCTCCTTGCCCCACCGCGGGACCGTGCCGTACAGCGCGAAGCACAGCCCGTCGATCAGCGTGCTCTTGCCGGAGCCGGTGGGCCCCGTCAGGGCGAAGAAGTCCACGTCGGAGAAGTCGGCCTCGGCCAGCTGCCGGTAGCAGCCGAACCCGTCCAGCGTCAGCCGCAGCGGCCGCATCAGGCCTCCCCTCCACCCCGGTGCCTTGCTGCCCGAGCCTACGGCCGGGGTCCGACGTTCAATGGCCGTACACTCGATTGAATTACATAACTATACTTCTCATAAGTATGTATCTGTTAATCTGTGCGAGAGACGCTGGCTTCAGCACCCGTAGGCGTTCGGTCAGGAGGCCGTGTGACCGCGAAGCCGGATCACGTGTTCGACCGGGAGCGCGAGTGGGCTGGCCTCGACTCGTTCGCGCTGAACCCGTACCGCGGCGCGATGCTGGCCGTCGTCAGCGGACGGCGCCGACAGGGCAAGAGCTTCCTGCTCGAGGCGCTCACCTCGGCTACTGGCGGCCTGTACTTCCCGGCCCTGGAGGAAACCGAGGCCGTCGGCCTGCGGTCGTTCACCGCTGCCCTGGTGCGGCAGGCAGTTCCGGTCAGCAGGCCACTCCAGGGCTGGGACGACGCCATCGTGCTGCTGCTGTCCTCGGTCCGGGAGCGTCCTCGGGCAGTAGTCATCGACGAGTTCCCGTTCCTGGTGAAGGCGAGCCCGTCCGTGCCGTCGATCATTCAGCGCGAGCTCGGTCCCGGCGGCTCGGGCCGGGAGAGCGCGGCACGGCTCCTGTTGTGCGGGTCGGCCATGTCTGTCATGGGCCAGCTGCTCGCCGGTCACGCCCCGCTGCGCGGCAGGGCGGGCCTCGAACTCCTGGTCCAGCCCTTCGGATATCGGGACGCCGCGAGGTTCTGGGGAGCTGACGATCCCGAGCTTGCGGTGCTGCTCCACGCGGTGGTCGGCGGGACGCCGGCCTACCGCCGCGAGTTCGTGGCCTTCGACGCCCCGGACAGCCGGCAAGACTTCGACGCGTGGGTCACTCGGACGGTACTGAACCCGCAGAGTCCGCTGTTCCGCGAAGCGCGCTACCTGCTGGCGGAGGAGACCGAGATCAGAGATCCGGGGCTCTACCACTCCGTGCTCGGCGCCATCGCGGCGGGCAACCGGACGAATGGCGGCATCGCCAGCTACATCGGCCGGAAGGCAGGTGACATCACCCATCCGCTCAACGTGCTCGAGGATGCCACGCTGATCGGGAGGGAGCCGGACCTGTTCCGGCGGGGGCGATCGACGTACCGCATCACCGAGCCGCTGATCACGTTCTACGAGGCTGTCATGCGGCCGCAGTGGTTCCGGCTGGAGGCGGGACAGGCGGAGGCCGTCTGGCGGGATGAGCGAGCCGGCTTTCTCAGCCGCGTGGTCGGGCCGCACTTCGAGTCGCTCTGCCGGAGTTTCGTGCTGTCGGCCGGCCCCGATCTCTTCGATGGGTCCGTCGGCCAGGTCGGCTCCGGCGTCGTGCACGATCCAGCGAACCGGACCGGGATCGAGATCGACGTCGCCGTGCTCGCGCCCAGGGAGCCGGGCAGGCCGCCGCGCATACTCTCGCTGGGGGAAGCCAAGTGGGGACAGGTGATCGACCGCCAGCACGTCGGGCAGCTGGCGCGGGCACGCGATCTGCTCTCGGCCTCCTTCGATGTCAGCGGGTGCGTGCTGGCCGGATACTCCGCCGCAGGGTTCGCCGATGATCTCCGGTCAGAGGCCAGCAGCGGGCTCGCCCTGATCACCCTCGATGACATTTACAGGCGCTGACCGCCGCCGGCAGACGCAGCTGCGATCAGTCGGCCCTCCATCTGTATCTCAGACCACCCGGGATCAGGCGAAGCGCTTGGTGATTGCTTCGGCGATCTCTGCTGGGGCGTCTTCCTGGATGTAGTGCTTGGCGTCTGGCAGCTCGACCGTGACGTTGTCGGCGAAGGTGGCCTGCATCCGGGGCAGGTTCGGCTTGGGCCGGAACGCGAAGTCTTTCATCCCCCACACCAGCAGCGCCGGCTTGTCCCCCAGCGCGGCCGGCACGTCGCGGGCCAGCCGCTGCAGCAGCGGGCGGGCGGCGAGGATCTGCTTGGGCATTTCGGCGACGCCTTTGCGTGCCGCCGGTGAGGGTTGCACGCCGCGGTAGTGGTTCATTTCACCGGGCGTCAGGTGGTGCGCCATTCCGCTCGGCACGATCCGCTCGACAAAGAAATTCTTCTCCAGGATCTGCCGCTGCATCCAGGGGCTGGACATCACCCAGCTGAACACCTTCATGCTGAGCGCGTCGGCCGGCCAGAACCAGGTATTGCCGAGGATGACGCCGCGGACACGCTCGGGGCGCGCGATGCCGACGGCCATGCTGACCGGCCCGCCCCAGTCCTGGCCCATCGTGATGAAACCGTCGAGCTGCAGGTGATCCACGAGCTCACCGACGCAACGGCCGTGTTCCTCGATCGTGTAACCGTAGGCGTCGGGACGCTCGGACAGCCCGAACCCCAGGTAGTCGACCGCGACGCAGCGGAACTGGCCGCGCAGCCGGGTGATGATGTTCCGGTACAGAAAGCTCCACGTCGGATTTCCGTGGCAGAACAAGATCGGCGGCCCGGCGCCCTCGTCGACATAATGCATTTGCCCGGCGTAGCTGGTGAACCAGTGGGGCTCGAATGGGTACAACGCCGGATCGGGCGTGAAATCTATTTTCATGACGTTCTCCTTATTGGCGAAGCATTACTCCGGCGCCCCGGTAAGCTCGTCCAGCAGCTCGGCGAACATCGCCGGTATCCGCGGGTCGTCAATGTCGCGCTCGGCCAGGTAGTCGCCGAATAGCTGCAGCGGGCTCCGCCCCGCCCGGCTCGGCTTGCTGTCCCGCGCCCCCGGCCGCGGCCGGTGCGCGTCGTCGAGCTGCACCTCCAGCGCGTTCGGTACCTTGTCCCGCACCAGGTCACCCAGTCCGGCCCGGCCGGGCTCGGCCAGGATGACCCGCAGGTACGCGTCGGGGAGCTGCTCGCCCTCGGCGATGACCTGGTCCAGCGTCCCGCGCAGCGTCTTCAGCCGGCGCCCGCCGGTGACCGGCACCGGCCGCGCGTCCGCGCGGATGCCGGGCGCAGCGGTGACGACCAGCGCGGCCGGCTCGTTCGCCTCCTCGCCGAAGTCGATGTTGAGCGGGCTGCCGGAGTAGAAGGCGGGGCACGGCCCGTCGATCTCCTGCTGCCGGTGCAGGTGGCCGAGCGCGACGTAGTGCGCGGTCGTCGGGAAGATGCTCGCGGACAGCTCGTAGTCCAGCGTGGTCTGCACGTCCCGCTCGCCGCCGCCGCGCCGCCCGCCGAGCAGCGTCGCGTGCGCCATGATCACGTTGACGGTGTCCGGCGTGAAACCGCTGGTGAGCAGCTCGACGATGCGGGCGACGTGGTTCGCGTAGTCGCGGCTGTGCTCGGCGGACTCGTGCAGCAGCACCTCGGCGGCGCGCACGGCGTACCGGTGCGACAGGAACGGCAGCGCCGCCACGCTGGCCGTCTCGCCGCTGCGGGTGCGCAGCCGGAGCAGCCCGCCGGCGTCGGGCCGCTTAGGCGTGCCGAGGATGTGCACGCCGAGCTCGGCGAGCACCGGCCGGTACAGGGCGTCGAGCAGCGCCTGGTTGTCGTGGTTGCCGCCGATGACCACGACCTGTCGGCCGTCCTCGCGCAGCTTCAGCAGGGTGCGCATGACCAGGCCCTGGCTCTTCGCGGTCGGCGCCGCGGTCTCGAACAGGTCCCCGGCGACCAGCACCACGTCCACGCCCTCGTCGCGGGCGATCCGCGTGATGCTGCCCAGCACGGCCGCGTGCTCGTCGTACCTGTCCCGGCCCTTGAGCACCTTGCCCACGTGCCAGTCGCTGGTGTGGAGGATCTTCACCTGATCTGGCTCCCATCCCGACGCCTCGCCTGTGGTCGAGCCTATGGCTGGCGGCCGACGTTTTCCCGGATCCGGTCAGGCGGAGGGTGTGGCACGCGAATGTAGGTGACTGCTTGGCCCGAGTCTGTTCGTCCGCCGGCGTCTACACCATGAGCCGGCGATCTGCTGCATGATCCCGGCATGGTTGTCTACCAGCGCACCGCCGCGGACTAGACCCTGATATCCGTCGGGAGCTGACCGGCACCAGCGCCCGGCCGGATCAGCCGCCGGCCAGGTGGAAATGGGTCACCCGCACCCAGCGGACGCGCGGGACGGCCGTCACGCCTTCGGCCGCCAGCGCCGGGCCGAGCCGCGACTCCATGAAAGCCGCCTGATCCGCCCGGGAGGACCATACCTCCGCCACGATGAAGGCGCCGTCGTCGGCGGTGCCGGCGGCGTGCGAGAGCAGCCCGGGCGGCCAGTCCCCCGTCTCGGTTTCCGGGTCGATGTTGAGGTGCCTGCTGACC
>Ga0070698_100001570_pt1 | contig 25378 bp, 23 predicted proteins | sample KBSK1502metaG_FD_65477 | JGI IMG/M metagenome (GOLD analysis project Ga0070698, IMG submission 65477) | Corn, switchgrass and miscanthus rhizosphere microbial communities from Kellogg Biological Station, Michigan, USA - KBS K1-50-2 metaG | ecosystem: Host-associated > Plants > Roots >... | reverse complement strand
CTGGATTCTTTGGTCCATGGCACTGGTTTCCTTCCACGGCATCGGCACCCTCCTCCTGGCCGATGCAATGTAAACCATGTGCCCGGTTTATTCTGTAAACTATCTTACCGGTCTGTACCAGGGCGGCGTCGCTCCTAGGGGGGAGAGCGGCACCGCACCAATGCCGGCGCCACAGACCGGCGACACCGCCTAAGGGGGCTTGGCCCGACTATACCCTTCTAACTTAGAAGGGTTGTATGTGTGATAGGGCACAGACGCGGGGGGGACGGCGGCATAGGATGCCTCCCCTATATGACAAACCTTACGCACACTTCTCCCGAGCAGCCCGCCGCCGCCTTAGCCGTCGAACCCTCGAAGGTCATTCTTCCCCAGCAGTATCCGGCCTGGACCGACGGGCACGGGTGGAACCAGCCCCAACAGTACAAGACCATCCAGGTTGGCGACATCGACGGGGACGGCATCGATGAACTCATCGGGCGAGGCCCGAATGGGATCGAAGTCTACAAGTGGGGCCCAACGACGCACATCTGGGAGCAGCTGAGCGGCGTCGGGCCCTTCTCGGACAAGGACGGGTGGACCACCCCACAGCGGTACCTGAACATCATCCTCGCTGACATCAACGGCGACAAGAATGCCGAGCTTATCGGGCTCAACGAACATAAACTCCAGGCCTACTCCTGGGATGCCACCCAACACGTCTGGAACGAGCTGAGCGTTAATGCCGCTCTGCCGAGTTCATGGGCCTGGGACGCAAACTCCACAATCCAGGCCGCCGACATCGACGGCGATGGCAAGGCCGAACTCGTCCTCCGCGTCACCGGCTCGCTTTGGAAAATCGCCTGGTCCGATTCGAAACAATGGTCTGTCGACGAAACCCCCGGCTTGGCCGGGCTCCCAGCTGACACGACGATCCTGCTCGGCGACCTCGACGGGGACGGCAAGTCAGAGATTGTCACATCCGATACATCGGGAATTCGAACCTACCGCTGGGTTGGGAAGGAAATGACAGATTATGGTCCTACTGGAAAAACCGGTGAGGACGTTGGGCCGGTACAGTTGGCGGACGTCAATGGCGACGGCAAAGCCGAGCTCATCAGCCAAACGCGGAGCCAGGTGTACTCCCATGTCGATGACAACCGCTGGTACCGCCATCTCAATGTCTACCGCTTGGCGACTCCTAATGACGGGTGGTTTCAAACGGTGAACATGCAAGCTTATGACTTATATGATCCGGAATACGTCTCGACCGTTCAGTTCGCCGACATCGACGGGGACGGCAAGGCAGAAATGATTGGCCGCTCACACGAGGGTTTAATCGCGTTCCGCTTTCATCCGGTAGGCGTAGGCGTGAAGAACAGGACCGTCACGGACCGATACGGGATCTTCAATCAGATCGCCACGGCCGCCGGCGTCATGGCCGACGCCGACGGCTGGAACGCGCCGCAATGCTACCTCACCATCCAGACCGCTCGCATCGGCGGCGGGGGGAAGGGGTTTGCCAAATTCGCCGTCATCGGTCGAGGCCCGGACGGAATCCAGACCTGGCAGTGGTCGGCCGATACCGGCCCCGCCAATCCGCTGCCCGGCGGGGCGGTCGCCAAGCTGGGATTTCGCACCACGGCCGTCAACGGCTTTCATCAGCCGACGGAGCCCGGATTCCCCGACTACTCCGGCCCCTGCCAATCCAACAGCCCCGGCAAACTCTGCGCGTATCAGCTCCTCAGCCAGTATCTGCTTGACGTAGTGGCCGACGTCTGGCCGCCCGCCGTAGCAAAACCCCAGTTCCAGGACATCCGCGCCCAGTACACCAACACGGCATGGATGAGCCACTGGGTAAGCATGGTCGACAAGTTGGCGAAATTGGAGGGCAAGCAGGTGGAGCACATCCCGCCCGATGATTTCGAGACGGTGCTGAAGCAGCTCCACACCGAGCTGATTTACGTCGACTGCGCCTACACCTGGTTCAACAACACCAAAGATGTGCTCAACAGGTTATTCCCGGCCGACGAAGCCACTGTCACGCTTGTGCAGGGTCGAATCTCAATCCCCCCCGACTATACGGTCAAGGTGATACTCGACATCGCGTCCGTGGTGGCGGCGATCGTGGGGGCCATCGTGGCGGTCGTCACAGTGATTGCCGTCGGCGCCAGCGAGGGCACTCTCGCGCCAGTCGCCATTCCCGCGATCGCGGCGGTCACCGCCCTCATCTCGCTGTCCCTCCGCATCGGCTCGTCCTATGCGGGGAATGGCGGCAAAGCGCTCGAACTGGAAGTAAGACATGTGCGAGAGACCCTGCTCGATAATTGGATGCGTGCCCCGCTAGCAAACGATCACCTACTGGAAGTCTTCCTGCAACACTGGGGCTTTCTCCGGCAGCTGGGCGAAAAGATAACGGCTTTGCAACTGGTGTGGCCTCCCAGCCTCACCAGCACAATGGTGGCGCAGGGGCGGCGCGCGTACGAACTCAGCGTTTGGAAGACACTGTCTCAGTCCACCTGGATGGTGATTGGCTATAACTGGCCCAAGGAGCGTAACGCCGGCGTGCCAAAATACGGGTTTTGGTACGAGGATAATGTTCATCAAGCCAAATGGCTTTTGATACAGTCATGGAAGGGGATAGGGCGCCAGTATAACGACATAAAGGAGGAAACGTTGGAGCGTGTTTTCGGCCAGCCGGACGAGCATGATTCCACCAGTCCTCTGGGCGTACCGGTGGAGGATGTCATGCTGGCCCGGAATGGCTGGAAGCTGCCCTACGATACCGGGTACGACCTTCCTCTCCCTCCCCCGCCGGAGGACCCGACACTGTTGCTGCGCCCTCGCCCCAACCCGAGTCCACGGCGGTTGACCTAATACTCGGCTTCACCAACACGGCCACCAACGCGGACGCGCCAGCGTAGCAGCACTTCCGACAGCCTCGTCGTGTAGCGGGGGCTGCGCTTCGCCGCCTATGAGGTCTAGTTTGTGAAGAGGGGAGGGACCAGGTTAAGGGGCCGCGCATCGTCATGTGTGAGATGCACGGGCGTAGAGGCCAAAGGAAATCAGAAACACAGTAATCATTCAGGTAGCAGAGGCAAGTTCTGCGATTTGAAAAGGAAGCGGCTTGCCGGCCAGTACACGTTCCAAAGAGTAGAGCAGTGAGTGACCCTGTTTCCGCGCGGTCGAGAGATAGCTTCTGACACGACAGAAGTTCCTTGCGCCATCTGAAGTCCTAAGCAGCCCGATATTTTCTGCTGCAACTTAACCATCCGCAGGTCACGTTCCGACCCGTTGTTATCGAAAGGCACACCGAGGTCCGTCATTGAAGCGTAAGACTTCATCTCGCCACCGCTGCAACCGCTTGATAATGGTCAGAGGCGTAGGCAGAAAGGGCGGCCGGCCCCGCGGGGGGCCGCACTCCTTCGGAATTAGTAACCACTGTTTTCGATTTTTGGATCCAATGGAAAGACGGAAAGGCAGGTCTGGGACGGCGAGTCCATTCGAGGGGAGATGACCCATACCTTCGAAGAGTACGAGAAGCGCCTGTGGCATGAGATTGAAGTAATTAAGCGCATGGGCTATGCCGGCTACCAAGCGGCCACCTCATCGCGTCCGATAATACATATTATGTCAAACCGGGCTTTGCCTCATAAGTCGGCTAAAGGTGTCTTTTGCCTCAAAAAGCATATTGACCGATTCTATGATTACCGTTTGTCGCGCTCGCGCTCTAGCCTTCCGGTTTCATAGTCACCGTAAAGCCGAGAGCGGCGATAGCCCGCGCCTGTCTCATACATGCGATAGAGCGCGGTTAGCGATTCTATGCTTATGCCTGTCTCCGCGTGCCAGATGTTTATCTGAGATTCGGCAGACATTTCGATTAGCGTTTCCAGAACGGCCTCACTCACGCGATCAGGCGTATGACCGTGATCCACGAGGCCGATAGTCGCTTGGGCTGCATCCTCATAGTCCATGTTACCATTATCAGGCATGGTCGATTCCTCTCTCTTAAGCGGGTTAGGATTCGGCTGTGTAGGGCTGGCTTCCGTTAGCGCGGAAGTCAGCCCGCTCCGTTTGGGTAACTATAGTGACAGCGCCATAGTTTGTCAAAGAACTATTGTGACTACAACACAGTTCTATCCGGTGCTATACTTTCGGCCAATGAAAATCATCGGCACCACTGAGGCAGCGCGTAGGCTCGGAGTGAGCGCGAACCGTGTGCGGGCGCTCATTGATAGCAAGCGTTTGAAAGCCTCGAAAGTTGGGCGCGAGTGGCTCATTGATCCTAAAGACCTTGACGCCGTAAAGAAACGAATACCTGGGCGTCCGAAGTCACGCAAAAGTACGAAACGGTAAAGGTAATGCGAACATGATCCGTGATATGGACTTGGTTCGAGCGATCTTGATCGCACTTGAAGATGCTCCTTTTGATGGCGGCCCGTTGACACTAACGCTCCCAAATTGCGCTCCCGACGAATACTCTTATCATGTAATGCTTCTGCATCAAGCGGGCCTGATTCATGCGTTCGATTTTTCGTCAGACAGCTATGCTGATTGGCGTCCAGCGTATTTGACTTGGGACGGTCATGAGTTTTTGCAAGCTGCTAAAGATGACACGCGATGGAATCGCGCTAAAAGTTACCTTACCGAAAAAGGCAGTCCAATGATCTTTGAGGTTCTCAAGACCCTGTTACTTGGTTATGTGAACCAGAAAGTTTTCGCGCAGAAATAGCGCGAACAATTTCATTCTCAAGCATTTGCCTAATATCATTTGCGCAATTTGCGTAGGCCACAGCCGTTGATTGATAAAACTTCTGTCCCAGCGGGTCTTTTTCTCGTTCAGCTAAGACAAAATACTTGCCAGCGTGTTTCTCCCATCTGTTCACTAAATCGGCAAGCTCGCTTCGGGAAGGCGGCGCGATGTCGGGCTCATTCGTTTCCATTTGCTGATTCCTTCCCTATGCCGCCTCCGCTTGTGAAAAGTCCGTCTCAATTCCCAACTCATGCTGTGACTGAATCACGACGCAAAGATTGTGGCAAAGTATTTTGCACAGCGCCTCGTTGATCTGCGCGGTCATAGTCTTGCTTCGGAGCCTCTGACCAAACTTCGACTTGATCATATGGAACGTGGTTTCGACATTTGACCGCTTGTGATAGTGGCTCAAGAATTCTTCGCGATTGTCGTTGTAGAATTCGAGCATTCGATCCCAAAGCGTTGACTTCGGGCCATACGTGCTCTGTGCTTTTGAGTTTGTCTTGAACGGAATGTAAGGGATCGCCTTGTGGCGCAATGTCGTCAGAAGATTTTCGCCGCTCAAATATGCTTTGTCGGCGGAAACTTCTTTCAGTGTGAATCCACTCTCTGCGGTCTTTTCAACTAGCGGTTTGAAATAGCCGTGATCGTTTGAATAACCGTCGCTGATTTCAACTGACGTGACGATATTGGTTTTGACTCCGCACATCAAGTGAACCTTGATCCACATGCGGCGATCTTCTTCCTTGCCATATTTCACGTCCAGCCAGCGCATGAACTGACCCGTGCTGAAACCTGACGAGTCAACGGCAAAATCATGTTCGATTGATTTGAGCGGCAATGCGCTAGTCGCGATCAACTCGTACAGGTAAGGCGTGAGTGCTTCCGATTCCAGATAGCGAAAGACTGAATTGTAGTGAGGCATCTGCGACAAAAAGCCGCGACGTTTCGCTTCCTGTAAATCGCTCTGAAAGCGACGGCCTGAAACCGTGGAGTAAATCTTAAACGTGCTGGCAAAGATAATGTCTGCGAGCGACAGGCGCGGGCGTCCGCGTTGCTGTTCCGGCTCAGGAATCGTCCGGCATAGCTCGTAAAGCAAAGCCTGTAGGTGCGACTTCTCCGTCGTCTGTGCGGCATTGTAGGCGGGCCAATTCTGCGCGTAAGTCTTGCGCGTGACCTTGACCGTCTCGGTCGTGATGGTCTGGCCGTCGCTCGTTTGTTCGCGCTCTATCGTGTATTCGACTGCGAAGATATGCTTGCACTTGTCGTTGGTGAATTCGTGATCCCGGCAATTACACTCCGGCTTCTCACCGTTCACAGCGACCGTGTATCGTTGCTGCTTCGTGGTCTGCGATGGCACTAGCCACAAGCCGCCCTTGCGCGTGAGTTTTGATTTCGCCGCTATCTGAAGTCCTTTGATTTCTCGTTCTTCCATTTGTCGTTCTTGCCTCTCTCAGTATCCGTTCTAACTAAGAGATATATTACTATAGGGATATAGTAAAGTCAAGCCCTAAAGGGTTGACAAGCTGTTCCTTTAGTAATATAGTTACGTCATGGCTAAGAAGAAAATAACCGTCTATAAGTATTCCTGCGAACGTTGCGAGCATGAGTGGATACCTCGCGATCATGATAATGAGCCTCGTGTCTGTCCGAAATGCAAAAGCCCGTACTGGAATCGACCGCGCAGGGAAAAGAAGGGTTAGTCGATTCTTGTGTAATCTTCTTTAATTTCTTTCCCCCCGTTACGCGAGATGATTATTTGATCCGAACCACCTTCTTTAAGTGCGCCATCCCAGTACGGATTCAGCATGGCGGTAACTGGTGATTGATAGCCGGTAGTTGTCATCGTCAGTTTCAGATAATAATTTGCATCGAGCGTGATTTGCTCGTCAGAATCGCCCGGTGTCGCAACCATGAATAAGACCGAGTAGAAATCTGTCAATTGGTGTTCGGCTATCCTCATGGGTTCAAATGCCTCTCTTGCGATGGTGACGCCATTAGAGACGATTTGAAGAAGAGCGAACCACATGAAAATCTCTTCAGCTTGCCCTCTGCGATGTAAAGCAACCCTAATTGTTTTCATGTAGATAGGGACATCAGCTATGTTTTCAAGCCGTAAGGTGAGATTCAGGTATATGCGAATTCCGTTCGCGGCTCGTTCAACCCTAACGTTAGAACCTGCTTTCTTGCGTAGGTCTATTTCAAATATCAATTTAGGCGCGGTGAGTTGTTCAACTTTCGCTTTGTGTTCGGCTGCCTGACGGTCATGTGCCTTACCTGAGAAGTTAACCACGAACATTTGAGCCAAGATTGTTGTGGAGAGAAAAACCAAAATCCACACAACCAAAGGGAGCAGCCCGTAAAACGCCGAGACCAGCCCCACAACGCTCTGACCTAGAAACGTAAAAAGCAAGAACGCCACAATCGCGGGGCCGTGTTTCAAGCGAGGATACCTCCGGCCAAACTCGTCCCACGCAAGATTCCACTGAGCGGGAGCCATGCTTTGCTTTTCGGCTTTGACCAAACTCTCAGCCATTCACACAAGCCCGCCTTTCGATAGCAACGATACCACCAAGCCGGGTCACTGACACGAAAAGCACGCCGACCGGACAATCGGTCAGAATGCTTTTTGGGGCAAACGGCGTTATTAAGGCAAAGCCGTCAAACCGTCAAACCGTCAAACCGGGCTTTGATCCAAAAATCGCCAAAATGCCCGTTTAGTCCGGTTACGTAAAACTGCTGACAAGTGTTACCTAAGAGTCATGACACCAGGCTTTGGTCGCCTAGACCTGAGAATTACTGCAACAGAATCAGGTGCTGAGCTGTTATCGTTTCGCTTGAGGGCGGTTTGCTGCTCTCAGCAGCTTTTCAAAGATGGATGCTTGGGCTTGCGCATCGTCAAGCGCGTTGTGAGTCTGAGGTGTGTCTTGGGTTAAAAGATATTCCCTGGGTGTCATGTCGCCCAGAGAGTCGTGAGGCTGCTCTTCGTTGTACTCTCTCAGGAAGACCTGAGTGCTGTGCTCGCTAATCTACTCGCGGAACCACAAAGCGGCGATGGTTCCATAGCAGTTTGAGTTTAAGGTGGCCCGGCACTAATGGGTGTCATAATGATCTCCCTACCCTTTTCGATTTTCACGTACGAGTAACTTCCACTTAGAGCATTGACGCTTGGTTCTCTTCGTTCTTTGGAACTGACAATCCCCAAGATAGTGCCCTCTCGCGATGGGGCGTTGCCAGCGGTCCTGGATGCATCGGCCCAGCCCTTTACTTCCATCCTTCCAGGGAAGAGGTAACCCGTTCTATTAGTCAGCAGTATTACGTCAAAGTTCAAGTGAAGTTCGTCACCGTCGCTGGTCCGATTGATATTGGACAGATGTCCTTTCACCTTTGCTCCCCTGAATCTGGCGGGTTCTTTCACCGTCAAACTGAATTCATCTCCCTCTTTGGCCAGGATCGAAGAAATATCGCTATCAACTTCCGCTACAATTCTCTCGCCCTTCCTCAATAAGACTCCCTCTGCCGGAGTTGTTCTGTCGGAAGACTCGGTCGGAAAAATATCCAGCAAGGCCATGTCTGATAGCTGGAGATAACTTGCTTCTTTGAAAATCGTCGGTAGGCCAGTCTCAGAAAGGCTTTGACTAATCTTGAGCTTTCCGTCGGGCTGCAACGAGAAGACTGCTTCAAGCGTCGCGTTCGCTGCGGTCTTCGCTCTGATGGTCAACTCCTTCTTTCTGACTTCGGCTACTACCTTGACAGTCTCGCCCTGGCTCGTTTGCAGTTCGTGCTCACGGCCGTCGGCGACGAAGGAGAATTTTGCAAATAGCGACGAAGCCATCGTGACGGTGGTTCCGCCCAACTCGATGGCTAGTATCGACGGCGGTCTCAGGGGTGTGGTCCAGTCGGCAGGGAGGTTATAGCCGGGCTCGCCTATATCACTTGGGCCCCGATCTAACCTGAACGTTCCCTTCAACTGTCCGACTCGACTCGGCCCGGACTGGTTTGGCGGCGGATTGTTTGGCACTGGAAGCTGGTACCAACCATGTTCCGCCTTGACACTGAAAGGCTGTCCGTGGAGGATCAATTCGAGCGTGCCGGGTCCCTCGCATTTCACCTCATCCAAGGGATATAGCTTTAGTCCTTTGTCACTCTTGCGATTCAGCTCCCTTGGTTCAGCATTTGGCCTTTTTAAATAGCCCTTGCATTTGATTTCACGGATTTCTCCAGCCTCCTGCGGCTGCTGGTTGATTTGCTGCGGCGCACTCGCAGGCGACCAGAAGAGCATCATGACGAATGTAGGGAGAGTCAGACGTCGGAAAGAAATCATATCAGCCTCCTACTGTCATCCACGAAAAAGGCTCCGAAAGCCTTCCAGACTGCTTTTAGTAGTTTCTTTGTTGGCGAGAGAAGTGATTCTACTGGCGGATGAAACCACAGACCTAAGATTACAAAAGCGAAATCGTCCCACAACACTCGCGTCTTATGAACAAAGACAACTCCGAGAATGATCACGACGATGGTTACAATGACGATAAAAAGGTAGGTGGTACGTGTTTGAGCAAAGCTAAGCCGGCTCTTGTCGAGGCGAATCCTGACTATGAACACGGCGATGAGCACAACGAGCGCGAGTACGAAGTCGAGCAGAAACCTGGCAAGGCCGGTGAATTCGTAGATGGGTGATTTGATTAACGTGTAGGCCGCAGCTGCATGCAGATAGACACCGGGAACAGGTTTCGTCTGCCCTTGCACCGGAATGATAACGCTGTCGCGAGCGTCATAAAGAGAGCCATCACCTATCAACACTGCTTTGTCCAATAGTGTCCAACCCTGGTCTTTGATTACGGCTGGATCAATCGTCTTCAATCGAGTATCCTTCAGCGCCTCAAGAGGGCTAAAGTCCACAAGGAACCCGCCTGCCTTTCGACCATCTTCGGTTTGCGTTTCCGAAACTTGCTGCACGGCCCAGGAAAAATAGCTATTCAGTTTTTTCTCCTCAGGAAAAGCATTGGCGAGCGCCTTGCACATCGTTAATTCTGTTCGTCCATCGGCACCGCTGGTCCATTCAAACATCCTTCGGTTGTCATCTGGATTGGCTACGTTTGCTGCAAGAGATGCAAACTGCGGATTCCCAAGCCACAACTCGCGTGGCCTATTCCGAGACCGGAAGATGCCCAGAAAGACCGGTACTTTTAGTTTCGCCAGGTTTTGAAAGTGAATGGGATCTGTAGGATCAAGAAAACCAATCTTGTGCGGTGAGAAATCAACGTCGACGGCAATCACTTTAGGCTCTTGCGCTGCCACTGCTTCAATCAGAGGTATGAGCTTCTCGCGAGGTGTCAGAGAATACTTTTCGCCCTCCACCTCAATTGTCTTGTACTCGAGTTCTCGGATATCAACGATCATGACTGGCAATTCATCTCGGCGATGCGGCGCCGACAACCTTGCTTGCAACCATTCATAAGCGGCTTTTTGAAATCCCTGGTAGAGACTGGCCTGTTCTGCAGACGCCTTCGCCAGAACGATCAGAAGCGCAACGAGAATTCCGCTGATAAGGCTCTTGCCAATCGACTTCCAAGCAAATTTGTCGGTTGAGGATTCCTTAGGAGCAGGTAAGTGCTCTCTGTCGATTTCGTCTTGATTTTCCATCGCAGGGAAATAGAGTCGCCAAACTTGCTAAGACCCTGTCTTAAGGCTGCGCTGATAATGGATGAACGGGAGGCCAAAGAGCAGAGACTTTTGAAAATTCGCGCCTTTGGGGCGAACAATATTCCCGTCGTACCGAAATGTCAATAAGGTAGTTGAACAACGGTTCAACCACCCTGAGAAATCCGAAGCCGCAGACGAACAGAAGAATTCGGCGCGCCGGCGCTCACCGCTGCTTGACACCCGTTTTCACGGGCTGTTATCGTACGCGGTCTTTTGATTTTCATTAGTGTCGACTGTGAGCGCTTAGCTTTTATCGGAGGAGTTTGAATTGGATAACAACCATCGCGGAGTTTTGTTCACATCCGAATCAGTTACTGAGGGACATCCCGACAAGATTGCCGATCAGATATCGGACGCAATTCTGGATGCCACTCTGACCCAGGACCCGACCTCGCGCGTCGCGTGCGAGACCCTGCTGACCACCGGCATGGTCATCGTCGCCGGCGAGATTACCACCAAAGCCCTCGTCGACTATGCCGACGTAGCCCGTGAGACGATTCGTGAAATCGGTTACGACCGCGCCAAGTACGGCTTTGACTGCGACACCTGTAGCGTCCTCTCGGCAATCCACCGCCAGTCCCCGGACATCGCTATGGGCGTCGACCCGGGCGGCGCCGGCGACCAGGGCCTGATGTTCGGGTTCGCCTGCAACGAGACGCCTGAGTTGATGCCGCTGCCGATTCAACTGGCTCACCAGTTGGCCCTCAGGCTTTCTGAAGTAAGAAAGAACGGCCAGCTTCCCTATCTTCGTCCCGACGGCAAATCGCAGGTCACGGTTGAGTATCGTGACGGCCGTCCGTTCCGCGTTGACGCTGTCGTCATTTCTTCTCAGCACGCGCCCGAAGTTGGCAACGACCAGCTTCGTTCAGAGATTCGCGAACAGGTTATCAGACACACTGTCTCCGGCGATCTGCTTGACGACGATACGAAGTATCACATCAATCCCACCGGCCGCTTTGTCACCGGCGGCCCGCAGGGTGATTCCGGATTAACCGGCCGCAAGATCATTGTCGACACCTACGGCGGCTATGCGCCACACGGTGGCGGCGCGTTCTCGGGCAAGGATCCGACCAAGGTCGATCGTTCGGCAGCGTACATGGCCCGCTACATCGCCAAGAATATCGTGGCGGCCGGGTTGGCGGAAAAATGCGAAGTGCAACTTGCTTATGCCATCGGCGTGGCCGAACCCGTGTCAGTCCGAATTGATACGAGAGGTTCCGGCCGAATTGAAGAAGCAAAACTGTCCGACCTGGTCCGCGCGCACTTTCCGCTGACTCCTCGAGAGATTATCGAAGGGCTGAACCTGCGCCGGCCGATCTACAAGGCCACTGCGTCGTACGGCCACTTCGGCCGCACCGGAGAAGGCTTCACCTGGGAACAAACCGATAAAGCCGAAGCCCTGCGCGCAGCGGCCGGTGTGTAACAAGGGCGCGTTCAGAGTACCGCCTTCAGGCGGAATTCCGAGACACAGAAAAATCCGCCTGAAGGCGGTACTCTAAACTTCGAGCCCGAATCCAAACTTCATTAATAACCAAAGGAAAACTTTACCAAATGAGTACAGCAATGCCGGCAACACAACATGATATTAAAGACATCTCCCTGGCGCCCCAGGGAAAGAAGCGCATCGATTGGGCCGAACGCGAAATGCCGGTCCTGCGTTTGATTCGCGAAAGATTCAGCAATGAACAACCTTTGAAAGGCGTCCGGCTCGTCGCCTGCGCGCACATTACGACTGAGACGGCAAATCTCGCCCGCGCACTCCAGGCCGGCGGAGCTGAATCGCTTCTGATCGCTTCCAATCCCCTTTCCACGCAGGACGACGTGGCGGCTTCGCTGGTTGCCGACTACGGCATTCCGGTGTGTGCCATGAAAGGCGAAACGACCGACACTTACCGGCGGCACGTGCAGGCCGCTCTGGATTTCGCTCCGCAAATAATTATTGATGACGGTTCGGACGTCGTGGCCACGATGATCAAGGAGAGGCCCGACCTCAAGAACAACTTGATCGGCAGCACTGAAGAAACGACCACCGGCATTGTGCGCCTGCAAGCGATGCAGGCCGCCGGCGTGCTCACCTTCCCGTCGATCGCCGTCAACGACGCACAGACCAAGCACTTCTTTGATAATCGTTACGGCACTGGTCAATCGACTTTGGACGGCATCATTCGCGCGACGAACATCCTGCTTGCGGGCCGCAACATGGTCGTAGTCGGTTACGGCTGGTGCGGCAAAGGCGTGGCCCTGCGCGCTCGCGGCATGGGCTCGAACGTCATCGTTTGTGAAATCGATCCTATTAAGGCTGTCGAAGCCGTGATGGATGGATTCCGTGTGATGCCGATCGCAGCCGCCGCGTCCATCGGCGACATCTTTGTCACCGTCACCGGGAACCGTCACGTGATCGACGGCAATCATTTTGCGAAGATGAAGGACGGCGCGATCGTTTGTAACAGCGGCCACTTCGATCTCGAACTTAATCTGGTTGCTCTTAAAGAGATGTCTGAACCCGTCGAACAGGTTCGGCCGTTTGTCGAGCAGTACCAACTCAACGATGGCCGCCGGATCATCGTCCTCGGGGAAGGCCGCTTAATTAACCTGGCCGCCGCCGAAGGACACCCAGCTAGCGTTATGGACATGAGCTTTGCCAACCAGGCCCTGTCCGCCGAGTACCTGGTGAAGAACAAAGGCAAGCTCGAGCCCGGCGTTCACCTGCTGCCGAAAGAAGTCGATCAGGAAATCGCCAGCCTGAAGCTGCGCGCGCTTGGTTACTCGATCGACACGCTGACAGCGGAACAGATCGAATACATGACGAGCTGGGAAACCGGAACCTAAACCTGGGACCGCGAAAGCGGACATCCTGTCCGCATTAAGCCGCACCGCACCTCCGGGGCAGAAGCCCGGCCGTCAGGGAGGGCGCACCATTCCCTGAATCCTAATCCAAAAAGCCGCGGAGTTCCCTTCTCCGCGGCTTTCTAATGGAGCGCGGACATCCCTGTCCGCCAGCGTGTGCAGCACGCGCAACCGCTACCAACCGCTTTTCAGCTGGTAGCGCTGGCAGCCCATTAAACTTTAACCGCTTATCCCAGTACCGCTCATTCGATTAATCTTGCCAGCACTGCACTGATAGATATATAAGACGCGCCGAGACTCCTGTTAATGCTGGGAGCGCGGCGGCCCGTTCGCACTCTTTGGAAAGGCGAAAACTAAGACTGGCACCAACCTACTGCCATAGACGGAGAAACTGCCCAAATCTGTAGGTATCTTTTCCTATGCAAGAACTCATCAGTTGCAAAGGACGTTTGAGCCCAAGCCCCGAATCGCGTCAGGTAATCGACGGTGAACAAAAAGACTTGACGATACTGCCTGATTACTTGTATTGTCCGTCGCCGGTCGCAATAACTAATAGGGGTTGTCCTCAGAAACCCGTAATAGCGCACTCACTGTTGACACCCTCGCGGCAACTCAATAGTAAGAGCAGGCTCAACTTTGGAATCCAGACTTTATACTTATTCACTGATCAGAAGCCTTTACGATCAGGGCGACGACATTATCGATTCCTTTTGGCCGTTGGTTATTAACGTTCTTCCACAAGACAAGAGTTCATTAGCTACCGAGAAGGTTCAGGTTGAAATAGAAAAAAACTACGGACTCAAAATTCCACAACACTCTCTCGGGACAATCATTACGCGAGCAGCGAGAAAGGGCTATTTGGAACGCGGCCAGAAGAGTATTTCGTTAACAACGGAAGGCCTTAACTATTTTTTCCAAAAGATCGAGCCTGAGCGTGAGGCCCAACGCAGAGTGAACGAATTGCTAGCCGATGCTAAGACATTTATTGATCAACATAGCCAGGTTGTCAGGACCACCGACCAAATCAAAGAAATAATCCAAGCTTTCATACTCGAGAACCTCGAAACCCTCGAACAGTTCTTTACTGATGATGGCACCCGGCCATCCAATCGCAAGGAATTTTCGACTGAGGGCGAGCGGGTCCTGGTTGAGTATTTTGTGAGCGTCGAAAAGACAAAGCCGGCAATTTTTCAGACGCTGCAGGATATTGTGTGTGGCAGTGTGATCTCCGCGATTGTACACACGCGCGAGTTTTTCCAGGAAAGCGGAAGGAAATTTGAGAGGACACTCATCTATCTGGATTCCAATTATGTTTTTAGCCTTCTCGGTTTGCGCTACCACGAGGAGAATAAGCCTGCACAGGAACTATTTGACTTAATGAAAGAAGAGGGCTCCTTCACTTTTAAGGTATTCGACTTCACCTTGCACGAGATTACCGGTCTCCTGCGGAATTACGAGAAAGAGCAACGTTTTTTTCATCCCCACATCAAAGTGCGCAACTCACTGTTTGCAAGTCTCAAAGCACAGGGCTGGAGTGCCGCCAAGGTTAGAGAGTTTATTGTAAATGTTGAAGCCCGGTTATGGGATGAGTTTGAGATTAGCATTGCGCCCACCGACATAAACCTCAGGGATTATCATGTGGAGCAGGCCCGGCGCATTCGATTGTCCCAATACAAACCTAACCAAGCAGTCAGAGAGCAAAACCACGATCTGGCAGCGATCGACCTGATCAAGGTCCTAAGACGGAAAGAGATCAAGAGAATCGAAAAGGCCCAGGCAATATTTCTCACCTCCGACATGAAATTGGCCCTCTTCAACTATGTCGGCGAGGACCACAAAGAAAATGACACGATTAGCGAGGTAATCCCCGACCGGTTGTTGACGAACATTCTTTGGCTAAAGAACCCGGCAGCGAACGACAAGCTTTCGTTGGATTCGATAATTGCGAGCTACTCACGCAATCTCTTTGTCGATCAGGAAGTCTGGAAGCAGTTTTATAAGAATGTCGCGGAACTGAGAAGCAAAGGATCTCTGGACGATACTCAGGTGTCGATCCTATTGTGGGATCCGCACATTCAAGAAGTATTAAGTGAGTATGAGCCCGATGAAGTCCAGGAAATAGATCCGGAATCGATTCTTAGAGACATCGAGAAGATACGCGAGACCGGGCCGTTACCGAGACCTCAGTTGCCTCCGGCTACTCAAGTAGCAGAGCCAAGTGACGACTTGAGACGTCAGCTAACTTCGTTACAGGACGAAGTGAATCGGCTTAAGGAAGAGAAAAACGACATGGCATTGAGCACGATTGAACGCTGGAAAAAGGTTCAGGAACTTGAAGCTGAACGAGGGGCCAAAGTCATTACTATATTGATCAAAGGCGCTTTTGTGATTGGCATGGTTTTGTTCGGGTGGTACATCATCGGTCCACTTACCCGCCATTGGATCGATGTTGAGCCCATCGCCTGGCTCTTAACCATTGTGTTCAGTTTGATTCTGCCGGTTCTTGGCGTTAGCACGGACATCTTCCACTGGAGTACCAAACTTTACGATCGCGTCTTCAATCTAGTCTTAAGGAGAAAGCTCAAGAACCTGAAGAAACTAGAGTTGAGTTTCGCAGTCGACACCGAGGGAGAAACTTGATAAACCTGAGGAAGCGGATTGACTGGACGCGTTTTGCGCAGATGATGGATCAGTTGGCGTATCCGAATGGGTAGTGAGCGCTAGGGTGATGTTGTAACCGAGTGCCCACCCGCCACCGCAGGTGGTACTGACAAGAGCGGGCAGGGATGCCCGCGCACCGCAGGCAGGATGCCTGCGCTCCCGTGCGCGCTCCTATGTTCTCACTCTCGAGATGAAGTAGAGGCCGCCGCAGGCGAAGATTACTATTGGGGTCCACACGGCTGCCGCGGCGGGCAACAGAGAGTGTTCGCCCAGTTGCTGAAAACCTCCCGACACCAGCCAGAACGCCAGGCTCACCGCTACAGCGGAACAGAGCGCGACGACTGTGCTCTTGCGTCCAAAAGAAATCGCCAAAGGCATTCCGATCAAAGCCATCACGACCACACCAAACGGCGCGGCATATTTTCTTTGCAGGGCCACGGCCAGGGCGGCGGTGTCGGCGCCGCGATCCTTCAATGTCTTGATATAGACCTGGAGTCGTTCGGCGCTCAGTTGCGATGGACGATCCACTGTAGGCCTGAACACGGAGGGCGGATCCACGCCGTTGATTTTCAGTTGCGCGGCGGACTGTTGCGTGACGCGCGCGTCGCCGACATCAATCCAATGCGCACGACTTATCTCAAACTGATTAGCTGCCAGCCACTTCCCTTCTTCGCCGGTCGTCACGCGTCTTAATTCGATCTGGTGATCGTCGAACTCATAGATCGCTGGTTTGAGCAGGACCAGCCGGCCTTCATCAAACTCGTATGAATAAATGCGCCCGCCGTCGGCGCTGACCAACCAACGTCTTTCGGATCCGGCAGCCATCTGCGCAATGTTGCCGCGAATTCGAGCGCGCAGGCTGTCCTGCCGCACGTTGGCCTGGGGCATCACGCGTTCCTGTACGAACCACGAACCGACGGCAATCAAAATCGCAAAGCCAAGGCCGGGCAGCATCAGACGATAGACGCTCTGGCCGCTGGCCCACCAGGCAATCGCTTCGCGGCGCCGCGCGATGAGCGCATAGGTCAGCAGCACGGCCACCAGAACGCTGCCGGGAAACAGCTCGATGCTCACCAGCGGCAGCAGATAGAAGAGGTACTGCGCCACAAGGGTGAAGCTCGCTTTGTTGGCCGTGATGAAACGCCACAGCTCGAAGGTCGTAAAGACATTAAAGATCAGCACCAAAGACACGAACCCAAAGAAGAAGCTGAGGGTCATAGTGCGCACGATGCTCACGTCCAGCAAAGTCGGGAAAGTAACGAGCCAGCGGCGAGCATTTTGCCCAATCAATCTACGCGCAAAGCGCTGCTGTGTGGGAGCCGATGTCTTGTCGCCGGCGGCGCTCCGAAAATGAAAACCAATCTGCCGTCTTCTGATCGCCAGCAAACCTATTCCGAATCCCAGGGCTAAAGCCGTGCCCGTCCATCCACCGACAATCGGCGACAGCGAGCCCGCCCGCGCCATCTGATCACCGGCCAGCGTTACCAAATAGTAGAGGAGAAAAACCAGCAGGGACATCAGGACGCCAAAGCCACGGCTGCCGCGCCGCATGCGCAAAGCCAGGGCGGCGCCAAACAGAGAGAACACAAACGGCGCCAGCGAAAACGCCAGGCGCTTATGAAGGATGATGGCGGCCTCGCGTTTTTCCACTCCGCTGCTCGCGGCGATGTGTTCACGCAACTCGGTAAGCTCCATCGCTTCGGGGCCGGTCTCCTCTTTCTGCATCCGGTCCAGCAAACTACTGCGTCCGGTGGGAAAGAGAATGCGCAGAGTATCCAGCCGCTCAACCACGAATGATTGATCCTTCGCCTCAGCAGAGGGCAGCGTCACCTTCATCGCATCCTGAAGCACCAGCTCAGATTGCGCGGCCGAGGAGTCGATGCGTCCCGAACGCGCGGTTACCAGGACCGTAGTGTGGTCTGCCGGCTGAGTTTGAATGAAGACGCGACCCCATTGGCCGGCGGCTTTGTCGCCGTCGCGAACATAGATGACGTAGTTCGGCAGGTCGGTAGAGAATGTGCGCGGCTCGACGGGCGAATCCAGTTTGTAAAGCGCGCTCCGGATGGCCACAGACTTTAGTTGCTGTTGGGCTCGAGGGACTTCCTTCATGTTAAGCCAGGCAGAGCCTGCTGTGGCAATGAGTCCCAGGAACAAAGCCGGCCAGAGCATTCGCCAGGTGCTGACGCCGGCAGCTCGCATGGCCACCAGTTCGCTGTCGCTGCCCAGGCGGCCTAATCCGATAATCGTGCCGGACAAGACGGCCATCGGAATCGTAAAGACAAGGACGGTCGGCAGCAGAGCCAGTGCCAGTCCATAAACGAAACTGGATGGCACGATGCCATGAAATATGATTTCGAAGTAGCGGCCAGTCTGTTGCGCGAAAAGGATTGCGGTCAGCAGGATGAGCGCACCGATGGTGTAAGGGAAGATTGTACGAAGGACGTAGCGCTCGATTAATCGCCGGTTGGGCATGATTTTGAAAACCCGCGAAGCGGGTAAAGCATAAAGCCTGAGGTGGAGCGAAGCGAAACCCCAGGGTGTCTACCGATTCGGTGCGGCAACCAAGGTTCGTGGCCGTCGTTCAAGGGCGCGTACGATCAACCTATGCGTTAACTCCGCCAGTTGCGCATCCGCCCGGTCCGATATCCCTTTGAAAGTTGATGCAAATTCGGTCGGCGGAAGTTGCTGGCTCGCCATGACAATCTGTTGCGTCTCTGGTAACAACCTCGTCGACGGCCCGCGGCTGCACTGCTGACAGTGAGGATTTACTTCTACATCCAGACAGGCTGGGTCGCTCTCGCCAAGACGCGCCCCGCAGTCAGCGCAGGACCGCACGTCGGGAAACAGACCAGCGAGCCTGAGCAACCAAACTTCAAAATAGCGGAGCACGAGGCGGGCTGATGTGGGCGAACTCTCCAGCGCGTCGACACAGGCACTTACCATTCGGAAAAGCTTTTCATTGGCCTCGTGGGGTGGGGCGAAGTCCGCAACCAGCTCGCCCATGTAAGCCAGGATTTCTGATACTTCAAGTTGTGCCGCAAGATCGAAATGGGATTTCAGGATCTCAGCATTCGAAATCGAGACGAGGTCGCGGTTCTCTCTTTCGTAAAAAGCAAGCCTGATCAGCGTGAACGGTTCCAGAGCAGCGCCGAAGCGGCTCTTCATCTTTCTGGCGCCCTTCGCCACCGCACGCACCAGGCCGGCAGTGCGCGTGAGGCAAACGGCTATGCGATCCGCTTCGGCCAGATTGTAAGTCCGCAGAACAATCGCATCTGTGTTAACCAACGCCATGGACAGCCTACTGCTAAGACATCGCTTTAACCTAAAGGGAGAAAGTAGAGTATCCAGCCGAGAATCAGTGCAATAAAAATGAATTCTCCGAAAACCTTCAGACCATAGAACAGGCGCTGGCGATCACTGCCCTTCGCCACCACGCCGAACACGACCGCGGTCAGACCCGCGAATACCGCCATCCAAAAGAGGTGCCTCATTTCTTCCTCCCCGCGGCGATATCGAACGCGTCGAGCATTGCCAGGTAATTGAGCAGCCCGGCAACCAGCAGGAAGGTATTGCCGTACTCATAGGTCACCATCTGAGCATGATCCGCAAAGCCTGTGTTCGTGATCCAGCAAAAAATATAGAGGATCCCGGCGCCCGCGTTGGCGATCATCGGCAAGAGTTGTAGTAGAGCTGCGAGGCCCTGATCGTTAGGCGTGAGCCGGAACAAATGGCCACCCAGCCACAAGCCAGTGAAGAACATCCCCCAAACCGCGCCGCCGAGCAGCAGTGCCCTGGCCCATTTTTTCTGCACTAGATGTCCCAACCCCGGAACGCCCAGGGCCGCCAAACCAACCAGCCAGGCGCGGGCTTTATCGGGCCCGGTCCAATCATTGCTTATCGTTTTTTCCTTCACTTCATCTCCACCTTCAAAGAAAGAGTATAGTGTTTTTCCGGCGATACCAAAGACCCACGTCGCAGGTAACGTAGATCAAACATATAAGAGCGATGCCTTGTTGAAATCTGAATGCCTGGGCATAGTCAGTGTGATTATTAATCAACATCACAACCGCTGCGCCACCGAGCAAGACACCGATAGTTATTTTCCCAGGCAGAGTCGTCCCAAACCGCAGTCTCGAGGCCAGCCAATAGCCCAGGCCGGCCGCCATCCATCCACCAAGAAACCCAGCCAACACGTCAACGGTCCAATGGATTCCCATCACGATGCGGGACGCTCCGATCATTAAAGCCAACCCGATTATCGCCACGCGCACCCACACCTGCTTGAAGAACAGACAGAAGATTCCCGCTAACATGGCGGCTGCGGCTGCATGCCCGGACGGAAAAGAATTGAACCTGTATGGGGCTCCGATGATGCGAAAATCAGCGCCTAACAAGTTCGTCAAAGGCCGATCGCGATGAATGAAGAACTTTAACCCTTTGACATAGAGCGCCATCAGCAACAACGACACGAGCAGGGCCCAGACCAACTCCGGCTTACGGCGAACGAACGGCAGGACCAGGACACACACAACGAGGCCGTCACCGAGAGTTGTCGTTCCTATCCAAAACGTGTCTCCCGCAAACCGGCCAAGGTCATTCAGCCACAGAAAAATTTGCCGATCCAGACCGCCAAATTCCACGATCAGGGTTATCAGAAGGATGCCGAGCGCGGTTAGCCAAAACCATAACCCGACCCTTGCAGTTACAGCTCCACTTTCGACAATGTTACTGACCGGCACGGAGCCAGGCAGAACCGGATCATGTTCGGAGGACTCGGTCATGTGACACCAAACAGACAACTGATAAGGCTAAGGAACAACTTTAAGCGCGAGTCGCGCCAGCAGTCAGGTATAAGGCAAATTCTCAAACGTCGGCTTGGCGACGACTGATCAACTGCGTGCGGCGACCTGGCCCCGCGTCAGTACAAGAGAAAGGCTCTTCGTGTTGACTTGAACTCGTCGAGCCTCGGTTGCCATGAGGCGCTGATGCTCTCAAGCGAATCGCCTCGCTCGATTGCTTCCCTTACCAACGATGTTCCGGCAATCAGATCGAATGGATTGCGATCATACTCGTATTCGTACGGAGGGTCCTTCCAACGAAACTGTTCGCCATACATATCGAACGCCGTTTTCACGATTGCGATTCCGGCACTCACCGGCTCGAACGCCTCGCGATCCGTAACATGAATCTGAACACCTCCGCAGGCCTGTTGGGCGTGCTTCTGAAAAGTGGGCATGAACCCGCAAGCGCGGAAATAGACGCCCGGGAAATTGAACCCGGCCAGCGCTTCGGCGAAATCCTCGGCATCTATATAAGGAGCGCCGACAAACTCAAAAGGTTTCGTAGTTCCCCGCCCTTCGGATAACTGAGTGCCCTCGATGTGCACCGTGGCGGGAAACACCGTAGTCGTATCCGGGACGGGAATATTCGGAGAAGGCAAAACCCACGGGGCGTCCGTTTGGTCATACCAAAGGCTCCGCGACCAGCCTGACATGGGTATGCATTCCAGATCGCAACCGATCCCAAATTCGTCATTGAACATTTGGCCCAGTTCGCACACGGTCATGCCGTGCCTCGTCGCGATTGGGAATTGACCCACGAACGAAGAGCAAGCTGGATCCAGCACAACGCCGGCGACTTCCTTCCCACCAATAGGGTTCGGCCGATCACAAGCAATCACTTTTTTGCCGAACCTCTTTGCCGCACGCATGCAGTTGGCCAGCGTGTAAACAAAGGTGTAGATGCGCGTGCCCACATCCTGCAAATCAAAAACGATGATGTCGACGTCGCGCAGCATCTCTTCCGTGGGCTCGCGCGTTTCGCTGTAGAGCGAATAGATGGGCAGGCCCGTCTTTCTGTCGGTCGCGTGCCCCGTCTCAATCATGTTGTCCTGCACGTCGCCGCGAATTCCATGCTGTGGCCCGAACAAAACTTTCAGGTCGATGTCCGGATGTTCATGAAAGAGATCCGCCACATGTCGAAATCCATGATTAACGGAAGCCTGGTTACACACGAGGCCAATCCGAGCGCCGCGCAGCAGGTCTATCTTTTCGGTGAGCAGTCTCTCAACGCCCAGATTGATTGGCCTTGTCTCTTTAGTCATAGTTGCTTATGCGGCTCCGCCGCCCGATGTGCGGAAAGGCTTTGCCTTTCGGAGAAAGATCCTCAAATTTTCGGGAGGCTACGCCTCCAGGATTATGCGGCGCAGCCTCAAGGACAAAAAAAACTAGCCGAAAGTCGGAGACTTTCCGCACATCAGACGGCAAAGCCGAAAGCTGTTCCCAGTCCTGCTCTCATTCGCGCAGGCTCGTCGATTTTCAAGCTAACCACAGAGTACGGAGCCGCCGTTCACGTTAAGAATCTCACCATTGATATGGCGCGCCCATTCGGTACAAAGAAAAACTATCGGCCAGGCAATGTCTTCGGGCGCGGCCACGCGACCGACCGGGATCGATTTTTCAATCGACTTGCGAAAGGAGGAGTCCGCGAAAACGTCCGCGCACATGTCAGTGTCAACCCATCCGGGCGCAACCGAGTTTACATTGATGCCAAACGGAGCCAGTTCGGCTCCCAAAGACTTCGTAAAAGCTATCTGGCCACCTTTTGAGGCTGCATAGTTTGAAACGTTCGCTTCCCCTCTCTGTCCGGCGGTCGAACTGACGATCACAATTCGTCCAAAGCCGCGCGCTTTCATTTCAGGTACCGCGGCATGGCAAGACGTCCAGGTACCCTTAAGGTTCAGATCGATCGTCCGGTCCCAGGCCGCTTCGCTCAGAGCGTCCACCGCCCCGCCTTCCCAGATACCCGCGTTGCAGACAAGAAAATCAACTCGCCCGAAACCGTCGAGCGCTTCTCTAATTAATCTTTCGGCATCTTCCACCCGCGAGACATCGGCCTTAACCGCCAGCGCCTTCACGCCAAACTCTTCGGCGGCCTTAACCGTTTCCGTCGCGGCCCGATCATCCCTAACATAATTAATCACGACATTCGTCCCCAACCGGGCAAAACAATTGACGACGGCGCGCCCAATGCCGCGCGAACCGCCTGTCACTACGGCTACTCGGTCTTTCAGGTTTAGGGAAGCGACTAATAGTGGCAAAGATTCCAGGATAGTTTCCTTCAAGCAGTTTGATGGCCTTTAGCTAGATTCAGTTCCTTACAAAGTTGCGGCCGCAACAGCCCCGGTCGCGGGTAATCTCTTTTGCGCAAACGCGCGGGCCTCGCTAACGAATTGATCGAAAAGCGATCGTGCAAACGTGTCTCGCTGCCAACCAATTTCGGGATGCCATTGCACACCCACGACGAAGCGACCGCTGCGCGGATCCTCGACGGCCTCAACAATGCCGTCCGGCGCCCAGGCGGTCGCGACCAGTTCCCTGCCGAGCGTTTCAATTGCTTGATGGTGATGACTATTTACCGGCGCGGTTTCCGCTTTAGCCAATTGACCCAGGCGGCTGTCCTCCAACAAGCGCACGCGGTGCGAGTGCCGATCGCGAGGCGCTCCCTGCTCGTGCTTTATCGCGTTCGGATGTTGACTGACGATGTCCTGGATCAACGTGCCGCCGCGCGAGACGTTCAAAGCCTGGGCTCCAAAGCAAATCGCGAACAGCGGTATACCGCGCTCTTCGACTTCGGCCAGCGCCAGCAAATCAGTTTCGTCTTTTTCCGGGTGAACAGCACCTAGCTGCGGATGAGGTTCGCGACCATACCGCTGCGGATCGATATCAGAATTGCTGCCCGGCAGCAGCAGTCCGTCAAGATCCGCCACGACGTGTTTGATAAAATCCGGCCGCGGAATCAAAGGAATATGAACCGGCAGACCGCCCGCGGCCTCAACCGCCTCGCTGTAAAACCGGCCCAGGTAAAACCTGTCGGTTTCGAGTTCCAGCCGCATGGTGATTCCGATGCGCGGTCGTATTTGTGAATCCATTCGCTCGCTCGACTCTCGGAATAGAACAATAAACTTTCTTCGGCCTAATGCACATGATAACGCAAGAACTTGCCGCGTCCCAATTCGTAACCAATGCAAAATGAAGAAAGAGTATCGCATACTCTCGGGCGCATCGCTTGACTAATCTTCGCACGAGTTCCTATAGTGCTCTTTCATCAATGAGCAGAAAAAATTCCTTAAAAGTACGCAGCACAACCGTCCTGCTGGTACGTCGTGACGGACGCGTGGCGATGGCCGGCGACGGCCAGGTAACCGTGGGCGAGACCGTGATGAAAGCCAGCGCGCGCAAGGTGCGGCGGCTTTATAACGACAAGATTCTGGCTGGATTTGCCGGCGCCACTGGCGACGCGTTTTCCCTGCTGACACGGTTCGAAGGAAAGCTCGAACAATACCACGGCAACCTGGAACGCGGTGCGATTGAACTCAGCAAGGAATGGCGAACAGACAAAATTCTCCGCCACCTGGAAGCCCTATTGGTAGTGGCTGATGAAAAGAGTTCGTTCCTGCTCTCCGGCAATGGCGATGTGATTTCTCCCGACGACGGCGTGCTGGCGATTGGCTCCGGTGGTTCTTACGCGTTGGCGGCGGCGCGAGCTCTGGTAGCAAACACACAACTCTCGGCCCGCGAGATTGCCCTCGAAGCGATGCGCATCGCCGGTGACATCTGCATCTACAGCAACTCGAACATCGTCGTCGAAGAGTTATGATCGCCAACGATTGAAGGTTGTTTCGAAGGAGTTGGCCGTCGACACTTCTAAAGTATCTTATCTGTAGAGGTTCCTGGTTTAGAGAATGGTTATCTATTTGGCAGGCGATACCGAAGAGCAAGAGGCTCGGCTTGATGAGATGACGCCGCGGCAAATCGTGGCAGAGCTCGACAAGCACGTTGTCGGACAGAACGCCGCGAAGCGCGCTGTCGCGATCGCGCTGCGAAACCGCGTGCGCCGCAAGAAGCTCCCGGCCGACCTCGCTGCGGATGTCATCCCCAAGAACATCATCATGATTGGCTCGACTGGTGTCGGCAAAACCGAAATCGCCCGCCGGCTGGCCCGGATGTCGAACTCGCCATTCCTGAAAGTAGAAGCTTCGAAGTTCACCGAGGTTGGTTATGTTGGTCGCGATGTCGAAAGCATGATTCGCGACTTAACGGAAATCGCCGTTGAGATGACGCGGCAGGAAAAGATTGAAGAGATCGCCGACAAGGCCGAGTTGAACGTCGAGGAACGTATTCTGGATATCCTGCTACCGCCACCAAAGTCTGCTTCAGGCGGTCCCCTTTTCGATTTCGACTCAGGCGAAACGACTGCTCCGGTCCTCGTCCCTGAATCAGAGCCGAAGGACGAAAACTTTGCGCGCACGCGCGAAAAGCTGAGAACTCAACTTCGTTCGGGCAAGCTCGACAACCGTTTGGTCGAGATGGAAGTGCGCGAGAAGAACTTTCCCACGATCGAATTTGCCGGGCCCATGGGCGTCGAAGAAATGGGCAT
>Ga0070698_100001569_pt1 | contig 25378 bp, 22 predicted proteins | sample KBSK1502metaG_FD_65477 | JGI IMG/M metagenome (GOLD analysis project Ga0070698, IMG submission 65477) | Corn, switchgrass and miscanthus rhizosphere microbial communities from Kellogg Biological Station, Michigan, USA - KBS K1-50-2 metaG | ecosystem: Host-associated > Plants > Roots >... | reverse complement strand
GAGCTCGACATGCTGCTGACCGCCGGGGAGCGGATAGCGATGGCGCTGCTGGCCATGGCCATCGCCAATCTCGGCCTGGAGGGCCGCTCGTTCACTGGCTCGCAGGCCGGCGTGATCACCGACTCCGCGCACGGCAAGGCCCGCATCATCGACGTGACGCCCGGCCGGATCCAGGTAGCACTTGACGCTGGCGCCATCCCCATCGTGGCCGGCTTCCAGGGCGTGTCACAGGACACCAAGGACATCACGACGCTCGGCCGGGGCGCCTCTGACACCACTGCGGTCGCGCTCGCGGCGGCCCTGAATGCGGATGTGTGCGAGATCTATACCGACGTGGACGGCGTGTTCACCGCTGACCCGCGCATCGTGCCCGGCGCCCGGCGCATCCCGCGGATCTCCTACGAAGAGATGCTGGAGATGGCCGCCTGCGGCGCGAAGGTCCTGATGCTGCGCTGCGTTGAGTACGCGCGGCGGTACGGCATCCCGATTCACGTGCGCTCGTCATTCAGCAACAGGAAAGGCACCTGGGTTAGCGACGCAGCGCGGGAGACGGAGGGCGAGGAAGTGGAGCAGGCGATCATCTCCGGTGTTGCCCATGACCGGAGCGAGGCGAAGATCACTGTCGTGGGGGTGCCGGACAAGGTTGGCGAGGCGGCCAGGATCTTCCGCGTGATCGCCGCCGCCGCGATCAACATAGACATGATCGTGCAGAACGTCTCGGCCGCCGCGACCGGCCGCACCGACATCTCGTTCACCCTGCCGCGCGAGGACGGCCAGGCGGCGATGACATCGCTGCGGCAATTGCAGGATGAGGTGGGCTTCGAGTCGCTGCTTTACAACGACAGGATCGGCAAGGTCTCGGTCGTCGGGGCCGGTATGCGCTCACATCCCGGGGTCAGCGCCACCTTCTTCGGCGCGCTGGCCGAGGCGGGGGTGAACATCGAGATGATCTCGACATCGGAGATCCGCATCTCGGTCGTCGTGGACGAGAACGATGTCGGCGTAGCCGTGCACGCCGCGCACACGGCGTTCGACCTCGGGGCAGGCCAGGAAGCGGCGGTTATCTACGGCGGGACGGGCCGGTGACCCGCAGCCAGCGCAGCGGGCCGGTACTCGCCGTCGTTGGCGCCACCGGCGCCGTCGGCACTGTCATGCTCGACATCCTGTCCACCAGGGATGACATCTGGGGCGAGATAAGGCTGGTCGCCTCGCCGCGGTCGGCAGGCAGGCGGCTGCGGGTCCGCGGCGAGCAGACCGAGGTCCTCGGGCTTGCCCCGGACGTATTCGATGGCGTTGACCTGGCCATGTTCGACGTGCCCGACGAGGTGTCGGTCACCTGGGCGCCGGTCGCGGCCGAGCGCGGCGTGGTGGTCATCGACAAGTCCGGGGCGTTCCGGATGGACCCGCAGGTTCCCCTCGTCGTACCGGAGATCAATCCCGGCCAGGCCGCCATCAGGCCCAAGGGAATCATCGCGGTGCCGAACTGCACCACGCTTTCGCTGATCGTGCCGATGGCGGCGCTGCACCGGGCATTCGGCCTGCGCGAGCTGGTCGTCGCCTCGTATCAGGCGGCATCGGGGGCAGGCCAGGCAGGCGTCGAGTCGCTCTATGACCAGCTGGGCAAGGTGGCGGGGAACCGGACCCTCGGCCAGCGGGCTGGCGACCTGCGCGGCGTGCTCGGCGACCTCGGGCCGTTCCCGGCGCCCCTCGTGCTCAACGTGGTGCCGTGGGCCGGCTCAGTCAGGGCCGAGGGCTGGTCGTCGGAGGAACTGAAGATCCGTGACGAGTCGCGCAAGATCCTCGGCATGCCGGACCTGAAAGTGTCGGCGACCTGCGTGCGGGTGCCGGTGGTGACCACCCACTCGGTCGCCGTGCACGCGGTCTTCGACCGCGACGTCACCCGCGGCGAAGCGCAGCGGGTGCTCAGCGGCACGCCCGGAGTCGTGCTGCTTGACGATCCGGCCGGCGCGGAATACCCGACGCCCTCAGACGTGGTCGGCACCGATCCCACCTGGGTGGGCAGGGTGCGGCAGAGCATGGACGACCCAACGGCGCTCGACCTGTTCATCTGCGGCGATAACCTGCGCAAGGGCGCAGCGCTGAACGCCGCCCAGATCGCCGAGCTGCTCGTCCCCGAGTTCGCGCCGCGCTAGCCGGCGCCCGGCAAATGGTTTGACCCCCGACGGCGCCGGAATCTACGGTCAATGCGGCGGGCGGATGCTGCGGTCAGATGCGGCAGGAGCAGCCGGGCCGTAGCACGTGTCCGCGGAGTGTTAACGCGATATATCTTGACATTCGACGGCCTCGTCCGGTAATCAGTAAGAGCGGCCGTGTCCGATGAGTCTGGAAGAGCGGCCGCGTCCTACAACCAGGAGGACGGACCGGGGCAGCCGGCCGTCGCTGACCTAGGGGATCGGATGAGCAGAGTCAGCGCTGTCGCCAGCATGCCAAGCGGACGCCGGGCCAAGTGGATTGTGCTGGCCTTCTGGCTGATTGTGGTAGTCGCGGCCGGGCCGCTGTTCGGCAAGCTGATGGGCGCAGAGAAGAACGACGCCAAGTCGTGGCTGCCCGCCAACGCGGAGTCGACAAAGGTCCTGGACCTGCAGTCGCATTTCCAGTCGCCCAACGTGTTCCCTGCCGTGGTGGTGTATGACCGGGCCTCGGGCCTGACGGCCGCCGACCGGGCGAAGGCAGCCGCTGACGCCAAGGCCTTCGCCGGGGTCGCAGGCGTGCTGCCCAGGCAGGTTGCAGGTCCGATCTATGCCAGGGACGGCCGGGCGATCGAGACGATTGTCCAGGTCAACCTCGGCAAGAAGGGCTGGAACGGTGCCGGGACGGCTGCCGACGCACTCCGCGGCATCGCCCGTTCGAACGCGCATGGCCTGACCGCCCACATCACCGGCCCGCTGGGCTCCGCGGCCGACTCAAGCAAGTCGTTCAAGGGCATCGATAGCACGCTGCTGTATGGCACGCTCGCGGTCGTTATCGTGCTGTTGCTGATCACCTATCGCAGCCCGGTGCTGTGGCTGCTGCCGGTGTTCTCCGTGATCGCCGCCCTGACCAGCGCCGTTGGATTGATTTACCTGCTCGCAGTGCACGCGGGCCTGACCGTTAACGCGCAGAGCGCCGGAATCCTGTACGTGCTTGTCTTCGGTGCCGGTACCGACTACGCGCTGCTGCTGACCGCCAGGTACCGTGAAGAGCTGCGGCGGCACGAGGACCGGCACGAGGCGATGGCCGTGGCCCTGCGCCGGGCCGGCCCGGCAATCATCGCGAGCGCCGGCACCGTGATCCTGAGCCTGCTGACGCTGGTTGTCGCCGAGCTGAACTCCACCAAGGGACTTGGACCGGTGCTGGCCATCGGCATCGCGGTTGCATTGCTCGCGATGATGACACTGTTGCCGGCCCTGCTGGTGATCTTCGGCCGCTGGATCTTCTGGCCCGCACGACCGAGGTACGGCTCGGCTGAGCCGACCACCAAGGGCCTCTGGGCACGAGTCGGCGGGCGCATCGCCGCACGGCCGCGGGTTGTCTGGGTGACGACGGCGGTCGTGCTCGGCGCCATGGCGCTGGGCCTGACCGGCCTGAAGGCCAGCGGCCTGTCCAACGCCGAGTCCTTCCGCGGGCGTCCGGACTCGGTGATCGGGCAGGAGGTGCAGGCGCGTCACTTCCCGGCCGGCGCGGGGCAGCCCGTGGTCGTCATCGGCAGCACGCCGCACGCCGCACAGCTGCTCTCGGCGTTCAAGGCCACGCCAGGGATCACCGGCGTGACCCCGCCTGCGGCCGAGGTCGGGCACGCCTACCTGCAGGGAACGCTCACCGCGCCGCCGGACAGCCAGGCCGCGTATACCACCATCGACCGGGTGCGGGCGGCGGTGCATGCGGTTCCCGGGGGTCATGCCATGGTGGGCGGTAACACCGCGATCAATCTTGACGTGCAGCGTGCAGCCGCACATGACCGCAACCTGATCATTCCAGTCGTCCTGGCCGTCGTGTTCGTCATCCTGGCGCTGCTGCTGCGGGCGATCGTCGCACCGGTAATGCTCATCGCCACCGTGGTGCTGTCGTTCGGTGCCGCGCTGGGCGTCAGCGCGCTGGTCTTCAACAACCTGTTCAACTTCGGCGGCGCGGATACCTCGTTCCCGCTTTTCGTCTTCGTCTTCCTGGTGGCCCTCGGCATCGATTACAACATCTTCCTGATGACCCGGGTACGGGAGGAGGCGAAACGTCACGGCTCCCGGGCCGGCGCGCTGACCGGGCTGGCGGCCACCGGGGGGGTGATCACCTCGGCCGGCGCCGTGCTGGCAGGGACGTTCGCCGTGTTGGGCACGCTTCCCGTTACCTTCCTGACCGAGCTCGGCTTCGCGGTGGCCTTTGGTGTGCTGCTCGACACCATCGTCGTCCGTTCGGTGCTGGTGACCGCGCTCAACCTTGACATCGGTCGCTGGGTGTGGTGGCCGAGCAAGCTCGCGAGGGAGTCCGTCCCGGAACCCGGCCAGCTGGCCGGCCGGCCCACCGCCGTCTCGTAATCCGCGGATTCATCACCCGGGGAGCTGGGCCGGCCGGCCGAGAAGCCGGCCGGCCGAGAATGCTAGCTGCTCCGTCGAGATTGCTGAGGCAGCGGAATAGGGACTGCCTGGCGCGCACAGTCCCGGTTAAGCCGGCCGCGCCACGGAATGTTAACGCCGTGGCAAGTAAAGAGTCCGGCCATGCGGTTAATTCTGGCTATCGGAGATTATCCGGCGATCGCGCGGGTAAACATCCCGCGGGCCAGCATGCGCGACCGGACTATCGGTAACCAGCCCGGGCGCATATCGCGGGGCCCAGGAAAGCAGTTCTGCAGTCGGCTATCCCGGGGGAGGGTACGTTGACTACGCAAGGCGGCAACTGGCGCCCGGCCAATGCCCGGAATGCCGGCAGGCCTGCCGGGCCTGCCGAGCCAGCCCTGGTGCTGTCGCAGTGAGTGTCTCGCCGGGCGATTCCGGCCCGGAAGCTATGGGCCCGGTCAGCGGCCGTCCGGCCTGCTGTGCCGTTGCGAGGCGCATCATTTCCTAACTGCGCCCGCCGGCATCCCGCGATCCGAAGATGCGCTTGCGCGCCCATGTTGCCATGCCGCGAGCGCCGATAAAGGAGTCAGCCATGCCTACGGATTACGCCATGCTCAGCACCTACCCGCCGACTCAATGCGGGCTGGCCACGTTCAGCGCGGCATTGCTCGCGCACCTTCCGGAGCCAGGCGACAATGTGGGCGTCGTGCGGGTTCTCGACGGGCCGACGCCACGGAATTCGCCGCTCATCGTGCATGACCTCATGAACGGCTCAGCCGCGAGTGCGGCGGACGCGGTCGGGGTTATCGACGACTTCGACGTCGCGATCGTGCAACACGAATACGGCATCTACGGCGGGCATGACGGCGCAGACCTCATTCCGTTGCTGACCGCATTGACCGTGCCGAGCATTGTGGTCCTGCACACGGTCCTGGCGGATCCGACTGATCATCAGCGCATGGTCCTCGACGAGGTCATCGCCGCAGCCGACACGGTCGTCACGATGACGCAGACCGGGCGCTCCCGGGTGCTGGACATGTACGGCACGAGTCCCGACAAGGTTTTCGTGATACCGCACGGCGCCGCGGGCACCCTGGCGGCCAGGTCGGCGTCGCACCGCCGGCCTGGCGGTCCCCGGGTCCTGACCTGGGGCCTGCTGGGGCCGGGCAAGGGAATCGAGCACGCGATCGAGGCGGTCGCCCGGCTGAGGGATGACGGGCTCCGGGTGGACTACACGGTGGCTGGCCAGACCCACCCCCGGGTGCGCGCCCGCAGCGGCGAGGCTTATCGCCAGTCGCTGCAGGCACTGGCGCGCCTCCGCGGCGTCGACGACACCGTGCATTTCGACGACCGCTACCTCCCGGTCAGCGCGCTGGTCGATCTCGTCGGCACCGCGGACGTCGTGCTGCTGCCTTACGACTCGGTGGATCAGGTCACCTCCGGGGTCCTGATCGAGGCCGTCACGGCAGCGAAGCCGGTAATCTCGACCAGGTTCCCGCACGCGGTCGAGCTGCTCAGCGGCGGCGCCGGGCTGCTCGTCGAGCGGAAGGACCCGGTCGGCATCGCCGCTGCGCTGCGCAGCACGCTCACCGAACCGGGCCTGTCCGGCCAGATGAGCCGCCACGCGGCGGACATCGCGCCGCAGCTACTGTGGCCGGCGGTGGCGGCCTGCTACCGGGAACTGACATCCGCGCTCACCAGGACCCCAGCGGGAGCTGCGCTATGAGCTGTCCGGAAGCACCGTTCCAGCATCTGCAGCGGATGACCGACGAAATCGGCCTGCTGGAGCACGCCAGCGGAATCGTGCCCAGGTATGAGCACGGCTACTGCGTCGACGACGTGTCCCGCGGCCTGATCGTGATCTGCCGGGAGCCATCGCCAGCCGATGAGCTCGTCGCCCTGGCTCATCGTTACCTCAGCTTCCTCGTGCAGGCGCAGGCGGCAGACGGCAGGTTCCGGAATCGCCTTGGCTATGACCGCCGCTGGCATGACCAGCCCGGCACCGAGGACTGCTGGGGGCGCGCCATGTGGGGCCTCGGCACGGCCGCGCTTCGGGGGCCGGCGCCGGGCATCCAGTCAGAATCTCTTGCCCGGTTCAGCCAGGGCGCGCAGGCCCGGTCGCCGTGGCCGCACGCGATGGCCTTCGCCGCGCTCGGCGCCGCGGAGATCCTGGACGCCTGGCCCGATCACTCGGGCGCGCTCAGCCTGCTGGCCAGCGCGGCCGACACCATCGGCGAGCCGGCCGCGGACCCGGCCTGGCCCTGGCCGGAGCCAAGGCTCAGCTACGCTAACGGGGCGATCGCCGAGGCGGTCGTCGTGGCGGGTGAGAAGCTTGGTGATGACAAGGTGCTGCGTGATGGCCTGCGGATGCTCGAATGGCTGCTGGCAGGCGAGATCAGGCACGGCCACCTGTCGGTGGTGCCGGTCGGCGGCTGGGGTCCGGGCGAGCCGCGCCCGGCGTTCGACCAGCAGCCGATCGAGGTGGCCGCGCTTGCTGATGCGTGCGCCCGGGCGGCAGCCGTCACCGGCGACGCGAGCTGGCTGGCGGCCGTGCAGCTGTGCGTGGCCTGGTTCCTCGGCGACAACGACGCCAGGGTTCCCTTGCTTGACGAGCAGACCGGCGGCGGCTGCGACGGCCTCACGGCCACCGGCCGTAACGGCAACCAGGGCGCCGAATCCACGATCGCCATGATCTCCGTGCTACAGCAGGGGCGCCGCCTGATCGCCGCGTCGCGGTGACTGGCCCAGGCTCGGCGAGCGGGCTGCTGACCCGGACGCATCATCGGCTGCGGCCGGACGCATCCCGCACGCTGAGCCGGCTGTTCGTGCCCGGCCAGGAGCACCTGATCCGGGGCGAGTCGCGGGCGATGGCCGTCATTGATCGCGTGCTGGCGATGAGCGAGGCAGAGGCGGCCCGCACGCTCGCCCGGACACTGGCCAGGTTCTCCGGCCGGTACCGCGACCTGGCGGAAACCCTGGAGCGCAACTTCGGGCTCGTCGCCCACCGGCTCGGCGGCGAGATCGAGGTCGGCTGTGCGCGGCGGCGCCTGATCGGGGCGTATTTCACCCAGCAGTACGCGCTGGAGGCTGCTGCGCTGTTTAACCCGTCGATCGTGCCGCATCCCGACCAGGCTGGCTGCGCCGCGGGCGAGGTCCGGTTCGTGCTGAGCCTGCGGGCGGTCGGCGAGGGCCATCTGTCCAGCATCGAGTTCAGGACCGGCACGGTGAGCGGGGTCAGCGAGATCAGCATTGACCCGCCCGGCCGTTTCCCTGATATCGGGCGCTCTCGTCCGGTCGCCTACGACCGGAGCCTCTTCCAGGAGAAGCTCGCCGAACTCGGCCATGAGGACGAGAACGCGCAGTTCCTGTGGAGCCTGCTGCCACCGAGGTTCAGCATGGCCGAGCTCGATGCGGCGGTCGGCGAACTGGCTCTGCAGCAGGTGATGCGCGGCGACTCCGTAGGGCTGGTGGACTGGGTCCGGTGGATGGCGGCATCCAACTACGAGGTCGAGTTCAATGCCGAGCACGCCATTTCCGAGCACGTGCTTTGGCCGAGCGGCCCGGCGGAAAGCCACGGCATGGAGGACGCGCGGTTCGTGCGCTTCATCGACGACGCTGGCGGCAGCCCGGTCTACTTCGCGACGTACTCGGCATTCGATGGCAGGCGGGTCGACTCGCACCTGCTCGAAACCGCGGACTTCCGCACCTTCACCGTCTCGCAGCTGGCCGGCCAGTCGACCAAGAACAAGGGCATGGCACTTTTCCCCCGCCGGATCGGCGGCCGGTACGCGGCGCTCTCCCGCTGGGACAGGGAGAGCAACGCAGTCGCGTACTCGGCTGACGCCCGGCGGTGGGGCGAGGCGGTCACTGTCCAGGTGCCCGCCCGGCCGTGGGAACTCGTCCAGCTTGGCAACTGCGGCTCGCCGCTGGAGACCCAGGCCGGCTGGCTGGTGTTCACGCACGGCGTCGGGCCGATGCGGCAGTACGCGATCGGCGCCATCCTGCTCGACCTGGACGAGCCAGCGCGGCTGATCGCCGCGCTGCCCGAGCCGCTGCTGGTGGCCGACGAGTCGGAGCGCGACGGGTACGTGCCGGACGTGGTCTACTCCTGCGGCTCCCTGCTGCACGGCGAGACGGTAGTGCTGCCGTACGGCTGCAGTGACTCCTGCGTCCGGTTCGCGATCGTTGACCTGCCGCGGCTGCTCGACCGGCTGCTCAGCGGGGCGTGATCTCCGCCATCTGCGACCAGTCATCACCGGGTACCTGCACGTTGATGATCTGCGGCGTCTCGGCGACCACGTCGGGCATCCATGCCATGGCGGCCTTGAAATGGTCGGAGTTCACGTGCGCCGCGGCGGCATCGTCCTGGAAGGCCTCGATCAGCACGAACTGGTTCGGGTTGTCGACGCTCCTGGACCACTCGAAGAAGATGTTGCCCGGCTCGCTCCTGGTGCCCTGGGTAAAGGGCTCGACGAGGGTGAGCCACTCCTCGCTCCGCTCGGGCCGGACGGTCATCTTGACGACAATGAAGATCATGGAGGGTTCCTTCGGCTTCGGCCTGCGGGTGGATGCGACCGTCGGGTTGCGGGTTGCCCCATCTTACGAACGGCGCCCTCGCCTGCCCGCCCCAGCCGGGGTGGTGCGGGATTGAGCAGCCGTCATGAAAGCCACTTGCGGCCACCGCGCCGGTGGCCCCTAGGATTTACCTCAAGTAACACAGCGCCGATCGGCTGAGGAGCGGAGATGCGCACAGCGTCCATGTCCATCGAGAAGGCCTTTGGGACCTATTCGGAGGGTATGACGCATGTCGCGGAAAACGCTCAACCTGGGGATCCTGGCGCATGTAGACGCCGGTAAGACAACTCTCACCGAGCGGCTTCTCTACGCCGCAGGCGTCATCGACGAGATCGGTAGCGTCGATGCCGGCACGACTCAGACCGATTCGCTGGCGCTCGAGCGGCAGCGCGGTATCACGATCAAGTCCGCGGTCGTGTCGTTCCCGATCGACGGCGTTACTGTCAGCCTGATCGACACGCCCGGCCACCCGGATTTCATCGCCGAGGTCGAACGCGCCTTGAGCGTGCTCGACGGTGCCGTGCTGGTGATCTCCGCCGTCGAAGGCGTGCAGCCGCAGGCGCGCATCCTGATGCGGGCGTTGCAGCGGCTCCGCGTCCCGACCCTGATGTTCGTCAACAAGATCGACCGTCCCGGCGCGGGCTACGAACGCCTGCTGCGGGCCATCTCGGAGCGACTGACGCCAGCGATCGTCCCGATGGGCGCCGTGCGTGAGCTTGGCACGCGCGCTGCCGGCTGGACGCCCCTGGGCGGCGCCGACCCTGCCCTCGCGGCCAGGCTGGCCGAAGTGCTCGCCGAGCGCAGCGACTCGATCCTTGCCGCGTACGTCCACGGCGAGCCGGGGATATCGCAGCGCCGGCTCCGCGAGGAACTCGCGGCGCAGACGAGACGGGGAAACGTGCACCCGGTGTTCTTCGGTTCGGCACTCACCGGAGCAGGCGTGGATTCGCTGATGAGCGGCATCGCCGAACTGCTGCCGGCGGCTGGCCGAGACACCGGCGGTCCGGCTTCGGGTCGTGTTTTCAAGATCGAACGCGGCGCGGCGGGCGAGAAGATCGCCTACGTCCGGATGTTCTCCGGCACCGTGCGAACACGAGACCGGGTGCGGTTCGGCCGGAACGGCGAGCGGAAGGTGACCGCGATCAACGTCTTCGCCGATGGCCCGGCCGTTCGGCGTGAGTCCGTTTCCGCCGGAGAGATCGGGAAGCTATGGGGTCTCGCGGAGATCCAGGTCGGCGACGCGGTCGGCACGCCGCGGAAGCATGCGGAGCAGCGCCAGTTCGCCCCGCCGACGCTGGAGACGGTCGTCATTCCCCGCAACCGCAGCGACAACGGTGCCCTCCGCGTTGCGCTCGCCCAGCTCGCCGAGCAGGACCCGCTGATCAACGTCCGGCAGGACGACGCCCGCAAGGAGATCTCCGTCTCGCTCTACGGCGAGGTCCAGAAGGAAGTCATCGGGGCAACGCTGGCGACCGACTTCGGCCTCGACGTCAGCTTTCGCGAGACGACGACGATCTTTATCGAACGGCCCATCGGCACCGGTGCAGCTGACGAGCGACTGCGCAAGGCGCCCAATCCGTTCCTCGCCACAGTTGGGCTTCGCATCGAGCCGGCCGCGGCAGGCTCAGGCGTGCAGTTTCGGCTCGAGGTGGAACTTGGCTCCATGCCACTCGCGTTCTTCCGGGCAGTCGAGGACACCGTGCGAGAGACGCTGCAGCAAGGCATCTACGGCTGGGAGGTAACCGACTGCACTGTCGCGATGACGCACTCCGGCTACCTGGCCCGGCACAGTCACGCCCACCAGGGCTTCAGCAAGAGCATGTCGAGCACGGGCGAGGACTTCCGCAAACTGACACCACTTGTCCTGATGAGCGCGCTGCAGCAGGCGAGAACCGTCGTCTGCGAGCCGATCCACCGTTTCCGGCTGGACGCGCCTGCCGACACGCTCGGATCGCTACTGCCGGCCCTGGCACGGCTGCACGCCGTCCCGCAAACACAACTGACGAAGGACGCCTCGTCGACACTGGAGGGCGACATTCCGGCGGCTCGAGTGCACGAGCTGCGACAGCAGCTGTCGGCCCTGACGCGCGGCGAGGGCGTCGTGGAGTGCACCTTCGACCGTTACGAACCCGTGAGCGGCGCGATCCCGACCCGGCCGCGATCGGACCACAACCCCCTCAAGCGCGACGAGTACCTGCTGCGCGTCGCAGGACGCGCGAGCCGTCCCACGGGCGAGCTGCGGCCGCAGTCACTCAATTAGTCACTCGCGGCCGCGCCCAGTTGAGCAAGACCTCCCGAGTCGGGGCCCATCCTCGGCAACCACGAAGAAGACCGGTCGCGGCATACCAGCCTCCCGTCGAAGAAATACCACCCGTCCACATCTAGCCGAGGACAAAGGCGGACTTTGCACGAAGGATCTCATGGATTCTCAGCAACGCCGCCGCGCTCGGATCGCCCAGACGGGCGAGCCCTAATGCTGGCAACCCTGGGCCGCAAACATCGCTACCCGTCGGTGATCGGGTGTCAAGCCAGCTTCGCGGCCACCGATGCCGCGCTGCGCAGCAGCCGACCGTCCGCTCCGGTAAGGACAGGCTGGTACGCGGGCCTGGCCATGGCCTCCTCGATGAGGTCAGAGAGTTGCCTGATAAACGGGATCTCCGGGGTTATCCAGAGATACCGCGCCAGGGAGCCGGGAATCGTATTGATCTCGTTCACGAGTACCTTGGCTCCATCCGTCATGAAGTCGAGGCGCGCGACCCCGCGTACCGCCGCGGCCTTCATGATCGCGGCCGCCTGGGTAACCACGGTCCCGGCAACCTCCTCGGCCAGAGCGGCAGGCAACTCGCGCGCGGCGCCAGCCATCCCTTCCTCAGGCACGTACTTATCCTGGTAAGACAGCAGCGGCCCGGAGCGCCTGATGGGCCGCTCGATCGCGGACAGCTGGCGATGCGGCCACGTCCTGAGGGCGATGTTGACGTCGTACCATCCCTTGAGGAATGGCTCCACGAGGGCTCCGGATGCGTACAGCGGGCTCGATTGCGCCAGCGCCCGCGCACTATCCAGGTCGTCCACCAGCTCAACGCCCAGAGACGACCCGCCGTAACGGGGCTTCACGATCAGGGGCGTTCCCAGGGCCTGCAGGGATGGCTCATCTGCGGTTGCCAGGTCCAGTCTCGGGATGGCGCTCACGCCTGCGTGCTCAGCGACAGCGGCGAAGGCAAGCTTGTCCATCCCGAGCGCCGCCCCGGCCTGGCTCGGGCCGGTATAGGGCACGCCCATCAGATCGAGCAGCCCTTGCAGCCGGCCGCATTCGCCGGGCGCGCCATGGCAACAGGCCACGACCGCCCTGATCGTCATCGGGATGGGCCGGCCCAATCTGCGGCGGCGGCAAAACCCACGTTCTGCGCCCAGGCCCACGAAAAGAGGCTCGGAACCGATCGGGGCACCGTCCCGGAAGCTCGTGGCCTCGCGCCCGGCGCCGACGTTGTAGAAATCCCCGGCCTTGCTCCAGTAGATACCGATGGCATTGGTGCCGTTGTCATTCAGGCACCGCTCCGCCTGGAGGCCGGTCAGTACCGATACGTCGTGCTCGGGTCCTGGCCCGCCGAAGACGACTCCAACGTTGGTGTTAGCTTCCACAGATTTCTTCCTCCCTCCGTCCGATAAAGATCGCCGCGCCTCCCTCCCGGCGGCAGCTGGCAGTACCTGGCACGATTACGGGTAGTGGTTCGGCAGGTCGTTTTCCCACAGCACGCCGTCCCCGGCGGTCAGGGCCGATCGAACCCACTCGCGGGCAGCGGCCCGGGATGGGACGGTGACGGTCTCCCCGTTCCGCGCGCCCGCCAGCAGTGCCCGGCGGTTGGTCCAGCCAACCACCACGAGCACGGCGTCGGCCTTGGCCACGGCCTCGGCGAAAGCACGGTTCGCCGCGTTCTGGCCAGGCCCTAGCTCCACCATTCCCGGGGTGACCACGGCGCGCCGATTCGGGCCGGGCACCGCGGATTCAAGCAGTTCAAGCGCATGCCTGGCGCCGGTCGGATTTGAGTTGTAGGTATCGTCGATCACCACGAGCCCGCTGCTGCTCACCCCCTGGGCGGCGCGGTGAGCCGGCACCGACAACTCGCTGACCCGAGTGACCACCTGGCCGGGTGGCGCGCCAACAGCGAATGCCGCCGCCAGCGCGCATGCGATGTTGGCGAGATGCAATCCCGGCTGGCTGTTGAAGGAGCCGATCACGGTGCCGCGATACCGGATGGTCACGATGTCATCATCGCGTTCGAGCGACACATCGAGGCCGGCCTGCCGATGAGTGCCGCACCGCCACACATCAGCGCCGCGTACTGAGCCCGCGATCTGCGCCAAACGCTCGTCATCGACGTTCAGGATCGCGACGCGAATTCCTTCGAGCAGCTCGGACTTGGCCCTGGCAACAGTGTCCAGCGTTTTCATGCGCTCCAGGTGCATAGGACCTATCGCGGTGATGATCCCGATTTCTGGCTTGACCCATGAGCACATCGCCCGGATCTCCCCGGCGCCGTAGGTGCCCATTTCAGCGACCAGGACCTGAGTACCCGGGCCAATGTACTCGTTGACCGTCCTTGCCAGCCCGGCAGCGTTGTTCCAGCTCGCCGGGCTGGCGACAACGTCGAATATTCCGGTGAGGAGATCCCGGACGTGATTTTTCGTGGAGGTCTTACCGTACGAGCCGGTGACGGCTATAACCCTTGGGGCGACCCGGTCCAGCGTGGCCTGGGCCCTCGTCCGGTATTGCCGGGCGAGCCGCACCTCCACCGGGCGCACGATCAGCGCGGCGCCGTCGACAACGACGGGCACGCCGGCCGCGAGCGTCCCGAGCGCGGCGGGCACGCCCAGCCACAGTACGAAGGCGGCAAGGAGCACCTCCAGCAGGACGCAGCCAGCCGCAAGCCTGCTGAGGCGCGCGGTGCGGACCATCCGCTGCTCTCTGCCGAGCAGTGGCATCGCTGCCGGGAAGGCTGCCGCGCCCGCGGCGGCCAGCAGGCCGCCGCCGACCGTGACTGCAGGCGGCCGTCCCGTCAGGGCCAGTAGCGCCGCCGCGCCGAGCACCGGCGCAAGGACCTGGTTGGGTGGCCGCTTGCGCGCCCAGCGCAGAGCCGTTGTCAGGCACGCCCCCGGGATATAGTGCTCCCGTTGCATGACGCGCAGCCACCGGAAATCGGCGATCACCATGGCAGGCAACGCGATAATAGCTATTACCACCGTGGCACCCTGCCGGGCGCGTCAAGGACCTTTTCGATCATGGCTCTGAGCCTGCCGGGCGCCTGCAAGTGCACATCATGGCCGGCGCCGCCGACAATTTCCGTGGCCACTAGCGCGGTGAGCAGGCCCCGGGCCTTCTCGATCATGCTGGCTGGCACGGCCTGGTCGGCGCTTCCCCAAAGCAGGGCTACTGGGCAGGCGACTGCCTGCAACTGCGCGTCGTACGATTCGTGCACCACCCGGACGAGAACTTTCCGCATTACCCCGGAGGCTGCGTTGTAGTCGTCGGATGCCCTTGCCCGGCGCATGGCCTCGAAGCGGCGATTGCTTAGCAGGCCCGCCTGATGTGCTTTGCGGCCAAGCCGGTAGGAGACTGTAGGTTCGGCTGCCTTGGAAAGCCTGAGCAGTGGCACGCCGCAAAGAACCATTCCCCGCACAAGGTCGGGCCTGCTAGCGGCCAGGCATACCGCGACCCGCCCGCCAAAACTGTGCCCCAGTATCACGACCGGTTCCGCGGGTTCATGCTCGTCGAGCACAGCAGCAATGCAGGAAGCGTAGTCGGCAGCCCCCCAAGCCTCTGCTGGCGACGGCGATACGCCGAATCCCGGCAAGTCCACGAGAAGATGCGGATACGTGCTCAGCGCGCTTTGGAGGTCGCGGCGGTCACGGCCCCATCCGTGCAGCCCGACTACCAGCGGCCCCGGCCCGTCCGCCAGCTCACCGAACACGCGGCCATCGAGATAACTACGCAAGGGCACGGAAATAAGTTATCGCGCGTCTTCGCGGCTTGCCCGCCGACTCTGGATTAGGGCCGGAAGGTGGAGTTTCTGATGCCTCGCAACGATTAGGGCGGTTAACACTGAAAATATGTACGGCGCTGACCTGTGGCGACCTGTGGCCACGCGATTCGAGATAGCCTCCGGGTGGCCATATGCGGTCCTTTCCGCAGCTAAACGATCTCGTCGTAGATTGCGGCCGGCGCACCGGTCCGGGCAGCCCAGTACTGGTCCCCGTAGGACCAATGCCACCACTCGGTCCCGATGACAGTCATCCCCTCCGCATGCAGGCGGCTGGCCAGCAGCCTGCGCAGGTCCCGTGCGGTGCCGCCGGTATCGTCCTCAAGCGCGGCCGGCGCGGAATCCGGCAGGAACGCGTCGAAGTCAGTGCCGAGTCCGAGCACTGCGCCGCGCCAGCCGAGGGTCAGATCCACGGCGCCACCCGTGGTGTGCGGAGGGACTGGCGCATCGCTCCACGGATCTGAGACGAAGCCAGCGAGTGGCGTGTTCGCCGCCGCCAGGTAGTAGGTCAGGAGCTCCGCCTGGAAGGCGCGCGTGCGGTGGGCGTCGATGACCACGATTTCGAAGTCGGCGGGAAGCCTGCGTGAGGCGCGCTCTAGCCGTTCCAGCACACCCGCCCGTAGCTGCATGGCACCGGGGCCGTGCTCGAATCCCAGCCAGGAGTACACAGGGTATGTTCTTATGACCCCGGCCAGCGGGATCAATGGCTCGTCATTCTCTTTGACCGGGACATCAGGGTGAGCTGGCATAGGCCGCCGGAGCGCCGGAAGCCCTGGCTGTGGCGGAACCGCGATCACGTTGCAATCTATGAGCCACTTCATCGTGCCCGGTGCCCTGTGCCCTGGAGAGCCAGTCCGGGCGCCTGGCACGCATGACATATTACGAAACCCCCGGAACGGGGACCTGTTTTGCCGGTTCCGGCCCGTCATTCTGGCCAGCCGACAATGACCGGGCCCGCAGCCAGGCCAAGCTCGCCGTGCAACTCGGCGGCCGCTGCGGAGCGTCTCTCGTCGAGGTCATCGAGCACGGCGTGGATATACTCTGATGCCAGAGCGAGCTCCTCAGGCGAGCTCAGCAGAGAATCGATTTCCGCGGGTTCGGCGGTCCGGAACAGGTCGAGCAGGTACTGGTGGCGCTCCTCAGCTGTAGCGCATGTGCCGGTCTTCATCATCGAGCGTAGCCGACTGGGCAAGTCACCGGAAGCCGCGCGACGGGCCGGTCGCTGCATTAGCTGATCCTCGCTTCGCTGCGATTACCTGGCATGAGCGCGTTGAGCCTATCCTCCGGCCACAATGCCGCGCTGGCCATTTGCATTCGCATGACCTGGCCCGAGGCGTGTTTAGCGGTATTCGTCTTTCTTGTAATGATTGCGGCGGAGAACGCATTGCGGTCACGGCGCCGCTGCGGAGCGGCACTCCTCGTACACGGCCATTCCCAGGTGTGTGCAAAGCAGGCTCTGGTGTCGGGCCAGGTCAGCGTGCGCAGGTATTCCCGCCGACGTCGGAATTACGAGGTGATGAGCACGTCAGTGAGCGGATCGATGCCGGCCAGCTTTGCCGCCAGGTCGGCGCTGAGATGATGACGGGCGGCGAGCGCGGCAGGTGCGTAGTAGGTGACTTTGGTCTGCCCTGCGTCGGCCCAGATCAGCACCTTGAGCGGCATGTCCAGTGCCGCCAGGGGCGAGGCCGCCATTACCGGCGTGCCCGCTGCAGGGCTGCCGAAGATCACCAGCGTGGTATCCCGCAACTGAAGTCCTACCTGGCTCGCCTCGGCGCTCTGGTCGATCACCGCGAACAGCTTCATGCCCTTCGCGGCAATCAGGTCAGTCAGGCGCGAGGCTGTGTCGGCAACTGACCGGGGGCTGAGCTTGGTGACGACGCCAGGCTCGGTCCAGGTGCTGTCTTCGGTCATCGCTTGGTCTCCTTCGGAGCTTGGTGGGACCTCGGCGCCTGGTGCTGCCGGGGCCTGATTATCCCCCGCCAAATCGGGGTACAAGCCACGCTTGTATCGCGTCAAGCCCGGGGCAACTACCGCAGGCTGCCGGCGGCTGCCAGCATCGAAGCATGACTAGATGCACTGGTGCGCTGGCTGACTCGCTATCAGCCAGCAGACGATGGCCCGTGCCGGCCCTCCGCCGGATGGGCCGCGGTCTGCATCGGCCTGGCCGCCGGGCAGCCGCCTACGCCTCATCCACCGCCGCGACCGCCCGGCTGAATCGTCTTAAGGCGTTCGTAATACGCCATGCCCGTTCTAGTTAAGTCATTTGACAGAAGCTAGATTGTGACACGTGAGGCGGGCTCTACTCATAAGCCAGGCCGCGACCGGCCTGTCCTGGCATGCCGCGGGCTTCGAGGCGATCATCACCTTCGGCCTGGTGCTGATGGTCCTCAACATGGCCAACGGGCCGAAGCTCAACGGCCCGTTCGTGCCGCTGGCCGTCGGCGCCTACATCATGGCCTGGGGCACCATGGGCGGACCCTTCGACGGCGCCTCGATGAACCCCGCCAGAAGCTTCGGACCCGATCTCGCCCTGGGGGCCTGTCCACCTGGTGGGTGTACCTGATCGGATCGGTGGCCGGTGCCGTCATCGCCGTAGGCGTAGCGCACGTTCTGCGCGGGCCAGCCAAAGCCCAGGAAGCCAGCACTGCCATGGGAACACCTCTCGACCGGGACGCCTGAACATCGACGCGCGCAACGCTGCAGCGCGCCTGCCAGATTGCCGGGTTTGATGAGTGAGGCGCGCGTCTGCTTCGGCTTGAGGCTCAAGTGGCGGTACGCACGTACGCGAGGACGGCCAGTACGCGCCGGTGGGAGTCGGGGTCGGTGTTGAGGCCGAGCTTGAGGAAGATCTGCTTGGGTCATGCGGACCGCGCGCAGCAGCGAGGCGGCGTCGCCGGCCTCGCCGACCACGTTGACGCCGGCGTCTGTGAGCAGCCGGGTGATGCCCTCGCGGGTGAGCATCACGTCGTCGGCTACGACGACGCGCATGGGATCTCCGCCCGGCATACCGTCTCCTTGATGAACAGGGTGCCGCCCAGCGCCCCGACGCGGTCGGCGAGCGTGACCATGGGCGAGTCGCGGCCGGTGCCGTTGTCCTCGACCGTGACAGCCAATAGCTCGTTGTCGTGGGCGACGGTCACGGCAGCGCGATCCGCGCCCCGGCGGGCCGCGTCGCCGACGGCCTCCGCCACGGTGAAGTACGCCGCCGCCTCGACCGGGGCCGGGTAGCGCCGGTCGTCGGCCCGGAGAATCTGGACGGGCAGCGGGGCGGTGTCGGCGAGCGTCGCCAGCGCGGCTGCCAGGCCGGCCTCCGCCAGCACGGCCGGATAGATCCCGTGGGCGAGTTCGCGCAGTTCTTCTAGCGCGGCCCCGGTCTCCTCCATCGCCGTCGCGAGCGTCATCTGGGCTGCGGCGTCACCGTCGGCCGCGGCGCCGGCGCGGGCGAGACGGATGTCGTAGGACAGGGCCAGCAGGCGCTGCTGGGCGCCGTCGTGGAGGTCTCGTTCGAGCCTGCGGCGTTCGGCGCCGGCGGTCTCGACGATGCGGGCCCTGGACGCGCGAAGCTCTCCGAGCTGGGCGAGCAGTTCGGCTTGCAGCCGTTCGTTCTCCAGGCCGAGCGCGATGGCGGGCCCGATGTGGCTCTCAAGACCGGAAGCGGCTCCGGCATGGGTGATGGCCGCGACCGTGCGGCCGTCCCTTATCACGCGCGTGACCGCACGGTCTGGCGTGGCGGCAGGTTCCGGCACGGCCCGGCCGCTGGTGTCGACGTACCGCTGCGCGCCCGGGAGCCAGTAGGCGATCCGGAATTCCGGATCGTGCAGCGCCTCCGCCAGCGCGGTCTGGAGAGATCCCGGGGAAGGCGCCTCGTGCAGGTTGACCGCGATCCGGGCGATGGCGCGTCGTTCCGCGCGGGCGCGGGCAACGCCCGAGATGAGACCAGCGGCCAGGAAGATGATCGCGGCGCTGGCGACGGCGAAGATCGTGAACAGGGCAGCGTTGAACGGGTCCTCGACCGTGGTCCTCTGCAGCGCGATCGCCCGCGCCGCTGCCGCTGCGGCGAACGTGATCGCGGGGATGGTGACTGGCAGGAGCCTGCGCCGGGCGGGCTGCGAGCCCGCCACGAGCCGGGCCGCGCAGATGGCGATGAGCCCGGCCGCGGCGGCCGCGGTGAGCCAGCGGTCAGCGATCTCGATGCCGTGGGCCAGGGATGGGAGGGATTGGATGAGGAAGGCGTTGACGTTGCAGTTCGCCAGGCAGCTCGGGTCGAAGTAGGGGTCCCGGAACAGGGCCAGGACGGCCGCGGCGAGCAGTGCCTCAGCGTAGGCGGCGGCGATCAGCGCGCGGGCCGGCGGCGAGCTGGCCCGGCTATCGGGGCAGGCGAGCACCAGGTGGACGATGAGCGGGAACGTGAACCCGCCAAGCACCATCGCGAGGCTGGGGATCAGCGGCGGCCCGTTCTGCCAGGCGGCCCACGCCGGCGCGAACCAGGTGAATCCGGCCAGCAGCGCGAGGTCCCCGGTCCGGCGAGGCCGCGGGCCGGGGCAGATCACCAGGCCCGCCGCTATCAGGGCGAGTCCCGCGCCTAGGGCGAGCGCGGCCCCGGCGGCCGAGCGGCCGGCGTACGTGGTGGACCGCCCGGGCCCCTCCGCGACGGCCAGCGCCCCGGCGGCCGCCGCGAGCCCTGCCAGCCCGGCGGCCAGGCGGGCGGGAGCGGCCAGCCGCGAGGGAACAGCCAGGGCCGGGCGCGCGGGAACGGCCAGCCGGGGCCACAGGCGTTCCATGACCCGATTGTGGCACTGCCGCCGCATGTTTCCGTGCTGGCCACAGTCCCGCGCTGAGGGCAGCCCGGATGCGGCGGGGCTCCGCGGCCGCTTACCGTCCAGGACAACCTTCGGCACACTAGGAGGAACCATGGAAAGGATGACAAGGCATCTGGCGGCCGCCGCCGCCGTGGCCGGCCTGGCGATCCTCGGCGCCGGCGGCGCCGGCTGCGCCGCGCACCCCGCGGCCGGGGCGGGCGGGCCTGCCAGCTCGGCGCCGGCCGCCTCGCCGCCCCTGCCGGACCCGTTCACGATCTTGGCCCGGTATAGCGCGAAGTCGGTCGGGCTGGATCATCCTGGCGCCCTCGCGGCCGGCCCGGACGGCAACCTGTACGTCACCGACCGCAGCCAGCGGGTGACCGTGATCTCGCCCGCCGGGAAGGTCCTGCGGCGATGGGGGAAGCCCGGGACCGGGCCCGGCGAGTTCAGGTTCATCGCGGGCGACCCCGCAGCCCCGGCAGAGGTGGCCGGGAAGATCGCCGTCGGCCGCAACGGGATGGTCTATGTCTCCGACAGCGGGAACGACCGGGTCCAGGTGTTCACCCCGCAAGGAAGGTTCATCCGCCAGTTCGGCAGCTACGGGAGCGGGAAGGGCCAGTTCTATTTCCCGGCCGATCTGGTGGCCGACGGTTCCGGCAATGTCTACGTCGCGGACGACCAGAGCGAGACCCTGGCCAAGTTCTCCCCCGCCGGCCAGGTGATCTGGCAGATCGGCGGCAGCGCTTCCAGCGACGAGGACCTGCTCGGCCACCAGCACCTGGCGAGCATCGACGCGCACGGCAGGCTGGTCATGGTGAACGACGACCAGAACAAGGTGCTCTACGTTGATCCCGCCGGCCGCGAAGTTGACGCGTTCTCACCCGATTCCTCGTCATTCGGAGGACACGTGTGTGAGGTCACGGCCGATGCCGCAGGCGACACGTACGTGTCGGGCTGCGGCCCGGGCTCCGCCCAGCCCACGCTGGTCTACGACCGGGCGCACCGGCTGATCGCGAAATGGCCCGGCACGCAGTACTCCCTGCTCAGGTCGCCCGTCTTCGGCCCGGACGGCGAGGTGTTCGCACTCGCCACGGACGGGTCCATCCTCCGGCTCCGCATCACGCTGCCGGCCGGGTGACGTCATGCCGGGGAAGGCAACCGCGCTGCTCGCGCTGATCTTGGTGTCCGCGGTGGCGCCGGGCTGCGCCGCCGCCCCGCCCGGTGACAAGGCGGGCGGGCCATGAGGCGTAGGTTCGGCGATTGGCCGGGATGCGTGGGTCCTACCGCAGTCCGTGAGACGAGCATCAGGGATCCACGAGACACGCCCCACGAGACACGCCCTAGCACCAGTTTTGGCATGGGACGCGCTTCCAGGTGGACCCGGCGTAGGCGACCGACACGGCCCAGAACGCCGCGCTGAACTTCTGAGGATGCGCAAGCGCTTGGCGAAGCATGGCCTTGGTAAGCACGGGAGACAGCATTAGCGTATCGCCGTGCAGGATGCGGTAGTGGAATGTCGCTGCGATAGGAGGACTGCCGATGTAGACGGTGTTGTTGTTGATAATTCGATATGGGCCGTTGTCGACCTGCCCGCCTAGCCAGTCCAGCGAGCCGAACTGCCCGGATTGGCTGAAGAAATGTGAGTGCTGTCTTTTGAGGGCGCCCGTGCAAGGGTGGGCTTTGGTCGGCTTCGGACTTCCTGAAGCGAAGCTGCTCAGGCCATTCGCCAGACAGAGTGTTCGCCTTTCCATGATCGCTCCTAGTAAGGACCGTGATCGGTTCGCATCCTGAGTAGGCACGCGATGACAGCCATGGCAGACGAGTCAGGCCGTGCGGCGCAGGTGGGCGAGGACGGCCAGGACACGGCGGTGGGAGTCCGGGTCGGTGCTGAGGCTGAGCTTTTGGAAGATCTGCTTGACGTGGGCCTCGACGGTGCGCTCGGTGACGAACAGGCGGGCGGCGATGGCCCGGTTGGAGAGCCCTTCGGCGACCAGTGCGAGCACCTCGCGTTCCCGTTCGGTGAGCTGGTCGAGGGGGTCGGCGCGGCGTTTGCGGGCGAACAGCCGGGCGACGATTGTAGGGTCCACGACTGTCTCCCCGTCGGTGAGGCGGCGGAGCGCGTCGAGCAGGTTCGCGACGTCGAAGACGCGTTCTTTGAGCAGGTAGCCGACTCGTTCTGGATGTTCTTCGAGCAGCCGCAAAGCGTAACGAGGCTCGACGTACTGGGAGAGGATCAGGACGCTGACGCCGGGGTGCTCGGCGCGGATCTGCTGGGCGGCGGCGAGGCCCTCGTCGGTGTGGGTGGGGGGCATCCGGATGTCGACGATGGCCGCGTCCGGCTGGGTGGTGCTGACCGCGCGCAGCAGCGCGGCGGCGTCGCCCACCGCGGCGGCCACCTCGACGCCGGCGTCTTTGAGCAGCCGGGCAATGCCCTCGCGGGTGAGCATCACATCCTCGGCTATGACGACGCGCATGGGATCTCCGCCCGGCACCTGGCCGGCCCGGTGGCCAGGCTGCCGCCCAGCGCGCCGACCCGGTCGGCGGCCGCCACCATGGGTGAGGCATCGCCGGGCCCGTTGTCCTCGACCGTGACCACCAGCCGCCCGCCCTCGTTGGCGACGCTCACCGCCGCATGGTCCGCACCGCGGCGGGCCGCGCGGCCGGGCGTACCGGGGGGAGCCGGTGGGGGCTCCGCGCGTTGCATGACCTGATTGTGGCACCGCTGCGGCTGGGAGATTCCGTGCTGGCCACAGTCCCGCCCTGGGGCAGCCCGATGCCGCCCGCGTCACGGGCCCTTACCGTCCATGGTGACCTTCGGCACGCTAGAGGAGCCATGCAAAAGCACACCATCCGCCTGGCCGTGGCCGCCGCCGCGGCCGGCCTGGCTCTCCTGGTGGCCGGCTGCGCAGGGAACGCCGCCACCGCGACGGGCACGACCCTTTCGGGATCGTGTGCCACGCGACAGTCGACGCGGTGGGAAACACGTACGTGTCGGGCTGCGGTCCGACGCCCACCGGGCCCACGCTGGTCTTCGACCGGGCGCACCGGCCCGGCTGCGCGGCCCGGCAATGACACCGGCCGTCAACGGCGCCGGCCCGCGTGTGCTCAGGTAGGCCCGGCGCCGTCCGGTATCACAGCGGTCAGGCGTGTCCCCTGGCCGGGAGGGCTGGCGACGGCGAGCGTGCCGCCGAGGGTCTCCACCCGGTCGGCCAGGCCCCGGATCCCCTTCCCCCCAGGGTCGGCGCCCCCGGCGCCATCGTCAGTCACCTCCACGGTGATCCACCCGGCCCGTGGGGTGACCGAGATCTGGACGGCCGATGCCGACGCGTGTTTGGCCACGTTCGCCAGCGCTTCGGAGCAGACGAAATACACGCAGGCCGCAACGGCAGGCGAAGTTCTCGCCACGGGGACTGTCAGGTCCACGTGGAGCGGGAAGTCACCGGCCAGCGCGGCGAGCGCCGCGTCCAGTCCCTGCTCGGAGAGCTGGCGTGGATGGAGCCCGCGCGCGAGCCGCCCCAGGTCCTCTTGGGTCCGCGCGAGCTGCAGCTCGGCCCGGGCGATGCGTTCTGCCGTGGCCTGCCCGGCTGAATGGCGGGCCAGCCGCAGAGTCTGGGCCAGGTCGCCGAGCCGCCGCTGCGCGCCCTCGCGGAGCCGGCATTCGAGCCGGCCGCGTTCCTCATCCGCAGCCGCGAGGATGCGGCGGCGTGAGGCCGCAATCTCGGCCAGGCTCGCCCGCACCTCGGCCTGCAGGCGCGCGTTGGCGACGGCCAGCCCGGCGGCCGACGAGACGGCATCGACCAGCCCGGGGTCATCTAGCACCGCCGGGTCATGGACGAGCACCGCCAGCGGCTGCCCGTCCCGCTCGATCATCGTCGCCGACCGGCCCGACCCCGGATCAGGCACAGCCAGCAGGCGCCCGGCCGCGTCGACGAACGCGGCCGGTTCCGGCAGCCAGTAGCCAACCTGCAGGCTCGGGTCCCCCAGCGCACGGGCCAGATCGTCGCGCAACGAGCCGGAGCGGGTCTCGCCGAGCTCGACGACCAGATCGGCGACCTCGGCGCGCTCCCACGGCCAGCGCACCAAGCCGATGAGCAGGCCAGCCGCCAACGCGCACAGCAACGCCTCATAGGCCAGGAGCGTCGCCGCGTCCGTGGCCGGGCCGGGCACGGTGAACCGGACCAGCCCGATCGCGGCGACGCCGGCCGCGAACAACGCCGTGGACTGCAGGGCCGAGCGGCGCATCCGGCGTTCGCGTCCCGCGGCGCGCACATACCCGCGGGCCGCGACCGCGACCAAGAGAACGGCCAGCGCCACCGTGCCCGCCCGGCTGCCCCAGGCTGGCGTCACGACCGCGGCGGCATACCCTGCAACGACCGCGGCGCCCTCAACCCGGCCCCGGACCCGCCTCTCTGGGTAGGTCAGGACCAGCTGGACCAGCGGGCCACGATGCAGGTACAGCACATGCGCGCCCAGCCAGCCCAACGGACCCGCGCCGGTTGCCGCGAAGTCGGGCACGAACCAGGCGAAACCCGCCGCCGCCAGCAGCGCGCCGGAGCGGCTTTCCGGGCGGCGCGCCCACCCGGCCAGCCCGCAGCCGATCAGGCTCCAGCCGGTCAGCAGGTCCGGCACCCATCCGCGCGGATCCGCCCAGCCATACAGGCGCCACTCGGCCGCCACGCCCACCACCGCGCCGGCCGGCCACAGCAGCAAGCGCGCCCGGCGCCGGAACGGCTCAACCGACCAGCGCGGCCAGCGCAGCACCCGACAGCTCCCGCTTCGCCAGGAACCCGCAAACCGGCGCCGCACCGATACGCGGCCCGTAGGCGGCCGCCTCACGGCTGGAGATCAGCACCACCCGCGGCGGGTCAGGGCCGGCCGCCAGCCGCCCGGCCACCGCGAACCCGTCCACATCGGGAAGCTGGACATCCAGCAGCACCACATCCGGGCGCAGCCGCGCCACCGCCGCCACCGCCGCAGCCCCATCCGCGGCATCCCCCACCACGGCGAACCCCTCCGCCTCCAGCAGCGCTCGCGCCGACTCGCGGAAGCCGTCATGGTCATCGACGATCAGCACGGTCGGGCGCACACCCCGATCGTCGCAGAGATCACCCCTGGCCGCATTGTGGCCAGCACCAGCCCGCTCCCTGTGATCTCCGTGCAGGCACGAACCCGAAACTGTGGCCAGCCCCGATTCGCGCGCGCCCGGCCGCCCATAGCGTCGGCCGGCGAAAGCACCGCGCGACTCGCCGATCTCGATAGTCGAAATTGTTTTACGAAGACAGGCTGCGACGTTCAGCTTCGTGGTCGGGGTGGCCGGATTTGAACCGGCGGCCTCTTCGTCCCGAACGAAGCGCGCTGCCAAGCTGCGCCACACCCCGGCGACCGCCCGAGCAGTCTAGCTGATCCGCGGAACCAGCGTGAG
>Ga0070698_100001568_pt1 | contig 25380 bp, 21 predicted proteins | sample KBSK1502metaG_FD_65477 | JGI IMG/M metagenome (GOLD analysis project Ga0070698, IMG submission 65477) | Corn, switchgrass and miscanthus rhizosphere microbial communities from Kellogg Biological Station, Michigan, USA - KBS K1-50-2 metaG | ecosystem: Host-associated > Plants > Roots >... | reverse complement strand
GGGCTCCAGATCGACGATCTCGGGGTGGACCACTATCTCGCTATCCCCGAAATCGCACCGGTCGGCTCGACACCGAGTGCGTCGCGACCTCGATTATCCAGCGCCGCTGGGACTTGACCCTCAACCTATCCCGGATACTCCACCACCCCCATTGACGACGGCATCATCAATGCCTCAGGCATGGAGGCAACAACCTGGGCATCCAACGATAGCCCTACGCAAGACCACTGGATCGACGTTACCCTTCCTTCTACACGACAACTCACAACCGCAACGATCTATTGGGCATTAAATGGTTCAAACTACATGACCTCTCAACAGGTGCAGTTCCAGTACTGGAACGGCTCCTCATTTGTAACCGCAGGAACATTCACGTATCCGGGATCAAACACGGATCATTCAACGATCACATTCCCGCAAGTATCTACTTCCCGTATCCGTTTCTACCAACCCGCAAACCAGGGCAACCCCCTCTATCCGACCGTACTCTGGGTCACTGAGGTTGATTACGGGCTCTCGTCATCTCTTCCCGGAGACCTCAACGCCGACGGCTCCGTCAACGCCCTCGATCTTCAGCTTGAAGTGAACGTTATTCTTGGGACTGAAACCAATACCACTATCAAAGCGAAAGCCGATCTCAACGGAGATGGACAAGCCAATGCGCTGGATCTACAGCAACTTGTGAACAAAGTATTGGGTCTCTGACAGCCTTGAACACAGAACAACATCCCGCTTAGTGGGATGTTGTTTTTCGTGCACAATCATTTCTGGCGGGCAACGCGCCACTGTATCGAATCGTGCTCATTCCACCGGCATAGCCGTTGCCGGTAGTATCTGGGTCCTGATGTCACTTCTCACGGATCTTCATGCGTTCTACCTCGAGCACCAGCGCTGCGGTGAGCTCGAGGTGCCGGACGGGGATCCCGACTGGGTGGTCATGACCTGCACCTGCGGAGCCCAGATCGCCCGGCGCATTCCGGCCGACGGTCCTTAGATTGTTGAGTTCTAGGAATCACAGGTCTTCGGTCGTTTTGGGAGGAGGCTTAACCTACGGCTAAAAACGAGCGCAGGAATTGAAACAACTACGCAGTTCCGCGTCAGCCGCGTTGAGACATTGAAAAGCAGTGTTGCTCAGCGGATCACAGTTTGCAACTCTAGCGGCTCGTTGCGCAGAGCAGGCGTTATTGCAGAGTTCAAGCAGCTCGAACGAGGGAACCACAAGATTTACTTTGATCGTTTGCCCATTGATGGTGCCTTGTGCATTGAACGAAGTAGTGTCTATCTGCCCCCCCGTCACAAGATCCGACACCGTAACCGTGAGAGTTGACGGTGGCGGTGAGCCTGTGAGTCCAAGCGGCACCGGAAGTAAGGCCCGTCCGAAGGGATCAGTAATACCCTGGAGTCTGAGTGGCGGTGGCAGGGGGCAGCATACCACGCAGTCGAGTACGACTCCGGAAAGGGTGCCATTTGAGACTGCGACGTCAACCTGAACCTGGATACCCCCCAGCGGTAGATTCGACGAAGCCAGCAAAGTATCAGCAATCCGCCCATTGAGGTCCCAGAGCTTCTTGAGCGTGCCGTCCCTTTGCCAAGTTATCAGGTTTGCTCCAAGGCTCACTACTGTTGCCGGCACCGCAAGTGCGGGGTTCGCGAGTACGGCTAGAGCCGCGCCCAGTTTTATCGCGGTGAGGGTGAAGTCGGGCACCGACTTTTTGAGCGCCTGGAGGTCTGCAGTGGCACCGGCATTGTTATCCAACAACACGTCTTCGAGTAGCCTCGTCGCATCGCTAGCTAGCAGTTGGGTATCCTTCAAAACAGTTGGGATCGTCGCGATCAACGCCACCTGAGGTGGGACAATCTTCATAGTCGCTGCCGCGGCTACGGCGCCCGTACCAAAGGCGAGTCCTAGTTCTCCGATTGTCTCAGAGGCCTGGATCTCCTTAGCGGCTTGAGCCATACCTCCAATGCTCTCAATCGTTGTGATTGCGGCCTCAAGATCCGACGAAGCGGCAGCCGAGATGGCAAAAGCCGGGTTGCTGAGAGCACCAATCTGCGTAGCTGGCACTAGGGCCGAGCGCGCGAATGGCAGCTGAACGATCCACCCAGCGAGAAGGCGGTCCATGAGCTCCAGCGACTCTCGGGTGAAGGGTATGGGAGTGCCGTCGGCAAAGATCCCTACTGAAATTATGTCTGTTGGACTAGCCATAATTCTCTCGACGGCCATGCGAGTTGCGAGAGTTAAATCACGAATCATGACGAGTGTAGTTCGCGCAGCAGACGTATCGACGGCCCCCTTTGTCATCGCTTCGAGAATCCGGAGGTGCGTCAGACGATTTTGGGTCAATAAAAGTGAAAATGTGAAGTAAGCCTGAGTGATTCTCCCCAGGCTCACTCCCAGTTCCTGAAGCGAGGGAAGGTTCTGAATCGTGAGGGGCTGGTAGCCACTTAGGGCGATATCTGACGAAAGTACCTGGGACACCACCACGTAGACCGTGGCGGACGTGGTTACACTAGTTGTTGGGTCAACAACCAACGGCACACCGACTACTACCGTGCCATCTTGATCAACGCGGATCGGCTCCAGCTCAGCAATAGTTCCGGACGAATTTAGAAATTTAACAGAAACAGGCAAACCGGAGACAAGCCCCGATGTCCCGAAGCGCAGAGGAGTCAACGGAATCGCCGGCGTGTCTGGGAATGAAGAAATCTCCAACGCGCTGGGCACGCCAAGCGCGAGATTCACGACTCTCTGTACATCCACTACATTCACCTTTCCGTCGCCGTTCAAGTCAGCTCGTAACACACGTATCGGATCCGTCCGATCCCCCAAAGCGATGTTCACTGCTAGCTGAACATCAACTACATTGACCGCGCCGTCGACGTTAAGATCGCCGGCACGCAGCACAGAGCTAGACTGCGCAGCAACCGGCCGGACCCCCATGGGCCAGACTACCAGTATCAGAGCCAACATCGCCGCCACGTACAGGCGTGAGGAACGACTCATGATCGCTCTCCGTCTTTGGTGGATGGGCGCTTCAAGCTAGGAACCGCCATCTCGCGGTTTGTGCCTCTAGAGATGGTGCGGCCCTGTGCCGACGCCTCCGATGGTGGTCAGTGACAAAGTGAAAAAGTCCGGTCTGCCTGGCACGCTGCTATGACGCCCAGACGGCAGTCCTTGGTGCAGGACGCCGCGGCCCCGCCGCTTAAACCGTCGCAGCCGTGTGAGATCTCGCAACTCGCGATAGCGCTCCGACAAGTGTTGACGTTGCACTGCCTACTGGCCCCTGGCTGTGTCGAATCGGACAACACTATGATCCGACCGGGTTCCGGGGCCAGCAGAACACTGTCGCCCCGAGGATCTGCAGCATTGAGCGTTGAAACAGAAAGCGCTAATGTCGAACCGCTTGGCAAAATGAGAAACTTACAAGCAAAAAGGATTCCGGTCGGCAGAAGACTCTGATTCAAGCCAAACACGATGAATCGCTCTACGTTCGGCTGGACAAGATTTGTCGCAAGCGATTTCTGGGTAATCGCCGTACTGAGAGAACAGCCTCGGGCTGAGAATGCGTTTGGATCAAACCGAATCTCACCTCCGAGCGCGGAGATTTGTGTGCCCTTGGTATCGAGGGTGGCGGTGATCGTCACTACATCGCCGCGAAATCCCAGTGCCGTGCCAAAGGCCAAGACTTGTGCGGCAGCCGACTGGACCAGCATGAGGGAGATCACCGGTATCAGAGCCAGCAACGCGGTTACGTACAGGCGTGAGGAACGACTCATAATCGTTGTCCCGTCTTTGGCAGGTACGTACCCGATCTTCTGCTGCGATGGGTCTTCGGGAGCGAGTGTGGTCGTGCCCAAGCGAATACTCCTCTCGAGCGGGGTGAGGGGAAGGCGCTGCGGCGCCGAACGTCCCTACGTTCCCTGGGCCCGGCGGGGCCGATGGCTTCAGGCTGGTGGCGGGATGCTATTTCTGATCAAGAATCGTTGTCAAGGGCAATAAACAAAGGCGCCGCCGTTCTCGATGGATCCAAGAGTTCTACGGGCACGACATCGGACGCTTGACACGCTACAGACACAATCCTATAGTTCTGCCGCGCTAACCAATCGCGCGCAGCTCCGGCCCGGCTGATGAGGGAGCCAGGGATGCCCGATACTCGGGATCCCGGCGGGGTTCAAGAGCGATCGGGGTTGTGGCGTGTCGGGCGCCGCGACGCTGCGCTCTCTGTCGTGTCCCATAGTTGCGGCCACCTATCATCCGACGCGCGCCTCCTCGACGCGTTCAAGTTATCTCCTCTACCGCTGTCGATAACTCGAACGCGTGGATCGCTATTTCTTATCGGCAGAGGCGAGGCGGATGAAAGAGCATGAACACGAGGGCCTCATGGATGGCCTTCACCGATTCTCAGGCAACAAGGCTTTTGTCTTTGCACTAGTATGCTTGGCTCTAGTTATCTCGCCAGTCAGAGGTCTCCGAGCTCAATCAGGCGAATCGAACTATCTGTATGTCTCGAGTTCGAGCGGCCTTTTTTCTCCAGGCAAAGTCCTCGCGTTTAAGATCAATGCTACTGACGGCAGTCTCACTGCTGTTCCGGGCTCGCCTTTCGTAGCCGGCAACAACCCGGCGTCGGTAGCCGTGGATCCGACTAACCGCTTCGCGTTTGTAACGAATACTTCGTCGAACAACGTGTCCGTGTACGCCATCGATCCTGCAACTGGGGCGTTGGCTCCAGTCCCCGGGTCACCATTCGCTGCAGGTGTAGGTCCCCGTAGGGCGGCGGTCGATCCAATAGGTCGATTCCTCTACGTAGCAAATTGCGGGTTTGAGCACTGTCTTGGTCCGGCGAATAGTACCATTTCAGTGTATTCAATAAACTCCCAGACGGGGGTTTTGACTCCTGCCCATGACTCGCCCTTCTCGGCTGGTGGTGGGGGATTTTCAATCGGCGTGGACCCGACGGGTCGCTTTGTGTACGCGACGGATTCGGGCTGCTTGGGGTGCCGTCCGGGTGGCATCTATGCTTACGGCGTGGATGCGACGACGGGCTCGTTAGCGCCCGTGCCGGGCTCGCCCTTCGCGACTAATGCCGTAAATCCTGCCCCGATAACGATCGACTCCACCGGCCGGTTCGTTTACCTAGGGGACAACACCGGCATCACACTTTTGGCGATTGATGGAACGACTGGTTCTCTCTCTCCGCTCTCCGTGATATCCACTTTCGCTGGTAACTGCTGCCCGCTCGAAATAGTGATTGACCCGACCGACCGCTTTCTCTACGCTGCCAATTCCGGTGCTAACGGGCTGGCGGCCGGCAGCCTCCCCAGCTTCACTATTCATCCCACGGGTGCGCTGACACCGATCGCGGGGTCGCCGTTCAACCTCCCGGACACCTCACACGGTACAAGTTCGGTGGCGATTGATCCAACGGGTCGCTTTGTATATGCCACAGATCAGAATACCTTGGGGTTCAGCAGCGTTGAGGTTTACAGTGCCGATGTCGCCACAGGCGCACTGACGCTGCTTACCGGCGCACGCATTTCGACGGAATTCAATTCGACCTCTCTAGCCACAACCCACGGCCCCGTTTCGGCTGCTGTGTCGATTCTGGCCATTTCCCCTTCGAAGGGCGGCGATTCAGGCTCTGTCACGACAACAATTCTTGGTACTGGCTTTCGGAGCGGAGCAACGGCACGACTTACTCGGGCAGGGCAAACCGACATTGTGGCCACGAAGACGACTGTGCAACCCGGAGGCCGCGTCATCGTGGCTTCTTTTGACCTCCGTGCACAAGCACAGGGTCAGTGGGACGTGGTAGTGACCAATCTAGACGGCGGTTCTACTACGCTCCCCGGTGCGTTCGCAGTTGAGGAAGGTGGTCGTCCTGGGCAGATCTGGGTCGATCTCATTGGGCGGACCGCCATTCGAAGAGGCCTCCAAAGCGAGTCCTATATCATGGTTGGAAATCGCGGCAATGTGGACGCTGTGGCCGTCCCGCTCTTTATCTCTGTCAGCGGTCCCTGCGGAGTGAGGAACCCGGGGTCTCCGTCGACCTGCGCGCCATTCACCGGCACGGTCAAATTAGATTTCAGCATCGTGGCGCCTGTCGAAGGCGGTGGAGTTCAACGCGTCGACCAGAGCCAGCTACCTATCATGATGCAGACAGCTTTTGGGCTGCAGACGGTTTTCCCGGTCGTCATACCTGCGATCCCACCAGGATTCACGGCTTCGCTCGGAATCAATGTAATGTCAGCCCTTGACTTTGAGATTGACGTATGGATTGGGCCATCCTTTTTTGGCTCGCCCGTTCTGACTCAGGCCGGAGCACAATGCATCTTGTCGTGTTTGAATGCTATTTATGGCTTAACCAGTGCAGTCCCGTTCGGAGGCTGCGCGGCCGCCGCCCTCACTATCCCCTTGGCCGGGGTGACCGGTATCGTCGACCTCGTCCTTAGCTTGGAGGGCGAGCTGCCGGCGATGCAGGTTGTTGCTCTTGAAGGCTTCATCAGTAGCGTGATGTTGGAGGTTGCTAAGAAGGGAGTTGAATGCGCCGGACAAACATTGGCCACCCCGCTCATTATCCTCAGTGTGATTGCAGATGCGGCACAGGCGGCGGATGCCGTGTCAAAAGCACTAGATGACTGTGATTTCCGCTCATTAGCCCGAGCCTTTCGTCGACGCCTAGTTCTAGTACGAGGATCGCTCGATCCGAACGATAAGACAGGGTCAGAAGGGGCGGGCGACCTGCACTACCTCTCAGGAGCGGAACCGCTTCGATACGGGATCTTTTTTCAAAATCTCGAGACTGCCACTGCGCCAGCGCGAAACGTGACCGTCACGGATCAACTCGATCTCACAAAAAATGACCCCAACACTTTCGTTTTTGGACCTATCGCCGTCGCAGGCACTATTGTCACGCCGACCGTTGGAAATCACTTTGCGACTGATGTAGATCTGCGACCCGCACAAAACCTAGTCGTCAGAATTAACGCAGATTTTGACGCTAACGCCGGTCTGCTTATTTGGCAGTTGGCAAGCATTGATCCCGCGACGGGGTTGCCACCCACCGATGCGTTAGTGGGCTTTCTGCCACCTGGAGTAGAGGGTAGCGTTACGTTTACAGTGATGCCGGGGCGGGGGCTGCCGACCGGTACTCTCGTCCAGAATCAAGCGAAGGTAGTTTTTGACCAGAACGCGCCTGTCATCACGGCGGTATGGTCCAATACGCTGGACAACACGCCTCCAACCAGCCAAATGGCCGCCCTCCCCGCGCAGTCCCAGCCTATCTTTACGATTCGTTGGTCGGGGACTGACATCGGCTCCGGCGTTCGGGACTACACGGTCTTCGTCTCTCAAGATGGCGGCCCATTCGCTGCGTTCCTGACCAACACCACGGCCACGTCAGCATCCTTTAGTGGACAGCCGGGCCACAGTTACTCCTTTTTTAGCAGCGCTCGAGATCAGGCGGGAAACATTGAACAGAAGCTGGCTGTCGGCGAAACCAGTACGCGCATTGCGGCAGACACGACTCCACCGACGACTACAGCTAACCAAACACCGGGCCCCAACGCGAACGGGTGGAACAACACCAACGTGATAGTCACGCTCACCGCGACCGATAACCCTGACGGCTCCGGCGTGAAGCAGCTCAGCTACACTTTGAGTGGGGCCCAGACGGGTTCGGTGGTCGTGCCTGGGAACAGCGCCTCGACGACAGTTTCGACCGAGGGGCTCACGACGCTGACATATTTTGCGACCGACAACGCTGGCAACCAGGAGGCGCCGAAGACGTTGAGCGTCAAGATCGACAAGACGCCACCAACGATGACCTGCAGCGTGAGCCCGAACACGCTCTGGCCACCGAACCATAAGCCGGCCGCGGTCACCGCGTCCGTCAGCGTGTCCGACGCTCTATCCGGACCTTCGGGCTTTGCGCTGACGTCGGTAACGAGCAACGAGCCGCCTGCGGCCGGCGACATTCAGGGGTTCGCGGTCGGGACCACCGCGACGACGGGCCAGCTGATAGCCACGCGCTTGGGTAGTGGAAGCGGGCGCGTTTACACCATGACCTACCAGGGGAAAGACGTGGCGGGGAACACGGCGACATGTAGTGCAATAGTTACTGTTCCGCATGACCAGGGGAAATAGATAGGTGTCAGCCGAATCCCAAGATCATAGATCATGAGTTCTAAGTTAACAACCCTCAATGAAAGGGATCCGGATGAACGGTGAAACTGATTCACACGCCCTTATCAAAGAACTTCTGAATAAGCATTGGGCTCTTCGGTGCGAACTGGTCGGAAAGCAATCCGTGGAAGATGTCATCAATGCTGCGGAAAACGACTATGAGGCGAACGCGATTTTCAAGAAGACGGAAGGAGGCGCCGACTTTGATATGGCGCAGGCGCTTAAGACAATCGCGGAGGCCGCAGTCCTAACGAAAACCTGCATCGAGATCTACAAGCTGCGGAAAGGTCGGTGGACGCTTGCAGAGCTTGAAAAAGATATCCGGTCGACTGGCGTCCTAGAGCGAATCACGAAAACAGTAGTATCCGAGAAATTCGCCGCCATTTTGAACGATCTCGCGCGTCTCTCCTGAATTCGCAACGCCAATGGCGTTGGCCTGGTTCACCATCATTGTCGCGAACGGCCCGCTTAATTTCTTCTTCCTTGCCGGTTGGGCGATCCACGGCGGCAAAGCTTGGGTAGCTGGACTCTGCCTCTCGTTTATTTCTGGGTACATCACCATGTGGAATGGCGGAGTGAATGCCACGTTCACGAACGTTTCTCGAGCGTTGACGATGTACGCCGGCCAATCGCAGTTCACATTCGAGGAGGTAGAAATATCTCATCTCATTCCTGACGAGCTAAGAGATCAGATGCCAAAAGACATATATTTCCGAAGAAGCTACTTTCGCTTCTTGAGTGGACTCAAGGGGCTTTTCAAGCCGGTCCGAGCTTTCATCGTGAAATGCCAAAAGCCACCATTCCCAGCGCAGCTGAAAGCGTTTGTTAACACGGAAGGCACTTCAGTCCTGTTCCTGCGCGACGACCCCGCAGATCTGACGTTGCTTGGAAGATTCAAGTTCTATCACGAATTAGGGCACCTAAGTCACATCGGACGGCTTTGGGCAAGAGAACAGTTTGCTATTCCATGGCGATGCTGCATTACAGGACTGACTGTTTATTTCACCGCGCGCAACTCGATCTGGCGTCCGGTCATTCTGTGGCTCTATCTGGCCCAGCAATGGTACCGGTACACGACAACTAGCCGAGTTGGCGCTGAAATGCTCGCCGACCGCTACGCATTCATCGCCGTAGCGAAGCAGGGGTTATTGCCGACATTATTTACGCAGCTAGAGCAACTCTACGAAGAAGACCTGCACGCCGCCGAAGTAGACCGTGCGTTAAAGTGGAGGGACCGACTGCTAATAATCTGGAGGCTACAATATATCCGGCGTCATAGAGCGAAGGACTTCTCGCGCGAGACCCTATCAAACACTCCGCTCTCCTTCACCGGTATCGACGATTTTGTACTCTACGTTCTGTTAGTCTACCTCGCGATAAATGCCGAATCCCCTGGCTTGGCGACATTCTGTGTGTTTGCGGTGGCACTGGTAGTGATTCTGTCGATGAACATCTTTCTATTCCGGCACATCTTGTATCTGGAACGTCGCATTGAGATGGCAACGATACCTATGCATTGACACTTGGACTGTGGATTCCGGTGGGTAGTACGGTGGCTGTCCCTAGCCGGCGAGAAATAGTGGCAACAGTGAAGGACGGCGAGGAGCAGGACCACTCGGCGTTGCGTCTTCGCACGTCATCGCGAGGGAACTCGGAGTGGCAGTGCGTACGGAAAAGAGAAGTGGCGCATTCTTCCGGTTCTAAAGCATCTGGTCTCGTGTGGCATTGATCCGGATCGCCTCTAAAGCCTAGGCGCGATCACTGACCAGCCTGGAGAGGCCAGTGAGACGGTCGCAGAGCATCACAATGACGGCGCGGGTCAGTGTTTGGCCTCTCGCAGAGACTTGGTAGAACAGTCGTTCGAGGGGCACTAGTGCTGAAGTAACAGCGGCTGATTCCTGACAATACTTGTGAGCACTGAGCGGCCGCTACAATGATTCGGTGCATTCTCGTTTCATCCCACCCGGCTTGACAACAGATCGCTGCGTCGATGGCCTGGTCCCGCGACCCAACTCTAAACGCAACTTTCGCCGAGACCATCATGTTCGGGCCTCTTGCTTTGCCCGAAGCACCCGCCCCTCGTGTCGCGAACGGGTAAACTGAAGGTGTGTCTCTTCTCGCCATCGCTCCCATGCAGCCGACGCTCGTCGCCAGGCCCTTTCACCACGAAGGCTGGATCTACGAGGAGAAGGTCGACGGGTGGCGCATGGTGGCCTATAAAGCTGCGGGCGAGGTCAGGCTCCTTAGCCGACAGGGGAGGGATCACACGAAACGGTTTCCCGACCTGGGAGCCGCCGTCCGAGGTCTTCCCGCGACGACCCTGATCCTGGACGGGGAGGTGGCGGTCTTCGATCGGCAGCTCATCTCCCGATTTGAGTGGCTTCGGCATGGGGCGCCACCAGACCTGGCTACCCCACCTCTCTTCATGGTGTTTGACTGCCTGCGCGTCCGAGGAAGGGACCTTCGCTCGCGGCCGCTCTCTGTGCGCCGGAACGTACTGGAGGACTTGTTGGACGGCCAGGACCTGCTGCTCCCAGTCAGACGCTTGGCGGACGACGGACTCAAGGCGTGGCTGGAGGTGCTGGAGCATGGCTACGAAGGACTGGTGGCCAAGGACCCGACCGCGCCCTACGTCGGCGGCCGCACCTCGAGGTGGCTCAAGGTCAAACAGCGAGACTACCGCGTCGGAGAACGCGGCTGGGAGCAGAAGTAGCGCGAGTCTCAGCAGGCTTCCGTTCGGACGTCCTTCGAACGGTTCTCGAAGGATTTCTCGCGCAATCCCGGGACGCCCCGGTGGAGGTCAAGCGTAGAAAAGGCTTAGTTTAGGACCAGTTAGGACGCGATGGCCGGCAGCCTTGGGAGCAGGGGGCCGGAGGTTCAAATCCTCTCACCCCGACCAATCTTTTCAACTAGTTCAGAAGCGAGCTCACGGCCGGGTTTGATTCGTTCGCACGTTTTTCGGACGGTTCGAACCGCGCGCCGAACCCTTCATTCTGAGGCCCCGCCCTATCTGCTCGGGTGCCGTGGCTCGCCAGCCACGGCCGACGTCAGCGTCGGGATCTCCGGCGCCTACCCGCAGACGACTCAAAATTGCAGTACAAAAACTGCAATTTCTTGTTGACCTGGGCCGCCCCACCCATTAAAGTGCAGTTTGCATCAGCACTCGTACTGCAATTTCGCGGTCCGGGGGCATTCACTTCACTTCATGGAGGCCGTCATGCCGAAGTTTCGTGTCCTCAAGGTCGAAGCGATCGATTACGAAGTCTACATCGGTTCCGCGCCGCTCAAGACGCTCGCGAAGATCTCATTCCCCGACCGGGCCATGATGGACGCCGACGAGGGTGCCCAGCGAGGACTGAACAAGGGGCACGCGCGGGAGTTCGCAGAGTTCATCAAGAATCCCAAGATCCTCGACGTGAAGAAGGCGAGCGCGCCGCCACTCATCTTCAACTCGCGCATGAAAATGAAATTCCATGAGATCGACGACCCGTACGGGACGCTTACGATCCCAGATGATGAACAGGCGCTCGCGCAGGTCGACTGCCAGCACCGCCTCGCTCAGACTGGCGACAGCGAGAAGTCGCTGCCCTTCGTGATCTATCAGGATTTGGATCGGACCGAGGAAATGGGGCTCTTCACGATCATTAACGAGAAACACGAAGGCCTTCGCACGTCGCTCGTCGACAGGAACCGGGCGCAGCTTTTGGGCGAGGAGCTGCCCGAAAAAGAGCCGCATCTCGACATCGCAGTCAAGCTGAACGAGGAGAAGAAAAGTCCCTGGTATCACCTGGTCGACACTGGCGGCGAGAAGACGCCGGGCACGAAGCGGCGCGTGACGCTGCGGTCGCTCCAAGACGCCACCCGGGAGATGATCTCCGGCCCCCGCTGTCTGAACGCGACCAGCATCGTGAAGCTCGAGGTGGTGATGAACTTCTGGAGGGGCGTTGTGGCGACCTTCCCGACGGAGTGGGGCGCGCCGCGGAATCACCTCCTGACGAAGGGTGTCGGAGTGCGCGCGCTTGCCGCCGTCGGCCGGGACGTCATCGAGGAGCGCCTCGGCGCCGGCGACTACACGTCGGACGCGTTCGCGAAGGCGCTCGGCAAGCTCTCTGGATTCGACTGGGGCAACAAGACAAGCGTGTTCAGCGTGGTCGGCGGCCAGAAGGGCGTGAAGTTCGCGACGCTCCTCCTGAACCGTATCCTCTTCGGCAACCTGGCGGTCGCGGACGTCTGGGACGAGGCGAAGAAGATCAAGGTGTAGGGGGCATACGATGGCCGAGCCATTTTCCTTCACCCTGGTCGAGAAGCTCGAGCTCATGCAGCAGATCCGGGCGCTCGAGACCGAGAACGCCGGGCTCCGGCGTGATGTTGAGCGCCTCACGCTCCAGAACGAGATCCTGCGCGACGACATGAAGGCCTTCGCTGAGCGCCAGGCGCGGCCGCGCGTTCTAACCACCGACCGCCGCGGCGGCGTGATGTAGGCGTTGTCGGCCGTGCTAGGCGCGCGCGACCCGCCCCAGCCCTCAGTCACCCGGGGAGTGTCCGAGAAGTTGCACTGCAAAAGTGCAATTTCTCTGGACACGCCGATCTGCGCCTGATATCAGTATTTCCGGAATGACGGGGACCGGACGACCCGCGGAACAGTGGCTCACCATCCCCGTCATCATCGGTCGGTGCGGTCAGCTTACCGTGATCCTCGGCTCAGCCGCCGCACGCGACCTTTTCGCGGTGAGCTTCGCCGACGTTTTTGACGAGGCCGCCCAGGCCGGCTACCAACGACCTTGCGACCGCCGGCACGCCCAGGAGTTCCGCGCATACATCGAGACGCCCGGCGCGACCACAATTCCGCTCACCTTCAACCTCCGCGGCTCGCCCGGGTCGGCATGGCGGATTGAACCACGTGACGCACCCGCGGGCTCTCCAGCTGAGCTCTTGATTCGTATGCCGATAGCTGGTGACGAGCGTGTGGTCGCACGTGTCGACTGCCAGCATCGACTCGAGATGATGGCCGAGAGCGCGGTGCCGCTGGCTTTCCAGTGCTTTCTCGGTCTCACACCCCAGGACGAGATGCGCATCTTCAGCGTCATCAATAGCCAGGCGAAAGGCCTGAACCCGTCGCTCATCGACTATCACCAGAGCGTTCTTCTGGACGTCGCCCATGATGCCGCGGACCTGTATATCGCCAAGCGCCTGCACTACGATCCGGCATCCGTCTGGCACCAGAATCTCAAGCTCGGCGGCGCCGTGACCCAGGGCGCGACGCGGCGGATGACCCTGCGCGGCATGCGGCATGCCGTGCAGATCTTCCTGCACTATGCGCTCATCGGCGAGCTGCCGATCGAACGGCAGTATCAGGTGGTCGCGGCGCTATGGTCCGCAATCGTGCGGACGTGGCCCGACGCGTGGGACGACCCGCGAAAGCATCTGCTGACGAAGGGCATTGGCGTCCAGGGTCTCTCGCTCCTCGGCGCCGACATCGTGAAGCTCGCAATGGCCGAAGGCGACGAGCTCACCGAGCCGACGTTCGCACGTCACCTCAGTCGGCTCCGGGATTTTGATTGGTCGAACGGCGGCGCGTTTCGTGGTCTGGGTGGGCGCGGCGGCGCTCGCGAGGTTCACCAGCAGCTCGCGCGGCAGCTCTTCACGCCGCGGCGGGTGGCGGTCGCGCGGTAGGCGATGCGGCTTTCCGGCGTCGACCCCTCGATCATCCGAGAGCTCTCGGGGATCTATAAGCCGTTCGTGAAGGCGTTCAAGGAGCTCATCTCGAACGCGTACGACGCGGATGCGTCGACCATCACCATCGCCGTGGCGCGCGACTTCTCGTCCATCGAAGTCCAGGACAACGGCCTCGGCCTCACGCCAGTCGAGTTCTATCGCGACTTCGCCCGGCTTGGAGGGAGTACGGCCTGGTTGAATGAAGGCCGGAGTCCGGGCGGCCGGCCGCGCATTGGCTACAAGGGAATCGGCTTTCTCGCGGTCGCCCGCTACTGCAGCCGGATGGAAATCGAAAGCACGACCAAGCGCGCGCACGAGGACCGGATCGTGGTGCGCGGTCGGTGCCAATCGATCGATCTCGCAGAGGCGCTTGAGCCGCTCGTCCCTGCGAAAGTCGGCCGTCCGCGGCTCCGCGTGAAGGGCGTGCGCGTGATTGGTGCGAAACAGATCCAGCTGAGCGGTGCGGACTACGCTGTCTCCGAGGGGAGAATCAGACTGAAATCAAACCGGGCACTCGCGGCGCCGCGACTTGAAATCCGGTACGCACTCGCGTGCGCCGACCTCCTGCTCAAGGCGGCGATCGATTTTGACTATCTCTTGAGCCTCGAGCGAAAAGCCGATCTCCGGCTGCTTGAAAATTTTTGCGAGGCCGCAGTCGCGGTGCCGTCCAAGCCCCGGGATGGCGGCACGAAGATCCGCTTGACCGGACTCAAGGATTTTGTGATCCGCGATCTTGCCGCTGCCCGTCACCGCGGCAAGGGTTGGAATATCGGATCACAGAGCGGCAAGGAGCAGTTCTTCTGGCGCCTTGCGCGCGCGGTACCCATCGACGACGGTCTGCCAGATGGGCCGTTGCCGGATGCGGTCTCGAAACTCAAAGCCGTCGAGAAGCGCGCGAAGCTGCCCCGGGTCTTCGTCCAGTGGCGTGACGAGTCCGCGATCGAAGTGACCAGGGCAGTCGCCCTCGCCAAGGCTGGCGCCCCTCAGGATTCGATCGTCTCCGTCGCGATCCAGGAAGGCGGTCTGCGCGCGGTGGGGTACCTACTGGCCCAGGATGAGGTGATCTACCCGGCCGAGCTTCGCGGCATCACGGTCCGCGTGCGGAATGTCGCGATCGGCGACCCCTCGTTCTTGGGCCTCGAACGGACACTGGCCGGCGCCCGAAAGGCAGCGCTCAGCCAGATCAGTGGCGAAGTCATCGTGCTCGAAGGCCTGGACGCCGCCGATGCCATCAACCCGGGACGGGAGAGCTTCTACGAGGAGAACGCCCACTTCAGGATTCTCAAGCGCGCCCTTATCGGGGACGAGGATGTGCTTGGCGGAGCCGTCGGCCACGCGATCCGGCTGATCACGGACCGGGGGAACATCCGGGGGCAGGTGAACGACAAGTTGGGCAGCGCCCGGCAGCGGAGGAAAGTGCTGACGGACATCTCAAGCGCCGTGAACACAACGGCCCAGGTCGATCCCGCGCTTGAGAAACGCCTGACGGAATTTCTCGAGGCGCCGTTCGTCGCCAACGGGCTGGCGAACGCAAAGGAGGTTCCCCTGCGGCCAGCGGGCCGGCTGGGCGGCTTTGAGCTTGAGGAGACGAAGGGGCTCGCCGACGAGTTTTCGATCGATTTCGCACGCCGCTCGGTCGCGATCGACTTCACGCGTGACATCTGGAACCACTCCATCTATCTGCGCGGGAAATATTACGAGGTCGCGTTCAAACAGGGACAGCAGACGGATCCGATGTGCGAATTCGATAACAGCGCGGCGCGGATCTACGTCAACTGGGCTCACCCCGTGAAGCAATACATGGACGACTATGGATTCCTCCGGTCGGCCATCGTGTGGCGTCTGGCCTACCATCTCGCGAGAGAAAGCGCCGAAGAGATGATCGACGTCGCCCTCCGGATGCTCGCGCACAGGGCGGAATAGCGGTGGCCACGCTCACACCGGCGCCGGCCGCGTACCTGAAGAGCGCGCTGTCCGCGAAGGCGAAGGTGTTGCTCATCAACCCGCCGGTGCAGGAGAAGCGGTATCACTGGCTCCGGTGGAACCAGCCGCTCGAGCTGCTGAGGCTCTCGACGTGGCTGAAGGACAACGTCCGACTCTCGGACATCCGGCTCTTCGATTTCATGTTCCCCGATAAGAATGGCGCGATTCCTCGTCACAAGGTCAAGGAAACCTGGACCGGATCGGGTTCGGAGGCGCTCTGGCATTTCGGAGAACCGTTCGAATCGTTTGAGCGATATCTCGATGAACATCTCAAGCGTGGCTGGGTGCCCGACTTAATTCTCATTACAAGCCTCACTTCGTACTGGCACGCCGCTATCGAGAAGCTTCTTCTTCGGATCTGCAACCTCCTGGGCCCGAGCGTTCGTACCGGGACGACGATCGCGCTCTATGGCGCGTATCCCGTAATCGAGGCCGAGCATGCCGAGCGTCAGATCGCCGCCGATGTCGCATTCACGGGCTATGTGGATGTTGGCGATTGCGCACCGGACTTCCGGCTCTATTTTGAGCAATGGGGACGAGGCCCATTGTTTTTTGGCCTCGATATCAATTCGGGGGATGTGGCCGAACATCTCGCAATGTGCCTCGCGTTGAAGGGCGGCTGGCTTCAACGCTTTGGCGTGGTGAAGCCGCCGACGATCACGGTGGCATTCCTGAACGACGACGTCTGCGGCCCGAAATCGCGCCTCGCCGAGCTCGCAAAACAGGCCGATCGGTTTGAAGGACGCGTTCGGATCGATGCGATCTGCGGTGTGAATCCTCGCTCAGCCCGCTCGGACGAGCTCGGTATGTTGGCCCGGCTCGGCGCGAAGTCCATCTATATCGAGTGTGCCACCCGACCCGATGGCCGCCTGGACGAGGAGGCGTACACGCCGTTTCGGGAGTTTCTCGTGAGCGATCGCGAGCGTCGCCGTAGCGGCGACGATACCGAACTCGCTCCGCGCGACTCGGTCACCGCGTTCATAAATGTGGGGCTGCCGAGCGACGACATCGAGACGATTGTTCGCAATACTTTGATTCTGAATCAATATTTTCAGGCAATCATCCTGAAGCCGTTCGGCTACAGCCCTGATATCGATTCCGCGCCCGTTCGTGTGCGGCGCGAGCGCTGGCCTCAGCCGGCAGCGTCGAGTCCGCAGTGGTTTCCGTATGTGGGGCATGGATCGGTGCTCACGCTCGAGGACTACGACAACTTGATGCGGTGGCAGGGAATTGTGAATAAACGAGTGAAGAGCTTCACCTTCGATTTTCTCGCCGACGCTGCCGTGCCGAAGCTAGTGCGCGAGACGCTCATCGAGGAGTCATGGAAGCGAAAGCGCGAGGGCCGGGCATGAGAGCGCTGCTATTCCAGCCGCCCGTGTATGACACGCAGTACTACCCCGACTGGAGCCAGCCGAGTGGCCTTCTCAAGGTAAGCACATGGCTCAGGAAAGACCTGGGCTACGACGTCAGACTCATCGACTGTCTCTTTCCGAGCACGAAGGACCGGGTGAAGCAGGAGGTCAAGAAGGTCGTCCAGGTTTGCTCGACGATCGAATGGCCACTCGAGGACTATCGCGAGCTCTCGAGAGCTCGGTTCGGTGTAAGACCGATCTCTCTACCTCCCGCACATCGTTACAAGTACGAGTTTGGAATTCCACTTCACCGGGTTGAAGACCATCTGGAACGGGCGCGGCTCATTGGCGACGAGCCGACGTGGGAACCCGATGAGGTCTGGATCACGTCGATCATGACCTACTGGTGGGAGAGCACCTTTGATGCGATACGCATGTTCAAGCGTCTCTACCCAAAGGCCAAGATCCGCGTGGGCGGGCTCTACCCGACCCTGGCGCCTCATCACCTGCGACTGAAACTCGAGTCCGCTGGATTGCCCTTCGAGCTCGTCCGCGGCCGCGACCTCGCGATCTCCACGGTCAGAGGCAAGCCGCGGGTCATGAACGGCGACTGCATCGTGACCGGCGAGATTCCGCAGGCATCTAACGCCGATCTCGACTTCGAAGGCTATCGACAGATGACCCGGGACTTCGATGGGCAGGAGCGCTTGCCCGGCTACGCGATCTTGACCACGAGCCGTGGGTGTCCGTTCGATTGTAGCTATTGCGCCCAAAAGGCCTATAACGAAGGATCGCTCAAAGTCCGGTTCCGGAGCCCCGCCGATACCTTCGATGAGATCAAGGACAAGTATCACAACTACGGGATCCACCATTTCGGGTTCTATGAGGACAACTTCCTTCTCGAGAAGCCGAACGTTGAGCGCCTGCTGCGGCTCATTCTCGAGCATAAGGACGAGCTCAGACATCTCACGCTCTACGCGCCGGAGGGCGTCGAGGTCCGGCTCCTCCATCAGGACCTCGAGTTCGTGAAGCTCATGCGTGACACCGGGTTCGCGAGTGTGTACCTGCCGCTCGAAACCATGTCACGCGAGGTGACAAAGGCGTGGAATCGGCGACACTCCCATGCCGAACTCTTCGAGAAAGCCGTGAAGATCTGTCATGAGGCGAATTTTAAGCTGCACAACATGGAGGTGAACGCCTTCATCCTCTTCGGCATGCCCGACGAGAATCTCTCGGATGTGGTTAACACGATGTTCTATGCATCCGAGCGTGTCGGAGGCATCGTCCCCATGCTCTTCACGCCAGTACCCGGCTCCATCATGTTTGAGCAATACCGCGGGTATTTGTTCGAACAGATGGGCTTCGACCTGCATCATCTCAACGGTAAGCTGTATCCGTTCCTGCGATACAACTTTGAGCGCAAGGGCATTCGGCTTGAGGATTACGTCGCACTGGAGTCGCTCGCCTTCCGACTGAACGCGAAAGCGATGGGGCAGACGTTCAGGCTCGCGTCGGAGAACCGGGTCTATCAGGCGCTTCGCAAAGTGCTCGCCGGGCGCGATGGGATCGAGTGCCCTGTGCCGCTTGATGGAGATGAGAAGACCCAGGAGCCGGTGGGCACCGCGTAATGGAAGATCGAGCCGCGATGCAAAGATCAAGGGAGCGAGAGCCCGGTGCCAAAGTTGGCTCGAAGATACGGCCGGAGGACTTCTACAACCCAGACGATATCATCGACGCGCCGGAGCATCATGAATACGCGCGGGCAATGGGGCTTCTGACATGGGGCACGTGGGATCTTGAGGCGCGCCCGTTCGAGGAGCGACTGAAAGACTTCCTCCAAGCGTTTCCGACCGAGACGCCGTCACGATTTCAGGGTTCAATGCTCGTGAAAACATCAGAGGGCGAGTATGGTCCGGCTGCTCAAGATGAGCGGCTCGTGCGGCTGAGAGCCATTGACAGCTCGTTCGGCTCGCTTGCGGAGAGCCTCGCTCGCTACGGCCTAAAGCGGCGTGGTGGCCCGCAGTATGTCCCGTGCGCGATCGAAGTCGCGTCGTTTCGGGAGACTACTCGCGTGCGGAACCAACGCCTTCGGGTGCTACATGGCCGCGTGGATATCGAAGCGGACAATATGGACGAGGCGAAGGCAGCGGAGATTGAGCGACTCGAGAAGAAGCGTGCCGCCGAGCAGATCCGGGCGGCACGTGAGTCAATGCGCCAAGGCGAAGAGCGTCGATCATAGTGATCCCGGTCCTCAACGGTTTGCTTGCAGCAGGTCCTCCTCAATCTGAGTCCACGTATAAACGCGCAGCACGTTGGACGGCAGTTCGGAGTCTAAGACCCGATTGTACGGTTGATCGATGAGATAGACCCGTTGGCATAGCGCCGCAAGACGGCGCGCGTTTTCGGGAATATCCTCAACAAAGCTGCCGATTCGCCGACAGTTGGCATCAAGGTACCTGGCGCCATCTGGTCCAGACGTTGTCTCGATCGACAGCCGATCGTAGGGAATGCCATGTCGTCGAAGCCAGTGCTTCGTAATGCGGTAAATGGCATGCCATGGAAGCAGTTTCTGCGCATAGCTCAAGACGCCGCACCGATCAAGGAGGGCCGCGGATCCGATCCGGTCGCACACACTCCACCAGGATGCTTTGCGCCAGGCACGCCAGTAGGAAATCTCTCGGCCCTGAGGCAATGTACGCGGATTGGGCCAGGCCCGTCGAGTGTAGATCCACACCGGAGTGCCGCTTGCTCGGATTCTTGCCAGGGACGCTGGCGCCTCGCGGAGCGGCGGCATCTCGGTCCAATAGTCGGGCCAATTGAAAACGGCGGCTTCGTCGGCGTCCGTAACATCGCAATTCGGAATCTTGTGGACTGGAACCACGGTGATCTCTTCGGGAGAAAGATGCTTGCCGACGAGAGACTTAAGCAGGCGGCAAAAGTGCGTCCGATGGTCGTTGAGCACTCCGTCGATATCTACTCCTAGGACCACGGTTGACGAGTTCGTCATGCAAGATAAGCGTGCTCGCGGTACCACGAGATCAACCAATATATAAGGACGTGGACTGCGAATGAGGCAAGGCCTACAAGAGCCAGGTTTCGCCAGAACCGGAAATCTCGGATCCAGTGTAGTGCGAGCCCATAAAAATAGATACCGCCGAGCATGTATGCCGTTCCGACCACCGCAAATGCGGCAATTACGAACAGGAAATAACTAAACTCAAAGTAGTGCGGAACTGTCACATCAACCGGCAGGCCGCGTATCGAGCGCGCGTGCTCGGTATCAATTTCCGATCTGGTGTAGAAGTAGTTACGGATGCCGTTGACGGTGCGAGCATATAGAAGTGCGTCACATCGTAGACTGATGACATAACCCAAGACCAACAATCCGATTAACCAGACAGAGGATATGCCAACAGCGGCAGCGGCAGCGTTAGACCTAAGGAAGTCGAGCATGCCACCCGAATGGAGATCAGCAGGCTTGGCGAAGATGACGGCCAGCGATATGGGGATTGAGACGATTGTGATGTAGGCTTTGAAGAACTCACCAACCGCTGTGTTGATGTTGAAATGCGCCTGCGCGATATTGTTGTATTCCGTCTTCAGGAATTCCGAGAATTCGCTCAAAATAACTCCTCCATTTCTCAAGGGGTTAGAGCCGAGAATTGGAGGAGCGGCCTTCGAGCGGCCGGAGCCCCAAGGCCGCATTCTCCTGTATATACACTTTAGCAGGTGCGAGGAGGAAGGCGCGAAAGGTAAAGTTGTCCGTCTAAGCTAGCGGCGATGGTGTGAGGCGAGCGGTAATTGGCCGACTAGAGCACGGTGTTCCAGGGTCTGCGACTGCGGCTTCGGACCACCGTATTCGCGGCATTCCGGCTCGCAGTGAACCGGCTAGGCCTTCTGAGTCTCGTCATAGTGCCGGAGGGGGCTGCGTTAAACTGTCGCTGGCTCAGAGGAGCGAAAGGTGTCGTCGCGGCGACTTTGAAGATGAAAAAACCCGGCTGTGGGCCGGGCTGAAATCAGATAAAGCACCTGTCGGGGTTTGCACTAGGCAAATGCGTTCGTGGAGGCGCCTCATGATGACTCTAACGAGAGGGTTTCCTGCAGTTGTTCTTCTGTGCCTGACTTTTATCAGACCTGCAATTGCGCAGTTGCCGTCGGCACCTGAAAAGAAGACCTCGGTCGATTTCAACCTGAAGGGAACACTCGAACTTGTCATCAAAGAACAGCGAGAGGGGGTTGCTCTCATCGAGGATGTTCGAGACTTGATACGGGACACGTCGATACAAGCCAGACTGAGAGAGCGCTACGCGAAGGTGGCTGGATTCACACTCGATTTCGAGGCTGGCGTTATCGTAGAGTATAAGGGATTTCACGATCCGGTCGTCATTGTTCCGATCAAAGGTCTTCGGTCGGTGTTGTATCTCGTTCAGGTCCGCGGAGGATCGGGTGATTGGCATGATCTCGTGTTCGAACTTGAACGGGGCGATTCGAGCATCGGGACTGTATACATTGGAGACTTTGAGCAGCTTGTTACAACGAGAGATGAGAGGAAGACGCGGTCGATGAAGGTCTCAGTTGATCAAAAGGGTCAGGTCAAAGATGCCCAGCTGTTAAACCCTGGGACTAAGGGATTCACATGTTTTTTCAATACCGCGAAGCAGTATTTCGACGTAGGTAAAGCTGGGGCGCTGGGAGTCAGTTTGGTGGCGTGCTTGTTTGTGGCGCCGACCGCTGTGGCTGCATTCGCACCTTGTGGTGCGTCAGTGGCGCAGATGGTTGGCTACTTATATGCTGCGCGGAGTTGTTTCTAACCAGCCCTAACTGTAGGCTACTATCGCGGCTAGGTAGAGGATGACACTGAGCGTGCCCGCAGCATAGAGGAGCAAATCTGCCTTGGTGCTGTAGCCCGCGACTCTAGCGAGGAGAGAGAGAAGCCAACCTAGAAGAATTATGAGGAATGCTGCGAGATACAAATGACAGGTTTGATGAACTAGATATATTGATAGGCTACACAGAATCCCAAAGAGCCGGAGACCTTCCTTGAAGACACTCATAACGCGGGCCTCGTTTCTCCCACCCTCGATAGTGAATGATGAGGTGTGGGCGCTTTGCCTCGAGGAACTTCGTGGTCCTCGGGAAAGAACTAACGTCGGAAAGCCGCGTTAGTCGACGAGTGGTTGATCCTCATCTTGGGCGCTATGAATTGACATCGCGCGCGAAGCGCTAACCATCAAAGCGGAACCGAAGGGATGGTGTACCAAACGCGGAAAGGTTCGAGCCAGTGTCCCAGCGATTTGAGTGTGCGGTCAGCAGAGCGAGACGAAGAGCCCACACCACAGAATGTAAATGTTCTAAGATATCAGTAACATGGCGTGAGCCAGGCGTCAATGAGCGGACGTGACGTGCGATCAAGGGCGGTGTTAGAGGCGGGGTGGATCTTACGAGGGGGGACGTGAGGTCGAGGCTTGGGCAGTCCCTTGCGGTTCCTACGAGCGCGATCGCAGAAGATTCCTAGAACTAAGTGATCTAAGAACCCGCGGTGAGCGAAGATAGAGCGGGCGACGCAGACGTCAGGCGGGCGTGCCTTCAGGAGAGACGCAGGCGCGCACCGAAAGGGCGTGGATCATCAGGTCGGCGGTCGCAAGATTCGTGGCGAGGGGCACGTTATGGACGTTGCACACTCGGAGCAGTGCTCGGATATCCGGGTCGTGCGGCTGCGCGCTGAGGGGATCAACGAAGAAGAAGACCGCGGTCACAATCCCCGTAGCGACCAGCGCCGCGATTTGGGCGTCCCCGCCTTCCGGGCCGCTAAGGAGCTCATCGACCGGCAGTCCGACTTTTTCGCGAGCTAGGCGTGCAGTGTGGCGCGTTCCTACGAGCCCAAAGCGGGCCAAGGTGTCCCGGTTGTAGGTCGCCCAGGCGATTAGGTCCACCTTGCGATTGTCGTGCGCGATCAGTGCCAGCGTTTCCACATGACCTCCGCTCGTTGTTGTATCAGATTCAGGTTACACCTACATCACGTCTTAGCTTGGAGGCGACGCAACTCCGGTGCCGAAAACAAAGGGTGAGGTAAGGTGCCAACTTATCAGAAGGCAAGGCTCCAGTAACCTCAGCTGGTGCCTGTTGGATGTTCAGCTCGTGCCCACGCTGCGGGCAGGAGCTTGAAGGTTGGGCGCTTTATTCAGTCTCGATCCGAGAACTTGGTGATCTCAGACACGAGTAGGTGAGAAAAGGCGACATGGCCCCTAGCTCATTTGAGATTGGCGCGACACACGAAACACGGCTGCGCGATCTGCTCGACGCCTGGGGAATAGCGTACAGTCGTAAGAAAAAGTTCAGAACTGAGCACGGCACAATCCTCGAAGTCGATTTTTGTCTTCCACCCACGGAGACGCGGGGCGCTGTCGTAGTGGAGTGTAAGAACTTCGGTGTTAGCGCCCAAAGTGTTTCTGACTCGAGGCGTCGAAAAGCACAGGAAGCGCTGTGGCTCCTTGTACAGATCAGGAGACACTGCCTCGAGACCCGGGACTGTAGGATCGTGCTGGTTACGGGCAAAGAAGGATTCACACGTGAGCAAGTCGCGTTCCTCACAGCTGAACTTGGCCCGGACTTCCGAATCGAGGCTGCGGATCAACTTGCCAACGATCGGCCCCGCTTTCAATGATTGTGGTCTACAAGTAGGTGATCTAGCGCCTCTGCCGGGCTCCTTCACCGTCGAATGCGCCACGATCGTCCGAAAAGCCGTTTACCAAGGCCGATATACGTCGTGAGGAGTATTCTGTAACAACCATGGGCAGATGATGTGACTGGCCAGAGTGTACGCGAGCAGCTCCACGCCAACGAAGTCGATCAGTCGGAATTCGAAAATGTTCTCCTCAGTCATTTTGGCTCATCAACGGCCAATGACCCGGAAGCAATTCGATATCCAGGAAGGCCTGACTTCTTCCTGGAGCTGCGTTACGAGGACGGGCGGCTAATCGATGTCGTGGCGGGTCCTACCTTAACACAGCTCGAGCTTACCGGCGTTCGGGAGCGAATTGAGTCTGAACTTCTGACAGCGACGGGGACGACTGTCGGAAGGGTGGTGCTGTTCGCGAGCGTACCGGTGACAGGTTACTTTCGATATCGTGATCGCTTCCAATGGATCCCGATTTCCGCCGAAGCGCCGCGCCCTGCTTTCACGATGGCGGAACATCCATTTCTCCTCGAATTCGGCTTCCGGCAAAGTCCGAACGCAAGCATTCGTCAGTTGCGACGGGCCATTCTAGAGCGCGAGCTTGAACTGCTCGCTGCCGGCTTGTTGGAGTTTACGATTCGTGGCCATAGTCGGCTGGTGCGGCACCATTGGGTCCTTATGCAGGATGATGTTACCCAGCCGTGGGTAAGCGCGTATCGCCAGGAGATGTATGTCTGGCCGGGCCTCGTGCTTGAGGGCGGCGAGTTCATGGACACAACGGGACTGCCGGTCCTCACGGCGATCGATCCAATCGAGTACTATAGTCGAAGCGGCATAGGACCGGATAGAGTGCTTGAGATTCCAGCCACTCTGACGGATCTGTTGGAACGATTCTTTAGGTTGCCGAGGAGCGAACAGGAGCGATTTCTCCGCGCGTGTTTCTGGTTCCAGCATGCCCACACCGTGCGATCCAGGTCCGCGGCGTTCACTTCGATGATCAGCGCTGTTGAGGCGCTAATTCCGACGGTGAGGGGAGCCCTGGTGTGCGAGCAATGCAAGAGGCCGATGGGAGTCGGGCCGACACGGGTGTTTATAGATTTCGTGGATCAGCTTGTACCTGGTGCGAGTACGACCGATAGCCGAAGACGCTTCTACGGCATCCGTTCTGCGCTCTCACACGGTGGCTCGCTGCTCCATTCCGACAGGCGAACATGGTCGTCGCACATGACGGGTGAAGCGATCGCAGAGTGGGAGGACATCGGAGCGACATGGAAGCTCGTGCGACTCGTTCTAGTGAACTGGCTAGCAGGACAATCAGGGTAGATTTCTGATCGCCCTTCGTCATTGAGTTCCTAGAACCTGGTGATCTAAGAAGGCGACCTAGGATGTCTTGATTAGGTTGTGTGTCGGGCCGAAGTTGTTCTCCTGAAGCGCTAGTTGCATGGAGCTTTCAACTCGTTCAGCTAGCCACC